>Ga0209656_10001275_pt1 | contig 16377 bp, 10 predicted proteins | sample BogFormECP12_OM2_FD_188239 | JGI IMG/M metagenome (GOLD analysis project Ga0209656, IMG submission 188239) | Bog forest soil microbial communities from Calvert Island, British Columbia, Canada - ECP12_OM2 (SPAdes) (version 2) | ecosystem: Environmental > Aquatic > Freshwater > Wetlands > Bog ... | reverse complement strand
GCCGGGTGATCACCGCCAACCTGGCGGACGAGTCCGCGGTCCTCGCCGCGTTCGCGGAAGCGGCGGCGGACCCCGACCGCCCACCGATCGGCGTGGTCGTGTTCATCAACCACGACCCGCTGCAGGGGGCGGACCCCGAAGCCGCACTGGAGCGGGCCCGCAACTCACTGTGGTCGGTGTCCGCCGCGGTGCGTGCGGTGTTGGGCGGCTGGCACGGCCGCGCCCCCCGGCTCTGGCTGCTGACCCGTCGCGGGCTGGTCGTCGGCGACGGCGAGCCGGGAGACCCGGCGATCGGCGCGTTCCGGGGCCTCATCCGGGTGCTTGCCTATGAGCATCCCGAACTGGAAGCCACGCTGGTCGACGTGGACACCGGACACGACGCGGCCACAATGATGACGGCAGAAGTCGCGTCGTCGGGCTCCGACGATGTGGTCGCCTGGCGCGGCCGGAACAGATTCGTCGAACGGCTGTCCCGCGCCACCCTGGGTTCGCCGCGGCGCAATCCGGTCGTCCGCACCGGGGGCGCGTACATCATCACCGGCGGCCTCGGCGGACTGGGTCTGGTCGTCGCCCAGTGGCTGGTCGACAAGGGCGCCGGCCGCGTGGTGCTCAACGCTCGAAGTGATCCGTCGGAACAGCAACGCACCATCATCGCCCGGCTGCAGAGCCGCGCCGAAATCGTCACCGTGGGAGGCGATATCGCCACACCCGGGGTTGCCGACCGCCTGGTGACCGCCGCCGAGGCCATGAACCGTCCGTTGCGCGGGGTGGTGCACGCGGCCGCGGTGATCGAGGACAGCCTGCTCATCACGATGACCAGGGAAAGCCTAGACCGCGTGTGGCTGCCGAAAACTGTCGGGGCGCTGCGACTGCACGAGGCCACCGCTGCGCGAGAGCTCGACTGGTGGCTTGCGTTCTCCTCCACGGCTTCGTTGCTCGGATCTCCCGGACAGACGGCGTACGCAAGCGCCAACGCATGGGTCGACGCGCTCGTGTCGTGGCGACGGGCATCCGGTCTGCCTGCCGCCGTGATCAATTGGGGGCCCTGGTCCGAAGTCGGGGTCGCTCGCTCGTTGACGAATACCGCCGTCGATCCGATCACTCCCACCGAAGGGACGGAGGCTCTCGAATCCCTGCTGGCCACCGACCGCGGGCACACCGGCCTCGCGCGCCTGCGTCCCGACCGAGCACTCGCCGCGTTCCCCGAGATCCGCCGACTCGGCTACTTCGCCCGCGTCGTCGAGGAACTCGACACGGCGGGTGACGGAGACGACTGGGCGGGTCTGGACGGACTTCGCGATGTGGATCCGGTTGAAGCCGAGCGAATCGTGGCCGACAGACTGTGCTCGCGGGTCGCCGCGATCATGGGCTACGCCGACCATTCGGCCCTCAGCCCCGCCGTGCCCTTGATCGAGTTGGGGATGGATTCCCTGTTGGCGGTGCGGATCAGGCACGCCGCCCACGCGGATTTCGGCGTCGAGCCGCCGGTGGCGCTGCTGTTGCAGGGCGCCTCGCTGAATGACGTCACGGCCGACGTGATCGCGCAACTCGGCCTGGCGCGGGATGCGGGCACTGCGCGCACCGACAGCGTTCGCGATCGAGCCAGCCAGCGCGCCGCCGCGCGCCAAGGTGCCGCAGTGCGGCGGAAGAGAGGACAACGCGCGTGAACGAATCCCAGGCATCGGACTCGCTGCCGGCCAACGCCGTCGCGGTGATCGGGATGGCGGGCAGATTTCCGGGCGCCAATTCGCCATCGGCGTTATGGGACAATCTCCGACGCGGCGAGGAGTCCATCGTCACGCTGTCTGAACAGCAGCTGAGCGCCGCCGGGGTCAGCGAGCAGGCTCTGGCGAGTCCGTCGTATGTCCGCCGTACGCCGCTCATCGACGGGATCGACGAATTCGACGCTGAGTTCTTCGGCTTCCCGCCGCAAGCCGCTCGGATGATGGACCCACAACATCGGCTGTTCTTGCAGTGCGCCTGGCACGCCTTGGAAGACGCCGGCTGTGACCCCGCCCGCTCCGACGGCTCGATCGGTGTGTACGCAACCAGCGGGTCCAGCATCTATATGCTGCACAACCTGCTCTCCCATCACGATCCCAACGTGATCATGGCCCAGGGTCCGAGCTTTGAACTGCTCAACATGTCGCTGCAGAACGACAAAGACTATCTGGCCACCCGGGTTTCGCATCAGTTCAACCTGCGGGGACCCAGTATCACGGTTCAGACGGCATGCTCGTCCTCCCTGGTGGCGGTCCACCAGGCATGCCAGAGCCTGCTGAGCGGTGAATGCGACATGGTCCTGGCCGGCGGTGTGTCGATCCGCATCCCCCACCACGTCGGTTATTGGCATGAGCCCGGATCGATGGTTTCGGCGGTGGGGCACTGCCGACCGTTTGACGTGAGGGCCGACGGCACCATCTTCGGCAGCGGAGTCGCGGTGGTGGTGCTCAAGCCGTTGCGCGCCGCCATAGACGACGGGGACCGCATCCACGCGGTCATACGCGGTTCGGCGATCAACAACGACGGATCGATGAAAATGACCTACGCTGCACCCAATGCCGGCGCTCAGGCCGAGGTCATCGCCGAGGCACACGCGGTGTCGGGCATCGATTCGTCGACGGTCAGCTATGTCGAGACCCACGGAACCGGCACGCCGCTGGGCGACCCGATCGAGATCGAGGGCCTGCGAAACGCGTTCGCCGTTTCCGAGCAGCCCAGACCCGGCCCGTGCGCAATCGGTTCGGTCAAGTCGAACATCGGTCACCTGGGGGAGGCCTCGGGAATTGCCGGGCTCATCAAGACCATCCTGTGCCTGAAGAACCGGGCGATCCCGGCCACGCTTCACTTCACCCGCCCCAACCCGGCGCTGCATCTCGAGCAGGGACCCTTCGTGGTGCAGAGCGACTACGGCCCCTGGGACTGGGAAGGAGTTCGCCGGGCCGGTGTCAGCTCGTTCGGTGTGGGCGGCACCAATGTGCACATCGTGGTCGAAGAGCCGCCCGTTGTTCCCGCGCCGCAGATCTGTCCGGGACCTCAGGTGCTCCGGTTCTCGGCTCGAACCAGCGAGGCGTTGAACGATTTCCGCTCGGCGTTGGCCGACGAACTGTCAGGCGCCGGCACGTTGGACCTGTCTGACGTCGCCTTCACCCTTGCCGGCCGCCGGAAAGAAAAAGTCCGAATGGCCGCGGTAGTCCATGACCAACAGAATGCCGCCGCGGTGCTACGGGCATCGGACCACGAGAACGTCTTCGTCGGTGAGTCCGTAGAGGGCGCGGAATCAGGTTCCGACCGCGTCGTTTTCCTCTTTCCCGGGCAGGGAGCTCAACACGTCGGGATGGCGCGTGGGCTGTACGAAGCGGAGCCCGTGTTCGCCGAGCACTTCGACAGCTGCGCGGCGGGGTTTCTCCAGGAGCTGGGCATAGATCTGCGCAAAGAGGTGTTCAGCGAAACCGGATCGGATCTGGAGCGTACCGACCGGGCCCAGCCGGCTCTTTTCGCGGTGGAATACGCCCTTGGGAAGCTGATCGACTCGTACGGGGTCCGCGCGGCGGCGTTCGCCGGACACAGCATTGGCGAATATGCGGCGGCCGCGCTCGCGGGTGTGTTTGATCTCCCGACCGCGATCGGAGCGGTGGCGGTTCGCGCTCGGCTGATGAACGCGTCGGCCCCCGGTGCGATGGTCGCAGTGGCGATGACGCCCGACTCCGTCGCCGAGCACCTGCCACCGGGCCTGGACCTCGCCGTGGTCAACGATCCCGGCAACTGCGTGGTCGCCGGGTCTGAGGAAGACATCCGCAAGTTTCAGAATGATCTTCGCCGGCAGGGCATACTCGCTCGTCGAGTCAGGACATCGCACGCGTTCCATTCCAATCTGATGGATCCCGTGGTCCCGGAGTTCGCGGAATTTCTCTCGCACGTAGAGCTTCACCGGCAGCAGACGCCGCTGCTTTCCAACGTCACGGGATCCTGGATGACCGCCGAAGAGACGGTCGACGCCGCGATGTGGGCCCGGCAGATACGGGCCACCGTCAGGTTCTCCGACGAACTTGAGTTGATCCTTGGCGATCCGTGCCGTGTCCTAGTCGAAGTGGGGCCAGGAGGGACTCTCACGGGATCGGCGGTACGCCATCCGAGGTGGTCTGACGGGCACCGCGCCGTCCGGCTCATGCGTCACCAGGTGCAAAACAGAAGCGATCGCGACACGTTCCTGCTCGCCCTGGGGCAACTGTGGTCGGCGGGAGTCGAGGTTGACTGGACGCCCCTGTCCGCGGGCCGACCGACACTGGTTTCGCTCCCCGGGTATCCCTTTGCCAGGCAACGGCATTGGGTTGAGCCCAAGAAGAGCGTCGGCTGGGAACAGGATGCTCCCGCCCCGACCAACGGCAGCGCTGTAGCCTCCTCGAATGGCGCCCCGAGTCATCCCGCCGTAGCCAAGAACGGTCAGGCCGAGATCGAGGCGACGCTGCAGCGCATCTGGGCCCAGTGCCTCGGGATCAGCTCAATCGGGCTGACGGACAACTTCTTTGAAATCGGGGGCGATTCACTGATGGCCATCGGTGTCGCGATGAGCGCCACCAGCCAGGGCCTGGACCTGACGCCTCAGGACCTGTACGACTACCCGAACGTGTCTGCGCTGGCGGCGGCCCTCGTCGCTCGATACGCTGCGGGCGGGCTGGCAACCATGCCCTCCGGTGACGACGTGAATCCCCCTGTTCCGCCGAACATAGCGTATTTCCTGGAGCGTGGGCTGCGGGAGGGCGGTCGTTGGCGCGTGCCCCTGATGCTGCGTCTCAATTCCAACGTCGGCGTCGAAGACGTCCAATCGGTGCTGACTGCGGTGACCAATCACCACGACGCGTTGCGTGTGCAGATCGTCAAACGCGTGGGAACCTGGGAGCAACAGATAGCCCCGCCGTGCGAGTCGATCGAGCTGAGGCAGCGGTCGCTTCCGGCCGGTGTGGAGCGCGGAAGCGCGCGGGAGCGGGAAGCGGTGTTGGACCTCATCGCCGAAGACATACGTGAGCGCGATCTGTCGAGCCCACCATTGAACGCGACATATATCGTTGATTCTCAAGGTGATCCGTGCTACCTCGCGATCACCGTGCTCGAGATGGTGGCCGACGGTCTGTCCCGCGAGATCCTCCTGACCGACATATTCACCGCGTTCGCGCAGCGGCTGGCGGGTGAGGACATCGCGCTGCCACCCGCCGCCACCACATGGCGGGAGTGGTCGCAACGCTGCGCGGCACTTGCCACCCATCCCGCGGTGCTGGAAAGTCGCGACTACTGGCTGGACAACTCGGCCAACACCACCGTGCACCTGGCCGATCACGACGTCGCGGATCCGCCCGGCTCGGACGATCTGGCGCGACTGCCGTCCACGGTGACGAGCGAGCAGACAAGCCAGGTTGACCATGCTCGGCGCATGTTTCAGTTCAGCATCGAAGACCTGCTGCTCGGTGCGCTGGGCAGGACGATAGCACACACCGTCGGCGAGGGAGTTGTTGGCGTCAACCTGGCCGGGAACGCCAGGTCGGTCCTCAAACCCGACGTCGATCCGCGCCGAACCGTTGGCGGGTTCGCGACGATCTACCCGATCCGGCTCCCGTGCGCCGGCCACGAGAGCGGCGATGCGATGCAGGTATTGAATGGAGTGCACGACACGTTGAAAGCCGTTCCACACCATGGCATCGGGCACGGGCTGTTGCGCTACATGCATGCGCCGACGGCGGCGATACTCGGTCCGATACCGCCACCGGACATCCTCATGTCGAACGAGGGGATGATTCCCGACTTGCCGTCGGGTGACGGACCGGTGCAGTTCGACCTCGACGCGCCAATGCCGTTGCGTGACAAGCTCCCTGGACTGGGTCATGCTATCGAGGTTCGGGTTTATCGCTCCTCGGGCGTGCTGCACGTCGATTGGTGGTATGACGTCCGGCGGGTCGAGAGGGCCAAAGTGGAAGCGCTCGCTGAGCAGTTTCCGATCGCGCTCACCGTGCTGATGGACGAAGCGATCGCCTCAACGCGTGCGGAAGCCGACTTGGGCGGTGTGACTTCCGAACTCGGCTTGGTGGACTTGTCGGCGGAATGATCGGGATGGCAGTCGATCCCCTATTGAGGAAGAGAGAACTGATGCAGGAGAAGCGAATGCCGGCCTCGGATCACAGCGTGGTTGTCAGCGGAATCAGTAAGTCGTTCGGTGCCGTGCATGCTCTGCGCGACGTGAGCTTCGAGGTTGGTCGCGGTGAGGTGGTCGGGTTGCTCGGGCCAAACGGCGCCGGCAAGACGACGATGGTCGATATCCTGTCGACGCTGACACGGCCGGACCGAGGGCATGCGAGCATCGCCGGCTTCGACGTCGTGTCGCAGCCGGCCAGCGTGCGTCAGACGATCATGCTCACCGGACAACAGGTCGCCCTCGACGAGATGCTCACGGGACGAGAGAATTTGGTCTTGTTCGGTCGTTTGCAGGGGCTGCGTAAGTCGGCTGCGCGGTCGCGGGCCGAGCAACTTCTCCGCGAATTCGATCTGGTTGATGCTGCCGATCGCCGCGTCGGCACGTATTCGGGTGGGATGAAGCGGCGGATAGACGTCGCCTGTGGTTTGGTGGTTCTTCCCGAGGTGGCCTTTCTCGATGAGCCCACGACAGGGCTTGATCCACGCAGCAGGCAGACGATTTGGGATCTGGTGCGCGGCTTCAAGAGTCTCGGGATCGCGACATTGCTGACGACACAGTATCTCGAGGAGGCGGACGCACTCAGTGACCGGATCATTGTGATCGATAATGGCGTTATCGTCGCCGAGGGCACCGCCGACGAGCTCAAGGAGCGTACGGGAGGCAGTTACTGTGAGATAGTCCCACGGGATCTCAATGATCTGCCCGCTATAGCCCAGGCGCTCGGTTCGCTCATACCGGAGCAGAACAGGGCAGCGTTGACAACTGCCTCGGATCGGATCGCCATCCCGGCCCCCGATGGGGCGAATACCCTCGTCGAGGCGTTGTCGCGGCTCAATTCGGCGAATATCGAGCTGGCTGATATTGCGCTTCGCCGTCCGTCGCTTGACGAGGTATTTTTCTCGTTGACAAAGGATTCCGGTGAATCCCCGGCCACGGATGAATCTCCGGTGGAGGATCAAGCGCTGGACGACTCGGTCAGCGGCCCGAACGGCAGCGGCGGCGGAAAGCACCGGGTAAGCGGTCGTTCGTCGCGGCAGGGTACGGACGTGATGTCATGACCGCTGCGTTGACGGTGGCCCGACCAAGGCCCTCCACGTTCAGGCAGTGGTGGGTACTCACCACCCGGTTGGTCACACCGAGCCTGCGCAACGGGGAAGTGCTCGTCTCAGTGGGCTCCGTGGTGATATTCACGGCGGGCTGGTACATCCCGTTGAACCACATCATGGGTCCCAGGTCAGGGATGAGCAGCTACGCCCAATTCCTGATGCCATTGATCGCGCTGCAAGGGATCGCGTTCGCCTCGGAGGCCGGGGCCCTTCGCGCGTCGACTGATGCGGTGACGGGCATCAGTCGACGATTCGAGTCCATGCCGATTGCGATGTTGACACCGCTGGCTGCCCGCACGTCAACCAGCGTGTACCGATGCGTAATTGGTACGGCGGCCGCCCTTATCTGTGGTCATGTCATCGGATTTCGCTTCCACCGCGGCCTGGTATATGCCGTGGCTTTTTGCCTGTTTCTGATTCTGATCGGTGTGGTGCTGTCATACCTCGCGGACCTGATGGGAACCACTTCGAAGAATCCGGAGGCGACCACGCAATGGCTGCTGCTGCCCCAGCTGATATTCGGGTTGCTCTCTGTCGGCATCCAGCCGGCAGAGGGATTTCCCCACTGGATCCAGCCGGTTGTCCGCAACCAGCCCATTTCCCAATTCGTGTACGTGTTGCGCGCATTAGCCGGTGATACGACACCGGGCGCAGGCTCGGTGACGTGGCCGGTTGTCGGCCCATCGGTGGCATGGATAGTCGGCGCGATCACGATCACGGTGCCGCTGTCCGTAATCCTTCTCCTGAGGCGGCCGTGATGTCTATTGCAGACGAGGACACAAAACCAGACACGAAGCGAGGTTCCGCGGCTCTACTTGGAGACGCATTTCCCATCGTCGACCGCCGGTTCCGGGAGAACTCGCCGCGACTGCTCGGCCCGAACACGTGGGTGCAGACACAGCGATTACTTGTCCGCCTGGTGCGTGATCCGCTGACGTTTGTTTTCGGGCTCATACTCCCGATCTTTTTCCTTGTGGTGCTGAATATCGTTCTCGGTGATGCGATTAGGTTGGTTACCGGACACAGCGCGCTGCACGGCAGCGTTCCGTTGGTGACGGTCGGGGCAGTCATGGGGGGAGCGTCGGTCGCGGCGGTGGGCATCATCACCGAGCGGGCTGACGGTTTGCTTGCCCGGCTCTGGGTGGTGCCCGTGCACCGAGCGTCGGGTCTGCTTGCGCGGATCGGCTCCGAGGCGGTACGGGTTGTGGTCAACTCCTTTTTCATCCTCTGCGCCGGGCTGGTGTTGGGTCTCCGATTCGAGCACGGTGCGCTGGCGAGCCTGGCCTGGCTGTGTTTCCCCGCGGTGTTCGGGATAGCGTTCGCGATGCTCGTCATGACCGTTGCTTTGTACTGGCCGAGTACGACTCTGGTTGAGGCCATCGCTACGGTCCAATACCTCGGGCTCTTCTTCTGCACCGGGTTTGTACCCCTAGACCAATATCCGCAGTGGATTCGGCCGGTTGTCCAGCATCAGCCGATGTCGTATGCGGTTGAGGCGATGCGCGGACTGTCGCTAGGTGGTCCAGTGCTGAGGCCGGCGCTCGGGACTCTGCTTTGGTCCGGCGGCATTGTCGTCGCGTGTGTGATCCCGATGGCGCTCGGTTATCGACGGGCCAGTATGCGCGGATGATGGGATGTCTGCGAGGGAGTCTTCGGTGTTTCCAACGTCTGTGATTCGAAAGCTGGCGCCCAGCGAGGATTTCTTCGCGGAAACCCAGACATTCACGTCCGTCACCGTCCATCTCAAGGGTTCGGTTGACATCGACGCGATGTCGCTCGCATTCGACACGCTGTTGGAGGTCTACCCGGTGTATGCCGGACACCTCGAGCAAGCAGCTGATGGCCGATACCAGATCGTCACCGACGATCTTCTTCATCCGGGGATGTGGATAGTCAGCGGTGACAACGGTGCTTCTCCGGAGATGCATCTCGACCAGGGCGTGTCTTTGGTGAATTTGATGGTGAAGCACGCCGATGGACGCGCCGAGCTGACCCTGTATGTCCATCACAGCCTTGCCGACGGCCACCACATCGCCGGACTACTCTTCGAGCTGTTGTCGAGGTACACCGGCGTGGTCTCTACGGGTGATCCCGGTCCGGTGAGCGCTCAGCCGGCGCCTGAACCAATAGAGGCTCTCCTGAAACAGCGCGGCATACAAAAGCAGCGGCGGTCTGGACTCGATCGGTTCATTCCTGCGATGTTCGCGTATGAAATACCGCCACGCCGATCAACTGGTTGTCCCAAACCCGAAAGGCCGGTGGCGGTTCCCGTCGCGAGAGGCCGGCTGACCCAGCCCGAAACGAGGGCCCTGGTGCAGTTCGGTCGCAAGCATCGGCTGTTCGTCAACGCCCTGGTGTCAGCGGCTATCTTGCTCGCTGAGTGGCGGCTCCGGGAAACCCCTTACATACCGATTCCCTACCTTTATCCGGTCAATTTGCGAGGCCTTCTCGAACCTCCGGTGACCCCGACGGGCTGCACCCTCGCTCTGGGGGTCGCTACTTATCTCGCTCAAATCACGCCTGACACAGGCATCGTCGCCCTTGCTCGTGACATCGCCGAGACTCTCCAGGCTGACCTGTCCGACGGAGTGATCCAGCAATCACTGCTTCACTTCAACCTGCAATACGAAGGTGGCCCTCCAGGGTTGCCGGATTTCGTTCTCTCCACCAACATCGGTAATGTCTCAGCCGCGCCCACACCTCCTGATTTGGAGGTGGTGGATTTCGGATCCCAATTCCATCGGGCTTCCGCGGCCGTCGTTGACATCTATTCGTTTGGAGTGGTTGGCGGACAACTACTTATCGAACATCACGTTCAGGCGCCTGCGGCGGAAAGGTCGATTGAGTTGACACTGTCGCTGCTTCGTGCGGCTTCGCTTGAATATCAGCGCTGAGGATGGGGACTCGAATGTCTGCAAATAGCTGGGTGACTGCGCGGCGCAACGCTAAGGTTCACGTCGAGTTGAGCGGGCCGCCACAGACCATGCTCGACATGCTGTACGCCAAGGCGCTGGACGCCGACGCCGCGCACCCGGTCCTGGGCGATCCGTACGCAAAACAACTCGTGGGGCAGCTGGATTACGACTGGCGCAAGAGCCCCATCACCCCGAGATGGCTGCCCGCGATAACCGTGCGGACTGCCCAGTTCGACATCTGGGCAGGTCAATTCCTTTCCGTCCATGACCGGCCGGTGGTGCTGCATCTGGGCTGCGGTCTGGACAGTCGCGTGTTCAGGTTAGACCCCGGCCCCGATGTGGAGTGGTACGACGTTGATTATCCGGACGTCATTGCGCTGCGTGAGCTGCTCTATCCATCACGCGAGCATTACCACTTGGTCGCCGCCTCCGCCACGGACCCTTCCTGGCTGGCCGCTATCCCGGCGGATCGCCCGGTCCTGCTGCTCGCCGAGGGCGTGAGCATGTACCTGACCAAGAACGATGGCGTTGCGCTGCTGCGCCGTGTAGTCGAACGCTTCCCCGCAGGTGAGCTGCAATTGGACTTCTGGACTCGGCTCGCAATCAGATCGCAACAGAAGACCAACAGGGTGGTGCGCCGGTCCGGTTCGACGGTGCAATGGGCCGTCAACGCACCCGACGACATCCTCGAAAGCGTGCCGGGAGTTCGATTGATGCGCGCTGTCTCGATGTTTACCGCCGACACGGTCCCACGGCTCGCAAGGCGCTACCGGCTATTCGCCAGAATGGCGTCGCGAATACCGCCAGTGCGCAGGATGATTCAATTCCACCGCTATGCCTTCTGAGTTTCGCGCGCTCCACTTGGCCCGCCCAGGCGGCTAAACCCCGGGCGGGCGGACCGCGGTATTAGGCGCCCGGCGCGGCGCCGCCGGCATCGCTCGCGCGGCCGCCGCCGAGAACAGCCGCTGGTATCCCGACCCGGTGACGCGGACGATGATGTCGAGGAATTTGGCGTCGGGTCCGACAAGCACCCTGGCCTTGCTCTTGCGAACGCTCTTCAGGATGATCCGTGCTGCGCGCTGGGGGCTGGTCCTGGCCATCTTGTCGTGCACCCCGGCGATTTCGGTCGCGTCGAGCCCCTGGACGGCGGTCGCGTTCCGGGCGATATTGGTCTTGATGCCGCCGGGAAGCACGGTGGTCACTTTTACAGGGTGACCGGCCAGTGTCATCTCCTGCCGTAGCGCCTCGGTGAACCCGCGGACGGCGAACTTGGCGGAGCTGTAGGCGGCCTGCCCCGGCAAGGCGAACAGCGCGAACACGCTGGAGATGTTGACGACATGGCCGTCGCGAGAGTCGATCAGGTGCGGCAGGAACGCTTTGGTTCCGTTCACAACGCCCCAGAAGTCGACATCCATCACCCGTTCAAGGTCCTTGAACAGGGTGACCTCGATGTCACCGGTGAACGCGATGCCAGCGTTGTTGTACATCTGGTTGATCACACCGAAGTGGTCGCGCACCGCGTCGGCATAGGCCAGGACGGCGTCCCGTTCGGTCACGTCGAGCCGGTCGGCCTTCACCGCCGCGCCGATGGCCGCGAGCCACTCCTCCGTGCGGGCCAGACCTTCGGTGTCGACGTCGCTGATCGCCACCTTCGCGCCCGAGCGGGCCAGCTCGATGGCCAGCGCCTGGCCGATACCCGAGCTGGCACCGGTGACGACGGCAACTTTCCCGGCGAACCCCTGCATGAACATCCTCCCTCGAGTCGCTGCGCGTCGCGCATCCCAGGCTACCGGTCTTGTACTGGGCCGCTAATCGTTGCCCGCGTGGGTTCATCGCCCATGCCACGGCAGCAGCGCGATAATGGTGTGATTCAGAGCTTCCTCAATCCACGAAGGATTTTCGCGAACGGGATATTCGCGGCCATCCCCTTGCGCAGGCTTGGGTGCAGCACGCTGAAATTGCTCAAAACCGGGTGGCGCAGTCCGTGATCACGGAATTCCGCGACTTGGTCAATGACCTCCTCGGGAGTGCCCTGCAAGAAGAACTCCTTCAGCAATGAGGCCGGGACCTTCTCCGCGTAGGACAAAATAGTCTGCTGGTCTGCGGTCTGCGGGATCAGATCCTGGCCGCCCGCGAAGTCCGCGCCAAGCGGATGATTCGCACCGTGGCGTTCCCACTCTTTGGCGGGGATATTGAGCGCGAAAGCCCGGGCGATGACGGAGTTCAGCGCCTCGTCGACCTCGGCGCGGCTGCGTCCGGTGATGACGTAAAGTAAGTTTGCCGGGGTGATCGACACGGGGTCGCGCCCAGCATCGGATGCCGCTGACCGCACGACTTCGAGATCGGCTGCGTAATCCCTGGGCCGGAAGGCATAGACCGGGTACCAGGCATCGGCGTAGCGCCCAGTCACTCGCAGCATGTGGGGACCATGGGCAGCGATCCAGATCTCGGGCCATTTCCCGCGGTAGGGTGGAAGATCAAATAATGCGTTGTGTAGCGGGAAGAACGGCGAGTCGCGCGTGACCAGTTCGCCGCCGGAGTCCCACAGCGCCCGGATCGTGGCGATCGCCTCTTCGAACCGCGCGACCGGCTTGCTCCACTCCACGCCGTAGGGTTGGTTGCCTTCGCGCATTCCGACACCGATGCCCAGTATCGCCCGTCCGCGCGTGAGGAGATGCAGGGTAGCTGCGGCCTGCGCAGTGACGGCAGGATTTCGGCGGCCGGCATCTGTCACTCCCACGCCGAGTCGTAGCCGTCCGACCCGGTTTCGGGCGGCCAACGCTCCCAGCATCGTCCATGGCTCAAGGCAGGCATCAACCTTCGGTACCAGTCGCGCTGCTCCGACGTGCTGCGGGGTGAAGATCGAACGTGGCAACGCGGAGTTTAGATGGTCAGGTACCCAAAAAGAGTCGGCCCCCGTCACAACGGCATTCAGAAGGCCGGCACGAGCTACTGCGGTCGGCGAAGGTCGCATGTTCACTAGTGCGTCCAGTACACCGAAGCGGAATCGCGACATACCTAACAGCCCTTCCTCGAGCAGTCTGGCAAGAACGTCGGATCAATCCGGATTCGGAGCCACTGCCGCCTACGTCCGGAATTGAGCAATTCCACTCCCGTCAGCAATCGTCAGATACAGGTCAGCAGCCCGGAAGGGACTGGATTGCAGCTTCTCGTAGGCGATCCGCGGCACCCTACCGCCCAATGCAGGATGCCGGCGCAACCGGGGGCCTGACATCCCGCGATTTAATCACGGCTGCGCCAGATGCACTAGCTTCGTTCTTCCGCGCGACCTGCAGACGGGACGTGACCGTGTGTAGCTGATCACTCACCGTAAGCTCGTCGTTCGTCGTCCCGTGCTGGTGTGGGTGCAGTCTGGCTGGCTGCCAGGTGGCCCGGTAGCAGACTGGCCGTCTCGCGGGAATACCGGTGGAGTCGGAGCCCGCGTGGAAAGCGCTTGTGGGCGGTCCAGCGGCTATGAGCGACGAGTACACCTGGGCACTTGTCTCCTTCGGTGCTTGCAGCCGGAAGCAGTTCGACGCCGACGGTATGTGGTAGCTGGCTGGCCCGAAAATGATGTCGGCGAACCTTTTCGATTTCGCTCATCAGAGGGCCCTGTGATGCAGGATGGATCCGTATCGCGAGTCGGGGCAACGGAGCGTTCCTCGCGGGATGCCCAAGCTCGATCACTGCTCTTCGACAAGGGTTTCAAATGCGCGTTTTAGTCCGGCCAGTCGGCGTAGCACTTCTCGTGATGGTCGCCACCGTTCTGTTGGCTCTCACCTCGACGATGACATCGGTGTTCACCCTCGCCGCGGCAACCTACATCATCCGAGGCACGCAGTACGCCTTTCCCCTCTGCGTGCCGTTCTGCGCCCCTCCGCCGAATATCTCGGCTTTGCCTACGCCTCAGCAGAACATAGATCTGGGGACGACCTATATCGCCGGCACTTTGGGCAACGGTCCGCTCCCCCCAAACCAGCAAGTAACGCTGCTGACGTATCCGGCGAGCTTCTATCCGTTCTCCGTTGGCTATTTCGATGCCCCCACTTACGACCAGTCGGTGGCCCAGGGAGTGGCTAACCTAACCGCACTCGCCCCGCCAGGCAGCGTTCAACCCGGAACTGTGATCTTCGGATACTCACAGGGCGCCGAAGTGGCAACGATATACAAGCGAAACTTCAACGCGTACTGGGCGAGCAATCCATCAGCAGCGCCGAACAATATCAATTTTGTGCTCATCGGGAACCCTAACCGCCCGAACGGTGGGATGTTGGAGCGGGCAAATGGGTTTTACATCCCGATCTTGGACGTGAGCTTCGACGGAGCAACGCCGACTCAGACGGCGGGTGCGACAGGCATTACAACGTTCGACATCGCCCGTCAGTACGACGGCTACGCGGATTTCCCGACCAACCCGCTGAATCTTCTTGCCGACGTGAACGCATTGGCCGGTATGCAGTTCGTGCACCTTAACTATCAGGGCACCAACATGAGCCAAGCCGTGTTTCAGGCCACGTACGGAGACACGGCGTACTACATGATCCCGACCTATCCTCTACCGCTTCTGATGCCGGTGCAGGTGATTCCGGTAGTTGGCCCGGTGCTGGCCGACACCTTGGATCCGGCGCTGCGGGTTCTCGTGGAAGCGGGTTACAACAGGACGACAAATCCCGGCGTGCCTACCCCGGGGAACTTTCTGTACTTCCCTAACCCGGCTACGCTGGCCACTAATTTCCTCGTCGCCATTCCGACCGGATTGGACAACGGAATTAGCGACATAACAGGTACCCGTCCGTTCGGTACGCTGCGGCCGACAGCCGCTAATGGGTATGTGGTCGGTGGCCCGTCACTCACGTTGCCGCCGCAGCCGGGCCAACTGCCCGCCCCCGTGCTCCCTCCTTCCCCTCCTCCTCCCGGTTCGCTCTGGACTTCGCTATTCTCGACCACGAATCAACCACCCCAACCACCAGTCCAACACGTCGCGGCAGTCAACGCGGGCCCGGCCACCCAGCCGACCATCACACCCGCGGTGCAACCCATTTTCACCCCACCTGAACTGGAGTCCGCATCGACGACGATTCCGACGATTCCGTCGCTGCTGAACCCGGTGACTGGACTTTCCCCGCTGCTGAATCCAGGGGCTGGACTCTCCTCGCTCTTGGACCCGACGATGTTCCAGGCCGAGTTCGCACAGTTCAGCAGTCTGGTGAGCATCCTGAATGGCGTTCTGCCGGTGAACATTGCGTCGCTGTTCACCACGTCGCCAGGGCTGACGGGCCTGCCGTCGCTTCTCAATCCGATGGCCGTCCTGACCCAAATCGTGAAAGCAGCCGCCCAGAACCTACCCAACATGACCCAAAACGTGGCAGCGAGCATCCCGTCGCCGACCCAACCGCCCGCGCAGACATTGCCGGATCAGACACCATCTGCGCCTCCCGTCGAGGCGCCACACAGCCTGCGGACGACCTCGAACGCTTCGCAGCAGACGGCTGACCAAAATGAGACCGGGAATGCCCAGAATGGCAGCGACACCATATTCTCACGGATCCGATCGGGGACCGACACACCGTCGGTCGACACGGCATCGAGCACATCGTGGACCGGAACCCCGGCCGCCAACACCAGCAATTCCGAGGGGAATCCGGCGCCGAATCCGCCATCGACTCCGTCCTCCCGACCACGGCTGAACGTTTGTCGCCCGTCGCCTTGTGGAGCGTCTCCGCAAGCCGGCACAACGACCTCCTCCCCGGCCAACGGAGGCAATGGAATTGGCGCACCGATTACCTCGGCGATCAATGGGGTGACCTCGGCGATAGGTGGAGCAGTGACCAATACCGTGAATGCGATATCTGGTGCGCTTGGCCAGCATCCCGCCGGTAGCGGCAGCAGCCACAGCAGTAGCGGCGGCTGACTTCGCGCCGCCGAGCAGGCGTTTGGTGAACCTCCCGGTGTGAACCCTCCCGCTGTTAGTGCCCGTGTGGTGATGCCGACCGGCGTGCGGCAGTGGCGTGACGGCGGCCGCTGGATATCGGCAGCACCGGGCAACGTGTTCGTCCGTTCGTCACCAGGTGACGGGCCGACGGTGCTGCTGCTGCACGGCTATCCGTCCAGCTCGTTCGACTTCCGACACGTCGTCCCGTTGCTGGCCGGCCGTGCCTCCCGACTTGGGTCA
>Ga0209656_10001274_pt1 | contig 16390 bp, 10 predicted proteins | sample BogFormECP12_OM2_FD_188239 | JGI IMG/M metagenome (GOLD analysis project Ga0209656, IMG submission 188239) | Bog forest soil microbial communities from Calvert Island, British Columbia, Canada - ECP12_OM2 (SPAdes) (version 2) | ecosystem: Environmental > Aquatic > Freshwater > Wetlands > Bog ... | reverse complement strand
CGCATCCGCGTGGGTCTGGCTCCGAGAGGCGGGCCTGCTTGCGGTCGGATGGGAGAACTGGGCCGGATGTCAACTGCGCGTGTCACCCCGCACGAATGAGCCGGGACCTGTGAGCGTCCGCCATACTGAGACGTGTGGATCCAGGTGAGCGGGTGAGACGCGGGGCGAGCAGGCGGTTCGCCGAGCAAATGGAGGCGATGGCGCAGGGAGTTGCGCAGCGCGTGATCGACCTCGTCGTCGATACGCTGGATGTGAACGCGCTGATCGCCCGGATTGACCTGAACGCCGTGCTGGCGCGAGTGAACCTGAACATCCTGCTCGGCCGGGTGGACCTGAACCAGGAACTCGGCCGGGTGGACCTGAACCAGGTACTCGACCACGTGGACCTGAACCAGGTAATCGACCGGGTGGACCTGAACCTGGTACTCGACCGGGTGGACCTGAACCTGGTACTCGACCGGGTAGACCTGAACCAGGTAATCGACCGGGTAGATATGAATAAGCTCATGGCCCGGGTCGACATCAACGAGATCGCTGGCCGCATCGATGTCGAGGCGCTGGTGAAGAACACCGATCTCGGCGCCCTCTTGGCCAGCTCCTCCGGCACAATCGCCACCGAGGCCGTCGACCTGGGACGAAGCCACGCTGTCAGCATGGACGACACCCTCGCACGCTGGGTGAGCCGGCTTCGGCGAAACCACACCGGACGAGCTGGCCCGCCCGAGTTGCTGAATGCCCAGGAGGAGCCATGACCGCGCCCGCCGACGTCGGCCTGCCGGAACCCGTGCCCCCCGACGGCGGCACGCCAGCTCTCCCAGCACCCGCAGCACTCCCAGCACCCGCGCCGCTCAGTGTCCCGCAACACCTGCGCGGCCACTACGCCGGGTTCGCCTCGCGTTTCATCGCATTCGTATTCGACTGTGTCCTGAGCATCGCGGTGTTCGAGCTTGTCCTCGCCGCCACCTCGTTCGCCGCCAGCGTGCTAACCGGAACCTCCATCCACTGGAACAGGGGCGACCTGTGGGTGGTGCTCGCCTTCTTCGCCTGGGAGTTCTTCTACTACGCCTACTTCTGGACGGCGAGCGGCAAAACGCCCGGTATGCAGCTGCTCGGCGTGCAGGTCGTCGGCCGGGACGGCAGCCGCGTGGGCACCCGGCGCGGGCTCGTGCGAACGCTGGCGTTTCCGCTGAGCTTCCTCGTGCTGGGGCTGGGCTTCGTTGGCATCCTGCTCGGGCGTGATCGCCGTGCGCTGCACGACTCCATCGCCGGCACCGCAGTTGTCTACGACTGGGACGCACGTGAGGCGCGGCTTCGGTCCCTCGCCCGCGAGGGTGACGGCCGGCGGTCGTTAGCCGCTTAGGTCGCGGCCATCCCTGGCGGGTGACGCGGTGCCACGGCGGCAAATGCGACCGTGGCAGTGAAGCGGCAAGCCGGGCCGCTTGCCGCAACCGAGAGGAGCCGATCATGACCATGCCAGCTAAGGCCGACATCGATAACGCCACCCGAGACGCGCTGGCTGGCCTTACCGTGGGCGACCTGGAGGTCCTGGAGGAACTGCTGGAACTCCGGGAAGCTGAGCAGCAGGGGACGGGGCTGGACGCCCGGACCTTCGCCCTGGTCAAGGTCGCCGCCCTGGTCGCCCTCGATGCGCCTCCGGCCTCGTATCTCTGGCAGGTAGCCAACGCGCTCGACGCTGGTGCTACGCCGGCAGACCTTCTCGGCGTGCTCCGTGCGGTCGCCCCGCAAGTGGGCGGGCCCAGGGTGGTGGCCGCCGCGCCGGAGATCATGGTTGCGCTGGGGCTGCAGCTGCCGGACGGCCAGTAAGAGCACTGCCGGACGGCCAGTAAGACCGGCCGAGAATCGTCGCCCCCAGCCGCAGGCACCTGCTCCGCCTGCAGCTGGGGGCGACTGCTTAGTTCTGGGGATTGCTTAGTTCTGGGGATAATGCGCGAGCCGGAGGTCGCGGAGCGACACCTCGAATGCCGCCAGTCGGCTGCGGACCATCTCCTCGCCCGGGCCGCCGACCGCCCCGCTCGCGCGCTCGCTCTCCATCGCAGAGCGGACAGACTGCAGCGCAGCCAGCACGTCCGCCACCTGAGCGCGAGCCTCATCATCTGGGGCTTCCTCGCGTAGCGCGTACAGGGTCCGCGCGAGGTCATCCGCGCGGCGCTGGATGTCATACCACTGAGCGTCGGCGGCCCGGTCGCCGACGAGGCCGTGCGTGGTGGTGGCGGCGATCTTCATCGTGTCAAGTAGCGCCGAGCCCTCCGCGTAGACGTCAATGACCTTGGTACGCCAGCTGGCTGCGGTCGCGGCGCGTCGCCGCACCGAGCGGGTGATCAACGCGGTCGCCACGATGAGGACGGCCAGGCCGATGACGATCCAGATCCAGATAGGCGTGGAACCGGACCCGTTCGGCGGCTCTGTCGCACTGGCACTTGGCTGCGCCACCGGTGCAGGCGCGGCCGAGGTGGCGGGCGCCGAGGAGGTTACTGACGGAGGCGGGGAGCTCGTGCTTGCCTCGGCCGAGGAGCTGGCCGTGGTGGGCGGGGGGGTAGCCGTGGTGGGCGAGGAGCTGGCCGTCAGGCTGGAGACCGCGCTACTGACGCTACTCCCGACGCTACTCCCGCATGCCGTCGCCAGGCCGGCTGCGCAGAGTATCGTCAGGACAAGGAGCAGCCTTCTCATCAGCAGCCGCATACCTGGTCCTTTCGCTAGCCGGGGAAGCTCGGCACGGGACGTCAGTGCCTTGCGCTTACCCTGGCCCGTTTCCCCTCCCGCCGCCTCACCCCGGACGGATGAATAGGGCTCGTGCTGGTAGCGCGGGGTCAGAAGCTGCCAAATGTCACAGGAATGACACAGAGCAAGCCGAGGCCGCCCACCACGACCGTGACCGTCCAGCCGGCGATGGCCAGTCGGCGCGAGATCGGCCGGTCCCCGATCACCCGTAGGGTCCCGGGCCAGGCGGATCAGGAGCCTCGGTCGAGGGCCAGTCGAGCAGGGCCGTGGCCGGCGCGCCCCACCCTCTGCGGGTGAAAGAAACTTGTCATACTGAATGAGAAGTCAAATAATGACACGTATCACTTGATGAGAAGTCACGTAATGACACGTATTACCGGCGGCGGAAAGGGGTCTCAGTCAGACCACCCGCTCCGTACTCCCGTCAAGATTGGTCCTGATGGATGCTGGCGTGCTTCTTGAGACCAAGCTTCATCCTCCCCGCGTCCGGCCGGAGTGGGTGAAGCGGACGGAACTCGTCCAGTACCTGGCGGGCAGCACAGCCAAACTCGTCCTGGTGGACGCTCCGGCGGGATTCGGCAAGAGCACCCTGGCGGCGCAGTGGCGCGCCTTCCCCGGCCAGAGCAGGAAATTCGCCTGGGTGTCAGTCGACGCGGGTGACAACGACGCCGCACGGCTGTGCTGGTACATCGTGGCTGCGCTGCAGCGGGCTTGCCCGGAGCTCCGCGTCGGGGACCTGCTGAGGCAACTGGAGAGGCAAGGGCCAGACCTGCGGGGATCGGTGCTGCCCACCCTGGTCAACGAGCTCGCCGAGCTCACTTCGCCGGTGGCCCTGGTGCTCGATGACTATCACCTGATCAGCAATCGCGACTGCCATGACCAGCTGGAGTTCTTCCTGCTGCACCTTCCGCCGATGACTCAGATCGTCCTGGTCACCCGGGTAGATCCACCGCTGCCGCTCGGGCGGTTGCGGGCGGTCGGCGATCTGCTCGAGATCCGGGTACCCGAGTTGCGCTTCGTGGCGGCGGAGGCGGCCGCGCTCGTGCGCGGCGTCTCTGCCGTGCAACTCGACCCAACCGATCTGGCTGACCTTGTCGAGCGGACCGAGGGGTGGTCGGCCGGGATATACCTTGCCGCGCTCTCTCTTCGCGGTCACCCCAGCCCGAGCTCCTTCATCCGGCAGTTCACCGGTGATAACCGCTTCGTGGGTGATTTCCTGGCTCAGGAGGTCCTCAGCCGCCAGCCCAGCGAGATCCGGGATTTCCTGTGCCAGACCGCCATCCTCGACCGGTTCACGCCATCACTGTGCGACGCGGTGGTCGGCTCAGCCAACGCCAGGGAGATAATCGACATCCTCGAGCGCGAGAACCTATTTCTCGTCGCGCTGGACGACGAACGGCAGTGGTTTCGCTACCACCAGTTGTTCGGCCAGATGCTCCTGAGCCGGCTGGTGCAGACCGAGCCCTCCCTCGTGCCCGTCTTGCACCGGCGCGCCAGCGAGTGGCACCAGCGGTGGGGATCGGTGGAAGAGGCGATCGCTCATGCCCTGGCCGGGGGTGACGTCGCCGCCGCCATCGACGTCGTCGCGCGTAACTGGCCCGGCTGCATAGACACCGACCGGATGCGCACGCTTCGGGCCTGGCTCGACTCGATCGGCGAGGACCGCATCCGCAGTAGCCCCGTGGCGGCGCACTGCGCGGCGTGGTGCGCCGCGCTTTCCGCGGAGCCGGATTCCGTCCAGCGCTGGCTAGCGGTCGTCGAGGCGGGGGAACTTGACGGGCCGCTGCCCGACGGAATGCCGTCGCTGGCGTTCTCGGCCGCGCTCCTACGCGGGGTGTTCGGGTTTGACGGTATCCGCGTGATGCGGGAATCCGCGGCGGCGGCGGCCGAGTCGGGCACCGACCCGGCATCGCCCTGGTACGCGCTGGCCAGGACCGCGCTCGGCGCGGTGCTGTACTTGTCCGGCGAATTTGACGCGGCTTTTGCCCAGTTGAGCGACGCGATGCAAGGGAATGCTCCGCTCGCCGTGGTGCGCCTGCTTGGCTGCTCCGTCATGGCGCTTGTAGCGGTCGAGCGGGGCAGGCTCGGTCAGGCGCGGGAGCTTGTGGCCGCGGCCCGCGCGATCGCGGACGGCGATCTCAGCGATGCTCCGCGTAGCGCCATCGCGTACACGGCCGCTGGCGCGGTCGAGGCGATGCAAGGGCATCTTGTCCAGGCGCGCGATTATTTCGAACGTGCGCTGCGCGCCGGGCGGCGCTGTTCCGGGATGAGCCCGTGGGTCGTGCTTGACACCATGCTCAGGCTCGCGCCGGTACTGTACGACCTTTCAGACCCGGCCGGAGCGGCCGACCTGCTCGGCCAGGCCCGGGCGGTGCTGGCATCGCGGCCGGATGGCGCGAAGCCTCAGTTGATCCGGGCCGAACAGCTCGCGCTGCGGCTGGCCAGCCGCAAGCGCCCGCAGCCGCTCGCGGAGCCGCTGACCGAGCGCGAGGAAGAGGTGCTGCGGCTGCTGCGGGGCACGCTGTCCCTGCGCGAGATCGGGCAGGAGCTTTTCCTGTCGGCGAACACGATCAAGACCCATGCCCGCGCGATTTACCGCAAGCTCGGCGTCTCCACTCGGCAGGAGGCCGTGGAGCGAGGCCACCAGATGGGTATCCTCTGACCGCTGCGGTCGCAGCAGCCGCTCACAGGAGCTCGAGCTGCCGGGCGCGGCGCACCGCCTCCCCCCGGTGCGTCGCCGCCAGTTTCCGGTAGATGCTCTTCAGGTGGGTTTTCACGGTGTTCACCGAGATGTACAACTCACTGGCCACCTCGGCGGTGCTGAGCATCCCGGACAGCAGGCTGAGCACTTCACGCTCGCGCCCGCTGAGCTGCTCGATGATCATCGGTACCGCCTGTCCGGCGGCGGGTAGCTCAGCCGGGCCGGGGCCGGGGTCGAGGAGGCCTGGTTCGAGCAGGTGCCGGTGGGCTTCGGCCAGATGGGGGTCGCTTCGTAGTACCGGACGGATCCAGGCCGCCTGCATGGCGAACGGCAGCCGGAGTTGTTCGGGTTCGGCCAGCCCCAGCGCCCGTTGTAGAGATCGTCGGCCTTGTGCCTGGTCGCCGCGGCTGTAGCCGAGCCGCGCGTCGATCAGCCAGCGATCCAGCCGATTACGATCCTGCGCCTCGTCGGCGTCGTCGGGTCCGTTCTCCAGCGCCTGGCCAGCGGCCTGATCGTCGCCGGCATCCAGCCACGCGTGCGCCAGCGCCACGGTCGCGTCGATACGGGCTCCCGGATTGGCCCGCTCGGCTATGCCGACGGCCGATGAGAGGTCCCCGGCCGCGGCGTAGGCCCGCGATTCGAGCAACGTCAGCATGTGATCGAGCCAGCCGGGAGGCGACCAGCCGTGCCGGGCCCGGGCGATCATCTCCGCCGCCGCCTTGGCCCGGCCTTCGGCCAGGCGGTAGCGCGCCACCACGAGACAGGCCGCGGCGCCGACTAGCCTTTCCGGCCGGATTCGCAGAGCGGCGTCTGCTCGCTTCAGCCGGTCGCGCGCGTCGTGCCGCTCGTTGCGCTCCAGGTGGATCAGCGCGAGCGCCACCTCGGCCGCGCCGCAAGCGGGACCGGCCATCTCGGTGCCGTCCTGTCCCGCCGGGCTTGCCCCGGCGGCGAGCTCGACGGCGCGGTTCAGCCGTCCGCGCAGGGCCTCCAGGAGGGCCAGATATCCGAGGCAGTCGGTGCGCTCAGACATGCTCCCGGTGACAGTGGCCGCGGCTGCCCCCGCATCGAGGCTCACAGCGGCCTCGTCGAGGTGTCCCGACCAGAACTGCACCATCCCGCGAGCTGACAGCACCGTCGTGTGGATCTCGGCGTGCCTGGTCAGGATGTCTCCGGGCAAGCTGGAGACCAGCTGCTCCGCCTGGTCCATGGCTGCCGTCACGACGCCGAGGTCCCCGGCCCGCCGGGCCGCCGTCAGGCGGAGCATCGCGGCGGCTAGCCTGGCCGGGGTTTCGGCATCGGCAGGAAGACGGCCGAGGATTTCCTCCGCGACGTCGAGTGCGGCGCAGGCGGCCACGGGCGCCAGATCAGCCAGCGCGAGTGCGGCCGCGATGAGCGCGGGGTGCGGTCCGGTCCACGTCGGGTTGTACGGCATCCGCCGGAAGCACTCGGCGAGGGGGGCATGTGGCTCGCTGAGCTGGCCGATCGCGAGCTCGTCAAGGACCAGCTGGGCGGCGAGCGGCCAGTCGCCGGCGGCTATCGCCTGCCGGACGGCGTCCAGCAGCAGCCCGTTCACCTGGTACCACCGGGCCGCGCGGCGGTGCAGGTCCGGCACCTCACCGGGGCACTCGAGCCTGAACTTCAGACGCAGGACTTCGGCGAACAGCGAGTGGTAACGGTACCAGCCGTTCCCGAGCGGCTGGACGAAGGCGTTGGCCCGGGCCAGCGCGGCGAAGGCGCTCGCGGCCTGTTCATGGCCGGTTAGCTCGCTGGCGACGCCCGAGTTGACTCGGTCCAGGATGCTGGTTCTCAGCAGCAGGTCCCGGATCTCGGGGGGCTGGTTGTTGAGCGCCTCCTCTATCAGGTAACCAGCGACGGCGCTGTTCTCGGCGGCGAGTTCCTTGATGAATTGCTCGGGGTCGGGGTGGTCGCCGATCGAGATCGCAGCCAGGCGCAGTCCCGCGGCCCAGCCCTCGTCCAGCTCGGTCAGGAGTTCGAGCGTCCTTGGCGGCAGCGTGATGTCATGCTGCGCCATTAGCAAGCGCGCTTCGGGAACGCTGAAGGCGAGTTCGGAGGCGCGGATCTCGGTCAGCTCCCCGGCGAGCCGGTAGCGGTGCAACGGCAGCAGCGGGTCGGTCCGCGAGCAGATCACGAGCCGCAGCCCGGGCCTTGCGTTCCGCAGCAGGTACTGCAGGCCGTCCATCAGCCCAGGGGCCGCCACCAGGTGAAGATCGTCGAGGACCAGCGCCACCGGCGGGTCCTGCGCGGCCAGTTCCGACGCCAGCCGGAGCAGGAACACGTGGTCGGCGGCGGCCGTCCGGGCCGGTGCCGCGGATACGCGCCGGAGCGTGACTCCCGCGTTCCGCAGTGCCGCCACGACGGTAGCCCAGAAGACCTTCGGGTTGCTGTCGTAATGGTCGAGCGTGATCCACGCCACGGGGCCGGGCCTGGCGGCCGCCCACGACGCGACGGCCATCGTCTTGCCGGCGCCCGGCGGCCCGGTGACCACCGTGAGAGGTCCGGCGGTGCCTTCGTCGATGCGCTCCTGCAGGCGCGGCCGCGGGACCATCCAGCCGGGCACGCTGGGCGCTATGATTTTTGCCTGCAGCACACGGTCAGCGCCGCCCGGCACGGGCCGGGCCGGCATGGGTACCGTTTTCACTGACATAACCTTCCGCCTAGCACCCTGTCGGTGGCCAGCTGCGTGATCCGAGAACCAAACCTTGCTCCCCTTCGGACCTGTTAATGGCCTGTAATAGGTCTCACCCGGAACAGGGTGACTTGTAATCACCCTGCCCCCCTCCTCACCCAGGTGAGAATTCACCCCGTTCGGGTGGCGTGCCAGGATCTGAGCTGCGGGATCGTGTGATCAAGTGATGGCCCGTTCCGACCAGTTTGGGGGGCCAGTCGTGGCACCACCTCACTATGAGATCCGCGTTTCCGGGGTTGTCCCGCCCGAGGCGCTGCTCGATTTTGAGTACCTCAGCGCCTCGGTAGAGCCGGTTGAGACCGTGCTCTATGGCGAGCTCGCCGATCTTGCGGCGCTGCAAGGGTTGCTGGCCAGGCTGGAGACCTTCGGCGTACACGTTCTTGAGGTGCGCCGCCTCAGGACAGGCCAGTGACGCAGGACAGGCCAGTGACGCAGGACAGGCCAGTGACGCCCTGCCCGATGAGCAGGGCGTCACTGGCCTTACCCTCCGCTGGAGTCAGCGGGGTCCCACGGAGGAGAGCACGACGATGGAGCGGGGGCAGACGGTGAGGCGGTCACCGGCGTGCTGTCCGGCCACCGCCCTGGTCGGGTCGTAGCTGTCCAGCTCGACCTGCCACGCCGCGTCGGCCCTGGTCGCCGGGAGCACGAAGTCCAGCCGCTCCCACCAGGCGTTCACCAGGACGAGGAAATCGTCGTCGAGCAACGGCGTGCCGTCCTCGGCCAGGTCCGGGGCATCGGATCCGTCCAGGTAGAGCGTCACCGCCAGGGCGTTGGGGTCCGACCAGTCGGCGGCGGTCATCTCGGTGCCCGCGGGGGTGAACCAGCGCAGCTCGGCGGCCTCGGCCCCGGACAGGAAGCGCCGGCGCCGGAAGGCCGGATGGGTCCGCAGGAACGTGATCAGGCGCCTGGTGTAGTCCAGCAGTGCGGTGTCGGCGCCGGCCCAGTCGAACCAGGTCAGTTCGTTGTCCTGGCAGTAGGCGTTGTTGTTGCCGCCCTGGGTCCGGCCCATCTCATCCCCGCCGAGCAGCATCGGCACGCCGAAGGACAGCATCAGCGTGGTGAGCATGGCCCGGGACTGGCGAGCGCGCAGCGCGAGGATGCCGGGGTCGTCGGTGGGGCCCTCGGCGCCGCAGTTCCAGGAATTGTTGTCGCTGGTCCCGTCGCGGTTGTTCTCGCCGTTGGCCTCGTTGTGCTTGTCGTCGTAGGAGACGAGGTCGCGCAAGGTGAAGCCGTCGTGCACGGTGATCAGGTTGACCGAGGCGGTGGGCCGGCGGCCGGCCGTCCCGTACAGGTCCGAGGAGCCGGCGAAGCGGTTGGCGAACTCGCCGATGCCAACCGGGTGGCTGCGCCAGAAGTCGCGCATGGTGTCGCGGTACTTGCCGTTCCACTCCCGCCACAGTGGCGGGAACCGGCCCAGGTCATAGCTGTCCATCTGGCCCACGTCCCACGGCTCGGCGACCAGCTTGGCCTGGCACACCACCGGGTCCTGGGAGCACATGTCCAAGAAGGCCGACACCTTGTCGAAGGCGCCGTCCTGGCGGGCCAGCGTGGGTGCCAGGTCGAACCGGAACCCGTCGGCGTGCATCTCGATCAGCCAGTAGCGCAGCGAGTCCATCATCAGCTGCAGCGTGATCGGATCACCGGCGTTGAGGGAGTTGCCGCACCCGGTGGTGTCGTAGTACAGGCCGGGGTTGCCGGGCTCGACCCGGTAGTAGGCCAGGTTGTCGATGCCGCGGAAGCACAGCGTCGGTCCGTCAGGCCCGGCTTCGGCGGTGTGGTTGAACACCACGTCGAGGATCACTTCCAGGCCGGCCCGGTGCAGCGCGTCCACCATCGTCTTGAACTCGGCGACCTGGCCGCCCTCACGGCCGGCCCGGACGGCGGCGGAGTACCCGTTGTGCGGCGCGAGGAAGCCGATCGTGTTGTAGCCCCAGTAGTTCGTCAGGCCCTCCGCGACCAGGAACGCCTCGGGCACGTTCTGGTGCACGGGCAGCAGCTCGACCGCGGTGACGCCCAGGTCGACCAAGTGTGCGATCGCGGCCTCGTGGCCCAGGCCGGCGTAGGTGCCGCGGAGCGCCGGGGGAATATCCGGGTGGCGCATGGTGAAGCCCTTGACGTGGATCTCGTACAGGACCGTGTCTGCATAGCGGTACCAGGGGCGGTCGCTGTCCTGCCAGCTGAACTCCGGATCGATGACCAGGCTCCTGGGCACGTGCGCCGAGGAGTCCAGGCTGCTCGGCTTGGCGGGGTCGGTTTCGTCCTGGCCGAGCACCTCGGGCCCGAACGCCACCGTCCCGGAAACCGCCCTCGCGTACGGGTCGAGCAGCAGTTTGGCCGGGTTGCAGCGCAAGCCCCGGGCCGGGTCCCAGGGGCCGTCGACGCGGTACCCGTAGGCCTGCCCCGGGCCGACTCCCGGTACGAACGCATGCCAGATATCGGCGTCGTTGTCGGTCACCGGGATCTGGGTTTCGGTGCCGGCCGCATCGAACAGGCACAAGGTGACACCGCTGGCGACGCTGGAGGCAATCGCGAAGTTCGTGCCCGCGATGCCCAGGTGCTCACCGGGCGTGGCGCCGAGCGGGAACAACCGGCCGGGGACGGCGATGCCGGGGCGGCCATCCGGGGCGGGGCGGGCGGCCGGGACTGCGCCGGCCGCGGTGGTGGCGGCTTGGTTAGTGGTCATGGCTGGCCTTTGCTGCTAGCTCGCGCAGGACGTCTCCGAATGCCCGGACCGCGCCGTGCCGGCGCAGGATCACGTCGGCGATCAGGCCGGTCCAGCCGGTCTGGTGGAAGGCGCCGATCGCGGCGCCGTTGTCGCCGTGGAAGTACTCGCTGAAGATCAGGTTGTCCTTCCAGGCCGGATCGGTCTGCATCTTCTCGGTCCCGCCGAAGCAGGGCCGCCGCCCGTTCGCGTCCCGGATGAACAGCGAGATCAGCCGGTCCTGCAGATCGGCGACGATCAGGTCCAGGGTGAGCCGCTTCCCGGAGCCGGTCGGGTACTCGATCTCAAAGTCAGCGCCGTAGAACCGGTGGTAGCGCTCGAGGGACTCGACCACCAGGTAGTTGACCGGCATCCAGATCGGGCCGCGCCAGTTGGAGTTGCCGCCGAACATCGACGTGGTCGACTCGGCCGGCTCATAGTCGATGGAGGACTGGTAGCCCTCGGCGTCGAACTGGTACGGATGATCACGGTGGTAGGCCGACAGCGCGCGCAGCCCGTGCGGGGACAGGAACTCAGCTTCGTCGAACAGCTTGGCGAACAGCCGCTCCAGCTGGGCGGGCCGGGCCACCGACAGCAGCAGCCGCTGGCCGCCCGCCTCACCGCGCAGCTGCGGCCTCTCGGCCAGCTTCTGCATGTCCCCGACGCCCTCTTTGGCCAGGAAACGCCTGAACGTCTTGTTCATGGTCAGCGCGTTGTGCAGCATGTTGCCGTCGATGACCCCGGCGGCCAGCGCCGGGATGATCCCGACCATAGAGTGCACCTTGACCGGGACGGCGTATCCCGACGGGGTGACCAGCCGGTCATAGAACAGCCCGTCGGTCTCGTCCCACAGGCCCTGCTGGTCCAGGGCGTTCCGGATGCCCGCGAAGTGCTCCAGGAACTTCAGCACCAGATCCTGGGCTTTGCGGTTGCCGGACCAGGTCAGGATGGCCGCGATGGAGCCCAGCGCCAGCGCGTAGGCGCCCATCCAGCCGGTGGCGTCGGACTGCTCCAGGGTGTAGCCCGCCGGCAGGTGGGAGCGGTCGATCGGGCCGATGTTGTCCAGGCCGAGGAAGCCGCCCTCGAAGACGTTCCGGTCACTGGCATCCTCGCGGTTGACCCACCAGGTGAAGTTGACCAGGAGCTTGTCGAAGACCCGGGACAGGAAGTCGAAGTCGCGGCCGCCGTCGATGGTGAACACCTGCAGCGCCGCCCACGCGTGCACCGGCGGGTTGACGTCGCCGAAGTCCCACTCATACGCCGGCAGCGCCCCCTGCGGGTGCTGGAACCATTCCCGGCAGATCAAGATCAGCTGGTACTTGGCGAAGGCCGGGTCCAGGTGCGCCAGGGTGACCGTGTGGAAGGCCAGGTCCCAGGCGGCGAACCAGGGATACTCCCACTTGTCCGGCATGGAGATGATGTCGAACCCGTCGAAGTTCCGCCACTTGGAGTTCCGCCCGGTCTTGCGCACCTCGGGCGGTTCCGGCTGGGTCGGGTCGCCGTCCAGCCAGCGGGCGACGTCGTAGTAGAACAGCTGCTTGCTCCACAGCATGCCCGCGGACGCCTGCCGCAGCACCAGCGCCTCATCCGCGCTCGCGGTCGCCGGCGTCAGCTCGGCGTAGAACTCATCGGCCTCGGCGCGGCGCTGGGCCATCACCTGATCGAAGTCCTTGCCGAGCGCGGTCGCCGCGTCGGCCGCGGACTTGCCCGGCCCGTTGCCGGCCGGCCGGAGCCGGAGCCGGAGCTCGGCGGTCTGCCCGGCCGGGACGGTGACCTGGTACCAGAACGCGCATTTGGTCCCGGTACCGACGGGGTTGACCGTGGGTGCACCGTGGATCACGTGGTCGTTGATGCCGTCCTTGGGGTAGGGCGTGACCGGGGCAGCGCCATACAACCGGGCCAGGTTGGTCTCGTTCTCGCAGAACAGCACCTGCGGGCTGGTGCCGTCGGGGCCAGTCGCGGCGATGAGCTCCAGGGTGCCCAGGAACGGGTGGTCGATGGTGACCGACCGGTCGCCGGAGGCCCGCAGGGCCGGCCTGGCCTCAGTAGTGTCAGTGTCCCAGGACCAGGTGTTGCGGAACCAGGCGGTGGGCAGCACATGGACGGTTTCGGCCTCCGGCCCGGCGTTGGTGAGCTGGATGGCCATCAGCAGGTCATCCGGGCTGGCCTTGGCGTAGTGCACCTCGGTGATCCAGTACCGGTCGCCGTCGAACGCGCCGGTGTCGAGCAGCTCGTACTCGGGCTGGTAGAAGTCCCTGGCGGCGTTGGTGTCGATCAGGTCTTGGTAGGGGAACGCGCCTTGCGGGTAGTGATAGCGCCACCGGTTCCAGGCGTGGCTGGGGATGGCGTCGGAGTACCACCAGTACTCCTTGACGTCCTCGCCGTGGTTGCCTTGCGGGCCGGTCAGCCCGAAAGCCCGCTCCTTCAGGATCGGGTCGCGTCCGTTCCACAGCGCTAGGCTCAGGCACAGCCGCTGCTCGATGTCGCAGAACCCGGCCAGCCCGTCCTCACCCCACCGGTAAGCCCGGGACCGGGCATGATCATGCGGCAGGTAATCCCACGCTTCGCCGTCCGCGCTGTAGTCCTCGCGTACCGTCCCCCACTGCCGCTCGCTCACGTACGGCCCCCACCGGTACCACTCGCCGCCCTGTCGCAGCCCATCCTCCAGCCGGCCAAACCGGGTAACCCGGTCACGTTCGGCGCCCATGTCCGTCCTCCGATCGCAGAAAGCTCACTACCTTCCTAACCCGAGGTCCAGGACCGGCTCGTCGCCCCTGCCGGGTGATATCCCGGCCTCCACCGCGGCGGGTGATGCGGCACGCCTTCGAATGTGTTCACCGTTAGGACACTCCGGGTTCACTGTAGAGACGCTCGGGCGAAATTCCAGGGCGGAATTCGCCCCCGGTGATCGGTGCCGCCATCGCGGTGATGACCACCGGAGCGGTGCGCGGGCTGCCGGATCGCCAGGAAAGCGGCGCGACCCAAGGCGGCGAGCCAGCCCAGTGAGCGTGCGCGCGTCTCACCCTCGCCGGGTGACGTGTGTCTGCCGCCTGGCCATGATGCTTGCGGGTAGAGACCGGACCAGACGAAAGAGGCGTAAACGATGGCGATTGGGCCTGTTCAGCTCATTGTCCTGGGATTCAGGAATCCAGACTTCCACGGCGAGATCATCGCCGAACTCGAAAGGCTCCGCGCGAGCGACACGATCCGCGTCATCGACTCGATGGTGGTCTACAAAGACGCCGACGGGGAAATAGAGGTAGAGCATCTCAGCAACCTCTCTAAACAGGAGGCCATCGAGCTCGGCAGCAAGATCGGCGCCCTGATCGGCCTCGGCATCGAAGGCGAGGAAGGGGCCGAGGCAGGCGCAATCGCCGGAGCCGAGGCAGTGGACGCGGCGGGCGGCGTGCAGGTGCTCACCGAGGAGGAGGCCTGGGATGTGCTCGACGACATCCCGGATGGTTCCGCCGCCGCGCTCGTCCTGATCGAACACCACTGGGCGGTTCCGCTCAGGGACGCAGTCATCCGGGCCGGCGGGTTCCGCATCAGCGACGGCTTCATCAGCCCGCTCGACCTGGTCGAGATCGGCCTGATGGAGGCCGACGAAGCCAAGACCATGCACGACCTGGAAACCTCCGCCGCCGCAAGCACAGAATGACCGTCAGCCGTACAATGACGGTCAGCCAGCACAAGTACCCGGAGGCATGAAATGTTCGGAGCCCGCAGAGTCGCCCGCCGCACGAGCCGGCGCGTCGCCCGGCGCAGGTAAAAAGCGTCGGTAAGCCCTGAGGGCGCCGGCTGGCAAGCGGTACTGCCAGCCGACGCCCTCCGGCTGCCGGAGCTCGCCTGTGAGCCTGGTCCTGGTGCTGTTCTCGGATGCGTCCCGGGTCGGCCGCCTGCACCACCTACCGACCTGGGGCGCTGGCGCGCGTGCCTATCGAGAGGTCCGGCGGGGCTCCGTGGCAGCGTTTCCATTTGCGGCCGCCGCCGCAGCTACAGGGCGTGTTGCGGCCGCGCCGCGCGTCCTGGGCCGCGTAGGACCGCATGAGCTCCGCGGGGGCCCGGTTCGCCCGCAGCAATCCGGCCATGGTGGCCATCGGCGCCTCCACGTGGTGGAAGAACGCCTTGTAGCTCGGGCACAGGTAATGCTGGCCCGGTTCGCCATACCCGGAGACGGCGAACCGGTCCTTGGGACAGCCTCCATTGCAGGCAAAGCGCACGTCGCAGTCCAGGCAGAACTGGGTCAGGGTGTCGAACTTGTCCTGCCCGAACTTGCGCTGCCTGGGGGAGGCCACCAGCTCCAGCATGTGCCGGTCGCCGATGTTGCCGAGCAGGTAGCCAGGCTCCACATAGTGGTCGCAGGAATAGAGATCACCGTTATGCTCGATGGCCAGCTGGCTCCCGCAGGTTTTCGCGTGCACGCACATCCCGCCGGGCTCACCGTAGAAGTTCGCGAGCGCGGTGTCGAACATCTGCACGTAGACGGTGCCGATGTCACGCCGGACCCACTCCTCGAACACGTCGATCAAGAAACGCCCGTATTGCTGCGGGCCGACCGAGCGGTGGGTGACCAGGTTCCCTTCTTGGGTATAGAGCGGGCGGCCCTTCACCCCGCCACCCCAGCCGGAGTCGGCGATCGGCAGGCTCTGCTCGGTCGCGCGCTCGATGATGGGAATGAACTGGATGAACCTCGCGCCGAGCTCGTCGCGCAAGAACAGGTACACCTGGCGGCCATGGTCGCCGTTGACCGCGTGGATGGTGGTCAGCACATTCCAGTCGACCTCGTAGCGCCGCAGCACGTCCAGGCCCCGCATCACCCGGTCAAACGTCGGCTTGCCGCCCTTGTCCACGCGGTAGGCGTCGTGCATCTCCCGCGGCCCGTCGATCGAGATGCCGACCAGGAAGTCGTTCTCCTTCAGGAAGCTGCCCCACTCGTCATCGAGCAGGGTACCGTTCGTCTGGATCGTGTTGAGCACCCGCTGGCCCGGCGCGGCATACTTGCGTTCCAGCTCGATAGACCGCCGGAAGAAATCCAGGCCCATCATCGTGGGTTCGCCGCCCTGCCAGGCGACCACCACCTCCGGTGACCGTGCGTGCCCCTCGAGCAGCTGACGAAGGTAGGCCTCCTGCAAGTCTTCGGCCATCCGGAACCGGCTGCCCGGGTACAGCATCTCCTTGGACAAGAAGAAGCAGTACTCGCAGTCCAGGTTGCAGACCGCGCCGGTGGGCTTGGCCATCACGTGGAAGGCCAGCGGAGCCCCCGGCACGGTCAGGACCGGGCCGGGGGTCTCGGTTGGTTCATTCATTGAGCGCCGCGCGCCTATTCGCGGGCCAGCATGGCCTGGGCTTCGCGTTCGAGGTCGACGTACGGATCACCGCTGACGTCGACGGCGACCCGCTTGATCGTGCCGCCGGTGAAGGTGTGCGGCGATTCGCCCGGGTAGTCGCTGGTGACGGCCTCACCGCTGTCACGGCCCACGCACAGGCCCTCGCCCGCGATCATGAACATTCCCGGCTGGGTCCTGATCCGGCCCTCGCCGAC
>Ga0209656_10001273_pt1 | contig 16404 bp, 16 predicted proteins | sample BogFormECP12_OM2_FD_188239 | JGI IMG/M metagenome (GOLD analysis project Ga0209656, IMG submission 188239) | Bog forest soil microbial communities from Calvert Island, British Columbia, Canada - ECP12_OM2 (SPAdes) (version 2) | ecosystem: Environmental > Aquatic > Freshwater > Wetlands > Bog ... | reverse complement strand
GCCGGCTCATCGTCTCCATGCCGCGCAGGCCCGCAACGCCCGACCCGCGCATGAGGCGAAAGAGCACCGTCTCCGCCTGGTCGTCAGCGTGATGGGCGGTGACAATTGTGTCGGCGCCGATGGCCCGCGCGTGCTCCGCAAGCAGCCGGTAGCGCGCCTCACGCGCCCGTTCTTGCAGGCGGGTCGAGGGCTTTGCGCCTGTCCAGCGCAGGATGGCGTGAGGGACGCCGAGCCCATCGCAGAGATCAGCGACGCTCTGCGCCTCGGCCGCGCTCTCCGGCCTCAACCCATGATCGACCGTGGCCGCGGCGATCCGCGTCGTCCTGCGCCGCCCTGCCCATTCGGCGACCATCAACAGGAGCGCGGTGGAATCGGGACCGCCCGAGACGGCGACAAGCAACGATGGGGCAGCCTTCAGCGGCGCGAGCAGCGCGTCGACCCGCGCCGAGGAAAAAACGTCCGCGCAGGGAGCGCTCAACAATGATCCTTGGCCATCTCGCGCTCAGCCAGCCTTTTCACCGAAGCGGTGGCGGTCGGGTAGCGCTTGCCGAATTCGGTGAAGGTCGCGCAGGCCTGCTCCGCGTTGCCGAGGGCGGCAAGTGTCTGGCCGAGCCGCACCATGCTTTCGGGCGCGCGCGACGACTTCGCATAGTCGGTCGTGACCTTCAGATATTGCTCGGCTGCCTCGCGCGGACGCGAGCGCTGGAAATAGCTTTCGCCGATATAGAAGATGGCGTCTGGCGTCAGGCGGTGGCCGTTATTGGCGGCCATGAACGCCTTGAACCCGTCCTCGGCCTGCTGGTACTGGCCAGTCTGGAACGCCTGGAGCGCCGTGTTGAACTGCTCGCGCGGCGCGTCCAGCATCGCGACGCCCGAACCTGTGATCAGGGGCCCGGTCGCGGCTGGCGGCGGAGGCGCTGACGCCGTGCCCTTTCCGAGTTCGAGCGGGGTCCCGATGGGAGGCGCGGGACGAACGAGCGGCGCGCTCGGCGCCGTCGTTCCGAGCGGTTGCGGCGCGCCGGGCGCATTCGGCGCGGCGTCGGGATCGAAGGCGTCCGACTTTTTGGGCTTTGCCGCTGCGGACCCCTCAATCGCGGCTTCAGGCGCCGCCGCCGAGGCCGTAGGCGCAGGCACCGGCGCCGGCGCCTGCGGCTGGCCGGAGCGCTCGCCGAAGCGGAACTCGACATCCTGCCGGAACTTCTGCAGCTGATCCTCGAGCCGATGCTCGGCGTTCTCGAGTTCCTCGATCCGGCCGTTCGCCTGCCTGAGCTGCTCCTCGAGCCGGTTGATGCGCAGAACCAGCTCGGGCGCCCCGCCTGCGTCGTTCTCCGTCGCTCCCGGAATGTCGGCGGGCGGCGCCGCCTGCTGAGCCTGGCGGTGGACGAGGTCAAACCCCTGCGCGCGGGCCGCTGACCCGAGACCGACGAAAGCGAGAAAGATCGCCGTCAGGCTCAGGGCTCGGAGAAGGATCACGGACGGCGACCTCAGCATCTGTTCAAAGCGGGGGGCCATACGCCTCGCGAATGAGGGTTTCAAGCCCCCGAAATCCACTCTCAACTAGCGGGCGCGCCGTTGAGTACGGTCACGGCGCGGCGGTTTTGCGACCAGCAGGAGATGTCATCGCAGACCGCGACCGGCCGCTCCTTGCCATAGCTGATCGTCTTCATCCGCGAGGCGGCGACGCCCTTGGCGGCGAGATAGTCGTGCACCGTCTGGGCGCGCTGGGCGCCGAGGGCGAAATTGTATTCGCGGGTGCCGCGTTCGTCGGCGTGGCCCTCGATGGTGAAGGTGTAGCGGTTGTATTGGTTAAGCCACGCGGCCTGTTTGTCGAGCGTCGCCTGGGCGGCCGGCGAGAGATTGGTCTGATCGGTGTCGAAGAAGACGCGGTCGCCGACGGTCTGGTTGAATTCCTGCACGCTGCCCGGACCAGCCGCGCCGTAGCCAGCGCCCGCCGCGATGTCGTTGTTATTGCGCGCGCAGGCGCCCAAGCCCAACCCGAGGGCGAGCGCCGCCGCCAAGACCACCGAACCCCTGCCGACCGATGCCATTATACGCTCCTGACTGCTCAGCCCCGCGCTGAACTAGGCGCCGAAGGGTTAAGGCAAGGTTCCGGCAACCTTACTGGTCCCTTGCTGCGTTTTGACGAATGCAGGGAAACCGGCGGAGCGTAAACAGGGCGTTAATGGCCACATTGCGGCGCCAAAAGCCTTGCACGCGCCGCGATTGACCGGCATTGTCACGAGTTCGTGAATGGGCGGTTTGCCGAAGGTTTTCGCTGGGATGAAGCATTACAAGGCGAGGCGGACGGCGCTTCTGGCGCTGGCGATGGCGTTTCTCGCCGTCGCGACAATCTGGGACGGCCTGATCGCGATCGAGCGGCGGATCGTCCGGCTCATCCCCTGGACGCGGTTCAAGCGCGCCTTCGCCACCGTCGTTGATCGCCTGCCCGCGCCATTGGTCCTGCTGATCTTCCTGGTGCCGTTCCTCATCGTGGAGCCGCTCCTTGTCGTCGCGACGGTCGCGATCGCGATGGGTTATGTCATCTCCGGCGCGATCGCCTGGATCATCCTGAAGTTTCTAGCGCTGGCCCTCATCCCCGCGATCTTCGATCTCACCCAGCACAAGCTGATGACGATGCCGTGGTTCGTCGTGGCCTATGACAAAGTGATCGCCTGGCATCACTACGCCGACCGCATCGTCGCGCCCTACAAACACGCGGCTGCGGCGCTCCTGCGGCAATGGCGCCGGCGCGCGGCCGCGATGGCGACGCGGACGCCCGGCGTCGCCCAACTCGCCGCCCGCTTCGCCGCCCGTAAGCGCGCCGCCCACGGTCGCCCACCCGTGCCGACGAGCGGGTAGCCCGCGTTCGGGCCGAAATGCCGGCGCCTCGGATCCCTTGCCGGGCGTAGCGACTTGCGCCAAGGCTCAGGCGTGGCCCGGCGGCGCTCCCTCTTCCGAATGTTGGCGCGCGGCGTCCTCTTCGCGGGACTGGCGCTCGCTTTGGCGTTCATCGGCCTTGCCGCGCTCTATGCGGTCGCGCCGCCGGTCTCGACGCTGATGCTCGCCCGCACGATCTTGGGCAAGAGTTACGAGCGCGTCTATGTGCCGCTCAGCGACGTCGCGCCCGTGGCGGCGGCTTCGGTGATCGCGTCGGAGGACGCGACCTTCTGCCGGAACCGCGGCGTCGACTGGGGCGCCCTCCATGAAGTCCTCAGCGGCGCCGAAGGCCCGACGCGCGGCGCCTCGACGATCACCATGCAGACCGCGAAGAACCTCTTTCTGTGGCCGGGCCGCTCGGTCCTGCGCAAGGGCGTCGAGATCCCCATGGCGCTGGTCCTCGGCCAGGTCTGGTCGAAACCGCGTACCCTTGAGATCTACCTCAACATCGCCGAATGGGGCGACGGGATCTTCGGCGTCGAGGCTGCGGCGCAGTATTATTTTCACAAGAAAGCGAGCCGGCTCGACGCGCGCGAGGCGGCGCTGCTTGCGACCGCGTTGCCCAATCCGATCAGGCGCGACGCCGCGCGTCCAGGCGCCCTTCAGCGCCGTCTCGCCGCTGGCGTCATGGCGCGGGCCGAGGACAGGTCCGAATTGCTGAACTGTCTGCCGAAATAGACCGACAACCGGCTCCTTTGGATCGCCGGCGCGAGACAACGCAGAGCGGGCGGCCAGTGAAGTCAAGGGTATAGCAGACAACTGCTTGAATGGGTGGGGATCAATGACGGCAGGTTGACTGTCCCGAGACAGGGCTTTCTCCCTTTTTGCAGAGATTTAGGACGATCGCCGCGTGCCAGAGTTGACAGACCGCCCCGCAACGCCCAGATTCGCGTTTGCTCGAGGGGCGCCCCCAACCAGGGCTGAGACGGCGAGACGCCGAACCCTTTGAACCTGATCCGGGTCATGCCGGCGAAGGGACGTAGCGGCAGCCACCCCTATTTGATGCCGCCCGTTCCGGCCGTCGGAGTCGATCCGTACGAGGAGACGGCCATGAACGAGATTCCGAAATTCGCCGCGCCTGAGACAGTCACCACCGGGCCAATCGTCGGCTCCCGCAAGGTCTACGCCGCGCCGAAGGGCCGCCCCGATATCCGCGTCCCGTTCCGCGAGATCGCGCTCAGCGATCCGAACGAGCCGCCGGTCCGGGTCTACGACCCTTCGGGCCCCTACACCGAAGGCGCGGCCGGGATCGATCTCGCACAAGGCCTCGCGCCCGTCCGCGAAGCCTGGATCGCGGCGCGCGGCTATTCCGCGATCGAAGGCCGCGCGATCCGGCCGGAGGATAACGGCGCCGTCTCGGCCGACCATGTGGCGCCCCTCTGCCCGGCGACCCGGACGCTCCGCGCCGGCAATCCCGGCCAGCTCGTCACCCAGTTCGAATTCGCCAGCGCCGGGATCGTCACCGAGGAGATGATCTATGTCGCGCATCGCGAGAATCTTGCGCGCGAGGCGGCGGCCGAGGACGCGGCCGCGACCATCGCTGACGGCGAGAGTTTTGGAGCCGAGATCCCGGAATTCGTGACGCCGGAATTCGTCCGCAGCGAGGTTGCGCGCGGCCGCGCGATCATTCCCGCCAACATCAATCACGTCGAGCTCGAGCCGATGGCGATCGGCCGCAACTTCCTCGTCAAGGTCAACGCCAATATCGGCAATTCGGCGGTCAGCTCCGGCGTCGCCGAGGAGGTCGAGAAAATGGTGTGGGCGATCCGCTGGGGCGCCGACACGGTGATGGACCTCTCGACCGGGCGCAACATTCACAACATCCGCTCCTGGATCGTGCGCAATTCGCCCGTGCCGATCGGCACCGTGCCGATCTATCAGGCGCTGGAGAAGGTCGGCGGCGATCCCTTGAAGCTCGACTGGGAGGTGTTCAGGGACACGCTGATCGAGCAGGCCGAGCAGGGCGTCGACTATTTCACCATCCACGCGGGCGTGCGACTCGCGCATGTGCCGCTGACGGCGAAGCGCGTCACCGGCATCGTCTCGCGCGGCGGCTCGATCATGGCGCGCTGGTGCCTCGCCGGACATCGCGAGAGCTTCCTCTACGAGCGCTTCGACGACATCTGCGACATCATGCGCAAATACGACGTCTCGTTCTCGCTCGGCGACGGGCTTCGGCCCGGCTCCAACGCCGACGCCAACGACGCCGCGCAATTCGCCGAACTCGAGACGCTCGGTGAACTGACCAAGGTCGCCTGGGACAAGGGCTGCCAGGTGATGATCGAGGGCCCCGGCCACGTGCCGATGCACAAGATCAAGATCAACATGGAAAAGCAGCTCAGGGAATGCGGCGAGGCGCCCTTCTATACGCTGGGGCCGCTCACAACCGACATCGCGCCGGGCTACGATCACATCACGTCGGGGATCGGCGCCGCGATGATCGGTTGGTTCGGCACGGCGATGCTCTGCTACGTCACGCCGAAGGAGCATCTCGGCCTCCCCGACCGCGAGGACGTGAAGACGGGCGTGATCACCTATCGGATCGCCGCCCACGCCGCCGATCTCGCCAAGGGCCATCCGGCCGCGCGCATCCGAGACGACGCCCTCTCGCGGGCGCGTTTCGACTTCCGCTGGGAGGACCAGTTCAATCTGGGGCTCGACCCCGACACGGCGCGCGCCTTCCATGACGAGACCCTGCCGAAGGACAGCCACAAGGTCGCGCATTTCTGCTCGATGTGCGGACCGAAATTCTGCTCGATGAAGATCACCCAGGACCTCCGGGCCGAAGCCGAGGCGATGGCCGGGATGGCGCAGAAATCGCGCGAGTTCGTCGAAAAGGGCGGAGCGCTGTACGTCGATGCGGCGGAGTGAGATGCGCGCGACCGTCGTCGGGGCTGGCGTCGCGGGCTTGACGACCGCGCTGACGCTCGCTGAGCGCGGCGCCGAGGTCGCGCTCGTCGAACGCTCCCCGTCGCTTGGCGCCAACGCCTCCTGGCTTGCGGGCGGCATGCTGGCGCCCTTCTGCGAGGGCGAGAGCGCGCCGCCTCGGGTGGTCGCGCTTGGGCGACATGCGATCGACTGGTGGGCGAGCCATGCGCCCGGCGTCGTGCGCGCTGGCACGCTGGTCGTGGCGCCACCGCGCGACGCCGCCGAGATCGAGCGCTTCGCTCAGCGAACGTCGGGCCACGAGCGCGTCGACGAGGCTCGCATCGCGGCGCTCGAGCCCGACCTCGCCGGGCGCTTCCATAGGGGCCTCTTCTTCGCGGGCGAAGGCCATGTCGATCCGCGCGCCGCGATGCGCGCGCTGGCCGAGAGCCTTTGTAAGGCTGGCGTCGAAATGCGCTTCGGCGTGGACGGCGACACGCTCGGACCGGAGGCCGGGATCGTGGTCGACTGCCGCGGGTTCGCCGCGCGGCCGCAGCTGCCCGAGCTGCGCGGCGTGCGCGGCGAGATGATCCGCGTGCGCACGTCCGAGGTGAGGCTTGCGCGCACCGTGCGGCTCCTGCATCCGCGCATTCCGCTCTATGTCGTGCCGAGGCGCGACGGCGAAGTGATGATCGGCGCAACGATGATCGAGAGCGCCGACAAAGGCGCCGTCACCGTGCGATCGGCGCTCGAGATGCTGGGCGCCGCCTACGCCCTCCATCCGGCGTTCGGGGAAGCGGAGATCCTCGAGATGAGCGCCGACGTGAGGCCCGCCTATCCGGACAACGAGCCGCGGATCGAGGAGCGCGAGGGCCGCATTTTCGTCAACGGCTTCTACCGTCACGGCTATCTGCTCGCGCCCGCCTTCGCCGACCGCGCCGCGACGCTCGCCTTCGAACGCGCAGGAGGGCGCTGATGCGGCTCGTGATCAACGGCGAGACGCGCGACGTCGAGGCGACGACGCTTTCGAGCACTCTCGAAGCGCTCGACTTCGCGGAAGCGAAAGTTGCGACCGCGCTCAACGGCGAGTTCGTGCCCGCGCGGGCCCGCGCCGCGACAGCGGTGAAAGAGGGCGACCGGATCGAGATTCTCGCGCCGCGGCAGGGGGGGTGAGGCAATGCGGCGGATTGGCAATAGCCGTCATTGCGAGGAGCGAGGCGACGAAGCAATCCGGGAGTCTTGGGGCGCCCGACGTTCCCCTGGATTGCTTCGCTTCGCTCGCAATGACGACGCATTCACGAAGAGGCAACCGTGACCTGGACCCTCTCCCTCTACGGCGTCGCGCTGCACTCGCGGCTCATGCTCGGCACGTCGCAATATCCCTCGCCTGCCATTCTTGCCGAGGCGGCGCGGGCGTCGGGCGCGGAAATTCTCACGGTGTCGCTTCGCCGCGAGTCTGCGCGGCTGAAGGAGGGGCAGGATTTCTGGAAGCTCATCCGCGACATCGGCGCGCGCGTCCTGCCCAACACTGCTGGCTGCTACAGCGTGAAGGAGGCGGTGACGACGGCTGAGATGGCGCGCGAGGTGTTCGGCACGCCCTGGGTGAAGCTCGAAGTGATCGGGGAAGCCGACACGCTGCAGCCCGACGTGTTCGGACTCGTCGAGGCGGCGCGCATTCTGTCCGCCGACGGCTTCGAGGTGTTCCCCTATACGACCGAGGACCTCGTCGTCGCCGAGCGACTTGTCGAAGCCGGCTGCCGGGTCTTGATGCCCTGGGGCTCGCCGATCGGTTCGGGCAAGGGGCTCAACAATGTGTTCGGCCTGCGCGCGCTCCGCGCTCATTTCCCCGACATTCCGCTGATCGTCGACGCCGGCCTCGGCCTGCCGTCGCAGGCGGCGGCGGTGATGGAGCTTGGGCTTGACGGCGTGCTCCTCAACACCGCCGTCGCCAAGGCGGGCGATCCGGCGGCGATGGCGCGGGCCTTCGGGCAGGCGATCGAGGCGGGTCGCGCGGCGTTCCTCGCCGGACCCATGCAGCCGCGCGACATGGCCGCTCCCTCGACGCCCGTCGTGGGAAAGGCCGTGCTGACGTGACGGCGGCCAGCCCTCATCCGGCCGCGCTTCGCGCGTCTACCTTCTCCCGTAAAGGGCGTCGGAAGACGCCCGTCTCTCGACGGGCTATGCGGGAGAAGGGATTCGCCCCCTCTCCCGCAAAAGGGCGTTCGGCAGAACGCCCGTCTTTCGACGGGCTATGCGGGAGAGCGCCGGGGTGAGGGCTGCTTCGATGGCGGCATTGGACCCCTTCTACCCGATCGTCGACAGCGCGGCCTGGGTCGCGCGGCTCGTCGGCGTCGGCGCGCGGCTCATCCAGTTGCGGGTGAAGGACAGGGACGAGGCTGCGGTCGCCCGCGAGGCTCGCGAGGCCCTCAAAATCTGCGTCGCGGCGGGGGCGACGCTCGTCGTCAACGACGACTGGCGAATCGCGATCGGCGAAGGCGCTCCTTTCGTCCACCTCGGTCAGAGCGATCTCGACGGCGCCGACATCGCGGCCGTTCGGAAGGCCGGCGTCAAGCTCGGCGTCTCGACGCATGACGAGGCCGAGCTCAAGCGCGCGCTCGCGCTTAAGCCTGACTATGTGGCTTTGGGCCCGATCTATCCGACGATCCTCAAGGTCATGGCGTTCGCGCCGCAGGGGCTGGACCGGATCGGCGAATGGAAGCATCGCATCGGCGCAATTCCGCTGGTGGCGATCGGCGGCCTCACCGTCGAGCGGGCGAAGCTCTGCCTTGCCGCGGGCGCGGACATCGTCTCGGTCGTCACCGACATCACGCTCAACGCCGACCCGGAAGCGCGCGCGAGACAATGGATCGCGGCGACGCGTCCGGCATGACGATGCGAACGCCGATCGCACTGACCATCGCCGGCTCCGACAGCGGCGCCGGCGCGGGCGTCCAGGCGGATCTCAAGACCTTCGCGGCGCTCGGCGTCTATGGCGCGAGCGTCGTCACGGCGCTGACCGCGCAGAATACGAGGGGCGTTCGCGCGGTCCATGCCGCGCCGCCTGAGATTGTCGCCGCGCAGATCGAGGCGGTCCTGGAGGATTTTTCCGTCGCCGCGATCAAGATCGGCATGCTGTGCAGCGCGGAGATCGCGGGCGTGGTGGCGGAGGGGCTGGGTTCGCCCTCACCCCAGCCCTCTCCCGTGAACGGGAGAGGGAGCGAATCCCTTCTCCCGCATAGCCCGTCGAGAGACGGGCGTCTTCCGACGCCCTTTGCGGGAGAAGGTGGACGCGCGAAGCGCGGCCGGATGAGGGCCTTCATCGTATACGATCCCGTCATGGCCGCCACGTCCGGCGAGGCGCTGAGCGGTGCGGGTTTCGTCGAGGCGGTCAGGGCGAAGCTCCTGCCGCTCGTCGATTGCCTGACGCCGAACCTCGCCGAGGCCGCGGCGACGCTTGGAGAACCGCTGGCGCGCAATGAAGAGGACATGGCGCGCCAAGGATGCGCGCTGTTGCGGCTCGGGCCGCGGGCCGTGGTGATGAAAGGCGGCCATCTCGAATGCGGCGAGGCGGTCGATCTCCTGGTCACGGCCGACGCCGTCCATCGTTTCGCCGCGCCCCGGATCGCCTCAAACAACCTGCACGGAACCGGCTGCACGCTGTCAAGCGCGATCGCCGCCTCCGTCGTTCTGGGGCTGGCGTTGCCGGAGGCTATCGCCGCCGCCAGGGCTTTCGTGCGCGAAGCGATCGAGGCGGGACGCGACATCGAGCTGGGCGCCGGGCCGGGGCCCTTGATCCAGACGAAGCTTCGCGCGCCGCCCTGATTTCCTGCGCGCCGTCCTTGCGCTAGCTTGGACCCCATAGGCGGGAGACCCATGACCAGCAATGCGATCGACTATTATGCCTCCCTCCCGGTTTTCGACAATTTCGCCGATGCCGTGAAGACGAAGAACTACCGTCCGCTGCCCGACGACTGGGTCATCGGCTTCTCCGACGTCGTAGGGTCCACTCAGGCCATCGCGCAGGGGCGCTACAAGGCGGTCAACATGGTCGGCGCGGGCGTCATCGCCGCGGTCGCCAACGCGCTCGGACGGCGTCCGTTTCCGTTTGTCTTCGGCGGCGATGGCGCAAGCTTTGCGGTTTCGCCGTCCGACGCCCCGGCCGCGGCTCAGGCAATGGCCGCAATGGCGGCCTTCGCGCACGCGGAATTCGAGCTCGACCTGCGCATCGCCGCGATCCCCGTCCGGGACATCCGGGCCGCCGCTCGCGACGTCAGGGTCGCGCGTTTCGCCGCGTCCGAGCATTGCAACTATGCGATGTTCGCAGGCGGTGGCTTGAGCTGGTTCGAGGAGCGGGCGAAGCGCGGAGACTATGCGCTGCCCCCTGCCCCGCGGGGCGCGCTTCCCGACCTTTCCGGACTTTCCTGCCGCTGGGGCGTCGCGCCGGCGAAATATGGCCTCGTGCTGTCAGTGATCGTCTCGCCGCGCGGCGACGATCCGCGTTACCCGGCCCTTGTTGACGAGGTGGTCGGGATGGCGCTCGCGGCCGCGCAAAGCGGACGGCCGATCACGGTGGAGAGCCTCGGCGTCGGCGCCGCCGGCCAGGCGATTGCGCTCGAGGCCACAGCCGTGAAGGCTTCAGGCGTCTCGGGCATGAGGGCGCAGCTCACCGCTGCGATGAACTATCTCATCGGCCTCACGTTCCACAGGTTCAAGCTGAAAGCCGGCGGTTTCGACGCGGCCCTCTACACGGCTGAAGTCGCGGCCAACGCCGATTTCCGCAAATACGACGACGGGCTGCGTATGACGCTCGATTGCGCGCCCGCCTTCGCCGACGACCTCGAGGCGCGCCTCGCCGCAGCCGACGACTTCGCCGACTGGGGCGTCTTCCGGCAGAAAGCCGCGCAGATCACGTGTTTCGTCCCCTCCATCAGTGAGCATGGCCATGTCCATTTCGTCGACGGGGCCGAAGGAGGCTACACCATGGCGGCGACGGCGATGAAGGCGCGGCGCCTTCTGAAGGCCGAGGCGGCCTGACGAGGCTCGGCTTGCAGGGTAGATATCCCTGCCGCGCCCCGTGTGCGCGACGCGCCGGCCTGCTAGGCTGGCGCGCATGGACGTCTCGCGCGCCAATATCGACCCCGAAAGCGCCGCCTCGCGCCCGACGCCGATGATGGCGCAGTATCTCGAGATCAAGGCCGCCAATCCGGACTGCCTGTTGTTCTACCGGATGGGCGATTTCTACGAGCTTTTCTTCGCTGACGCCGAGGTCGCGAGCCGCGCGCTCGGCATCGTCCTGACCAGGCGCGGCAAGCACGAGGGCGAAGACATCCGCATGTGCGGCGTGCCGGTCGAGCGCGCCGACGACTATCTCAACCGCCTCATCGCGCTCGGCCATCGCGTCGCCGTCTGCGAACAGATCGAGGACCCGGCGGAGGCGAAGAAGCGCGGCGCGAAATCGGTCGTCAAGCGCGAAGTGATCCGCCTCGTCACGCCGGGCACCGTCACCGAGGAGCGGCTGCTCGAGCCGGGGCGCGCGCGCCTGCTCGTCGCGGTGCAGAAGATCCGCGCCAGCGATGCGCGCTGGACTTATGGCCTCGCGGCGCTCGACCTGTCGACCGGCGCGTTTTCGCTGTCGGAGGCGGACGAGGCCGGGCTCGCGGCCGAGCTTGCGCGCCTCGAGCCGAGCGAAATCGTCGCCACCCAGGCGGTCCATGACGAGCCTCAGTTTCAGCGCATGATCGCCGAGATGCGCGTGCCCGCGACCCCGCTCGCGCGCGAAGCCGGCGACGGCGCCGCGGCCGAGCGCCGCGTCTGCGAATTCTATGGGGTCGAGACGCTCGACGGCTTCGGCGCATTCACCCGCGCCGAGATCGCCGCCGCCGCGCTGGCTCTCGCCTATGTCAGGCGCACCCAGTTCGAGGCGAGGCCGGCGCTATCGCCGCCAACCCGGCGAGCGCGCGGCGCAAGCCTCGAAATCGATCCCGCCACCCGCGCCAATCTCGAACTCACTCGCACCCTCAGCGGCGCGCGCGAGGGCTCGCTCCTGGCGACGATCGACCTCAGCGTGACGCCGGCCGGCGCGCGCCTTCTTGCCGAGCGGCTCGCGAGCCCGCTGACCGATCCGCACGCCGTCAGCGAACGGCTCGACTCGCTCGATTTTCTGGTCGAGGCCACGCCGACGCGCGAGGCGCTACAGCGCGAACTGGCGCGTACGCCCGACTTCCTTCGCGCGCTGTCGCGCCTCAGCCTCGACCGCGGGGGCCCACGCGACCTCGCCGCGATCCGCGACGGCGCTGCCGCGGCCGCTGCGCTCGCGCGCATCCTCGAAGGGGAAGACGGTCTTCCGCCCGAACTCATGCGCTTCTCCGCGCACCTCAGCGCCGATTGCAGCGCGCTCGAGCGCGATCTCGAAGCCGCGCTGGTCGAGGACCTTCCCCTGATCAAGCGCGACGGCGGCTTCGTGCGCACGGGCGCGTCCGGGCCGCTCGACGAAGCCCGCGCGCTCCGCGACGAGAGCCGTCGCGTCATCGCCGAGATGCAGGCCTCCTACGCGGACGAGGCGGGCGTCAAACAGCTCAAGATCAAGCACAACAACTTTCTCGGTTATTTCATCGAGGCGCCGCAGGCGCAGGGCGAGGCGCTCCTCAAAGCCCCGCTCAACGCGACCTTCATCCATCGCCAGACCATGGCCGGCGCGCTCCGTTTCACCACCAGCGCGCTTGTCGACCTCGAGGCGCGGATCGCGTCCGCGGCCGACCGGGCGCTCAAGCTCGAACTCGACATCTTCGAGCGCCTTCGTGAGGGCTCGCTCGCAAAGGCCGACGCCTTGCGCGGGTACGGGGCGGCTCTTGCCGGGATCGACGTCGCAACAGGGCTCGCCGAACTCGCCGTCAAGCGCAACTGGACCCGGCCGCTCGTCGACGCTTCGCTCGCCTTCAAGATCGAGGGCGGGCGCCATCCGGTGGTCGAGGCGGCGCTGAAAGCCGCGGGCGAGCCCTTTGTCGCCAATGATTGCGACCTTTCGGGCGAGCTCCCCGAAGGCGGACGCATCGCGGTCGTCACGGGGCCGAACATGGCGGGCAAATCGACCTATCTCCGGCAGAACGCGCTGATCGCACTGATCGCACAGATGGGCTCCTACGTGCCGGCGGGCCGCGCCCATATCGGAATCGTCGATCGCCTTTTCTCGCGCGTCGGCGCGGCGGACGATCTGGCGCGAGGCCGCTCGACCTTCATGGTCGAGATGGTCGAGACGGCGGCCATCCTCAATCAGGCGAGCCCGCGCTCGCTCGTCATCCTCGACGAGATCGGCCGGGGCACGGCGACCTTCGACGGCCTCTCGATCGCCTACGCCTGCGTCGAGCATCTCAACGCCGTCAACCGCTCGCGCGCGCTGTTTGCGACGCATTTCCACGAACTGACCGGGCTCGCCGAGACCCTGCCGCGTCTCGTCAATCTCACCATGCGGGTCAGCGAATATAAGGGCAGCCTCGTTTTCCTGCACGAGGTCGTCGCAGGCGCCGCCGACCGCTCCTACGGCATCCAGGTCGCCAAGCTCGCCGGGCTCCCGGCGACGGTGATCAAGCGCGCGCGCAAGGTGCTCGCCGATCTCGAAGCCTCGCGGCCGAGCGGCGCGATCGATGCGCTGCCGCTCTTCTCCTACGAGCCGCCGCTTGAAGCGCCCGCGCGCGATCCGCTGCGCGAGGCGCTTGCCGCGCTCGACCCGGATGCCTTAAGCCCGCGCGAGGCCCACGCCGCGCTTTATGAGCTGAAGCGGCTCGCGGGAACCCCTCTCCCATCGGGAGAGGGGCAGGGGTGAGGACGACCGTGCGTCCGGAGCGGGAAAGGATGACGTTTCATGAACGAGGAGGTCTGCTTCGATCTCGATTCGGTTCTGGCGCGGCTTCGACAGGAGCTGAGATTGCCTTTTGACTGAAACGCCGGCGCCCTCACCGCTGCCCCTCTCCCGGAGGGAGAGGGAGTTCCGCGCCGCGCCCCCTCCACCGCCCTTCGGGCGGTCCCCCTCCCCCACTACGCTGACGCTTCATGGGGGAGGAAGAGCGCCGGCGCCGGTTTCGCCTCCCCTGTGCTTGCAAAGCACGGGGGAGGGGGACCACGCCATAGCCCGTCGAGAGACGGGCGTCGTAAACGACGCCCTATGGCGTGGTGGAGGAGGCGCGCGAACCATTCCCTTACTTGGAGCGATCGACGCGTATGACCAACCCGCAGATTCTCGCAGCCACCCTGATCGCGGCCTTTCTCTATGTCGTCTCCCCGGGGCCGGCGTTTCTCGCGCTCTTCACCCTTGCGGCCTCGCGCGGGCGCGCCGCCGGCTCCAAGTTCATCTGTGGCCATCTCGTCGGCGACGTCACCTGGGGCGCGCTCGCGGTCGCGGCGATCGTCGGCGCGAACCGGATCGGCCCGACGCTCTTCGAACTGCTCGGCTTCGGCTGCGGCCTCTATCTCGTCTATCTCGGCGTTCGCGCGGTCATGACTCGCAAGGACGCTCCCCCGCGCACGATCGGCGCGGCCCGTCCGCTCGCGACCGGCATGGCCTTCGGCCTCACCAATCCCAAGGCCTATCCGGTCGCGCTCGCGATGTTCTCGGCGATCGTCGCGCCCTATATCGGCGCGCTTCACGCCGCCGACGCGCCGCAGATGTTCGCCGCGGCCTTCTTGGGCTTCCTGCTCGCCGACGCGGTGCTGATCTTCATGGCCGGCCTTCCGGCGGTGAGGCGGTTCTTCCTGACCCACGGGGTTGCGGTGACAAGGGCAGTCGGGGTGATCTTCATCCTCTTCGGCGCCCGCTCGATCGCAGACGCGGCGGGAAGCGCGATGCGCCGGACGGCGTGAGGGCGCGCTACGCTGCTCGCCATATCCCCGCCCCCCTTGCGGGGGCGGGTCAGGGTGGGGGGTCGCGCGGACGAGACAGAGGGGATGCTAGTCGTCGTCACGGTCTGCTTCCGGAGGAATCAGGGGACGCAAGATAGCGATGAGGCCAGGCAATGTTTCCGTCACCACGCGCCACACGATATCAAGCCTTACGTCGCCATAGCCATGGATGAGGCGATGGCGCAGGCCGGTCATTTCCCGCCACGGGATTTCCGCATGCGTCGCGCGAAAGGATTTCGAGACCCTTCCGGCAGCCTCGCCGATGATCTCGAGCTTGCGGATGACGGCGCTTTGATAAAGGTCGCTCGCAAGAAAGGCGCGCTCGTCGAGATCGGCGACGAAGGACAGCGCATCCTCGGCGGCCAGCGCCATATCGAGAAGAAGGGCCGCGTCGCGCCAGCTCTCCCCGGACTGGTCAGGCGGCATAGACTGGCTCTGCGCCCGCCAATATGCGGCGCTTACGGATATAGTTGCGGCTGGCCTCGATTGACTTGCGATCGACGAGATCAACCGGTCGTCCGAGCAGCGCTTCCAGCGCATCCTTCAAATTGAGAAAGCGCGCGAGATCGTCACCCTGCGATCCGAACTGGACCAGAAAATCGACGTCGCTCGTCGCAGCACGGAAATCCATGCCACGTGCGGCAGAACCGAACACATCGAGCCGCGTGACGCCATAGCGGCGGCACAGCTCCATCAGGCTTTCGTGCTTTTCAGCAATCGCCGGGTGCATCGTAATGTCCTTTCCTCAAGACTTCACCGGCCTCTCGATGCGGGCCAAGGCTTGCTGGAAAGATTTCACCGTCAGGCATCCGCTTTCCTGGTTTTGACCGTCTTCGTCGTATTGTTTCTTTCAAGATCCATGACAACCGTCATTTTCGTATAAAGCTCGAACAGCCCTTCGAACCGCTCGGCTTCGGCTGCGGCCTCTATCTCGTCTATCTCGGCGTTCGCGCCGTGACGGCGCGAAAGGACGCGCCGCCGCGCGCGATCGGCGCGAGCCGACCCTCGCCACCGGCATGGCCTTTGGACTCATAGCCAAACTCAGTGCAGTGACCCGTCGAGCGATTTGACGCAACCAATGCGTCATGGCCGGGCTTGTCCCGGCCATCCACGCCGTGCGCCAGGGGAAGACCGTCGAAAGCGATCTGCCGGGGTTTTGGGGAGGCAACAGTGCGAAGCTGTCTCATTGTTGCAGTTGAACCGCGTGGATGGCCGGGACAAGCCCGGCCATGACTGTAAACGGCGTCTTGTGTCAGGTCACGTTCACCGAGCCTTGGTATAAATCGGCGCGCTTCACGCCGCCGACGCGCCGCAGATGTTCGCCGCGGCCCTCTTGGGCTTCCTGCTCGCCGACGCGGTGCTGATCTTCATGGCCGGCCTTCCGGCGGTGAGAAGGTTCTTCCTGACCCACGGCGTTGCGGTGACAAGGGCAGTCGGCGTGATCTTCATCCTCTTCGGCGCCCGCTCGATCGCCGATGCGGCCGGAAGCGCGATGCGCCGGACGGCGTGAGGGCGCGCCCCGCTGCTCGCCATGGCGCGGGTCCCTTCCCCAGCTCTGCTGGGGAAGGTGGCGCGGAGCGCCGGATGGGGTGTGGCCCCGCTGCTTCGAAGTAGTGTGTTGAAGGTTCTGCAAAATCGCTGAAGGCGAGAGGCGGTCATGACAGGCTGGTGATGTCGAAGTCACCGATTCCCGATGAGGAACCCCGCCAT
>Ga0209656_10001272_pt1 | contig 16407 bp, 18 predicted proteins | sample BogFormECP12_OM2_FD_188239 | JGI IMG/M metagenome (GOLD analysis project Ga0209656, IMG submission 188239) | Bog forest soil microbial communities from Calvert Island, British Columbia, Canada - ECP12_OM2 (SPAdes) (version 2) | ecosystem: Environmental > Aquatic > Freshwater > Wetlands > Bog ... | reverse complement strand
GAACAGCAGTGACCACTGCCGTGTGGCGTCGAACCGGTCGGCGAACTGAACCGCCCCGCGTTTGATGCGCACCTTGATGTGCCCCGGGTTTCCTGGAGCCGCGTTGCTGGGTTTCAGGCCACGGGTTGGGTGGTGTGGTGTAGCAGTTCGAACTCTATCGGAGTGCGCATTCCCAGGGCGGAGTGCCGGCGCTGGCGGTTGTGGAAGATCTCGAGGTAGTCGAAGATCGCGTTGGCCAGCTCAATCCGGGTCTTCCACCGTTTGCGGTCCAGTAAGCTCGGTTTGCATTCTGCCCCAGAATGATTCGATGACGGCGTTGTCGTAGCAGTCGCCAATTGAACCCATCGACGCAACGAGCCCGGATCTATTGACACGATCGGTGAAGGCCCATGACGTGAATTGCACGCCGGATCCCAGTACACCAGCGTGAGATTCGGTGAAACACTAAGTCTTTCAGGCATCCGCCCCTCAGTTGGCAGTGTGGGCGATGCCTACGATAACGCGGTGGCCGAGACCACGATCGGACTCTACAAGAACGAGTGCATCCGGGCCGATTCCCCGTTTCGTCGCGGCCCGCTGAACACCCTGTCCGACGTCGAATACATCACCGCCGACTACGTCGCCTGGTACAACCAGCAGCGCCTCATGCACCGCCTCGGCCGTGTCCCACCCGCTGAAGCCGAGGCCCAGTACTATTCCCAACACGTGACCGACCGACCGGCCGGCTCACAGAACCCCGAAGGTGCATGAAACTCGGGATGGTTCACTGAAACGAGTCGAGAGGTGTGTCACAAACCCACTTCGCCGCAATCACGGGCGACGTCTCCACCAGCGCGCGTGTGAACCGTTCTCTCGAAGACAAGCCTTGGACAGGTCAGCGATTACCGTGGCACAAGAACACCTTGCGCTCCCAAACTACATTCGCGACAGCGTGAACGAGTAAGTGTAGATGCCGGCTGGCGCACCATCGCAGCCAGTTGCGAATGAGGAATCCAGAGAACCGGCCAGCATCGTTGCATCCCATGAGTAGGTGTCGTGCGTGGGAATGACGGGGCCGTAGTAGATATCACCGCAGCGAAGACCATCGGGAACGTCGACGGTCAATGTGTACCGACCGTTGGCGAGTTGCGCATCGCCTTCGTACTCGAACGCTTTCGCTATGGGCCTGGCGATAGCGCTCACGTGGGCACATCCAGGGACTGGGGCCAGGCTGCCGGTTGGATAACATGCCGAAATCGCCCACACCCAGGTGTGGAAGTCATACCTGTCGGGGATCTGAAGTTCGTAGTTGCCAAGCGGCGTCTCGGCCCGGGCAACCGGCGCGAGCGCCACCGCCGCCACTGTGAGCGCCGCGCTGAGTGTCAGGGTCTTCACGTTGTTCTCCATTCGCCTGCGGACAAGCCTCCCTGCCGTCGCGGCCGGGAGGCGGACGCCAACCACTGATTGGAAGGCGCCGAACGGTCAATCTTCGCGACATGAAAGAGTGTCGACGGCAAAACCGATAGGGAGGCGGAGGGTGACGGCCTCGGCAACGAACCTCGACTATGAGACAACGCTGCGGGAACTTCCGACCGAGGCGGGGGTTCTGCGCTATCACGAGGCGGGCCGGGGCACACCTCTGCTGTTCCTGCACGGTTCGGGGCCCGGAGTGACAGGCTGGCGCAACTTTGGGGGCATCCTGGCCGCTTTCGCCGAGCGTTTTCGTTGCCTTGTCCTGGAGTTCCCCGGTTTCGGCGTCAGCGATGATTTCGGCGGCCACCCGATGCTCACCGCGCAGAGTGCGGTGGTCTCCTTCATCGACGCGTTGGGGCTCGACAGAATCGACGTCGTCGGCAACTCGATGGGCGGAGGTGTGGGCATCGGCTATGCGATCCAGCACCCAGACAAAGTCCGGCGTCTTGTCACCATCGGCGGTGTCGGAACCAACATATTCAGCCCGGGCCCCAGCGAGGGCATCAGGCTGCTTCAGGAGTTCACCGAGAATCCGACTCGCCAGCGACTTGCGGACTGGCTGCATTCGATGGTGTATGACCCGGCACTGGTGACCGACGAGCTCATCGAAGAGCGCTGGGCGTTGGCCACCGACCCCCCGACCTTGGAGAGCGCGCGCCGGATGTACGGCAAAGCGGCCTTCGCGCGGAACCTCAGGGCCGCGCGGGAATCGGAGCGTCCGCAGCCATGGGCCGCCTTGCATCGCGTCCAGGCGCCAACGCTGCTCACCTGGGGACGCGACGACCGGGTCAGCCCGCTGGATATGGCGCTGATCCCGATGCGCACGATCCCCAACGCCGAGCTGCACGTATTCCCCAACTGCGGCCACTGGGCGATGATCGAGCAGAAACAGGCGTTCGAAGACACTGTGCTGGCATTCCTGCTGCGCAAGGACATCACATAGCGGTTTTGATTTCCGGTCAGCGGGAACAGTGACGCGGGTAACACAACAGTCTCCGTATGGTCCGGTCATACTCATCCGACCGACGGGAGACCAGCATGCTCGACACTGCCGAACGGCACGATGCGGCGAGTTTGCTATGGCTGGCCGAGCGGCACAGCCGCCCCATCGAGCCGCTGGTGAACATCTACCCGGCAATGGAAGTCGTTGACGCATACGAAATCCAATTACTCAACATAAGACGAAAGCTCGCCGACGGAGCGGCCATCTGTGGGCACAAGGTCGGACTGTCGTCACGGGCCATGCAGCAGATGATGGGAGTCCACGAGCCCGACTACGGCCACTCGCTGACCGACATGGCCCTCGAGGATGGCGAGGCGGTGAGCCTTTCGGGGTTCTGCTATCCCCGCATCGAGGTGGAAGTGGCCTTCGTCCTCGGCAGGGGGCTGCCCGGCGAAGACTGCACGTGTACGGATGTGCTCGACGCGACCGAGTACGTCGCACCCGCGATGGAGCTGATCGACAGCCGGATTCACGAATGGCGCATCGGCATCGCCGACACCATTGCCGACAACGCCTCGACCGCGCGATTCGTGCTCGGATCACAACGACATTCACCCGCTGATATCGACCTCGCCGATATCGATGCGGTTCTCTACTGCGGTCAGCCAGGCCGCGAGGTGGAGATGACCCGCGGCAACTCCCGTGCGGTGCTGGGAAATCCCATCGCAGCCGTAGCGTGGCTGGCGCGCAAGCTGGCGAACTTCGGGGGGAGATTGGAGGCAGGCCACACGGTGCTGCCCGGTTCCTGCACCAAAGCCGTCGACGTCGTGCCGGGCGACCGCTTCCTGGCCGAATTCGCGGGGCCGGGCACCGTATCAATCGAGTTTCGTTGACGGCAACCGCAGGAGACCAGGTGCAAAAGATGAGGGCCGCCATCGTCGGCTCAGGCAATATCGGAACCGACCTGATGTACAAGTTGCGGCGGTCGGCCCACATCGAGCCCGCCTGGATGATCGGCGTGGATCCGCACAGCGCCGGGCTCAAGCGCGCCGCAGATCTCGGGATCACGGCCAGCGCCGAAGGCGTTGATTGGCTGTTGACACAAGACCAATTGCCTGACGTCGTGTTCGAGGCGACATCGGCGTACGTGCACCGCGCCAACGCGCCCCGCTACGAGGCGCTCGGGATTCAGGCCATCGACCTCACGCCCGCCGCGATCGGCCCGGCGGTCGTGCCGGCGGTGAACCTGGGAGCACACCTGGATGCGCTGAACGTCAACCTGATCACCTGCGGCGGGCAGGCCACCATACCCATGGTTCATGCGGTTTCGCGCGTGGTGCCCGTGCCCTACGCCGAGATCGTCGCCAGCGTGGCATCGCCGTCGGCAGGGCCAGGTACCCGCGCCAACATCGACGAGTTCACCATCACAACCGCGCGTGGGGTCGAAACGATCGGCGGCGCGGAGCGCGGCAAGGCGATCATCATCCTCAATCCCGCCGAGCCACCGATGTTGATGCGCGACACGGTGTTCTGCGCGATCCCCGACGACGCGGACCAGGACGCGATCGCCGCCTCGATTCACCGCGTGGTCGACTACATCGCCGACTACGTGCCCGGCTACCGGTTAACCGCAGAGCCGCAGTTCGATGAGGCGAGCGACATCAGTGGTGGCATGGCACGGGTTGCCATCTTCCTGGAGATCGAAGGGGCCGGCGACTTCCTGCCGCCCTACGCCGGCAACCTCGACATCATGACCGCGACGGCGGCGAAGGTCGGCGAGGAGTTCGCCAAAGCCCGCAACGCCGATACCGCGATAGGAGCATGACCATGGCGGAGCCGACCCTGGTACCCCGGCCGTTCAGCGCTGAATTGGATGTCCGTGTCACCGATTCCTCCCTTCGCGACGGGTCACACGCGAAGGCGCATCAGTTCACCGTCGGCGACGTGCGTGCCATCGTGGGCGCCCTTGACCTCGCGGGCGTCCCAGTCATCGAAGTCTCCCACGGCGACGGGCTCGGCGGGTCCTCGTTCAACTACGGCTTCAGCCGCACTCCCGACCAGACCCTGATTCAGACCGCGGTGCAGACCGCCACCAACGCCAAAATCGCGTTCCTGATGCTTCCCGGACTGGGCACCCGCACGGATATTCAGGCGGCCGCTGACAACGGCGCACGCATTTGCCGCATCGCGACGCACTGCACCGAGGCCGACATCTCCACCGAGCACTTCCAGCTGGCCCGCGAAATCGGTTTGGAGACAGTGGGTTTTCTGATGATGGCGCATAGCCAGCCACCAGAGGTGCTCGCTGCGCAGGCCCGGATCATGGTCGATGCGGGATGCCAGTGCGTGTATGTCGTGGACTCCGCCGGCGCGCTTGTCCTGAACCAGGTCGGCGACCGGGTTGACGAGATCGTCGCCGAGGTGGGTGACGACGCACAGGTCGGCTTCCACGGCCACGAGAATCTCGCCCTGGGCGTGGCCAACTCGGTCCTGGCCGTGCAGGCCGGCGCAAGCCAGATCGACGGCTCGACAAGGCGTCTCGGCGCCGGTGCCGGCAACACCCCGGTGGAGGCCTTCGTCGCCGTCGCCGAGAAGCTTGGCATCGCCACGGGCATCGACACGCTCGCGATCATCGATGCCGCCGAGGATGTGGTGCGGCCCGTAATGGACGGCGAGTGCACGCTGGACCGGCTTGCGCTGATGATGGGTTACGCCGGGGTGTATTCCAGCTTCCTACGGCACGCCTATCGGCAGGGTGAAAGGCACGGTGTCAGCGGCGCCCAGATCCTGCGAACCGCCGGTGAGCGCAAGCTCGTCGGCGGTCAAGAAGACCAACTCATCGACATCGCGCTCGAACTGGCCGCATCCCATTGACAACCATGGAAGCTACCGACGAGGGGCGATCGACGCGATCGTCGCTGCTGACCGTCTCGAAGATCATCGAGGAGACCGACGACGCCCGTTCGCTTGTTTTCGAGGTCCCGAGTGAGCTGCAGGAGCGCTTCACATATAAACCCGGGCAGTTCTTGACGTTGCGGATTCCCAGCACACTCACAGGTTCTGTAGCACGGTGCTATTCGTTGGCCAGCTCACCCCACATCGATTTCGAGCCGAAGGTGACGGTCAAGCGCACCATTAACGGCTACGGATCAAACTGGCTGTGCGACAACGTCCGTGTCGGAGACACCATCGAGGTGCTGCCACCGGCCGGCATCTTCACCCCTGCACACCTCAATCACGATTTCCTGCTGTGGGCCGCCGGAAGCGGCATCACGCCGGTGATCTCGATCCTGAAATCGGCGCTGACCGCGGGCACGGGCCGCGTGACGCTGATTTACGCCAACCGCGATGAGCGATCCGTGATCTTCGCCGACGAACTTCGTTGCCTGGCCAACCGATACCCCGAGCGGTTGACTGCGATCCACTGGCTGGAATCGCTGCAAGGCCTGCCGTCTCCCGCGCAATTGCTCACGTTTGCCTCAGCATTCGTCGACTTCGAATCGTTCATGTGCGGACCGGAACCGTTCATGGTCACCGTTGCCCAGGCCTTGTCCGCCGCGGGGGTTCCCGGCAACCGGGCCCATTCGGAAGTGTTCAGGTCGTTGACCGGCGATCCGTTCGGCGAAGTTGTTGTCGAAGAGCCTTACGAAGACGAGGAAGACGCGGCCGAGGTGGAGGTCCAACTCGACGGGCAGCGTCACGTCCTGCGGTGGCCGCGCACGCAGACGCTCGTGGATGCCATGATCGGCCAGGGCATCGACGTGCCGTACTCATGTCGCGAAGGTCAATGCGGCTCCTGCGCATGCACGTTGCTCGCCGGTGAGGTCGACAGAGGCAACGCGACAATCCTCGAACAACAGGACATCGACGCGGGCGTGATCCTGGGATGTCAAGCCCGGCCGGTCAGCGACAAGACCAAGATCGAGTTCTGAAGGTACGCGGGTCTGGATATGTTTTCCGCTGTGCGGGATTGCCCCGATAGCTGCGCGAATACGCTGCCATCATCAACTTCATGGTGCATGCGGACTATGGCCCGTGGGCGGTGGTGGCAGGCGGATCGCAGGGTGTCGGTGCTGAATTCGCTCGGTTACTCGCCGCAGCCGGAATCAACCTCATCCTCGTCGCGCGTAATCCCGCCCCTCTGGGTGGTACCGCGGAGGCGTGCCGCGCCCTGGGTGTCGAAGTTCGCACCATAGCAACGAATCTCGTTGACCCAGCGGCGGTGCCCGACATTATCAGGCTGACCGACGGGCTCGAGGTCGGACTGCTGATCTACAACGCCGGCGCAAACACCTGCAGCGCCGACTTCCTCGACGGCGGGCTGGCCGACTTCCAACGTGTCATCGACTTGAACGTCACGTCGATGTTGGCGCTGGTGCACCACTATGGTCGGCTCATGCGTGGACGGCGCCGTGGCGGAATCCTTCTCGTCGGCTCAATGTCGGGGTACTACGGCTCTATGCGCCACAGCGTCTACGGCGGGGTCAAGGCATTCGGGCGGATATTCGCCGAAAGCCTATGGCTGGAGCTGCGTGACTACAACGTGCATGTGCTCGACTTGGTGCTCGGTGTCACCCGGACGCCCGCGATGGAGCGGTTTGGACTGAACTTCGACGTGCAAGGGCTGCGGGTCTCCGACCCGGCCGATGTGGCCCGTGAAGGATTGGAACGACTCCCCCACGGCCCAGTTCATGTCGCCGGCGGCAACGCCGGCGATGCGGACTGGTGCAACGATTCGGACCGGGTGAAGGTGGTTGTGAGCATCCACGAGCGAATGAAGCGCTTGCTAGGCAGCGGTTAGTTGTCCGGTGTAGGCCGCCCGGGCTGGGTGAGATACAACGATGGGGTGCGTGTCGGGCTGTCGACTCCGGTGGTCGTGCAGGTGCCGGGCGCTTCGTCGGCTTGGGAGCGCACGGCCGATGTTTCTGAACTCGTCCGCGTCGCCGAGCTCGCGGACGAGCTGGGATTCGATTATCTGACCTGCTCAGAACACATTGCGGTGCCGGTTGACGAGTCCGCCCGCCGCGGATCGACCTACTGGGATCCGTTGTCCACATTGGCGTTTCTTGGTGCGCACACCAAACGCATCCGGTTGGCTACCTCGGTCATCGTCCTCGGGTATCACCATCCAGTTGAGATCGCCAAGCGGTACGGCACGCTCGACCGGCTCAGCGGCGGCCGTCTGGTACTTGGCGTCGGGGTCGGCTCTCTGGCCGAGGAGTTCAGGCTGCTGGGCGCTGTGTGGGATGGACGAGGCCAGCGTGCAGATGATGCGCTCCGCGCGCTGCGTGCATCGCTGTCCACACCGCGACCCGTGTATTCGGGCCCCCACTTTCAATTCGGCGGGATCGTCGTGGATCCGTGCGCAGTGCAGCCGCGGGTGCCAATCTGGGTAGGTGGCCGCACGCAGCGCTCGCTGCGGCGGGCGGTCAGTTTGGCCGACGGATGGATGCCATTTGGCCTGCGGCCAGCTGAAATTGAGAACATGCTCGCAACCGTCGAACTCCCTGACGGATTCGATGTGGTACTTGCGACAGGTCGTCCCGTCGATCCGATCGCGGACGCAGCCGGCACCGTGCGGCGGTTGTCAGTGCTGCGCAGAGCCGGTGCGACGGCGATCACCTGCGCCGTGGTCGCCGAGTCCGCCGACTATTTCTGTAAGCAACTTGTCGCCCTGCGACGGCTGACCAGCCACCTCGGAGACGATGAAGAAAGGGAAGCCCCATGACCGAAGACCGACTCGGCGGGATCGAGCGACGGTTGCGCGCCCTAGAGGATGAGCGCGACATCTCCCGGCTGATCACCTCCTACGGCCCGCTCGTCGACGCCGGCGATGCGGACGCGGTCGCCGGTCTGTGGGCCAGCCACGGTGTGTACGACGTCGAGGACTGGATTATGCGCGGTCGCGACGAAGTGCGGGCGATGGTCAATTCCGATGCGCACCAAGGCCTGATCGCGCGCGGTTGTTGCCACTTCTTTGGTCCGGCCGTGATCACCGTCGAGGAAGACGACGCCGTCGCGGTGTGCGAATCAGTCCTGTTGCTGCGCCGAGATACTGGCGGGTATCAGGTGCTACGCGCCGGAGTGCACCACTTCCACCTACGGCGCATCGGGGGGCAGTGGCAGATCGTCACGAGGACCGCCCGTACCCTCAATGGCGACCCCGAAGCCCGCGCATTGCTGTCGGCCGGAGTCGGGGGTCGGGTCCGGTTGGCAGCCGACAGCGCACCGTCGAAGCCAAGCCAAGCGACATCGGCTGATCGCTGAGGATGTTCTAGACGCATTCGCTCAGGCCTGACACCGCGGCTCGATGATCAGGCCAACGGCGCCAAGGCCTCGGCCAGCGCGTTGTAGACGTCGCGCCGCCGGTTGGGCGCGCGCATTGCCCTGTCCGCGAAGATCACTTCGTCGACCCCCTCGTCGCGCCAGGTCGCGACTGCTTCGGCGATACGCGTCGGTGGCCCGTAGATCACGGGAAGTGGCATCCGCTCCGCGGCCAGCGCGGCGCGGGCTTCCTCTGTCGGGGACTGTGTGACGAACGTTAGCGCCTGTGTCGACCTCCAGATTGACGACGGGTCCCGGCCCACCTTTTCACACGCCGAGTCGAGCCTGTCGGCGGTCTCGTGGAAACGCCCGGGCACCGACCAGTGGTTCCACTCGTGCGCGTGGCGTGCGATCAGCCGCAGCATCCGCCGCCCGCTGCCGGCGATCAGGAGCGGCAGCGGCGACTGGACAGGTTTCGGGTCGCAGTGCGCGTCGCTGAGCCGATAGTAGTGACCACGGAACGTGGTCTCCGGCTCGGTCAGCAGGCCGCTGATGACGGTCAGAGCCTCGGCAAACCTATCCACGCGTTCGCGGGGCCGGCCTAATGCCAGCCCGTACTGGCGGTGTTCGTTGCCCTGCCAACCCGTGCCCAGGCCCAACGTCAGCCGACCATCGCTGACGTGGTCGATTGTGGCCGCCCAGTTGGCCAGGACCGCCGGGTGGCGGTAGGTGATGGACAGGACCAGGTTGGCGAGTCGGACCCGAGTCGTCGCGCCGGCCAGCGCGGCGAGCACACCGGTGCCCTCGAGGATCCCGTCCTCCGGGCGGTCGGTATTAGGCAGGAAAGTATTGGCCATGAAGTGGTCGGCCACATACACGCAATGCCAGAACCCCTGATCCGCCTGGCGCGCAAGGTCAAGTAGTCCGGACCACGGTTGAGCGGCGCCCGGCCACACCGAAAAGCGCATACCCTCCCAATCTACGAACCGGCCGCCGCGTTCGCCTGCCCCAGAACGGACTTAGCCACGTTCGTCGGCCGCGAATATTCGGTGTTCCCGTCCGGCAGTGCCCCGTATTCCTGGTCCGGATCGAGCACACAATGGGTCCGGCCGAACACCGTCAGCATGCACTTGTTGTTGTGGGTGCAGCGGCTTTTTGTGGCGGGATCGGACTGGAGCCGGTTGATGAGGTCGGGCTCGCGTAAAAGCGCTCTGCCCATGGCGACGAAGCCGAACCCCTCCCGCATAGCGGTGAGCATGTGATCGCGATTGGTAATCCCGCCGAGCAGTATCAGCTTGGCGTTCTTCACCACAGGCACGTACTGGCGGGCGGATTCCAGCATGTACAGATCGCGATACGGATAGTTGCCCAGCACCCTCTTGCCGAACAACCGGATACCGGTGCCGAGGGGCTGGCCGAACACTTTGGCGAACTCGTCGACCGGGACGTCGCCGCGGAACAGATACATCGGCTTATACACCGACGAGCCCTGGGTGAGCTCGATGGCGTCGAGATTTCCGTCGGCGTCCAACAATTGCGCCGTGCGCAGCGACTCGTTCAACCAGATGCCCCCGCGGATGCCGTCGTCCATGTTGAGCTTGGCGGTGATCCCGATCTTGTCCCCGACGACGTCGCGTACGCGGTGGGCGATCTCGCGGACGAACCGCGACCGGTTGTCGATGCTGCCGCCGTACTCGTCCTTGCGGCGGTTGATCAGCGGGCTCAGAAACGAACTCGGCAGGTACAGGTGGCCGAAATGCAGTTCGATCGCGTCGAATCCGGCCGCCGCCGCCACCTCGGCGGCATCCCCGAACTGGTCGATGACGCGCGCAATTTCATCGCGTTGTATCGGGCGGCAGTATTCGAACGACGTCGGGTTGAAGAATCTGCTCGGCGCCATCGCCGTGACCCCGGTGAGCTTGCGGGACGCGACCACGCCAGCATGGCCCAATTGTGCCGAGATCGCCGCGCCAGCCACACGCACGGCGTCGGTCAACCGCTTTAAGCCCGTCAGCGCATCCCGTCCCATGACGATCTGCCCCGGAGCGCTGGCTCCTTCCTTCGCCACACAGCAGTAGGCCACCGTCGTCATGCCCACTCCACCGCGGGCGACGCGGCGATGGAAGTCGATCAGATCGTCGGTAACCACACCGCGCGGAGAGCGACCCTCAGAGGTAGCGGCTTTGATGATCGTGTTGCGCAGCCGCACCGGGCCCAAGGTAGCGGGGGCGAACGGGTCCGGCACCGTGGCGACCCCTGCTGCTGCGTCCATCAGGCGGTCCTTCCCGTCGGTGCGTCGGTCACGACAGACCGTGCACGGCGTAGTCGTCGGAGTCAACCGCTGCGTCCGGTCAGTGGTATGCCATGTTGTCGACCGCGGCTCAGGTGAGTCTTCCAGTGGGAGGAAGCCATCGTCGCCCGCCGCTTGCCGCGGCCCTAGCGTCAAGATCGGCCTCGAATGATGAGGTGCGAACCATACCAACGGCAGGAAATGTGAGAAGAGACTGGTGACGACTGCTGAGTCCCGAACACCTGCGCGAATAACCGTTGACCTTCTGGTGGTCGGATCGGGTACCGGCATGGCGGCGGTCCTTGCGGCCAGCGAGCTCGGTTTGTCTTCGCTCATCGTGGAGAAGACCGAGTACGTCGGTGGCTCGACCGCTCGGTCCGGGGGCGCCTTCTGGTTGCCGGCAAATCCGGTACTACAAGAAGCTCGATCCGGCGATTCGCTTGATCGCGCCCGCACATATCTGCGGTCAGTCGTTGCCGGCACCGCACCCCCCGAGCGCCGTGACAGTTTTCTCGAACACTCGGCCGCGACTCTCGAGATGCTGCGGCGTACCACACCAATGAAGTTCATGTGGGCCAAGGGATACTCCGACTACCACCCCGAGCACCCCGGAGGCTCCGCGCTGGGGCGCACCTGTGAATGTCGTCCGTTCAACATCCGCCGCCTGGGCGGTCAGGAGGTCCGAGTCCGACCAGGCGTGATGAAGGCTTCGTTTCCGATGCCGACGACGGGTGCCGACTACCGCTGGATGAACTTGGTCGCGCGGGTGCCGACCAAGGCGCTACCCCGCGTCATGCTGCGAGCAGCGCAGGGTCTCGGCGGGCTGCTGATGGGCCGCCGTTACGTCGCCGGTGGCCAAGCCCTGGCTGCGGGGCTGTTTGCCGGAGTTTTGCGGGCCGGTATCGCCGTGTGGACGGGGGCTTCGCTGCAGCGGCTCATCACCGACGGGGACCGCGTGACCGGCGCGGTCGTCGAGCGTGGCGGACAGGCCGTCGAGGTCCTGGCGCGCCGTGGGGTCGTGTTGGCCGCCGGTGGCTTCGACCACCGCATGGACTGGCGACGGAAGTTCCAGTCGGAATCACTTGAGCCGCAGATCAGCCTTGGCGCGGAGGGCAATACCGGAGACGCGATCCGCATCGCACAAGACATCGGCGCCGGCATCGACCTGATGGACCAGGCGTGGTGGTTCCCGGCCTTCGCGCCCTTGCCAGGCCGCCAGCCGATGATCATGCTCGCCGAGCGGTCGCTGCCGGGATCACTCATGGTGGACCAAACAGGCCGCCGATTCGTCAACGAAGCCACCGACTACATGTCATTCGGCCAACATGTCCTGAAGCGTGAGCGGTCCGGGAACCCGGTCGAGACCATGTGGATCGTGTTCGATCAGCGCTACCGCAACAGTTATATGCTTGCCGCGGAGCTGTTTCCTCGGATGACGATCCCAAAACGTTGGTATGACGCAGGGATCGCGCATCGCAGCGACAGCCTCGCCGGCTTGGGGCCCGCCATCGGCGTGCCTGTCGACAACTTCATGGCGACGACGGAACGCTTCAACGAGATCGCCCGCCGTGGCGAGGATCTCGACTTTCGACGCGGCGACAGCGCCTACGACCGCTACTACGGCGACCCGACGATCTCGCCGAACCCGAATCTGCGCCCCCTGACAGATGGCCCGTTCTACGCGGCCAAAGTGGTACTCAGCGACCTCGGCACCTGCGGTGGCCTGCGGGCAGACGAGCGGGCGCGGGTGCTTCGGGAAGACGGGAGCGTGATCGGAGGCCTGTATGCGATCGGCAACACCGCCGCAAACGCCTTCGGGGCCACCTATCCAGGTGCGGGCGCAACGATCGGGCAGGGATTGGTCTTCGGCTATATCGCCGCACTGGACGCGGCGACTCGCAAGGAGCATTAATGACGACGGAAGCCGCCGTGCCACAGCCGATCCCGCTCGAAGCAGCGGCGATGCGCAAAGTCCTGGGCCATTTCTGCACGGGCATCGCGGTCATCACGGGCCACGACGGGCAGCGACCGATCGGATTCACCTGCCAATCCGTCACTTCAGTATCGCTCGACCCGCCGTACATATCGTTCTGCCCGGCCAGGACTTCGAAGTCCTGGCCGCGCATCCGCGCAACAGGTGCGGTCTGCGTCAACATTCTCGCCGCCGACCAGCGCGAGATCTGCGGCAGGTTCGCGGTCAGCGGTGGAGACAAATTCGCCGCAGTGCGATGGAAGCGCGCCGCAAACGGTGCGCCCGCACTGGAAGGGGTCCTCGCATCGATTGAAGCAGACATCGTTTTCGAGCACGCCGCCGGGGACCACACGATAGTCGTGGCGCATGTGACATCGCTATGGGCGCAAGAGAATCGCGAGCCGTTGCTGTTCTTCCGCGGCAGATACGGTGAGTTCGCCGCTGACCTCGGCCTTGAACTGTGAATGCCATTGACGGTTGGTGGGATGCCGATGAGTCCGGGGCGCCGCATTTGATCGGTGGCCGCTGCCCGGGGTGTGGCACGTATGTGTTTCCGCCGCGGTCGCGCGACTGTCCGAACCCGGATTGCGGGAGCGCCACGCTGAAGCCGGCGGCGTTGTCGCGGCGGGGAACGCTGTGGAGCTACACCGAGAATCACTACGCCCCGCCGCCGCCGTATCCGGCGCCGGACCCGTTCCAGCCGTTCGCGGTGGCGGCGGTGGCACTGGCCGAGGAGGGGTTGATCGTGCTGGGCAAGGTGGTCACCGGCACGCGGGCCGCCGATTTGGCGGTGGGCATGGCCATGGAGCTGGCTGTTGAGCCGCTGTACCGCGATGAGGACGGCGTGGTGCGCAGCACCTACGCGTGGAGGATCGCATGAGCAGTCCCGATCCGGCCTACATTCTCGGCGCCGGGATGCACCCGTGGGGCAAGTGGGGCAACGAGTTCACCGAGTACGGGATCATCGCCGCGCGGGCCGCGCTGGCCGAAGCCGGCCTGGATTGGCGCCAGATCCAGTTCGTCGCCGGAGCCGACACGATCCGCAACGGCTACCCCGGCTTTGTCGCCGGGGCGACGTTCGCCCAGAAGCTGGGGTGGACCGGGGTTCCGGTGTCTTCCAGCTATGCGGCCTGCGCCAGCGGGTCGCAGGCGCTGCAGAGCGCCCGGGCCCACATCCTGGCTGGATTCTGCGACGTGGCGCTGGTGGTGGGCGCCGACACCACCCCGAAGGGGTTCTTCGCCCCCGTCGGCGGGGAACGCAAGAACGACCCGGACTGGCAAAGGTTCCACCTGATCGGTGCGACCAACCCGGTGTACTTCGCGCTGCTGGCGCGGCGGCGGATGGACCTGTTCGGCGCCACGGCTGAGGATTTCGCGCAGGTCAAAGTCAAGAACGCCCGGCACGGCCTGGCCAACGCCAATGCCCGGTTCCGCAAGGAGTCCTCGGTGGAGGACGTGCTCGCCAGCCCGGTGGTCGCCGACCCGCTGCGGCTGCTGGACATCTGCGCGACGTCCGACGGCGCAGCGGCGCTGGTGGTGGCCAGTGCCGAGTTCGCCCGCACGCACCTGGGCTCGCTGGCCGGGGTGCCCTCGGTGCGGGCGGTCAGCACCGTCACGCCGCGTTATCCGCAGCATCTGCCCGAATTGCCGGACATCGCCACCGATTCCACCGCGGTGGTGCCGGCGCCGGCGCGGGTGTTCAAGGATCAGATCATCGACGCCGCCTACCAGCAGGCCGGGATCGGCCCCGAAGACCTGAGCCTAGCCGAGGTCTACGACCTGTCCACGGCGCTGGAGCTGGACTGGTACGAGCATCTGGGCTTGTGCGCCAAGGGTGACGCCGAGGCCCTGCTGCGCAGCGGGGCCACCACCCTCGGCGGACGCATCCCCGTCAACCCCTCCGGCGGGCTGGCCTGCTTCGGCGAAGCCATCCCGGCACAAGCCATTGCCCAGGTCTGCGAACTGAGCTGGCAACTCCGCGGCCAGGCCACCGGCCGCCAAGTCGAGGGCGCGGTGGTCGGGATCACCGCCAACCAAGGCCTGTTCGGCCACGGCTCCTCGGTCATCGTCGCGCGGTAGATGTGGCCGCCGGCGGAGCGTCGGAGAACGTGGTGGTGGTTCCGGGAGCCAGATATCGCACACGTCCGCGGTATTCGACTTCGATGCCCTGAGTGTCTCGGGGGTCGACGCTGACGATGGCGCCTTTTCCGCTGACCCGCAGGTGCAGGTGCAGACCGCGGTAGTGGAACGGGAATGCCAGCATACCAAGTGTTTCCGGCCAGTTGAGGTTCAGGATGATGCGATTCTGGCGGGTCTCCATCCCGGTGAAGCAGCGCTGCATGAGGTCGACGCTGCTGGCCATCGCCGCGAAGTGGACGCCTTCGGAGGTGGTGCCGGCTTGGATATCCGCGACGTCGGATTTGAGCGCCCACTGGAACAACTCAATCGCGTGATCGCGGTTGGCCCTCGCCAACACCCAGGCATGCACCACACCACTGAGCGTCGAGCTGTGCGAGGTGCGGGCAATGTAGTAGTCGACCATCGTCGGGACCTGATCAGCGGTGAAGCGGTAGCCGAGCCGGTCGAGCAGCTCCCGGAGCTCAGTTGCCGACATCAGGTACAGCAGCATCAGCGCGTCGGCCTGCTTGGACGCCTTGTACCGGTTGACGTCATCGTCTTCGGCCTCGAGGATGCGATCGAGGCGTTGGATGCTGCCGTAGCGCATAAAACTTCCACGCGTTGTAGGCCACGGCGATGCCGATGTGCTGCGCTAGTGCGCTAGAGTCCGGTTTCCACCGGCCGCTGCGAGGATTCACATGCAGCTGCTGGCTTTCCTCGCGTCCGTCGCTGCCCGGCTGCCATGGGAACATCGCGCCGGCATAGCCGGGCGCTTTGGCGGCGCGCCTCCGGCAGGCGTCGGTGGCGGTACAGCAGCAGCGCGTGTGCCCAGTCGCGGCGCGAGGAGTAGGCGGCCGTGGCCACACCGGCGTCGTGCAACCGCCCGAGCAGGTCGACCATCGAATCGAGGACCGGCACACCGTCGAGGTCGAAAAGCACCGCGTCGTGATAACGAGGATCGATGGTGACCGGCATCTGCACAGTGATTTCCTTGCTCGAGCTGATCGGTGGATCCTATTGACCGACGCGACGGGCAAGAGGGTTGGTTTCCACAGGACGGGCACTTTCTTGCGCAGTTCGCGTACAACAACTGTTTGTTCGGTCCACAGTTAGTTCGTGAAGCTGATGGATCCGCTCGATACGGCGATGTGGATCGGCGAGGTCCTATCCAATCCGATGCACGCCGCCGCGTTATTAATTCTGTCCCCGCCCGATGACGCCGGCCCGGGGTATGTCGATGAGCTCTACCGAGAAGGACTCGTCGGGAGCGAGGAACTAGATCCGCGACTTCGCCGACGGCCCCATCGTGGCCTGGACACCTTCGGGATGTGGGTCTGGCAAGACCTCGGCGACGTCGATGTGCGCGTC
>Ga0209656_10001271_pt1 | contig 16416 bp, 12 predicted proteins | sample BogFormECP12_OM2_FD_188239 | JGI IMG/M metagenome (GOLD analysis project Ga0209656, IMG submission 188239) | Bog forest soil microbial communities from Calvert Island, British Columbia, Canada - ECP12_OM2 (SPAdes) (version 2) | ecosystem: Environmental > Aquatic > Freshwater > Wetlands > Bog ... | reverse complement strand
ACGTGCGCGCAAGCGTGACATCCATTGCGCAGCTGATAACCGATGATGAACTGCTGCCCGCCCTCAGGCAGAGGCTTAACCTGCGGCCACATGGTGCCGCTGCGGTCGCCGGGCCAGATGTCCGTTGCGGTGTATTTCTGCTTCACCGACTGGTACAGCGGACTTTGCTCCATTTCTGTGCGATTGAGCTTCTTAAGATCGTCCACGTCCAGGATCGCGGGATCACCGTTGACCAGCAGCAGGCCGTAATTGTCATTCGCTCGCAGAGGATACAGGACTCGCGCAACGTCGACCGGGCTGAGTTTCTCGAAGGCGATCATGATGCCGACCTGGCCATCGCTCTGGCGATAGAGCATGCGAGTTAAGCTCACGGCATCGGCGGGAGCTCCGGACTTGGACATCTGGTCGATGAAGCACTCGGCGTAGTTCGGGGGATTGCTCTTGTCGCAAGCAGCGTGCGCCTTGGTGACGAAGTCCTGCGGCGGCTGCCAGACGGCCGACGGCCCAATTTTGCCGGATACCGCGGCCGAAGCAGGCTGAGAGGCGGATGATGTCCCACTCTGTGGGAGAGCGCAGGAAAATGTCACACTAGTAAGGATGAACGCGATACAGAACAGCGATTTCCTCAAGTTGGGCCTCTTGGGCAGGATTTCCTCGTTACGTGGAACGAGTGCACCACGAAAGTTGCGACTTTCAGGGTATCAACAAATGTAAACGATTCGAGACGTGGGTCGTCAAACCAACGCGAAGTGACCCAAGTCACAGACACGCGATTTCGCAAAGACTGAGAATAGCGCCAGATGAGTTCGCATCGAGCAATCCGGAGAGCGTTGTCGCTGATGCTGGCGCTGAGTGTCGCTTTGTGGGCGCAAAGCGGCCTGGCGATGCTCACTGCCGACCACGCACAGTGCCACGCCCGGATGTCCAGCATGCAGCAGCAGGCGCACACGATGCCCTGTTGTCCATCGCACGCCGCGTCCGTTCCCCCCAGCTTCTTTGAACCGCCCCCCTGCTGCAATTTGAGTAATCAGCCTGCGCGGCCGCTGGCCTTTCTGGTCATATCCGGCAAGTCTAGCTCCGGCCAGTTGAGCGCCCGCAGTATCGCCGGCGCGATGTTTAGTCCATCGCAACAAAGTTGCATGTTCCTTCTGGTTGCTGATTCACCTCCATTCGTCAAGCCTGTCTTCGATAAGAAAGCCGACCTCAGAATTTAGGACGGGCCCAGCCCTGTCTTCGCGACGGTGCACCGCGCCGTTGCTCATGCCCCATTGCGGACCGCAAGGTTCGCGCCAACTGAATTTTGAGGAAATTATGAAATCGAAACTTGTAATTTTGAGCACCCTGGTCATGGCCCTGGCCCTGATGGCCCAGAGCGCGACCCAAACCACGCCACCTCCCGCGGGCGACGACCGCAAGACCTGCGCCTGCTGCAATCACGACAAGGCCGACGGCAAAATGGGTTGCTGCGAGGAAGACGGCGGCTGTTGCAAGGACGGCAAGTGCGATATGGCGTCGAAAGCCGGCAAGGATGCCATGACGCATGAGCAGATGATGTCGGGAGATGACAAAGCTGCCAACAAGTGCCCCATGATGGCCAAAGACGGCAAGATGTCTTGCTGTGGCAAGGACGGCGGATGCTGCAACGGCGGCAAATGCGATATGTCCAAGGAAGGCAAAAGCTGCTGCGACGGCATGAAGTGCGAACGGAAGGCAGGAGCGTAACACGTTTTGGCCGTTAAATAGGGGCCTTCGACTGCGGTTCGTCCGCGGGCGGACGAACCTCCGCTCAGGATGACGCAGTTTTAGTCACTAGGACAGATCAACGCCCCGGTCGCACGGCCGGGGCATTTTCATATTGACTTCCCGAAGGTGCCGAACTATCCTATGTACAGTTTAATGTACATGTACGCTTTTGCGCACATAGGAGTGTGGGTTATGGACAAGACGCTTTCGGTGACCTCGGCGCGGCAGCAGCTTCTGAAGCTCACCAAGGATGTTCGCCGGCGGATGGACCGCGTGGTGCTCACCAACAAGGGAGAGGCTGCGGCCGTCCTGATGAGCGTGGGCGAATACAACGGCCTCAAGGCGGCAGCCGAGCTGGCTATGCGACCGGACGTTCTTAAGGCAACGCGAGAAGGATTTGAGCGAATCCAGCGCGGCGAAGGTATCCGCCTGGAGGACGCGTTCCCGCCGGCTCCGAAAGGTTCTGCCCAGACCAATCCTCCGGCGCATGCCTCACATCGCAAGCGCCCAGCGCACAGCAGGTCCAAGCCGCAGCGCCAGGCTGGCGACTGAGCTCCGGTCAAGAGAATGGCGGCAACGCGCAGAGAAGTTATCATCGATCCCGAGGCGCTGGAGATGATGCAGGCCTCACGTCCCAGTGATGCTGAGGGCGAGGCCCTTCTCCAGGTCTTGCACGAGCTGGCCACCGACGTCTCCCGTGCCTACCGTATCCTGTTCCTACAGCCTCCGACCTACCGCATTGACGTTGGCCGCTTCCGCATTCACTTCCGCCTCGACGAGAACCACGTGCGGGTGGGATTTATCGGAGTTTATTAGCGGTATGCTTCTTCGGTTTGCCGGTCCGATCATCTCGCTGGTGGGAGTCGTCCTGGGCGCTTACGGCACGCTCCTGATGTGCCGCCCTTATCATCCGTTCGGCACCTGGGGCGTGGTGCGGCACCTGCTGTGGATTTGTGGCAAGGTCCTGACCGGCGACATCGAAGCAGCGCGAGAAGCCATTCGCGAGGCTAACGAGTTTTCAACCATTAATCCCGAAAATCGCTACCGCACCGTGGCTGGCGTGTACGTGCTGGTGTTCAGCTTCATCGTGCAGACGATCGGCGCCGTGCTGATTTTGGTAGATCTGATGGCACACCTACCCTGAAAGGACAAGGGCGGCATCGCTGCCGCCCCCTGGGGGCTAAACGCCCCAGACGTGATATTGCACCTCTTCGGCACGGCTGAAGGGGCCCGCTGAAAAAAGTCGAAAAAGCAGATCCCTCACCGACTAAAGTCGGTTCGGGATGACAAAAATAAAGCACTTGCAACGGCACAGCTAAAGCTGTGCCCTTTCAAACCCCTGCTGAAACGACTTTTTCAACGGCCTCTGAAGCCGTGGCCTTTCGCTTACGTTCCCTCCGACCAGCTTGCCAGGTACTCTTCCTGCTCCGGAGTCAGGCGGTCTATCTTGATGCCCATCGACTCCAGCTTGAGTTTGGCGACGCGCTTGTCGAGTTCGTCCGGAACGACGTAAACCTTCTTCTCCAGCGAGGAGTGGTTCTTCACCAGGTAATCGACCGAGAGCGCCTGGTCGGCGAAGCTCATGTCCATCACGGACGGTGGATGCCCTTCGGCCGATGCGAGGTTGATGAGGCGGCCTTCGCCCAGCAGGTTGATCTTGCGTCCATCCTTCAGCGAGAACTCTTCGACAGAAGTGCGCGTGGCGCGCTTCGAGGACGACATCTTTTCCAGCGCCGGGATATCGATTTCGACATTGAAGTGGCCGGAGTTGGAGACAATAGCACCGTCCTTCATCATGTCGAAGTGCTCCTTGCGCAGCACGCTCTTATTTCCGGTGACGGTGCAGAAGACATCGCCGATGCGAGCGGCTTCGTCCATGCTCATCACGCGGAAACCGTCCATCACGGCCTCGATGGCTTTGGTGGGATCGATTTCGGTGACGATGACCTCGGCGCCGAGTCCGCGTGCGCGGCTGGCCAATCCTCGGCCACACCATCCGTAGCCGGCAACGACGAACTTCGATCCGGCCAGCAGGAAGTTGGTGGCACGGATAATGCCGTCAATGGTTGACTGTCCGGTGCCGTAGCGATTGTCGAACAGGTGCTTGGTGTCCGCGTCGTTGACCGCAATGATGGGATAGCGCAGCACGCCCTGCTTCGCCATGGCGCGCAAGCGGATAATGCCGGTCGTGGTCTCTTCCGTTCCGGCGATCACGCCGTCGAGCACGTCGGTGCGCTTGGTAAGCGCGATGGTGACGAGATCAGCGCCGTCATCCATGGTGATGTGCGGCTTGTGGTCGAGCGCCGACATAATGTGCGAGTAGTAGGTGTCGTTGTCCTCGCCCTTGATGGCATAGACCGGCACGTTGTAATCGCGCACCAGGCAGGCAGCAACGTCGTCCTGCGTGGACAGCGGATTGGAAGCGCAAAGCACCACTTCGGCGCCGCCATCGCGCAGCGTGATGGCCAGGTTGGCGGTTTCGGCGGTTACGTGCAGGCAGGCCGAAATGCGCATGCCCTTCAATGGCTGGTTCTTGATGAAGTCCTTGCGGATGATCTGCAGGACCTTCATGGACTGATTGGCCCAGTCAATACGCTTGCGGCCCATATCGGCCAGCGCGAGATTGGCGATATCGCCGGCGGCGTGAGTAGGTGTGGTTGACATAAGCTCCTGTTAGATAGATGGGTTGCGTGCGTTGGCCACGAGGGTCGTACCTGCGGACAAATCGCAATCGAGGAAATCGTAAAGGGGAGTCCGCTGTCGCGGCTCCCCGCTTCTGGAAAACTACTTCGTTACTGCGTTCTTCTGCGTCGTGGCTTCTGCCAGGCCGGCCTGCTCGCGCAGAGCGGCGGCCTTGTCGGTGCGTTCCCACGTGAAGTCGGGATCGGTGCGGCCGAAATGTCCGTAGGCCGCCGTCTTGCGGTAGATCGGACGCCGCAGGTTCAGCGATTCCATGATGCCTTTCGGCGTCAGCTTGAAGTTGGCGCGCACGAGGTCCGAAATCTTGCCCTCGTCGATCTTCGCCGTGCCAAAAGTTTCGACCAGCACGCTGACCGGATCGGCCACACCGATGGCGTAGGCAAGCTGCACCTCGCAGCGATCTGCAAGGCCCGCAGCGACGATGTTCTTCGCAATGTAACGTGCCATATAGCAGGCTGAGCGGTCGACCTTGGTCGGGTCCTTGCCGCTGAACGCGCCGCCGCCATGACGTCCCATGCCGCCGTAGGTGTCCACGATGATCTTGCGGCCGGTGAGCCCGGTGTCGCCCATGGGTCCGCCGATGACGAAACGTCCGGTCGGATTGATGTGGTATTTGGTGTTCTCGTCGAGCATCTGCTCCGGCAGCGCCGCCTGGATGACGTGCTTCAGGATGTCGGCGCGCAGCTCTTCGGTTGTGACCGTCTCGGCGTGCTGCGTCGAAACCACTACCGCATCAATGCGGACGGGCTTGTGGTTCTCGTCGTACTCAACTGTGACCTGGGATTTGCCATCGGGCCGAAGGTAGGGGAGCGTGCCATCTCTACGGACTTCGCTCAGGCGGTGGGTCAGCTTGTGCGCCAGCGAAATCGGGGTCGGCATGTAGTCGCCGTTTTCGTTGGTGGCGTAGCCGAACATCATGCCCTGGTCGCCGGCGCCGCCGGTGTCAACGCCCATGGCGATGTCACCCGACTGCTTGTTGATGCTGGAGATGACCGCGCAGGTGTTGGAGTCGAAACCGTACAGCGCGTTGTCGTAGCCAATGGAGGCCACGACGCCGCGCACCAGCGACTGGAAATCGACATAAGCCTTGGTGGTGATTTCGCCGGCAATGACGACCAGGCCGGTCGCCGTGAGCGTCTCGCAAGCTACGCGGCTGTAAGGGTCTTCCTTGATGCAGGCATCGAGAATGGCATCAGAAATCTGGTCGGCGATCTTGTCCGGATGACCTTCGGTCACCGACTCGGACGTGAATAGGTAGCGCTTCTTGGACAAAGCAAATCTCCTTGTGTCGCCCGCCGTGGTGAGAGACTCCACACACATCGGCCAGGCAAACTGGTGCTGAGGTCTGTTGGGGCCTATCAGTGAGGATAAGGGCCAGCCGTGAGACTCCCAATATTTTAAGGCCGAAAGGGCAGTTTAGGCCAGTTAAAGGCGCGAATCTGCATTGAAAAAAATGCAGCAAACCCGCGTGCCATTGAGAAGTCTGCGCTCACTGCTTCATGGGTTCGATCTCGCCTGGCTTCCAGGTCTTGTTAAACCATGGTTCGAGCGGGCCGTAGAGGCGAAGGATGGTGAACCATCCTCTGCCGGGAACGGTCTGAATCCAGTTACTTTCTTTACCGGCTGGTGCCTTAGAACCAAAGTAGATGTCGTAGGAGCCGTCAGCGTTCTTCTGGATTCCGGCGCTGTGGCTACCTTTCGTGGGAAACTGCTGGTCCGTCTGAAGCATGGATCGCGTTTGTGTGTCGTAAACGATCACAGACCAAAAATTCTTGGCGGGCGGGTTAGCCGGTATGTTCAGTCTGTAGTTCTTGCCACCGTCGAGGTAGTTGCTTTCCGAATCCAGAGCGGCAATAGCATACTGCGAACCAACTCCGACCATCTTCAGAACCATGGCCGGGGTCACGCCGGTGTAAGCGTAGAAAAACATGGTGCGGGCGTCGAGGAGGCGAGCGTCATTGTCGAGAAAGAGGTAGAAGCCGGTCGGGATAAACCATGCTTTGCCCTGATAGTAGAAGTTGTCCTTCGTCCGGGAACGGAATTCAATCGCCCGCGAGGTCGCGTTGCCAACAGCCACGGCGTCCGTCAGGATTTTCTTCATGCGCTCGTCGGGGGCGAACGGCTTACCCTTCTGAATTCCAATCGCCAGCAGTTGGCCGAGCAATTCCGGGCTCTCGCTGTCGGCTGGCTCTTCCTGAATCAGTTGGTTGGTGTCTTCGTAGAAGCTGTAGTCGTTGGCGCCTACGGTGTTGAACGCCTTGCCTGACAGGTTCACGAATTTGCCCGGATGCGGGTTGGCCGCCTCGGACAGCGGATACATACGCATAGTTTTGTGGAAGCTCTCGACGGCGGGTCCGGGATCGCCATTGACCAGGAAACCGCGCGTAAAGAAGGCATTGCCGAAGGTGCGTGACTTAAAGACAAAGTAGCCCTGGGGTACGTCTCCCTTGTACCCGGGTGGCAGGAAGAGGAACTTGCCCCCCTTTCCCTTGTCCGGGCCTGCGTTCCCCAGGTCGGCGACGTAGCGGAACCAAAAGTCGTCCACGATGCCGAGGCTGTTAGGCGGGCTTTCGAGCACCACCGGGCCTTTCGACAGATCGATCCACGCGAAGGCATAAACGGTGTCCGTATTCGCGGTCAGAAAGAGCGACTTCGAGTCCATCAACGTATTGAAAACGCCGAACGTGCCGTCCACAGCGCCAACTTCTCGAAGGCCCCGGCGCATGGCCACCAGCGAAGCCCCTTGCATGGTATTGAGGTAGGCCTCAACCCCGCGTTGGAAGTCGAGATTGTCGTACACCTTCTCGACGGTCGCGGCATCGGGATAGCCGCCTTCGAACTTCAGCGTGCCCAGACGCGTGTCAACTTTGTCGGGAGTGGTGATGCCCGGCGGGATGGGTGTGGTCATTTTGTACTTGGGTACGTCCTGGGCTCCTGCGAGTCCAGCCGCTCCCAGAATGGAAATCACTACTTTGACTCCTAAAATCAATGCCTTGCGCATCACTGTCCTTCCCTCTCGCCTCTCGGCGACGCCTATCACTTATTTCAAATGCTACTCTATCCCTGTTTCACAATGTTCCTATGCTGCCATCGAGGACTGCGTTGGCAGGATGAGATCAATTCAGCGCTTCATGCACTGCAATCAACTGGTCAAGAACTTCCGGCAGCAGTTTCAAGTCCAGCGCGTTAGCCCCATCGGACAGGGCCTGCGGAGGATTGTCATGCACCTCGACGAAGATACCGTCCACGCCGGCCGCGACCGCAGCGCGCGCCAATAAAGGAATGAATTCGGGTTGTCCACCGCTCTCGACCCCAGAACGCGCAACAGCGGCGCGTTCTGGGGACCCCGATGACTTGCCGCCGCTGCCATCACCGTTCGCCGCACCAGCCGACGGGAGCTGCACCGAATGGGTCGCGTCGAAGACTACGGGCGCGAAGTCGCGCATGATGGCCAGCGAGCGCATATCCACGACCAGGTTGTTGTAACCGAATGCCGAGCCGCGCTCGGTAAGGAAGACCCGCTCGCCGCCAGCATCGCGTACCTTTTCGACTGCATGCTGCATGTCCCACGGTGAAACGAACTGTCCTTTCTTGATGTTCACCGCGCGTCCGCTCTTTCCGGCGGCGATCAGCAGATCGGTTTGGCGGCAGAGGAACGCGGGGATTTGTAGCACATCCACGGCTTCGGCGACACGCGGCACGTCGGCGGCTTCGTGAACGTCGGTCAGCACGGGAACTTTGACCGTCTCGCGAACCTTGCGCAAAATTCGCAATCCCTCTTCGAGCCCCGGCCCGCGGAAGCTGCGAATCGAAGTGCGATTCGCCTTGTCGTACGAGGCCTTGAAGATGTAGGGCAGCTTTTTCTCACGCGCGACGGCTGCGATGGCTTCGGCCATCTTGAGCGCGTGCGCCTCGCTTTCAATGACACAAGGTCCGGCGATGAGGAACAGTTGTCCTCCGCCGATGGTCACGTCGCCGATTTGGAAGGCGTTGTTCACAACCGCTTCTAGTGCTTCACTTTCTCCGGCCGGTGAAACAACTCAACTGCTATCTCCTCCCGCGTCTGCTGCCGCCGAAGGCGGTGCTCGTACGACGCTTTCACGAAAGACGAAAACAGCGGATGCGGCTCCAGCGGTTTCGACTTGAACTCGGGATGGAACTGGCATCCGAGGAAGTACGGGTGGTCGGCGATCTCGACGATCTCGACGTAGGTGCCGTCGGGCGTTGAACCGCTGATGCGCAGCCCGCCCGCAGTCAGCGTGCTCTCGTATTCACGGTTGAACTCGTAGCGATGGCGATGGCGCTCGCTGATTTCGTTCTGCCCGTAGGCCCGGTGCGCCAGTGTGTCCGGTTCGAGCTTGCAAGTCCATGCGCCCAGCCGCATGGTTCCCCCCAACTCTTCCACTCCGCGCAACTCACGCAACTTATAAATGACGCGATGCGGGGTCGCGGGATCGAACTCGCTGGAGTTCGCCTGTTGCAGTCCGCAAACGTTGCGGGCAAATTCGATGCACGCGGTCTGCATCCCCAGGCAGATCCCGAAGAATGGCACCTTGTTCTCGCGAGCATATTGAATGCCTTTCAGCATGCCTTCGATGCCGCGCTTGCCGAAGCCGCCGGGCACGAGGATTCCGTCTGCGTGCTCCAGTTGCGTCTGCACGCTCTGGTCCCTGGCTTCCAGCCCTTCCGCTTCGATCCAGTTCACCTCAAGCTTTAGGTTGTAGGCCAGGGCGCCATGCACCAAGGCTTCCTTCAGCGACTTGTAGGAGTCTTCGTATTCGACATACTTGCCCACGATGCCGATGGAGACCTCATCCTTCGGGTTATAGACGCGGTGAACCATTTCTTCCCAACGGCTGAGGTCAGGCTGCTTGGCTTCGATGCGCAGATACCGCAGGGCGAGCTGGTCCACCTTCTCTTGCGCGAACATCAGGGGCACTTCGTAGATGCAGGCCACATCTTTGGCCGTGATCACGGCTTCGTTTTCGACATTGCAGAATAGGGCAATCTTTGACTTGATGTCCTTCGACAGGAAGCGGTCGGTACGGCACAGCAGGATGTCGGGCTGAATTCCGACGCTCAGCAGGTCCTTGACGGAATGCTGGGTGGGCTTGGTCTTCAGTTCCCCGGCTGCGGCGATGTAAGGGACCAGCGTGACGTGAACGAAAAGCGTGTTTTCACGTCCCATCTCCTGGCGCATCTGGCGAATTGCCTCGATGAAAGGCAGCGATTCGATATCGCCGACGGTGCCTCCAATCTCGACGATGACAAGGTCTACGTCCTGCGCCACCTTCTTCATCGCGCCCTTGATCTCGTTGGTGACGTGCGGAATGACCTGAACGGTCTTGCCGAGATAATCGCCCCGGCGCTCCTTGGCGATGATGGTTTCGTAAATGCGGCCGGTGGTCCAGTTGTGGTCGCGGGTCAGCTTGCTGTGAGTGAAGCGCTCGTAATGCCCAAGGTCAAGGTCGGTTTCGGCGCCATCATCGGTCACAAAGACTTCGCCGTGCTGAAACGGAGACATGGTGCCCGGGTCCACGTTCAGGTAGGGATCGAACTTTTGTAGCGCGACCTTCAGGCCGCGGCTTTCCATCAGGCAGCCGATAGAGGCCGCAGCCAGTCCCTTGCCGAGCGAAGACACTACACCGCCAGTCACAAAGATGTACTTTGCCGACATCGCTTCCTCTGTTGTGGGGATTTTTGCAGCCGGAACGAGCGCTCGCGCCTTCCCATTTTGCGGGGAGCCCCTCCCGCCTGCGTGATAGCGCGGTCAGGGTGGAGCGCGTAGGGGTGCACAACCAATTATGGCTGGAAAAGTCCCCGGAGGCAAGGCAGGGTTGCCTCCGGGGTAATGGTTAGAAAACGGACGGTGGCCTACTTCTCCGTTCCGCAGCCCGTGAACGCGGCTGAATTGATCTGCGTGCTCCAGCCGGAAGGATTCCCTGTCTGGGTGTAGTACTCGTTGGTGTACCAAAGAGTACAGTTGTCTTTCGGATCCAGACGCATGCTGGTGTAATCGCCCCAGCGGTTCAGGTTGTAATCAAAAACGCCGGTGTACGCGCCGCTGCCAATGACTACAGGCAGCTCGGCTTCCATGGTTCCGTTGGGATCACCGAACAGACGACCTGTGATCGAGATGGACGGATAGGTTGACGGGCTGGATATGCTGTAGCCCATCATAATATTTCCGTTTACGTCACGAGCGATCGATCCCATCCACCGGTGATTTGTCGAATCGGGAGCGTAGGTTCCGGATTGGAGAAGGTGGATCTGGGTAACGGGCGTAGTCTTGGTGTGAGAGTAAAACTCGTACCACCTCTCGGCAGTGTTACCACCTGAGGCCATTACATCGTGGACAATCAGCCAGTGCTGATAATGCGGTGGCAGGGCCGTTGCAGGCACTCTGGGAGGGACGTCGTTGGAATAGGCGACCCGGTAGAGCAGGCGGTCGCCCATGACGTCCAGCAAGTTGGAAGTGCCCTCTTGCGGAACGCATGCGCCCAAACCCTGGCCGTTGCATGCCGGGGTAAACGCAGGCACGGCAAACAACTGGGAGCCGCCGCTGCCGGTGAACATTGACTGCGTCGGATCCGCCCAGTTGGTGTGGAAGGAGTAAAGAGCCAAATGAGAGCTGTCCCACAAGCTGAACAGGGCCTCATCCTGCTGCGCAGGCGGCGGGACGGAGGAATCGAGATCCGCCGGCAGCAAGGCGAAGTCGCCGGTCGTTAGCTGGAAACACACTTGCGCGGCGGTGTTGCCCCCCTCCATCGCCACCCGGTCATACGCACATTCGTAAGCGCCCTGGTAGGTGTGGCCGTCGGCGCCAAAGTTGTCGTTGCTCTGAAAGAGGCCGCTCGGCATTACGCCCCACTTAGGCAGGTCGGGATAGCCATTACCCAAGGAGAACTGATATGCGTAGTACGGCCCCCTGGCGTCCGAACCGGTAGAGACGACGATGCACGCATAGCCCGAATAGTTAGACGGCGCCCCAGTCACTACGTTCTCGGCAAACAGCCATTGCTTGGACGTTCTGTCGTACTGAGCAATGGGATGGCCTATAGGAGTGTATTGGGAGCACTGCCCTGTCGACCAAAACGTACTGAAGGGGACAGCGGGCGTCAAGGCATTGCCAGATTTGTCGAAAACGGCGACGGAATTGTTGACCCATTGCACAATCTGGCTGTCACCAACGGCAATGTTGGCATCGGGATAGTTGAAAGGAGAGGAGTTGAAACCGTTAAAGCCGAGGCCTATTCCTCCCACGTTCACCCCAACCGTGAAATTCGAGCCAGAGGCTGCGGTACTCTGCTCCACCGCGTCCACTACCTTGCCGCCAGGCCGCCGCGGGCTATGAAGCACAAGCTGATCGGTGTGTAGCGTGTATTGCGGAGGGGCAGGCAACCTGGCCAACTCCCGAAGCGACGGCGTAATCTCAAAGGCCACCGCCTGGCGAACCGTAGGGACGGGAGAGGAATTGTCTTGTGCAAACAAGGCCAGGCTGCACAGCAACAACAGGCCAATACCGAGGGGTAAACGAAAGGCGGCTGGGGCGTGTCTTCTCATGGTGGACTCCTTTTCTATTCTCTATAGACTCCGGCGCGCACCCGCCATTGGCTGCCGCAGAGTTATGTTCGAAGCTCAAACTGATGGTTGATGCACAACGGGCAAACGCAAGGGATCTGTTTACGCATGCCCGAAATGGACATTGAGGGCTCTAAATGTTAATGAATTACATCACACATTTGCGTTAAAAAGCAATCACAATTAGCGGAAGTCTGATGATGGCTTCGATGCCCGGGACCCGTCGGGGATCAGGGCCTCCGGGGCAACAAAAAAAGACGGTTGGGCCTACTGGTCTGGTCGGCAGTTGGAGAACCGGGCCGAGTTAATCTGCGTGTTCCAGTTGGAAGTTCCGGTAATCGTGTAGTACTCATTGGTGTACCAAAGCGTACAGTGATCAGCCGGGTCCAGACGCATGCTGGTGTAATCGCCCCAGCGGTTTAGGTTGTGATCAAAAATACCCGAGTACGAGCCGCTGCCAGCGATGACCTGCAACTCACTTTCCATGGTGCCGGGGGGGTCGTTGAACGCGCGTCCTGTGATGTAGATCGACGGATAAATCGACGCACTGGACTCACTGTAGCCCATCATAATATTCCCGTTCTTGTCGCGAGCGATGGATCCCATCCAGCGATGGTTCGTCGAGTCAGGAGCGTAGGTTCCGTACTGGAGGAGCTTGATGCCCGTAACGGGTGTGTTGTATACCGATGCATAAAACTCGTACCACCTCTCGGCCGTATTGCCGCCGGCGGCCGTGACGTCGTGCATCAGCAACCAGTGCTGAAAAGGCGCCGGCAGGGAGATCGGAGGGACTTTAGGGAGGATACCGTTGTAGTAGACGAGCCGATAGGGCAAGCGGTCGCCCAGGACGTCCAGGAGGACATTGCTGTTGAGTTGCGGAACGCATACGCCGAGACCTTGGCCGTTACACGCCAGCGTGAACGGAGGCACGGCAAAGAGTTGGGAGCCCCCGCCGCCGGTGATGAATGCTTTCGTCGGATCCACCCAGTCAGTGTGGAAGGAGTAAAGAGATAAATGAGAGCTGTCCCACAAGCTGAACAGGAACTCATCCTGGCCGGTTGGCGGTTCAATCGGAGAATCGAGATCAGCCGGCAGCAGGGCGAAATCGCTCGTGGTTAGCTGGAAGCATACTTGCCCGGCGTCGCCCCCCGCCTCCATCGTAACCCGGTCATAAGCGCATTCATAAGCGCCGGCGTACGTCCTGGCGTTGCCGCCAAAGTTGTCGTTGCTTTGGAAGAATCCGGATGGCCAAACAGCAAACTTATGCAGGTCCGGGTAGCCGTTACCCAGGGAGTATTGATACAGCCAGTATTGACCAGTGGCATCCGAGGTCATGGAGACAGCGATACACACATAGCCTGAATAGTTATTAGGCGCTCCAGTCACTACGTTTTCGCCATATATCCAGCGTTGGGCCAGGCTGTCATACTGGATGACGGGATGGCCCTCCGGGGTGTATGTGGAGCACTCGCCACCTGCGCCTCCCCAAATCTGGCTGAATGACATGAGCGGCGTCAGAGCTTTAAGTGTCTTGTCGAACACCATGAGAGAATTATTGGCCACTTGCACGATCTGGTTGTTACTGCCAACCGCTATGTTGGTATCGGGATAGTTGAAGGTGGTAGAGAAACCGGAGAAACCCAGGCCCAGGCCCGCACCATTCTCAATAATTGAGAAATTCTGTCCTGAACTCTGGCGTAGAGAGTTACTGGGGGAAAACACGTACCGAGGCGGCATCGGCAACTTGGCCAATTCCCGAAGCGGCTCAGAAGCCACAACCGATGCCGCGTGTCGCACCGTGGGGACGGGACGGAGATTGTCCTGTGCGAACAAGGCCAAGCGGAATAACAACAACAGGCATACACCAATTGCTGGCGAGCGAAAGCCGGCCGGTACGGGTCTTCTCATGGTGAGCTCCTTCCTTTCCCTCTCGCTATAGAGCCTCGCATTTGGAATTCGGTTTCCGCAGAGCATTTGCACGTCTGGGACTTGATGGTCGATGCGCCGGAGCACGCGCAAGGGGATTCGTCACGCCCACCCGAAGCAATCCCCAAATTGTAGTCCGCCAGGGATTTAACCACACTGTAACAATGAACGCAATCCGGGAGCTTACAAGACTAGCTAGTCGCGCTTTGCTGCCAGCTTCTTTGCCTGGCGAAAGATTGCCTCGAACATCGGGGCGGTCAGTTTGCCGGTTGCCGTGTTCTGGTTGGAGGGATGATACGAGGCTAACAACACTACGCCAATGGGCAGCACGTAACGTGCACCGTGTCCAAACCGGTATCCCGCCTTGCTCTGAACGATCCCACTACGCTTCAGGTGATTGAGATAAGCGTCGAAGCCAATCTTGCCAAGCGCCACAACAACTCTCACACCCTTCAGGATGGCAAGCTCGCGATCGAGAAACGGCGCGCAGTTGGCGAGCTCCGAGGGCAGAGGCTTGTTGTCGGGCGGGGCGCAGCGAACGGCTGCGGTGATGTAGCAGTCGAGTAGCTCCAGCCCGTCGTCGCGGCACTCGGCATTGGGCTGCGATGCGAAGCCCGCCTTGTGCAAGATGGGATACATGAACTTTCCCGAGGCGTCGCCGGTGAACGGCCGCCCGGTGCGGTTGGATCCGTGGGCGCCAGGCGCGAGTCCAAGCACCAGAACGCGCGCGTGAGGATCTCCGAATCCTGGCACTGGTCGCCCCCAGTAATCCCAGTCGAGGTAAGCGCGGCGCTTCTCGCGGCCCACCTGCTCGCGGTAGGAGACCAGTCGAGGACAGCGAGTGCACTTCACGACTTCTTTATTCAGGACGGTCAGGGCCGATGGCATGAAGGAGACTCTATCAGGAGTTCAAAGCGTAATCTTGCTGGCGGTGCGACTCTGCCCTGCTCGGTAGTTACGCTGCCCTCCGGTTTGACCGGCTCGCGCCGCTCTCTTACACTGAAGGTTACACGGCCACTTGCCGCGCAGTGCTTCGGCTTGCACCGTACAAGCAACTAGCACCGGGGCGCCCAGAGTCCATCACCGCGCACCCATCGCCGGTTACATTCGCGTGCCGAAGACGGCCACTTTCATTTCTGAAGGCACTTCTTTTGACCACCGACCTAAATACGACGGAACCAACTGCAACCGACGTCCCATCTTCCGAGCAACCCAATCCCTGCAAGCGCGAACTGACGGTGGAGATTCCGGCCGATGTCGTCACCGCGGAATCCGACACCATCGTATCCCGCTACCAAAAGCTGGCGCGCGTTCCGGGCTTTCGCAAAGGCAAGGTACCGGCCTCGGTCGTCCGCCAGCGTTTCGCAGAGGAGATCAAAGGCGACATTGTTGAGGCCCTGGTTCCCCGCTACGTCCGCGAAGAGACGAAGAAACAGAACCTGGAACCGGTGTCACAACCGCGAGTGACGGACCTGAACCTGAAGCCGGGCGAGCCGCTGACGTTCAAGGCGAGCTTCGAAATACTGCCAGAGTTTAAGGTCGCCCCTTACGACGACATCCGCATCGAGAAGTTGCCAACCGACGTTACCGAGGAAGAGGTGGAGCGCTCTCTCGAGAACTTGCGACAACAGCAAGCGACCTACAATCCGGTGGAGGAAGAGCGTCCGCTGGCTGATGGGGACTTTGCGGTTGTCGGGTTCAAGGGCACTCCCAAGGATGGCGAGGCTGACGCCAAGCCGGTGGAAGTGGACGAGGTAATGGTTGAGATTGGCGGCGGGGACACGATCGCCGAATTCACCGAAAACCTGCGGGGTGCCAAACCAGGGGAGCAACGTAACTTCGAGGTCAGATACGCCGACGATTTCGCGGACAAGCGGCTCGCCGGCAAAACGATGACCTACGAGGTGGACGTAAAGGGGATCAAGACCCGCAGCATTCCCGAACTGAACGACGACTTCGCCAAAGAGCTTGGGGCCGAGTTCACCACCCTGGATGAGCTTCGCAATCGGCTGCACGAGAACATGAAGGCGGAGAAGGCCCACGAGGCCGAGCACCGAGGCAAAGACCAGATCGTGGAAGAACTGGTGAAGCGTAACGATTTCCCGGTTCCTGAGGTGATGCTGGACCAGCAGATTGACCTGCGCTTGGAGCGCGGGCTGCGCGCCCTGGCTGCACAGGGCATGAAGACGGAAGACATGAAGCGTATGGACTTCGGGCGTCTGCGCGCCGGCCAGCGCGAGGCTGCGATGCGCGAAGTGAAGGCATCGTTAATCCTGGAGCAGGTTGCTGACGAAGAGAAAATTGAGGTCGGCGACGAGGAATTTGACCACGAATTACAGGCGCTGGCGACCCAATCGAAGCAGACGATTGAGCAAGTGCGCGCGCGTTTGACGCAGGATGGGGGGCTGGATAGAATTCGGCATCGCATCCGCAATGAGAAGACCTTGGATTCTTTGTACCGCAGGT
>Ga0209656_10001270_pt1 | contig 16417 bp, 16 predicted proteins | sample BogFormECP12_OM2_FD_188239 | JGI IMG/M metagenome (GOLD analysis project Ga0209656, IMG submission 188239) | Bog forest soil microbial communities from Calvert Island, British Columbia, Canada - ECP12_OM2 (SPAdes) (version 2) | ecosystem: Environmental > Aquatic > Freshwater > Wetlands > Bog ... | reverse complement strand
CGACGGCGTCCGCCTCGCTGGCGATCTCGACGCCGCCACCGTCGGACAGATCCGCGAGGCGCTACTGCGCCACAAGGTGATCTTCTTCCGGAATCAGCACCACCTCGACGATGCCCAGCAGCAGGCCTTCGCCGCGCGCCTGGGCACTCCGATCGCCCATCCCGCGCTGCAGAACGACGGCGCGCCGATCATCACACCGATCAACTCCGACTACGCCAAGGCCAACCGCTGGCACACCGACGTCACCTTCGTCGCGAACTACCCCGCCGCGTCGATCCTGCGCGCCGTCACCCTGCCGAGCTACGGCGGATCGACGCTGTGGGCATCCACCGCGGCGGCCTACCAGGAACTGCCCGAGCCGCTCAAACACCTCGCCGAGAATCTCTGGGCGTTGCACACCAACCGCTTCGACTACGTCGCTGCGTCACAAGTGCAGACCGAAGAGCAAAAAGCCCATCGGACCCGCTTCGAAAAAGCCGACTTCCGCACCGAGCACCCGGTGGTGCGGGTACACCCGGAGACCGGCGAGCGGACCCTGGTCGCCGGCGACTTCGTGCGCGGCTTCGTCGGTATGGACAACTACGAGTCGCACGTGCTTCTGGAATTGCTACAACGACGAATCACCATGCCGGAGAACACGATCCGATGGAACTGGGCGGCCGGTGACGTTGCCATCTGGGACAACCGGGCGACCCAGCACCGCGCAATCGACGACTACGACGACCAGTATCGGCTGATGCACCGCGTCACCGTGATGGGCGACGTGCCGGTCGACGTGCATGGGCAACGCAGCCGAGTGATCAGCGGCGCTCCGCTGCAAGCCCTCCAGGCTGCGGCAAGCTGACTGGTCGCGTAGCCAAACAGCGTGGAAACAGTAGGTCAGCCGAACGTGTAGCGGACCAGCCTCGGGCATGGTGAGGTGGTAATTGCCACGGTCGAAAACACCCCCGGAAGCGAGGTCCGCCGTGCTGGGACTGCCCGATGCGGTGCACGCCTGTCTGTTCGACCTCGACGGTGTCCTCACCGACACCGCGAGCGTCCACACCAAGGCCTGGAAAGTGATGTTCGACGCGTTCCTGCGACAACGGGCCGAACAGACCGGCCAGCCGTTCGTCCCGTTCGATCCGGTCGACGACTACCTGAAGTATGTCGACGGCAAGAAGCGTGAAGACGGAGTCCGGTCGTTTCTGGCCAGCCGCGGCATCGAACTGCCCGACGGCGACCCCGACGATTCGGGCGACAAAGACACCGTCTACGGGCTGGGCACCCGCAAGAACGACGCCTTCCAGCAGACGCTGCTCACCGACGGCGTCAAGGTATTCGACGGCTCGCGACGCTACCTGGAAAAGGTGGCCACCGCGGGTCTGGCCACGGCGGTGGTGTCCTCCAGCGCCAACACCCGCCAGGTGCTGGAGATCACCGGGCTCGACAAGTTCATCCAGCAACGAGTCGACGGCGTGACCCTGCGCGAGGAGCACATCGCCGGCAAGCCCGCGCCCGACTCGTTCCTGCGTGCCGCACAGCTGCTGGGCGTCTCCCCTGCCGAAGCGGCCGTGTTCGAAGACGCGCTCTCCGGCGTCGCTGCCGGGCACGCCGGCAACTTCGGTTACGTGGTGGGTGTCGACCGTGTGGGTCAAGCCGACGAATTACGCAGCCACGGCGCCGATGTCGTGGTCACGACCTCGGCGATCTGCTGTAGGCGCCGCGATGATCCCGGATAACACCTTCCCCGTCGAACCCTGGCAGGTCCGCGAGACTCATCTGGACCTCAACGTGCTGGCGCAATCGGAGTCACTGTTCGCGCTGTCCAACGGGCACATCGGAATTCGCGGCAACCTCGACGAAGGCGAGCCGTACGGCCTGCCCGGCACGTATCTGAACTCGTTCTACGAGGTCCGGCCGCTGCCGTACGCGGAGGCCGGCTACGGCTACCCGGAAGCCGGGCAGACGGTCGTCGACGTCACCAACGGCAAGATCCTGCGCCTGCTGGTCGACGACGAGCCGTTCGACGTTCGCTACGGCAAGTTGTTGAGCCACGAGCGGGTGCTCGACCTGCGAGCCGGCACGTTGACCCGATACGCGCACTGGCAGTCACCGGTCGGCAAGCAGGTCCTGGTGACCTCGACCCGGCTGGTATCGCTGGCACAGCGCAGCGTTGTCGCCATCGAGTACGTGGTCGAGGCGGTAGACGAATTCGTCCGTGTCACAGTGCAATCCGAGCTGGTCGCCAACGAGGACCTGCCCGTTACGTCAGGTGATCCTCGGGTTGCGGCCATCCTCGACAAACCGCTGGAGGCCGTCCAACACGAGGACACCGAATGCGGTGCACTGCTGATGCACCGGACGCGCGCCAGTGCGTTGATGATGGCCGCGGCGATGGACCACGAAGTCGAGGTAGAAGGCCGCGTGGAGATCACCAACGACGCGGGCGACGACCTCGCCCGCACGACCGTGATCTGCGGGCTGCGGCCAGGCCAGCAACTGCGCATCGTGAAATACCTGGCATACGGCTGGTCAAGCCAGCGTTCTCGCCCGGCGCTGCGCGACCAGGCTGCCGCCGCTTTGCACAGCGCACGCTACAGCGGGTGGCAGGGCCTGGTGGACGCCCAGCGCAAGATTCTCAACGACTATTGGGACGGCGCCGATGTGGAGGTCGAAGGCGACCCGATATGCCAGCAGGCGGTGCGGTTCGGGCTTTTCCACCTGCTGCAGGCCAGTGCGCGAGCCGAGCGGCGCGGTATCGCCAGCAAAGGCTTGACCGGCACCGGGTACGACGGCCACATCTTCTGGGACACCGAGGGATTCGTTCTTCCGGTGCTGACCTATACCTTGCCGCACGCGGCTGCCGATGCATTGCGTTGGCGGGCTTCGACTTTGGACTTAGCAAGGGAGCGCGCCGCACAGCTGGACCTCAAGGGCGCCAGCTATCCGTGGCGAACGGTTCGCGGCCAGGAATGCTCCGCCTACTGGCCGGCCGGAACCGCCGCGTGGCACATCAACGCCGACATCGCCATGGCTTTCGAGCGCTATCGGATCGTCAGCGGCGACGAGTCGCTGGAGAAGGACTGCGGGCTGGAAGTGCTCATCGAGACGGCCCGGCTGTGGCTCTCACTCGGCCATCACGACCGCCACGGAGTGTGGCACCTGGACGGGGTTACCGGTCCCGACGAATACACTGCGATCGTGCGCGACAACGTGTTCACGAACATGATGGCGGCACACAACCTGCGGATTGCCGCCGACGCGTGCGCCCGGCACTCCGAGGTCGCTCGCGAGCTGGGCGTGACCACCGAAGAAACCGCAGCGTGGCGCGATGCCGCCGACGCCGCGCACATTCCCTTCGACGAAGAGCTTGGCGTGCATCCGCAGTCCGAAGGCTTCACCACCTACGCCGAGTGGGACTTCAACGAGAAGACAACCTACCCGCTGCTGCTGCACGAGCCGTACGCGCTGCTCTATCCCGCGCAGGTGGTCAAGCAGACCGATCTGGTGTTGGCCATGCACTGGCAAAGCCACAAATTCAGCGACGAGCAGAAGGCGCGCAACGTCGACTACTACGAGCGGCGCACGGTGCGCGACTCGTCACTGTCTGCCTGCACCCAAGCGGTGATGTGCGCCAACGTCGGGCATGTGGAGCTGGCGCACGACTACACCTATGAGGCGGCTCTGGTCGACCTGCGCGACCTGCACCACAACACCCGCGACGGCTTGCACATGGCGTCGCTGGCCGGCGCGTGGACCGCTCTGGTCGCCGGCTTCGGCGGCCTGCGCGACGACGAGGGCATCCTGTACCTCAACCCGTATCTGCCCGACGGCATCTCACGGCTGCGATTCCGGTTGCGCTGGCACGACTTTCGGGTGACCGTGGATGTCATCCACGACGAAGTGACGTACACGCTGCGCGACGGCCCAGGGGGTGGATTGACTATCCGACATGCCGGCGAGGACGTCGAGCTCAGCACCGACGCGCCGACAACGATCACACTGCACAAGCGTGAGCCGCTGCTGCCCACGCCGCAGCAACCACCCGGACGCGCGCCGCTGCACCGGGACGCTTACCGGTCAGTCAGCCAGCCGAGCTGATCGGCTCGATCGGCAGCCAGCGCAGCGCGCCGGGCGCATCGGCCGGCACCACCGGATGCTGCGGCGCGATCGGGTCGAGCCGCCGGTACGGCTCGCCCTGGCGCGGCCGCAAGTCGTTTTCACCCTTGTTCGGCCACAGCGACGCGGCCCGCTCGGCCTGCGCTGAAATCGACAGCGCGGGGTTGACCCCGAGGTTCGCCGAAATCGCCGCACCGTCGACCACCGACAACGTCGGGTAGCCGTACACCCGGTGATACGGGTCGATCACGCCATGTTCGGCGCTGTCGCCGATCACCGCGCCTCCGAGGAAGTGTGCCGTCAGCGGGATGTTGAACAGCTCGCCCCAAGTGCCGCCGGCCACCCCGTCGATCTTCTTCGCGAGCCGACGGGTGACCTCGTTGCCGACCGGAATCCACGTCGGGTTCGGCTCGCCGTGCCCCTGCTTGCTGACGTAACGGCGGCGGCCCAACCTGCCCCGTTTGGTGAACGTGGTGATCGAGTTGTCGAGATGCTGCATCACCAACGCGATCACGGTGCGCTCGCTCCACTGGCGGGGATTGAGCATTCGAAGCATGTTGCGCGGATCTTCGCCGGCTTGATTCAGCAACTGCCGCCATCGCGGCACATCCGTGCCTTCCGGACCCGACCCGTCGGTCATCAACGTCTGCAGCAGACCCATCGCGTTGGAGCCCTTGCCATACCGGACCGGTTCGACGTGCGTGTCCGAGGTCGGGTGAATCGACGAGGTGATCGCCACCCCATGGGTCAAGTCGAGGTCCGGCTTGACCTTCAACGTCGCGGCACCAACGATCGATTCGGAGTTGGTGCGGGTCAGCACGCCCAGCCGATCCGACAGGCCGGGCAGCGTGCCCGTGTCACGCATCTTGAACAGCAGCTTCTGCGTGTTGTATGTGCCGGCGGCCAGCACCAGATGATTCGCGGTGAACGTCCGCCTCTTGCGACGCAGCAAGCGGCCGGTGTGCTTGGTGCGCACCTCCCACACCCCGTCGGGCCGCTGCGCGAACTTGGTCACCGTCGTCATCGGATGTATCTGCGCCCCAGCCGATTCCGCGAGGCCGAGGTAGTTCTTCAGCAAGGTGTTCTTGGCACCGTAGCGACAGCCGGTCATGCAGGAGCCACATTCCAGGCAGCCGGTGCGGGCCGGGCCGGCGCCACCGAAGAACGGGTCGGGCACCGTCTCGCCGGGCGTCTTGGTTCCGTTCGGGCCGAAGAACACTCCGACCGGGGTCGGCACGAACGTGTCGCCGCACCCCATCTCGTCGGCGACCTCCTTGACCAGGCGGTCAGCGTCGGTGAAGGTCGGGTTCTGCACCACCCCGAGCATCCGCTGCGCCTGCTGGTAGTGCGGCATCAACTCCGCGCGCCAATTGGTGATGTGCGACCACTGCCGGTCGTTGAAGAACGGATCCGGCGGGACGTAAAGCGTGTTCGCGTAGTTCAACGATCCACCGCCGACCCCGGCGCCGGCCAGGATCATGCAGTCTTGCAGCAGGTGGATGCGCTGGATGCCGTAGCAGCCCAGCTGAGGCGCCCACAGGAACTTGCGCAGATTCCACGAGGTTTTGGCGAAGTCCTCGTCGGCGAAGCGGCGGCCGGCCTCGAGCACGCCGACCCGGTAACCCTTTTCGGTCAGCCGCAGCGCGGTGATACTTCCCCCGAAGCCCGACCCGATAACTAGAACGTCGTAATCCGGTTCCATCGGACCAGTATGGACGTACCCATTGGTGACAATCTAGCTGTCGACGGTCAGGCCGACTTTCTGAAATTCCTTCAGGTCGCAGTAGCCGGCCTTGGCCATCGAGCGGCGCAGCCCGCCGACGAGGTTCAGCGAGCCGAACGGGTCGTCGGAGGGGCCGTCGAGCACTTGCCGCAGCGGCGGTCGCTCACCGGCGGCGATCTGCAGTAACGCGCCCCGCGGCAGCGACGGGTGAGCGGCCGCAGCCGGCCAGAACCAGCCGTCGCCCATGGCCTCGTCCGCCTCGGCGAGCGGGGTGCCGAGCACCACCGCATCGGCGCCGCACGCGATGGCCTTGGCCAGGTCGCCGGAGGTGTGGATATCGCCGTCCGCGAGCACGTGCACATAACGTCCGCCGGTTTCGTCGAGGTACTCGCGGCGGGCAGCGGCCGCGTCGGCGATCGCCGTGGCCATCGGCACGCTGATGCCGAGCACCTCGTCGCTGGTCGTCACTCCCCGGGTGGACCCGTAGCCGACGATGACGCCTGCTGCCCCGGTGCGCATCAGGTGCAGTGCGGTGCGATGGTCGAGCACGCCGCCGGCCACCACGGGGACGTCGAGTTCGGAGATGAAGGTCTTGAGGTTGAGCGGCTCACCGTCGCTGGCGACCCGCTCGGCGGAGATGATCGTGCCCTGGATGACCAGCAGGTCGACACCCGCGGCCACCAGCCCCGGTGTCAACGCCTGGGCGTTCTGCGGACTCACGCGTACCGCCGTGGTCACCCCGGCGTCGCGGATGCGGGCCACCGCGGCGGCCAGCAACTCGGGATCCAGCGGCGCGGCGTGCAGCTGCTGCAGCAGCCTGATGGCCGCCGACGGTTCGGGTTCCTTGGCAGCCGCCTCGGTGACCTGAGCGATCTTGGCGGCCGCGTCCGCGTGCCGGCCGATCAGCCCTTCGCCGTTGAGCACCCCCAGACCGCCGAGCCGGCCCAGCTCGATGGCGAATTCCGGCGACACCAGCGCATCGGTCGGATGCGCCATGACGGGGATCTCGAACCGATAAGCGTCGAGCTGCCATGCTGTCGACACGTCCTGCGAGGAGCGGGTGCGCCGGGACGGCACAATGTTGATGTCTTCGAGTTCGTAAGTGCGCCTTGCCGTTCGGCCCATGCCGATCTCGACCATGTCACGCATGAGCGACCCTTCTCGATCGGTTCACCGCACGTAGTAGTTGGGCGCTTCGGCGGTCATGGTGATGTCGTGCGGATGGCTTTCTTTCAAGCCCGCCGGCGTGATCCGGACGAATTGCGCCTGCTGAAGGTGCTCGATGGTGTTGGACCCGGTGTATCCCATCGCCGCGCGCAACCCGCCGGTCAGCTGATGGATCACCGACGCCAGCGGCCCGCGGAACGGCACCCGTCCCTCGATGCCCTCCGGCACCAGCTTGTCCTCGGAGAGCGCGTCGTCTTGGAAGTAGCGGTCCTTCGAGTACGACTTGGCTGCCTCCCCCGAAGTCCCTCTTCCTTGCATGGCGCCCAGCGAGCCCATGCCACGGTAACTCTTGTACTGCTTGCCGTTGACGAAGATCAGCTCGCCGGGCGCCTCGGCGGTGCCGGCCAGCAGCGACCCCAGCATCGCCGTCGAGGCCCCTGCCGCAAGGGCTTTGGCGATGTCGCCGGAGTATTGCAGCCCGCCGTCGGCGATCACCGGCACGCCGGCCGGCGCGCAGACCGCGACCGCCTCGAGGATCGCGGTGATCTGCGGTGCCCCGACGCCGGCAACCACCCGGGTAGTACAGATCGAACCCGGCCCCACACCGACTTTGACCGCATCGGCTCCGGCCTCGACCAGCGCCGCGGCCGCCGACCTGGTAGCGACGTTGCCGCCGACCACCTCGATCCGGTCGCCGACCTCGGCCTTGAGCTTGCCGACCATGTCGAGCACCAGCCGATTGTGCGCGTGCGCGGTGTCGACAACGAGGACGTCAACCCCGGCGTCGACCAGCGTCATGGCCCGCACCCAGGCGTCGTCGCCGATGCCGACGGCGGCCCCGACCAGCAACCGGCCGTCGCAGTCCTTGGTGGCCAGCGGGTGCTGCTCGGTCTTGACGAAGTCTTTGACGGTGATCAGCCCGGTCAGTCGGCCGTGACCGTCGACGATCGGCAGCTTCTCGATCTTGTTGCGGCGCAACAGGCCCAGCGCCGCGTCGGCGCTGACACCCTCCTGGGCGGTGATCAGCGGGGCCTTGGTCATCACTTCGGCGACCGGCTTGGACTGGTCGACCTCGAAACGCATATCGCGGTTGGTGATGATCCCAACAAGGGAGCCCAGCGCGTCGACCACCGGCAGCCCGGAGATCCGGAATTTCGCGCACATCGCGTCGACTTCAGCCAGCGTGTTGTCCGGTCGGCAGGTGACCGGATCGGTGACCATGCCCGCCTCCGACCGCTTCACCATCTCAACCTGGCCGGCCTGTTCCGTGACCGACAGGTTGCGGTGCAGCACGCCCATGCCGCCGGCCCGGGCCATCGCGATCGCCATCCGCGATTCGGTGACGGTGTCCATCGCCGAGCTGACCAACGGCACCTTGAGCCGGATCTTCTTGGTGAGCTGGCTGGAGGTATCCGCGGTGGCGGGTACTACATCCGAGGCAGCCGGCAACAGCAGGACGTCGTCGAAGGTCAGTCCGAGCATCGCGACCTTGTGCGGATCGTCACCGCCGGTGGGTACCGGATCGTCGGCGAGACCACCGACACGGACATAAGGTTCCACAATTAGGTCGCCGCTGCCTTCAAGACGGGACAAGCCAGATGACATTGCCGGGGCCCTCCCATACGCACGCGGAGTGAGGATCTCATCCTATCGGCTCCGCCCGACGACGATGCGCGCCGCGCAGGGCGCGAGGGGGAGAGGCCGGCACCTTGACGCTGTGACCTGGCGACGACGCGCGCCGCGTAGGGCGGGAGCAGACGCGACATGTGGGCTGGTCTGCGGGCATAGCGCTGGCGTGATGCCCGCCCGGCTGCGTAGTCTGGACCCGTGCGCGACTACCTCCCGCCGGGTTTGCCGCCCGATCCCTTTGCCGACGACCCATGTGATCCGTCGGCGGCGCTGGACGCCGTCGAGCCCGGCCAACCGCTCGACCCGCAGGAGCGGATGGCGGTCGAGGCCGACCTGGCCGACCTGGCGGTGTACGAGGCCTTATTGGCGCACAAGGGTATTCGCGGCCTAGTGGTGTGTTGTGACGAGTGTCAGCAGGACCACTACCACGACTGGGACATGCTGCGCGCGAACCTGCTGCAGCTGTTGGTCGACGGCACTGTTCGTCCGCACGAGCCTGCCTACGACCCCGAGCCCGACGCCTACGTCACCTGGGATTACTGCCGGGGGTACGCAGACGCCTCGCTCAACGAGGCGACCTCGGATACTCAGACATAGCGGGAATATCACGGCTCGCCGCTGACCAGGCGTTTTCCCCTTAACTTCCCCTCAACCACCGACCGGGTTGGGGGGCAGGTTTGTCAGGACGACCGCCGGGTCTGCGTTCGGTAGTGGGCTGGGCAGCGGCGTTGCGCCGGGATCACGGTTGGCGACCTTGGCGGTCAACCGGTTCACCCGCTCGACCAGGCCCTGTTTGCGATCGCTGTCTCTGACGTCCTGCACCCGGTCGCTCACCGCGGCAAGCTTGTCCTGCGCCTCGTCCCACTGGCCCAGCGCGATCATTTGCTCAACGCGGTCCAAATCGCTCTGGGCGGACGATGCGATCCGCTCGTCCTGCACCGAAGCCGGCTCGCCGAACACCTTCGTGTGGACGCCGTAGAGCGTATCGCCGGGCTGGGCGTCGCCCATGATCGCGACGAACCCGCCGACGCCGAGCAGGGTCGCGGCCACCGCCGCCACCAGCGCCATGCGCCGCCGGGCGTGACGACGCTCTGCCAGCCCGCGGTTCAACGCGCGGACGGCCTCGCGCTCCGGGCACAGCCCGCTTGGCACCGGGGCCCTCAACTCGTCGCGCCAGTCCTCCAGCAGCCTGGCCAGCGCCCGTTCTCCGCTATCACCCTGGTCGGCGACATCGCTGAACTCGACCGGCTCACGTTTCGCCAGCGATTCGATGAACCGCTCGGTGCGAGCCACCGCACCCAGATCGGGCTGATCAAACGGCCTATGAGTGTGTTCAAACATAATCTTGTCCCGCTGCAACAATCTCGGATTTCAGCCGCGCCAACGCGCGGTGTTGGGCTACGCGTACGGCTCCGGCGGTACCGCCAACGGCGATGGCGGTCTCTTCGGCGCTCAAACCGACCACAACTCGCAGGATGAGGATTTCGCGTTGTTTGTCGGGCAGCACGTTGAGCAACTCGCTCATCCTCTTGACGGAATCGGCTTCGATGGCTGCCTGTTCGGGACCGGCCTCGGCCGACCTGCGGTCGGGAATGGAGTCGGTGGGATACGTCAGGTCGCGGCCGGCCGCACGGTACGCGTCGGCCACCTTGTGCGCGGCGATGCCGTACACAAAGGCCAGGAAGGGGCGCCCGCGATCACGGTAGCGCGGCAACGCCATTACGGCGGCCAAGCACACCTCCTGTGCCACATCGTCAGCTGAAAGACCGCACCGCTCGACTGTGCCGACTCGTGCGCGGCAGTATCGGATCACGATCGGGCGGATCGTCTCCAGCACGTCTCGAAGCGCGTCCCGATCACCTGCTACGGCGTCAGCTACAACAGCGTCGAGACGTTCCTCCAGCGTTGTCATCGGTGGCAACATCTCCAGCGTTACGAACCGGACATCGCCCGGCACGGTGGCACGTAGTAAAACAATAACGACCTGCCGCAGCAAATGCGGGGTTAGCGCTGGCTCCAGGCTCCGCCCCAATGTTCCACCTGGCGGGCGCACTCGTCGCGAATGTCACACAACTCCACGATCGGGCGGGTCGGGCTCCCGGTATCCATAATGTCGACCAGCAGGCAGGCCACCGCCCAGCGTAGCGGCACGAGGCCCAACCGGCCGGTCCGCTCCAGCGCCGCGGCACCGACGGTCCGGGCCCGGTCGACGGCGCCGGCGCTGCATAGCGCCGCCGCCAACACCACGTCGCTTTTGGCGCCGTGTCGGGCAGACACCGATCCGTCGACCGTGGCCGCCGCCAACTCGACGCCGAGCTCGGCGTTGCGAACCGCGGCGGCACCGTCGCCGGCCGCCATCGCCAGCTCGGCGGCAACCCACGCTCGGCGCACCGACAGCCGGTGCTGCGGCGCTCCCGCGACGAACGGCTCCGCCCGGCTCAGCAACGTCGCCGCGGCGGCCAGGCGACCAATGCCGAGTGCGTCGGCGGCCAGCCCGATCATCGCATCCGCAGCGGCCTCGGGGTCGGGGCCGGCCAGCGCCAACGCGCGACCGTCCCAGCCGCGGGCCAGCCGGTGCCAGCCCAGCTGGCGCAGAAACGAGGCCTGGGTGCTGTGCGCCAGCGAGGCGAGGCGGTCGGCGGGCGCACCGCGCAGCAGCGTCGCGAGGTCGTTGCGCGCGCTGCCGTAGCGGCCCTGCCCCCCGGCACCAACCGCGCGCAGCCACAGCTGACCAGGTGTGACCGCCGACGGCAGCGGCCAGCGCCCGGGCTCATTTCCAAAGGCCGCAGCAGTAAGGTCGGACTCGATTGTCGGACCGCAAGAGATATCTATCACCCCAGGCCGCCAGTTAATATTTCATGGTTTCTGAGTTACACCGGTATTAAATCTGACGCAGATTATATTTACTGTGCCTACCCCGCGACCGGTCGCGAGCTGGGACGTTCCCCGATAACAGCGCGTCACCACGCACGGGTAGGTGAGCAGACTCCGCACGTCGATGAACTCAGGGTAAATTGTCAAGCCTCCGTTGGGCATTCGGCACATCACCGAGTGTTGACGAAAATTCCGTAGGCCCCCTACCTTTAAGGCCGACGAGTTAGTCACCGACGACCCGCTCGATTCAGTTGACGACGTACTTGATCGCAAACTGGCCCGATCTTGGGCATGTAGAGAGGGACTTCAATGCCACAACCGGAGCAGCTACCAGGCCCCAACGCCGATATTTGGGAATGGCAATTACAAGGCCTCTGCCGTGGGGTCGATTCGTCGGTGTTCTTCCATCCGGACGGCGAGCGCGGTCGGGCCCGCTTGCAGCGCGAGCGGCGCGCCAAGGAGATGTGCCGCCAGTGCCCGGTCATGGCGCAGTGCCGCGCTCATGCCCTGGAGGTCGGCGAGCCCTATGGCATCTGGGGCGGCCTCTCGGAGACCGAACGCGAACTGCTGCTCAAGCGTGAGATCGGCAGGACGCGCCCAATCCGCCGCACCGCCTAGTTTCTCAGCAGACAACGCCCCGTCCCGGTCTCCCGGGGCGGGGCGTTGCTCGATGATCCGCGTCGACTAACGGTTTTGACTAGGGCTTATTTGGGTAGGTCCTGGCCATGAATAGGGGCGTCTTTTGCACGGCCGCACTATTGGTGGCGGCCGTCGCGCCGTTAGCCGCATGCGCAAACCAGTTAGGCAACAACCAGCCAACGACATCATCCGGGGCGCCGGCCGGCGCCGAGCGGATGACCACACAGTTGAAGGGCGCCGACGGAACGGCGATCGCCAACGCCACCTTCGATTTCGCGAATGGCTACGCGACGGTGACCGTGGAAGCCGGCCCCAACCAGGTTCACGCCGGGTTTCCACGCGCTGATGGTCCACTCGGTCGGCCAGTGCGCGGCTAATTCGACTGCGCCGACGGGAGGCTCGACCGGGGACTTCTATTCTGCCGGAGACGTCTACCAGGCGCCGAACCACACCGGTACTCCCGCCAGCGGCGACCTGACCGCACTGCAAGTGCGGCCCGACGGCTCGGCGAAACTCGTCACCACGACGAGCGCGTTCACCGCCGCGGATCTGCGGAACAGCTCGGGCACCGCGCTGATCCTTCACCAGGGCCCGGGCAACCTCGGCGCCAGCGCAATGGACGAAGCAGGCAAGCGGGTGGCCTGCGGTGTGATCGCCGCGGCGGCTGCGACGTCATCGTCCACGACAACCAGCGTCAGTACGGTCACCACCACGGTCGAGGTGCCACCGCCGTCCACGAGTACGAGCACCGTCACGGTCACTAGCGGCCCGACCGTCACGTCCACGCCAACCACGCCCGTGACGACGTACAGCACTCCGCCCGGCGGCTGACCTCCATCCGAGTGACGGGCCGCGCAGCGTGCGCGTCCTCCTCTTCGGAATAGCTGCGCGCGATGCGCGGGTTGCAATGGCAATGACCGCAGCAGAAACCAGCAACCTCGGCCGATTCGGATTCTTCGGGCTCGGCGCCACCCCCGAGCAAGCCCATGAGATCGAACGGCTGGGCTACGGCACGATTTGGATCGGCGGTTCGCCGCCGGCCGAATTGTCCTTCGTTGAGCCACTTTTGGAGGCGACGACCGATCTGAAGGTGGGCACCGGCATTGTCAACATCTGGTCGGCGGCCGCCAAGCCCGTGGCCGCGTCGTTCCACCGCATCAACAGCGCCTACCCGGGCCGCTTCGTGCTCGGCGTCGGGGTCGGACATCCCGAAGGCGACACGCAATACCGCAAGCCTTACGACGCGCTGGTGTCATACCTCGACGAACTCGACGAATACGGCGTACCTGCCGATCAACGTGTGCTCGCCGCGCTCGGTCCGCGGGTGCTGAAGCTCTCGGCCGAACGTGCCGCCGGCGCTCACCCGGCCAACGCGACGCCCGAGCACGCCGCACAGGCCCGTGCGATTATCGGGCCGAACGCACTGCTGGCTCCCGTGCACAACGTGGTGCTCATCAGTGACGCCGAAGAGGCACGCGCGATCGGCCGCGAGGGGCTGGCCCACTACTTCTACCTGAGCAACTACCTGAGCAATTGGAAACGGCTGGGCTTCAGCGACGCCGACGTCACCCCGCCCGGCAGCGACAAGCTCATCGACGCCGTGGTCGCGCACGGCACGCCTGACGACGTCGCCACCCGGTTGACCGAGTATCTGAACTCCGGGGCCAACCACGTCGCGATCCTGGTGTATGGCGGGCCGGAGAAGGCGTTGCCGACGCTGTCGGAACTCGCTGGGCCACTTGGCCTATCACGTTAGCGGGGCTGAATCGGGCTGAGTGTGCCCCAAGCTCGACGCACGCCGTCGGCTCGAATGCGATCATGTTCGCCATGGGCATGACAACACACGAGACGGGCGACGACGCGTCGTCCGAGGGCACCGTGACCGTGACGGAGACAGGCACGGGCACGTATACGCAGCGGATCATTGCGGGGCATCACGAACTCGCCGCCGACGAGCCACAGCCGATCGGTGGCGACGCCGGGCCAACGCCCTACGACCTACTACTGTCCGCGCTCGGGGCGTGCACCTCGATGACAGTGCGGATGTACGCCAACCGCAAGGACTGGCCTCTCGAGCGTGTTCGAGTAACGTTGCGGCACTCGCGCATTCACGCAGAAGACTGCGCCGAATGCGAAACGAGCCGCGGATGGATCGATCACATCGATCGCGACATCGAGTTAATCGGCAACCTCGACGACACGCAACGGGAACGGTTGCTGCACATCGCCAATCGTTGCCCGGTTCATCAGACCCTCACCTCCGAAGTGAACATCTCCACATCCTTGCGATGACTGCGCGGTCCCGCGGTCTCTCCTTCCGTCGGGACCGCGCAGAGTCTTCATTTGTTTGCCGCCGCTACCGTGCCCATACCCCGGCGGCACGGTGATCGGCGGACGCGACGTCCTCGGCGCCGTCACGCACCGCGTTTCCCAGGTCGACGAGGATTTCGTTGAGCACGGCGGCCGCCTGATGCCACTTCAGCTGCTCGACCCCGTAAGCGGCGGCGGCTTCCCGGGTCCACAGTTCACGCAGCGGCGCGATTTGAGACTTCATCTCCTGGAGCGCGGCGTTGAAGCGGGCGGAGGTGGCGTGGATCTCCTGGCGAACGGAGCATTCGATCTCGTCGAAGTTGTATGACAGACGCTGGTCCATGGTTGTGGCCTCACAAATTCCCGCCGGCGCTGCCGATGCGGTGCGCATGGTTTTCGGCCGCCTCGCGCAATGCGGCTTCGTTATGGCGAATCGTCTCCGCGATGCTGTGAAGAGCCTGGTGGAGTTTCATCGACTCCGCGTTCCATCGATGCACCACGTCCTTGAAACGCGCCGCCGCGGCGCCACCCCACACCGACGGCGGCACGTTGCTCATACGGCCAATGAATGCGTGCAGCGTCGTCCGGATCTCTTCATTGCGGGTTTCGATGCCGCCCGCAACCGAGCGCATCAGATCAAAATCGGCGCTAAGTGTGTTGCCACCTGCGGGTGTGCTCACATGTCCTCCTTTGCCCGATGGCCGCGGACCTGACCGCGCCTACAACATGTAGGACTCGCGCGGGTCTGCTCCGGTTCCCGCTATTCGGCCGACGCATAAATCAGCTCAACGCCCGGGCCGATCGCACAGCGAGTTCGCACACCTGCCGCATCGCGTCCTCGTATCCGCGGCGGCTTTGACATCCGATGCTGATCCGGACGGCCTTATCGACCAACACCGTCCATCTGATGTCGTGACCAGAACGGACCTCCCGATAGGTCACCGCCGGGCGCCCGGCACTGTTTCCAGCCGGGTTGAAGTCGACGAACACACCGGTCGGTTCCGCATCGATCGCCTGTTTCAGAAATTCGGCGGTGACGCTCAAGGCTTCTGTGGCAATCCGCGATTGCGTCACGTGCAGCGCCATTTCGGGATCTGACGGCGACGTGACCTGTACGCGCGCCGAACCGGGTCCGGCTACGACGCGCCGCGTCGGCCACCCCGCCGGAACCTCAAGAACCACGCGACCTTCCACCAGAAACGTCGTCGGAATGCCACCGTCGGCAGCCGGCCCCCGACGGGCCGACGCGAGCGCCCCGAACGCGCCGAGCACGGTGACGATCAGCAGCACGACCAGCGCGAGTCGCCAGTGACGACGGTCGTCACGCGCCAAGGCTTTGGTGTGATGCGACGCGCAAGTGCTGTCTTTGCCTCGAATGATCTCTGCGGCAATCCTTTTCAACCGGACATCGTCGACGTGTGCCGCGCCGATCCCGCCGCTAGTGCGCAAGCCTTCAGCGATCATTGGCGCCAGCGCGTCAGCTCCGCCGACGGTGCTCGGTGCGTCGATCACCACCGCAACGGTGGTGTCCGACGTCATCTCGAGGATCGAACGCACAACCGCCTCAACGACAGACCGCGGTTCTCGGCGACGGGTTTCGGCAACCACCGCGTAGCCGGTAATCACCACGAACTGGTCCGCGATTTCCACAACCACCGTCGCATGGCGGGATTCGGGCGGAGACGCCTGGGTCAGCAGCCACGACCGGGGTCGCATGACAACCTCCCCGGCGAGGACCTGCGCCGCGGCATGGACCACATCGATCCGCGTTGACGCCCACCACGACGGGTGGACGACGATCGCACGCTCAGGGCTTCCGCAATCCATCGACCCCAAAACCGTCCGCCACAGTGAGTGGACCGTGACCGGACGCAGGTCGACCAGGGTTACCGGATCGTCGATGTTGTCGAACGCCGCCCTTACCACTTCGTCGCGAGCGAATACATCTGCCCCGCAACATAATCGGCGGATCGC
>Ga0209656_10001269_pt1 | contig 16420 bp, 19 predicted proteins | sample BogFormECP12_OM2_FD_188239 | JGI IMG/M metagenome (GOLD analysis project Ga0209656, IMG submission 188239) | Bog forest soil microbial communities from Calvert Island, British Columbia, Canada - ECP12_OM2 (SPAdes) (version 2) | ecosystem: Environmental > Aquatic > Freshwater > Wetlands > Bog ... | reverse complement strand
GTAAGATAACTGTCACTGTGGACGAGGAACTCGTCGACCTCGCGCATGCGTTCGGCGAGGAGAAACTGTCCGCCGTCGTTAACACTGCGCTAGCCGAACACGTGGAGCGCCTAGGTCGGCTAGCCACACTGCGGCAACTCCTTGATCGGTGGGAAGCCCAGGCGGGTCCGGTACCACCTGAAGTCCAGGCGGACGCGGCTGCTGCGTTCGATGAGGCCGAGGATGGCCCGAGCATGGCCGCTGGATGACCGGCGCGCCCCTCATCCTGGATGCTGACGGCCTGGACGCTCTAACTGAGCAGCCTCCGCCCGACCGCCTGCGGGCGCTACTGGCCGAGGCTTGGGAGCGCAAGAGCGACGTGCTGGTCCCGGCACTGGTGTGCGCTGAGTGCTGCCGGGGCGCCGGGCGTACCCGTGCTGTCGAATCATCGCTGGCGCGGCATCGCGAGACCCGTGCCGCACGGCCTGCGGTCCGCGTGGTCCCAACGGACTTCGATCTCGCTCGCCGCGTTGGGTCGGTCCTTCATGGTGTCGGCGCGGAAACGAAGGACATCGTTGATGCCCATTCGGTCGCTGTGGCTTCTATGCATGGCCGCGCGGTAGTCGTGACGGCCGATCCGGACGACATCCTCCGCCTGGCTTCGGCGATGCCAGCGGTGCGGATCGTCACCCGCTCCGCACGCTAACACCGCGACCTCGCTCGCTGAGAGCTATGCGACCGCTCGTGGACGTGGATGGAGCCGCCGTCGGGTGAAGTTACGCACAGTAGCAGGATGATGGCACACCAAGGCCTCGGGCGTGGAACGGTTCGTGGCGCGCGTCATCGGATAATCCCAGCGCAGCGAGTGCCTTCATTACGATGATCGGTGCTATCCGTGCAGCTAACGCATTGCCGGATCTGGTCTTAGCTGTCGGGCCGCCATAGATGACGTTGACGTGATGGCGGCCGTGATCGCCGGGGAGGCTTGGGTGATTTGCCTGTTATGGCGTGCTGGAGGGTGGGGTAGACCGCGAGCAGTGGGTGGATGTCGGCGAATTCGGTGATCCGGTGCTCCGGCCCGCCGGGCCGGATGGCGAATCGCACCTGTCCGCCTCGGGCGGTGGCTTTGCGGTGTGCCTTCAGCAGATGCCGGATGGCTGAGCGGTCGCGGCATGCAGTGGAGGTCAGGTCGGCGATGACGACGCTCACGCCGGGTGTGAAGGCCGCGCTGATCTGTTCGGCGGCCTGTTCAGCGTTGGCGGTGTTGATCTCACCGGGAAGCGTCACAATGACGGGCCGGGCGCAGGTTTCCTGGCCGAGCATGTCTGCCGCTCCTTTCGACAGAGGAGGGGCCGCGTGGCGGTTCGTGCGGCCCGGGCCGAGGGACCCTGTCCCGGGGGGAAGGACCAGGACCCCAGGCGGCCCGGGCGGGGCTCTCGAACCCCTGGCCCGCAGGTCAGCCTCATGGGGGGGAATGAGGCTGACCTGCAGGCTCATGATTTGGCTGCCCGGATGCAAGGCCGCCAAACCGCGAGGCGCGCCTCAACTTCTGGAAACGGCGTTTGACTACTAGAGTTGACCACAGCCGGTCAAGATTCGCTCTCGCGTGTCTCGGCTATCGATGTGGGGTGACCCCATGTGGGGCAAAGTGGCCTGTCTTTTCGGTGTGCATGACTGGTCCGAATGGAAACTTGTAGACCCAGAGGATCCCAGCAAGCAAATCCGAAGCTGCGCTCGCTGTCCGCGTGAGAAGTTCAACGATGCCCCGGTTCCCGGGAGATGGCAGGACATGCCCCCGTCCCAGTGATCGGGCCCGGAGCTGTGACATGGGCAGGTACTGGACCTGCCCATAGATCACCCGCGATGGCCAGCGGGGCCGATCGGCATCAGGATCGCGAGCGTAGGGGCACTGCGGAAAGCTCCGGGAGCGTCGTCCGTAGAAATGTCAGGCGGGTTAGGACAGCGGAGAAAGCAAGGGCTGTCTGCCGGGGGGTGAATCAGGCTGATGGCGATCGAACATCACGTTCCTGGAGTCCCGGATCGCCAGATCCAGCTCGCCGATGGCGTCCTGGACCTTCGCGGCTCCAGGATGGTCGCCCAGCAGCTCCAGTGCCGTTTCGAGGCAGAGCCCCGCGGAGAACAGCCGGTGCACCACGATGTCGTTCATGCCCCCGGCGATGCGGTCGTGATCCTGCACCAGGCGGAGGGTCACCTCCGCCGGGTCGCCTGCCTTCCCGGGCGGGGGATCGCTTGCCGGCCGTATGCGCGGCTCGTCCAGTTCGGATGTTGCCGCGTCGCAGGGTACGGCTGCTGAAGTATGCATCGCTGGGGCACCTCGGGTCCTAACCGGCCGTGACTGGCCGTGCCACCAGGGTCTGAAGCGACGCGGTCACCTGCGCACTTGCTCTGGCCTGGCGCAGGATCATAGATACTTCTCTACCTGGCACACTACGCCTGGCCCCGCTGTCCTGGATAGGCGTGACCGGCTTAACATCAGCCTGCGATGCTGCCACAGTCCAGGACCGCGGCCCCACAGTCCAGGCTGCACTGTGGACAACCCACTCCGCATGTGGACAGCAGAAGGCCCGCGACTTGGGTAAGGGCTGGCGTTTCACCGGTTATCCACTTTTCCACAGCCCTGCTCATCCACAGCTACACAACGACTGACCAGCGTGTTTGGGTAAATCATCCACAGGCTTATACACAGGACGCTAGCCTTGCATCCCCGGGGCTGGCGTGATAGGAGCATGCTCTCATGCTGGCCCCGGGGTCCTTCGCGTCTGGCGAGGCAGTCGGCCGTTGACACTGCCATCGTCAGACATCAACGGGCTGGTCAGGCCTGTCCGGCACCGTCGTGCGTTCCCGTGTGGCGAGGTCGGGCCGCGCACTCGACGCTGCGCCGGGTCGGGGTCAGGCCGCGCTGATTGGCCGGCCTACGAAGGGGTGTCGTCGATGGCGGCTAGGAGCTGACGGGCCGAGGCTTCATCGCAGGGGGCAACCAGCACGCGGACACCCTGCAACTGCAGCTGCGGCTCCTCTCCTCCGGCGTCGTCTGCCGACACGGCCGCGCTCAAGCCGTGACTGCGCAGCATGCCGACGATCAGTTCCGCCTCTGTTCGGCTGGTTACGTCCGCCACAGGTACAGTCGCGCCGTCCATGATCTCAACTCCTCTGTTCCTGCTACCGCCTCGTAGGGCGCCTCTGGATCATGGTCGCGCTTTGGGCGGCCCGTCGCACCCGGGATATCCCGGGTGCGACGGGCCGGGACCAGCTCAGAGGACCCGGTTGTTGCCGCCGTCAATGACGTACTCGGATCCGCTGATGTAGCTCGCGGCGTCGGAGACAAGGAAGGCGACCAGTTGAGCCACCTCGGCTGCGTTGCCGGGGCGCCCGAGGGGTACTCCCCCGATGGCAGCCAGGAGTGCGGCCTCGGCCTCGTCGCGGCCGATCCCAGCGTGGTCCATCGTCCGCTTGATCCTGGCTTCTGCCCCCGACGTGGCGATATACCCAGGCGTCACGGTGTTCACTCGTATGCCCATGGGGCCGAACTCCTCCGCGAGCACCTTGCTGTAACTCGTCAACGCTGCCTTGGCAGGTCCCGTACGCTGGCGAGGACGGATGAGGACGCTTCCATTGCAGCGAGGAGACGTGCACGATGGCGCCCGACGCTGTTCCAGCATGCCGGGCAAGACGGCGCGGTCCAGCCGGACTGCGGACAGCAGGTTGGTGCCGAGGGCTTGCCTCCAGTCGTCCTCGGTGAGGGCCAGCACTCCGCCTGGCTTGGAGAACGACGCCCCGACGCAATGTACGACGATATCGAGACCACCGAGAATCCGGATCGCTTCGCCAGCCACGAAGTCTGCGCCTTCGGGCGAGGCCAGATCCGCCTGAATCAGGCTCGTCGGCGGCTCGCTATCTTCTCGATGTCGCGCGGTCACGACGACATACGCCCCTCGCGCCGCGAGCAGTTCGGCGATGGCCGCACCCATGCCGCGCGTTCCTCCTGTGACGAGTGCCCTCCTGCCGCCGAGATCCTTCGTTTCGGGCTCGGCGGCACCAGCTTCACGGCTGACCGGCGATGTACTCATGGCGTGGCTCCCTATCTACTTTGGCTGAGCCAGAATCGGGCCGGCCCTGGCAGGAGAGTCAAGTACCCCATGCGGGATTAACTTTCCCCTGGGGGGAGAGCTCGCGCGCAGCCTCCATACGTGGGCCTTGGGTATCTCTCGCGGATACGCGAACTTGGCACTACCGGGGAACTGCATAACATGCGATACTACGTGTCCGGGGAAGGTAGCGTCCTGGCGGCAGCCGCCAGGCCTGGTGAGCCTTGCCTGCACCTCCCATCGGCGTAGTATTTTCACAAACACGGCATGGCGCTGCGGGAAGAAGGCTGGTGTGTTCGAGGCTGCCAATATCCGGGAATGGCGCGGTCACGACGTAGTTGACGCCCAGGATCGCAAAATCGGTGAACTGGAGGCCGTCTACGTTGACACCGGTACCGACCTGCCGTCGTTCGGCACGGTCAAGGTCGGAATGCCCACCCGGCACAAGCTCGTGTTCGTGCCTCTTGACCGGGCGACGGTGGGGCCGGGCTACCTCAAGGTCTGCTACGACAAGAAGCAAGTGAAGGATGCCCCGTCGATCGGCACCGACGGTGAGCTGCCGGCGGGCGACGAGGAAGCGATCTTTAAGCACTATGGCCTGACATACGAGCCGGGCGCTGGCGGTGAGCGGCGGTTGGCCCGCCGCTGAGCAGTCCAGTTGAGCGGAGAATCGGATGGTTGTCTTTCTGCTGCTGGTGATCGTGGCGATCGCGCTGGGTATCGTGGGCGTTGTCGTGAAGGGTCTGTTGTACCTGCTGTTCACCGGCATTGGCGTCCTCCTCGTCGCCTTCCTCCTAGGCGCCCTGTGGATGCGGCGGCGAAGCTCGCGCAGGCATCCCGGCCGGTGATTTCGTCTTGGGGACATGCGGCTCGCCGGGAGCCTAGTTAGGCGGTATCGGTCACGGGCCAGGGCGAAGTCCCCCGCAGGATCCCGGTGTGCGCTGCCTGGAGTGAGGCAGTCGGGTCCACGATGACGGCCCCGATCTGTCTCGCGAAGACCCGGATGGTCGCCTCGGCGACGCGATGCATGATCGCCCGGTCCAGTCCGGCGCCCAGGCTGCCCAGTGGCGGCCGGTAGGTTCCGGACACCGCCAGCACGGTGGCCTCTTCCCCAGTCCGGGTAAGCGTGATGTCGGCGTCCAGAACCGGAAAGAGCGCGCCTGTTGCCCCGTCGGCTTCCCAGCGCAGCGCCCAGACGGCCGAATCCTCGCGGGTCACCAGGTGGCAGAACTGGACCTTGACGAGCTTCGACAAGCCCAGTGCACCCACCGGGCCGACCTGGGCCTGGTCAGCACCCCAGCTGTGGGCGTTCTCGGAGGCGCGGCGCAGCAGCCCGCGGTGGGCCAGGTTCGCCAGCCTGGCCTGGGCGGCGTTGAAGCCGACCTCCAGCGGTATCTCGGCGCCGATGAACATGGCCCCAAGTGAATCAGGATGACGGCGTGAAAATATAGGACGAAGGTCCTTACCTCCCGGACGGAAGGCCACATTGCCAACCTGCAGACAGCTCGTTCGGCCCCACCTGGTCGGCCGGGCCGGGTGTCACGCTTGACCTGGTTTATCGTCCCGGCAGAGTATGGAGCGGCAGAGTATGGAGCGGCAGACCGTTCCGAGGGGCATCGTCGGGCCATGGACGACACAGACACGCGTGCGGGGCCCGAGCGGGCAGACCGCGGGGTCGGCGAGGCATTTGATCTTGTCGCGTCGAAGCTGCTGCATCCGTTGGTGCGGCCGGGAACCGTCCGCCGTTCCGCTCTGCTCGAACGGCTGGCCAACGGCGATGCTCGTCGGCTCATCTCGGTCGCCGCGCCGGCCGGCTATGGGAAGACAACGCTGTTGTCGCAGTGGGCTGCGCGTGGCGGCCAGGCTTTTGCCTGGGTGTCGGTCGAGGAGCCGGACAACGATCCGAAGGTCTTGCTGGCCTACGTGGCCGAAGCGCTCGATGCGGTGGAGCCCATCGGCAGCCGGGTCTTCGACGCGCTCAGCTCTCGGGGGACCTCGATGCTCGGCTCGGTCGTCCCCCGGCTCGGTTCGGCCTTCTCGTCGATGACCAGGCCCGTTGTGCTGGTCTTGGATGACGTGCACGTGTTGCGTAATCGAGAGTGCCGCGCCGCACTGTCGGTTCTGGCCGATCATGTTCCGGCAGGCTCACGGCTGGTACTGGCCGGCCGGACCGAGCCGCCGTTGCGCATCGCGCGACTACGAGCCGAGGGCCGGATTCTGGAGATCGGCCCCGGTGAGCTCTCGCTCACCCAGGCCGAAGCAGCATCCCTGCTGCGTAACGCGGGCATCGCGCTGGGCGCTCGCGACGTGGCGGAGCTCCATCAGCGGACCGAGGGCTGGCCGGCCGGGCTGTACCTCGCGGCGCTGTACCTGCGGGAGGGCGGCCCCGTCGCCAGTGCGGCGGTCTCCTTCGACGGTGCCGACCGGCTGGTGAGCGAGTACATGGAGTCGGAGTTCCTGGCGCGGATCTCCAGTCGGCAGCGGGTATTCCTGACCCGGACCGCGGTGCTGGAGCGGATGTCCGGGCCATTGTGCGACGCGGTGCTTGAACTGCCCGGGTCCGCCACGACCCTGGCCGACCTGGAGCGATCGAACCTGCTGCTGGTGCCGCTGGACCGGCGGGGCCACTGGTACCGCTATCACCACCTGTTCCGCGACATGCTCCTGTCGCAGCTGCACCGCCAGGAGCCCGACCTGGTGGCCGTGCTGCGTCGCCGCGCCGCCGGCTGGTGCCTGGGCAATGACCTGCCGGAGGATGCGCTGGAGTACTTCATCGCAGCCGGGGATATCGACACTGCCGCTGGCCTGGTGGAAAGGCTCGGGGTGCCGACCCATCGGCAAGGCCGGTTCGCCACCCTGGAACGGTGGTTCGGGTGGCTGGAGGACCGGGGCGCGATCGAGGGGCATCCGATGGTCGCCGTGCTGGCCGCGCTTTTTTCCGCCCTGACGGGGCGGCCTGCCGAGGCCGAGCGATGGGCGGACGTGGTCGATCGCTGGCAGCGCGGGGATGCGACGCGACACGATGCCCCGCACGCCGAAGCCCACGCCGCCATCCTCCGGGCGCTCATGGGCCGGCGTGGGGTCGAGCAGATATGCGCCGACGCCGACGAGGCCGTGCGAAGGTGTGCCTGGGAGCGCATCGTGACGCCGGCCCCAGCGCTGTACCTGGGACTCGGACGTGTCCTTTCCGGCGACCTCGATGGTGGCGATGCGTCCTTCGAAGCGGCCGTCAGCGCGGGAGAGGAAGCCGGCGCGCACGAGACGCTTGCGGTCACGCTGTGCGAGCGATCGCTGATCGCGATGGCCCGCGGCCAGTGGGACGAGGCCGAGGTCCTATCCGGCCAGGCCCGCGCCGTTTTGCGTCGGGCCGGGATCGAGGAGAGCTACGCGACGCCCCTGGTCTGCGCGGTGCATGCCCGCGCAGCCATGCACCGGCACGATGTCGCGGCGGCGCGCCATGAACTCATCAGGGCCCAGCGCCTGCGGCCCTTGCTGACCTATGCGATGCCCCAGCTGGCCGTTCAGGCCCGGATCGAGCTCACCCGGGTCCACCTCGCGCTGACCGACGTAGCGGGGGCCAGGACGCTCATCCTGGAAGTGAATGAGCTGCTCCGACGCCGCCCCGGGCTGGGCACCCTGGTCGGCGAGGCGCGGGCGCTCCAGGACTGGCTGTCCGATGAGCGTGATGGAAGCCGTCCCGGAGCGTCGTCACTGACCACGGCCGAGTTGCGGGTCCTGCCGCTGCTGGCCACGCACATGTCGTTCCCGGAGATCGCTGAGCAATTGTTCCTCTCACCGCACACCGTCAAGTCTCAGGCGATGTCGATCTACCGGAAGCTGGGGGCATCCTCGCGCAGCCAGGCGGTCACCTATTCCCGTGAACTGGGGCTCCTGGAAGGATGACGCTATCTGCCTGACATCTTGGCGTTTTGGCCGGCGTGTCGGTCCGGGCCGGAGCGCCGCCGTCGGGCAGAATACAACAAGGCCCCCTTCATGTATGAGATGAAGGGGGCCTTGTCTGGCCACGCCTTACCAGCTCGGCCGGTTGCCCGGCTTCCCCGGCGCCGCGCGCCGCCCGCCGGTGCCAAACACCCACCTGAACCGCCGGTTTCCCGGCTATTCCCGTGTCCCGAGGTTGCCCCCGGATGGTGTCCGTTTCCAACGGTGAAATTATTTTTACTACCTTCCCGGTAGTCGCGCAAGAGTCTGCGGGAATCCATTTTGGGTTTTTTCCGTGTCCACACGTTGTCCACAGAATGCCGCCGATTATCCGCATGTCACGGCGGTTATCCACCGGCCTATGCACAACACATCCACAATTCGTCCACAGGTTACCCGGGGTAACTCGGAGAATACCAAGTTCGGCAACTTTCGAGAGTTAGTAAAACCGGAGCCGTACCGGCCAGCGCGGCCCGATCCACGTCCGGCCAGTCGCGGCAGAGCGTCGCCATGTCATCAAGCGGACGGCCGCCGCAGGCGTCACCGAAGTCGATCAGCCCGGCCACGCTGACCGCCGCGTTCTCGCCTATGACCCGCGCCTCCTGGTCCCGCGGTCATTATGACCACAGCGACCGCATTATGCACCACAGCATTTTCGCCGGGCGCCGGTAAATACAATTGCCCTCTCCTGCGCGACGACCTACCATTCCTGCCGTCCCTGCGAGCCTTGAATACAAGCTTGATTCTTGAAACATCCATAGCGCAAACACCATAACGGCAGGCCGAAGCGGCTGCCCGGATCAGCTCGCCTTGCGGTAGCGGGCGAGGATGGCGGCGCGCAACGATGTGGCCGGTGCGTCGAGGGCCGACAGGATCACCGGCACCGTGCCGTCTTTTAGGGCGAGCAGGGCCAGGGTGAGGTGCTGGACGCCGATGTAGTTGTCGTGCAGCGCCTTCGCCTCGCGCAGCGAGAGCTCCAGGCTCTTCTTCGCGCGCGGCGTGAACGGGATATGGCCGCCGGAAGCGGTCCCGGGAGAAGCGGGACGTTGCCGGGGCGGGCCTGCAGGCAGGGGAGCGTTGCGGCGGGCGCGACGGCGACGCCGACGGCGCATCAGCTCGGCCAGCGGCCCTTTCCCCCAGGCCGGCCGTCTGCTCCGGCAGGCGGCCGGGAGGGTGCCGGTAAGGGCGTCCGGGCCGAACGCCGCTTCGATCCGGGCGCGGACGACATCGAGGTCGATGCCGATGAAGGCCAGCGCCTGGCGGTCGAGGCCGCCTAGCGGGTCGGCCGTCTGGCCCCGCCCGGCGGTACGCAGTATTTCCGCCTCGACGCGTTCGGGCGTGACGCCCTGGTCGCGCAGGACCGCGCTGGCCGGCTCGGCGGCCGCGGCCGCAGCCAGCAGCAGGTGTTCGCAGCCGATGTAGTTGTGCCCGAGCCGGCGGGCATCGTGCTGGGCCTGGACGACCACGTGGCGAGCGGTGTCGGTGAAGCGCTCGAACATCATCGCCTCCCGGTCAGGCGGCCGTACTTGCGGTGGACGGTCTGCTTGGTGACGCCGAGACGGCTGGCGATGTCCTGCCAGGACCAGCCGAGTTCTCGTGCCTGCTGGACCTGGAGCAGCTCCAGCCGTTCGGCCAGCGCACGAAGGGCGGCGACCGCGCGCAGCCCGACGTCGGGGTCGTTGCTGGTGGCGCCTTCTGCGATCTGGAGAGTCGGTTCCATGCCGTCAGCATATGCTGACAAGAGACGTTTCGTCAACATATGCTGACGGAGGCGTGGCGGCGCCATCCTCAAAAGCTGGTAGGCCCCATGGCCTGTGCGCGTTCGAATCGCGCCTTCCGCACGCGATGCCGGGTCGGCTAATTTGGCAGGCCAGCAGCGGAAGAGAGGCCACGGCACATGGACGAGGTAGCAGAGCGGCTCCCGACGAAGCAGGTCATCGTCATCCGGCGCGACCTGAGGATGCGCCGCGGCAAGGAGATCGCGCAGGGCGCGCACGCGTCGATGGCATGGCTGGCCGAACGCGTCCTGACGCGGATGACCTCCGCTGGGAGCGTGGCTGACGTCCAGCTCTCTGAGGCCGAACGGGCGTGGCTTACCAGCAGCTTCCGTAAGGTCACCGTCAAGGTTGGTTCGGAGCAGGAGCTGCTGGCGGTCTATGAGAAGGCGCTGGAGGCCGGGCTCGTCGCGCACCTGGTGACCGACCGGGGCCTGACCGAGTTCGGCGGGGTTCCCACGCGCACATGCCTGGGCATCGGCCCGGACTATGACGACCTCATCGACCCGGTGACGGGTGACCTCGAGCTGTACTGAGGTTTGGCCCGGAGAGTGAACCTGTCACTTGAGCCAAGGTCGTGTGGGGGAGTCGGAGTCCGTGGTGTGGCATCGTGGACTGAGCTCAAGGAGCGAGGGAGATTATCGTTGTCTGACACGTCAGCGCCCGGGCACAGGCCGCGAAGCCGGCTCTCGCCCGAGGCATCGGCCGACTCGGATCTGCGCCGCACGTGTGGCCGGCAGACAGATACCCACCAGGGCGAGGCCGTGCTGGCTGAGGCAGTCTCTGCCTATCGAGCTGCTCTGGGCGCACGGCTGATCGCCGGATACGCGCTGGGCAGCCTCGCCCACGGAGGCTTCAGTCCGCTGGTGAGCGACGTCGATCTCGGGCTCATCCTGCAGGACCCGCTCGGGGCGAAAGACCGCATGACCATCTACCAGGTGGCCCGCTCCGTGAGAGCCGGAGGATCGGGGCTGCACGAGCGGCTCTCGGTGTTCTGGGGAACACCATCAACCTTGCGGGGCCAGGGCCGCGGTGGCCGGTTCCCTCCGCTAGACCGGCTGGACCTGCTTGACTACGGCCGGCTGCTCACAGGACGGGACGCCCGTTCCAGCGTGGCCCGCCCCGGTCAGGCCGAACTGCTAGTAGCAGGCGCCGAGTTCGCGCTGGGCTACCTGGGCGGAGCCCGAAAGCTGCCATACCGCCTCCGGGACTGGGCCCGGCTCCGCCCCCAGAACGGCAACGTACTGAACGAAATCCGCACCCCTTCGCGGCTGGTCTCCCGCGGGCCCCGGCGGCTGACCAAGATCGTGCTCTTCCCCGTCCGCTTCCTTTTCACCGCAGAGACGGGCCAAGTGGGCACCAACACCCTCGCGGCCGGGCACTACCTTGCCAGCGCGCACGCGCCTGCCACCACGCTGGTTACCGCGGCTCTTGCCTGGCGCCTCGAACCGCCGGCCGACGATGAGGCGACCGCACTCCTGGGCCGGGAGCTAATCCCGCTGTATGTCCATTACATCGACGATCACATCACGCGCCTGCACGCTGTCAATCGCCACCGCCTTGCCGACAGCTTCTATCGGTGGCGGACCCGTCTCCTGGCTTGAGCCATCAGATATTCCTAAAGCGGCCGGGACGGTCTCCCGCAAGAAAGCGGTCAGCAGTGCGGACAGTTCCTGCGGTCGTTCCAGCGTGGGCAGGTGCCCGGCCCAGGGCAGCTCCACCGGCCGGGCCCGGGGCAGCATCGCGGTCAGCCTGGCCGCGATCAGCCGGAAGTCCGGCAGGTCCTTCGCCCCGGACGCGATCAGGCTGGGAGCGGTGATCGCGCGCAGGTCAACGGCAACCTCGGCCGGCTCGTACTCCTCGGGCGCTGCTAGCTGAATCTCGAAGGCCTGGCGCTGCATCAGTCGCACCCGCTCCCGGGTCGGCTCGCTGGCCTCCGGGCCAAGCCAGGTCGCCACATTGAGCTCGACCGCCCCGGCGATGTCGCCGGCGTCAATCAGCTCTCCCTCCCGCTGCCAGAATCGCCGCAGCGCATCGCTGGGTTCGTGGCCGGGCATCCCAACGCACACCAGGGCCAGGGCCGTGACGCGCTGTGGCCACCGGGCGGCGATCTCCAGGGCGACCTTGCCGCCATAGGAGGCGCCAGCCACCGCCACCGGCCCGGCGCCAAGCTCGTCGAGCAGATCCACGACATCGTCGGCATCGTTATGCGGCCCCTGCGGCACGGGCGTGGCGCCGTAGCCGCGGAAATCACAGCGCACGACCCGGTAGCCGGCGTCCACCAGGACCGGCCACTGCGGATCCCACATCCGCCGATCGCACACCGTGGAATGCAAGAGCACCAGCGCCGGGCCGGTTCCGGCCTCGTCAAAAGAAAGCATCACCGGTAAACCTAGCCTTGCTCTGGGGGGCAACGCACCGGGTTTTTGGCGGCAAGCCGGGCCGACGGGCCCGGCAGTTACGAAATGCGGGCCAGCACGTCCCTTGACAGCAGCGTGGCTATCGGTGTCTCCATGATCACCATGTCGATCGGCAGGCGGGAAATAGCCTCCCGGCCCGCCGCGAAGATTTGCTCCAGCGCATCGCCGGAGGGGCTGTCGACGATTCCGTCGAGGGAATCGGCGGGCCCCAGCAGGGGCGCGATCTGGGTGCTCCAGAACCAGCTAGCCAGCGCGATCTGCGCGACGAGCAGATGATCTCCCTGGCCGAGCGCCGCGCGCGTTACCGCGGCCAGCCACAGCCACGGCCGCTTGGTCGCCTCCGGCCCGGCTACGAAAACCGCGTCCAGAATATCCCGGGGCGACACAAATCCGCCGGCCTGATTGAGCGCGACCCCGAACGCCCGCAGTGCGCCATCATTGCCCGGCGCCCGGCTGAACTGGTCCATCAGCGTCGCGGCGCGCTGGACATCACTGTCGGTGACCACCATCGGCCGGGGCGGGTCTGCTGCCTCCGCAGGCGGCGTAGCCAGCATGGGCGGCGTAGGCGGTGCCTTCTTCCCGAATATGCCCATCTGTCACCCTCCCCTGATGGCGCGCTGATCACGCATCTCGACCCATGAGCGGTGAAACCGTAGCAGGACGGTATCCGAGGGACACGTCATTCCGTGCAGGTTCGCAGATCAAGCAATAATTTCGAGACTGTTAAGTATCCGGTGTACAGTAGCCAGGCACCGGCAGGCCCGTCTGGTGCTGGCCGGCATCGCCGCCTGCCTCGCTATGCCTCGCGTGGACCTTCAGCTAGGGCCCGTGCTTCCACACGGCGACCTTGAGCACAGTCGCTGAGGCCGGCCGGCTGGCGAGTGGAGTTGAGATCTGGTCGTTGGTCGCCTACGGTCTGGTCATGGTCATGAGCGAGCTTCCTGATCCTGGGTCGTTTGGGGCGGCGTTCGTCGAGTTCATGCGGGTGATGTCGCTGGCGGCCCAGGAGCGTGAGTCCGAGGTGGCGGTGCGGCTGCGGGAGCATCTGGGGACCGATCCCAAGGGCTTGCCGACCACGGGGGCTGAGTTTCCGCTGGCCGAGCACCCGAACCTGCAGCTGGCGCTGGACGCGGTGCTGGGTGACGCTGAGCTGGTGGGCTTTACCACGCAGCTTAGGGGGTTCGGGTCGATCGGTCTGGCTGAGATCCTCGCCGGGCTGGGGATGGCCGGTCCGATCTCGTTCGGGCCGGTGCGCTATGTCGATGTGGAGGTGGGCGACGGCCGGGTCGTGCAGTGTGTCGAGAGTGCCCTGTTGCTGGCCGTCCACCAGGAGGCGCCGCTGGCGCTGGTGCTTTCGCGGGGCGGGGATCAGCCGATGCGCCCCTCTTTGCTGCGGCTGGAGGGCGTCTCGCCCGCGCCTGGGGCGGTGTCGGGGCTGCTGCGCGAGCTGCGCGCGGCGATGCGCGCGCACAACGTGTTCCGCGGCCGGATCATCTCCCTGCATCAAGACGAGCACGGCGGCAGCGTCGGGGTCCAGTTCCACACCGTACCCACGGTCACGCGGACCGATGTGGTCCTTCCCGAGGGGACGCTTGAGCGTCTTGAGCGCCACACGCTCGGGATCACGCAGAGCGCCCGGCGGCTGCGCGCCGCCGGCCGGCACCTCCGGCGCGGGGTGCTGCTGCACGGGCCGCCTGGGACGGGCAAGACGCTCTCGACGATGTACCTGCTCCACGCGATGGCCGGCCGAACGACCATCTTGTTGACCGGCCGCGGGCTCGGGCTGATCGAGCAGGCGCTGGGGATCGGCCGCGATCTCGCGCCGGCGACGTTCGTCTTTGAAGACATCGACCTGGTCGCCGCGGAGCGCACGATGGAGTTTGGCAGCCGGGGGGTGCTGTTCGAGCTTCTCAACCAGATGGAGGGCCTGGCCGAGGACGAGGACCTGCTGTTCGTGCTGACCACCAACCGGCCCGACCTGATCGAGCCCGCGCTCGCCGCCCGCCCGGGCCGGGTCGACCTAGCGCTCGAGATCCCGCTCCCAGACGCCGACGGGCGCCGGCGGCTGCTGGGCCTGTACGGGGCCGGCATCGAGATCGACGCCGGCTCAGTCGATCAGCTCGTCGAGCGCTCAGACGGCGTCAGCGGCGCGTTCATCAAGGAGCTGGTTCGCCAGGCCTGGCTGCGAGCCGCGCTTGAGGACCGCGAGCCGCCCACCGCCCAGGACCTGCGCCGCGTGCTCGACGACCTGCTCGAAGAGCGCTCGACCTTGACCAGGCGACTTCTCGGCCAAGGTGGCGACGACACAGACGGCCATCCGTTTCCCGCCATGCGCCACGCGCTCCACGCCGCCGGGCTCCCGATCCCAACCGCCGCCGAAACGCCATAGGCGGTCGCGTAGGCAGGCGGCTGGCGGTACCGCCGAAGGATCCTCGATCGGGCTCTGAATCCTGCGACTTGATGCGTTCGATCTTGGCCACCCAGGCCAGTGCGCCCTGGGGGCGAACCTGCCTGAATCCGATCTGGACTGACCGAGGCAACGGCCCAGCCGCTGCTGGGTTCGATGAGCTTGAACGCCATCGCGACACCGGCGGCGCGGGAGCCGGGGCCCTTGGTGACTCGCTGGCGAAGCCTGCGCTGGCGAGGAAGTTCCACGACAACGCCGTGAGGTCCCTCCCGGAGGAGCGCGCGGCCGAGATCGCGGCCCGAACGCTCGCCCTTCCTGACGCTCCGAGCGTCGAGGATCTCACCGCGCTGCTGACCTCGGCGGGGGAGCGCTGAGGTCGGGACAGTTACCGCTCCCGGACTGCGTAGGTCAGGTGGGTCACCCGCTGCGTCGGCTCCGCGCGGACCTGCTCCAGGGCCACGCGGCCCGCGTCCACGCCCTCGAACAGGCGGATTCCGGAGCCGAACAGCACGGGTGAGAGCGCGATCGTGAACTCGTCGATCAGGCCGGCGTTCACGTACTCCAGGATCGTCGCGCCGCCGCCCGCGATGCGGACGTCCCGGTCGCCGGCGGCCTCGCGGGCCTGGTCGAGCGCGGTCTCGATGCCGTCGTTGACGAAGTGGAAGGTGGTCCCGCCTGGCCGCTCCCAGGGGTCACGCTTGTCGTGCGTCGCGACGAAGACCGGCGTGTGGAACGGCGCCTCCTCCGGCCACGCCTGCTCGCCGAGGTCGAACATGCGCTTGCCCATCACGCTCGCGCCGGTGCGCTCGAACGTCTCCCGCGCGATGTCGTTGTCGCGCCCTTCCTCGCCGCCCTCGCCGAGCTTCAGGTTCTCCCGGAAGAACCGCTGCGGGAATATCCACTGCTGCAGTTCCATCCACTGCGCCATCCAGCGCTGCACATCCGGGTCGTCCATGCGCTCCTCGGGCGCGATGAACCCGTCCAGCGACATCGTCACGCTGAAGAACACCTTTCCGGCCATCAGTCCTCAACTCCCTTCCGGACGATCTCGGTGACGTAGGCAGCCAGGTTGCTCAGGGTCTGCTGGCCGCCCTCGATCGCGTGGTACTTCTCGACCGCCTCGTCGCGCAGTTCCTTGGTGGGGAACACCGTGCGCATCTCGATCCGGGTCGCCGCGCCGTCGGGCGCGAACGTGAGGACCGACTCGAAGGCGTCCGGGTCGCCGCGGGACTCACCGTGCAGCAGCGCGATCCGCTCCGGCGGGGCGATCTCGGTCCAGGAGATCCACTCCTGGTAGTCCGTCCCGTCCGGTCCGTGCATCACGAAGTCCCACTCCCCGCCGACGCGGAACTCGAACGCCCGCGTGGTGGTGGTGAACCCCTCCGGTCCCCACCATCGCGACAGGTGCCGGACTTCGGTGAACGCCTCGAACACCAGCTCCCGTGGGGCACTGATGACCCGGGAGATCACGATCTTGCGGTCGGCCGTCGCTGACTGCGCCGGCGCGTCCCGTCCTGTCGCTGCCATCGGTCACTCCTCCTGCCTTGCCTGCTTGAGGTCCTGCACGTACGCGTCCAGCCGGTCGAAGCTCTCGTTCCAGAACCGCTCGAACCCGCCGGTCCACTCGTGGACCGGTCGCAGCCCGCGGGCGTCAAGGCCGTACAGGCGCTGCTTGCCTGCCTTGCGGTCCCGCACCAGCCCGACCTCCCGGAGCACCCGCAGGTGTTTGGACGCCCCCGGCTGGGCCATTCCCAGCTCCTGGGCCAACTCGGTCACCGGCCGCTCACCCGCCCG
>Ga0209656_10001267_pt1 | contig 16424 bp, 10 predicted proteins | sample BogFormECP12_OM2_FD_188239 | JGI IMG/M metagenome (GOLD analysis project Ga0209656, IMG submission 188239) | Bog forest soil microbial communities from Calvert Island, British Columbia, Canada - ECP12_OM2 (SPAdes) (version 2) | ecosystem: Environmental > Aquatic > Freshwater > Wetlands > Bog ... | reverse complement strand
GCTCGTGCGTGAGGGTCGCGCCGAGGCCCTCATGAAGGGCAGCCTGCACACCGACGAGCTGATGGGCGCCGCTGTGTCGCATGACGGCGGCATCCGCACCGAGCGGCGGATCAGCCATTGCTTCTTGATGGACATTCCGTCGCATCCCGACCCGCTCATCATCACGGACGCGGCGGTTAACATCGTGCCGACGCTCGACGACAAGGCCGACATCGTCCGCAACGCGATCGAACTCGCCCGCGCCCTGGGATTTCCCGAAGTGCTGGTCGCAATCCTCTCGGCGATGGAGACCGTCAACCCCAAGGTACCCTCGACCATCGAGGCCGCGGCGCTGTGCAAGATGGCCGATCGCGGCCAGATCGCCGGGGCGACCTTGGACGGGCCGCTCGCGCTGGACAACGCGATCAACCCGGATGCGGCGAAGACGAAGGGCATCGTCTCGCCGGTCGCCGGACGCGCCAACGTGCTGCTCGTCCCCGACCTGGAAGCCGGCAACATGCTCGCCAAGAGCCTGACGTTCCTGGCGGAGGCCGACGCTGCCGGCATCGTTCTTGGCGCGCGCGTGCCGATCATTCTGACGAGCCGAGCCGACTCGGTCCTGTCGCGTCGGGCGTCATCTGCGGTGGCAAGCCTGCTCGCGCAGTATCGCAGGCAGGCCGTGGCAGCGCCACTTGGCTGACCGGGAGCGCCAACGCATGTCCCACGCTTCCGAAGCAGTGATCGGCGTCATCAACGGCGGTTCGTCCTCGCTCAAGTTCGCCGTCTACGAGGGCGATCGCCGACTGTTGCATGGCCAGGTCGAGGGCATCGGCGCGCATCCGGCGGCGTCGGCCACCGGTGCGAACGGCGAGCCGCTTCCGCCCATCCCGCTCGGGCCGACGCCGCCGGCCTCGCCCGCCGACACGATCCCGGTGCTGGTCGCGTGGGCGCACGGGCAGCTTGGCGGCCGCGCGCTATCCGCCATCGGACACCGCGTCGCGCACGGCGGTCTCCATTACGACCGGCCCGCGCCGATCACGCATGCGCTGCTCGATGACCTCGACAAGCTGGTGCCGCTCGCGCCGCTGCATCAGCCGCACAATCTCTCGCCGATCCGCGCAGCACTCGCCCACCACCCGGACCTCCTGCAAGTGGCGTGCTTCGATACGAGCTTCCACCGTACCATACCCGAAGTGTCGCAGGCCTTCGCCTTGCCGCGCGCGATGCACGACGCGGGCATCCGCCGCTATGGGTTCCATGGTCTGTCGTACGAGTTCATCGCCTCGATGCTGCCGGATGTCTCACCGCTGCTGGCATCGGGCCGCGTCGTCGTGTTGCACCTTGGCAATGGTGCGTCGGCCTGTGCGTTGCGCGCCGGCGTATCGCAGGCCACCACGATGGGGTTCACGGCCCTCGACGGGCTGCCGATGGGCACCCGTTGCGGCGAGCTGGATCCGGGCGTGGTGCTCTATCTGGCGAGCCAGCAAGGCATGGCGCCCGCAGCGATCGAGCACCTCCTCTACCACGAATCCGGCATGCTCGGTCTGTCCGGCGCATCGCCCGACTTCCGCGACCTTCTTGGCTCCACCGATCCTGCTGCCGCATTCGCGGTCGATGTGTTCTGCTACCGTGCCGCGCGCCAAATCGCGTCGCTTGCGGCGGCACTCGGGGGCATCGATGGCCTGGTCTTCACCGCCGGCATCGGCGAGCACGCCGCTCCGGTACGGGCGGCCATCTGCCGCGCCTGCACATGGCTGGGCGTCGACCTCGACGAGGCGGCGAACCAGTCCCATGCCCGCCGCATCAGCACACATGACAGCCGGGTCAAGGCACTGATCATCCCGACGGACGAGGAGCTCATGATCGCGCGGCACACCGCGCACGTGGCGACGCGAGTGCACCAGTGCGCCTCAGTGCACCGGCACTCATCGGTGCCTCGCACGGGCGCTCGCGCGTCGTCTTAGGCACGAGATGTCCGAGCTGGCGATTACGTGACCGTGCAGAGGTGTGATGGCGCTCATCGGCCGCCCCACCCTGCATGTTGAGGATGTTGCGAGGAGATGAAATCGCCCCGCATCCGCGTCGGCGGCCGCGTGCGGGTGCGGCTGACGGGCGAGCAGCGAGCGATGACCGGCCGCGTTGTCGGCATCGACGCGGGAATCGCCGACCGAGAGCGCTTGGACGCGCCCACCTTACTCTCGAACGTCAGCTCGAGTTTCAGGCGAGTCCGATCTGGAGGCGTCGGGCAGGCCGCGCAAGCATAACTTCGCCAGCGCCGCCACAACGTGACCCTCCGCCATATCCATCCCGAAACCGGGACAATCCACTATTGCCAGCAAGGCGATATGATCTCAGCCGTGCGCATTCGTGTGAATGCACCATGATACCGCATTTGACCTCACGGCGATCATGTTCACCATGCCGACGACGAACAGACCCCACGGCCGGCCTACTGCTTGACGAACGTCGCAGTGCACGGAGAAGCACGGACGGTCAAGCGAGGCCGCCGCCCGACAGGTCGGAGACTTTGCGCTGTAGTTTCGCTATCAGCGCCGGCCCGCCGCCATGCATCAGCGCGTCGCGGAAGTCGGACCGCTGCGTCGCCACACGGCTGACCGAGCCGTCAGCGAGCACATCGACGACGCGCCAACCCGCTGTTGTCTGCCGCACGACGAAACCGAGCGTCGTCTTCCCGATCGTGCTGTCCACGACCGTCTGCGTGCCCAGGTCCCGCGTGCCGGTGACCCGGAACTGGCCCTCGGGCTTGTCGAAGTTCGCGACGAAGCTCGCGACGGTGTAGCGCCGGAACACCTGTAGCAACTGGTTCTGCTGGTCGGAATTCATCGTGTCCCAGTTCGAACCGACTGAGATGCGTAGGATCTCCTGCAGATCGAACGTCTCGTCCACAGCGGGGGCAAACTGCGTGAAGCGCTGCGCGAACGGTGCGCGGCCGTTCTGCGCCAGCGTCGCGAGTGCTGCGCCGAGCGGCTCGATCAACGCCATCGCTGCATCTGAAGCGCGCGCCAGCGTGCTCACGCCCGCCGAGGCGAGCACGCCAGCGGCCAGCGTGAAGCACAGCACGTTGCGCCGACTGAGATCGCCGTTCCGAGCCAGCTTGTTGATTTGTTCCTGCAATTCTTCCAGCGCTGTGGGTGATGCAGGAGGCTTGGCTGTGGCTGTGGTAGTTCCGGTCACGGGCTGGAGTCTCCTTCTCGCACCGGGACCGCGCCTGGCTGCGTCGAAACTGTGGTGGCTATTTGCGTTCTCGTAGAAGCACGTGCGTTGGACGCCGATCACCCCGGCCGCCGAACCAGCGCCAGAGCTGCGGCCGCGGCTCTTGCGACATCCACAATCGCGAAACGGTCGATGTCGTGGCCGGCTTTCTGGGCCAGGGCGCGGATCCGCTTTGCTGGCCCAACCAAGACCGGCGTGATGATCCTGTCCTCGGCAGCGTCAATGGGGTCGGCGAGGGCGTGCTCCTCGCATGGCCAGACGATCGCCGTCGGGATTGCGGGAATACCCTTCGCCAGGGCGATCAGCCGCTCGTGTTTCTCGTTCGTCTGTGCCTCCCGGGGCACGGACCTGTCGCCCGCGTCGGTCGTATAGGCGGCGGCGTTGGCAACAAAGTTGAAAGTCAAGGCTTGATCCTCCTCGCCAATGGGACGGCTTGAGCAGTTCGTGGGCGAAAGACCGGCGAGATCGCAGACTGCGTGGACGTCTCAGCCAGTCGTCCGGCGGCGTCACTTGAAGTCACTGGGGCATCTGCTTCCACGGTCAGTTGGTGATGTGGATTGTGGCCTCGCTGCCGTCGGCGGCGCGTCCGGGCGTGCTGCCCGGCGTCGCGAGCGTCACGCTGGAGGTTCCGTACATCACTCCAGGCGCCCTCAGCTCGAACGGGTCGGTGTCCCGCATGATGAGCTTCACGCCGGATGCCGAAGCCGCGGCTCCGGCCACCCTCATCTCGAACGGATCTGTGTCCGGCATCGTGATCTTCACGGCGGACGACGGAACCGTGACTCCAGGCGTTCGGTACTCCCAAGGATCGCTATACGATTCGCTGGCGCGAGCACAGGCTCCGGAAAAGGCGAGTGCGGCACCAACAAGCATGATCGTCGTCATGATCCGCACCCGATCGGCCCGCGCGAAAAAGCGGTGCGGCCGGTTGCGATCAACGGTCGCGACGAGATCGGTCCCCACTGACAGCTCAGCTGCCGCGGGCATTGGGCCGGAGACGGTGAACGGGATGCGGCGCACGACAACTCCTTGCTAGGTTGTGACAGCGGCTTGCGATGTGGCCCTGATCGGCTTCCGCACGGGCGGTCGATCAGTTGCTTCGCGACCAAGCTAAGGCTTGCTCCTTTGCCGTTCTTGAGCCGTGTTGCTATTGATGTTGTGTGTGCGCCATCTTGACAGATCCGCAACGTGTCGGACCGAAACTCTACCTGCGGGCAATCTGATGAGGGACCGACGCTATGGACTGCGCCGCATTCAGGTGGAAGCCCTGCGTCGCGACCCGGCTGATCGCGTCGACGGCCAGGACGCGGACGACGGGCCACGCCGCCGCCTCCGGCCGCAGAGAGACACCTCTGCTCGTTGATCAGGACTGAATGATGAGCAGAGGTTGGAGTTTCTGCCGGCCGCGTCCCGTTCTGTCCGGCCGCATGGGTTTCTGTTGCGCTGCACGACCGCTCTCGGCGCACTCGAATGGCCCGCGCGTCGGACCGAGTTAGTCGGCAGCTACCTCCTGAGCATGGCGAGGACGGTGCTATCCGACTGCGATCGCCCTGACGCAATTTGAACGCGGCGCGTGCGATCGTGCGGACCGTACGGTCGCTCGCCAAGCGGTTGCCCGGCCGTCCTGAGACCGATCCAGCAGCGAGCTGTCTCCAGGACGGCGCGCCAGCTTCAGCGCGCGAGTGAGTGCGGCCGACCAGTTAGGTCGTATCGTTCAACGCATTTGCAGCGGTTACTTGCCTGCAGGCGTGTGTCCAGGCCTGGCGATCGGTCGCGCCATATGACGGGCAAGTACGACTTTGTGCCAGCAACGCGACACAGGCTGCACTAATCCCGCGCAAGCTTCGAACAGCTCCATCATGGGAAGTTGCTGGCCAGCGACACGCAGCGGCCAAGCGCGCCGGCGTGGCCAAACAACATCGGCATCAACAGAACAGGCCCCTGACAATGCTGGACGCACCAACGATCACACCACTCGACCAGTTCAACGAGGTAGTTCCGAACGACAAATTCCCGGATGTCGGAATGGCGGCCCGCGCGGCGGGTGCGATCGTGGACAGCGAAGCGTGGACCGACGCAAACCCGATGCTCAACCTGTCGTCATTCGTGACGACGTATGTCGAGCCGGAGGCGCGCGAAGTCATGGCGCGCAACTACACGAAAAACTACATCGATCACGACATGTATCCGCAGCTCTTCGAGATGGAAGGGCGCATGATCCGGTGGCTGCACGACCTTTGGAACGGACCGGCCGACGCTGACCCGTACGGCACCGCGACGGTCGGCAGTTCGGAGGCCTGCATGCTCGCCGGCCTTGCCCACAAGTGGAACTGGCGACAAGCGCGGGAGAAAGCCGGAAAGGATTCAAGCCGACCGAATATCGTCACTGGCGGGAACGTCCAAATCGTATGGAAGAAGTTCATGCGGTACTTTGACGTGGAGCCGCGGATCGCGCCCTTGCGGCCGGGCAACTACCGGCTGACCACCGAGCATCTCGACAAGCTCGTCGACGAGAACACGATCTGCGTGGTGGCGATCGCAGGCCAGACGTTCACCGGCGAGGATGACGACTTCCGCGACATCCACGACTGGCTGGACGACTACGAGCGCCGGACCGGGATCTCCGTGCCGATGCATATCGATGGGGCCTCCGGCGGGTTCATCAACCCCTTCCTGTATCCCGACTACGAATGGGATTTCCGCCTTCCGAGGGTGCAGTCGATCAACGCGTCCGGTCACAAGTTCGGGCTGGCGCCACCCGGCCTCGGCTGGGTCGTGTTCCGCGATCGGAAGGTCTTCAACAAGGACCTGGTCTTCCATGTGAACTACCTCGGCGGCCAGATGCCAACGGCCACGCTGAACTTCAGCCGCAACGCCATGCAAATCCCAGCGCAGTACTACATGTTCCTGCGCCTGGGTCGCGAAGGCTACCGCCGCGTGATGCAGCACACCGTCGACAACGCCAGGCACCTTCGCGACCGGCTGGCCGGCTCCGGTCTGTTCACGATCATGAACGAGAGCCAGCGCATCCCGGTTGTGGCGCTCACGCGCAGCCCGGACATGACTCGCTACACCGAGTTCGATGTCTCCGAGAAAGTGCGCGAGCGCGGCTGGGTCCTGTCCGCATATTCGATGCCAGCCAACGCTCAGGATGTGAACTCGCTGCGCGTCGTCGTGCGGCCGCACCTCAACAGGAACGTCATCGACATGCTGGCCGACGACATCCTGCGGGCGTGCGCGCATCTGGAGCAGCACGGAGGGACGGCCGTCCCGCCGGGCTCACCGGCCCACACCACGTCACCGGCCAAGTGCTGAACCGGTCGCACCGGCGCATCCCTCCCTGACACGCGATAGGTGACCCATGGTAGACTGGTTCGTCCATACGCTCCGCACGTATCCTGAAATCGCACTCTTTCTTTCGCTTTCCATCGGCTACTACGTCGGCGGAAAGAGCTTCAGGGGCTTCAGCCTCGGCGCGGTGACCGCGACCTTGCTTGCGGGCATCCTGGTCGGACAGCTGGGCATCAATATCTCGCCCAACGTCAAGGCCGTCTTTTTCCTGATCTTCCTGTTTGCCATCGGTTACGGTGTCGGACCGCAGTTCGTCCGCGGCATCGCCAGGGACGGCCTGCCGCAGGCGCTGTTCGCGGTCGTGATGTGCCTGCTGTGCCTTGGCTCCGCGGTGCTGACCGCGAAGCTCGCCGGCTACGACGCAGGCTATGGAGCCGGCCTGTTTGCCGGCTCCCAGACGATCTCCGCCTCGATGGGCCTCGCGACCGACGCGATCAATCGGCTCGGGCTGTCGCCCGATCAGACGAAGGCGACCCTGAATGCGATGCCGGTCGCCTATGCCGTCACGTACATCTTCGGCACGATCGGATCGGCGATCATCCTTGCGACACTTGGTCCGAAACTCCTCCGCATTGATCTCGCCGCCGAGTGCCGCCGCTACGAGTTGGCCATGGGCGCTGGGAAGTCGGTGGCTGATGCTGGTACAGCGTGGCACAGATTCGAGATGCGTGCGTTCCGCGTGCTCGATGGCAGCCCGGTCATCCGCAAGACCGCGGCACAGGCGGAGGCGCTGATCCCGGATTCGCGCGTCTTCATCGAGCGGATCCGGCGAGAGACGCAGGTCATTGACGCCAAGGCGGACACCGTGATCGTTCCCGGCGATGTCATCGCGGTTGCCGGCGGGCGGAACGTGCTCGTCGACGTCGTCGGGCATGCGGCAGAGGAAGTCGATGACCCTGAGCTGCTCGGCGTGCCGGCCGGAAGCCTTCCCGTCTACGTGACGAATCATGAAGCGGAGGACAAGACGCTCGACCAGCTTGCCCAGTGGCCGGCTGCACGCGGGATTTTCCTCCGCAAGATAACCCGCGGCGCGACGGCGACAGACATCCCGATCCTGCCGGATACCAAGATCCACCGTGGCGACATCCTGACCCTGACCGGCCGGGCGGCGGACCTCGATGTCGCGATCAGGTCGCTCGGCTACGGCGACCGCGCCACCGACGCCTCCGACGTAGCGTTCATCGGCGCGGCAATCGCATTAGGCGCGTTGTTCGGCGCACTAATGTTTAAGGTCGGGTCGGTGCCGATCACGGTGTCCACCGCGGGCGGCGCGCTGATTTCCGGCTTGGTGTTCGGGTGGCTGCGCTCGGTGCATCCGACCTTCGGACGCATTTCGTCCCCGACACTCTGGTTCATGAACTCGGTCGGGCTGAACGTGTTCATCGCCGTGGTTGGAATCACCGCCGGCCCCACTTTCGTCGCGGGCCTGCAGAAGGTCGGGTTCAGCCTGTTCCTGTGGGGTGTTCTTGCCACCTCGCTGCCGCTGATCCTCGGTGTCTATGTCGGCAGGTACCTCTTCCGCTTCGATCCGGCGATCGTGCTGGGCTGCTGCGCCGGGGCGCGAACCACCACCGCGGCACTCGGCATGATCTGCGAAACCGCCAAGAGCCAAGTCCCAGGGCTCGGCTACACCGTGACGTACGCGGTGGGAAACACGCTGCTGACAATCTGGGGCATGGTCATCGTCATGCTGCTGACATAGGGACCCGACGCACATGCAAGCGCTCAACCTTAAGACATACGAAGAGCTGAGTCCGTTCGAGGTCAAGGACGAACTGATCAGGCTGGCCCGATGCAACGCCAAGAAAGCGGCGCATGCCTTCCTGAATGCCGGCCGCGGCAACCCGAACTGGATCGCCACCGAGCCACGCAATGCGTTCTTCCTGCTTGGGCATTTCGGCATTGCCGAATCGGAGCGCATCCTGCGGAAACTGGGAATCGGCGGCATGCCGGCGCAACAAGGCATTGCCGAACGCCTCCTGGGCTGGCTGGATGCGCACAGCGATCTGCCCGGCACGGCATTCGTCCGGCGTATGCTTCCGTATGTCGAAGAGGCGTTCGGCTTCGAGGCAGACGCGTTCGTGCACGAACTGATCGACGCCATTATCGGCGACAACTATCCCGTTCCCGATCGGATGCTGTTCCACGCCGAGCGGGTGGTCCGCCGATACCTCGACTGGGCGATGTGCGGAGCCCGTCCGCCGGCGGGTGCATTCGACTTGTTCGCGGTGGAGGGCGGCACGGCGGCGATCTGCTACGTCTTCAAGTCGCTGACGGCGAATCGCATCCTCAAGCGAGGCGACACGATCGCGATCGCCACGCCGATCTTCACACCGTATCTCGAGATCGCCGCGCTGGAGGACTACGCGCTCGATTGCGTTTACCTGGACGCCGCGCAAGAGAACGGCTTCCAGTTCACCGACAGCGAGATCCGGAAGCTTGAGGACCCCAAGGTCAAGGCCTTCTTCCTCGTCAACCCGGGCAATCCGACGTCGGTCGCGCTGTCACCGGAGACTAACGCGAAGCTCGTGCGGCTCGTGCACGAGAAACGGCCGAATCTGATCGTGCTGACGGACGACGTCTACGGCACCTTCGTCAAAGGCTTCCGTTCGCTGATGGCGGAACTGCCGCACAACACGATCGGCGTCTACTCCTACTCCAAGTACTTCGGTTGCACGGGCTGGCGACTCGGCGTCATTGCCCTGCACGAGAACAACGTGCTGGACGAAATGGTCGCGAGGCTGCCGGAAGATGACAAGCGGGCGCTCGACAAGCGCTACGGCAGCCTCACTCTCGAACCACGAAAGTTGAGAATGATCGACCGGCTCGTGGCGGACAGTCGCGATGTCGCCTTGAACCATACCGCCGGGCTGAGCCTGCCGCAGCAGGCAATGATGATCCTGATGTCGATCTGCGAACTGACGGACACCGCGAAGGACTATCAGGCGCGCTGCATGGACCTGCTCGCCCGGCGCGTCGATGCCTGCGTCAAGGGTCTGGACATCGATGCACCTCGAGATGCCTATTTCGCCAGCTATTACGGCGAGATCGACTTCGAGTTTTGGCTGAAGAAGTATCTCGGAGATGACATGGTGGACTGGATGAAACGCCACATCCATCCGCTGGACATCGTGTTCCGTCTGGCAGAGGACTACGGGATCGTCGTCCTGAACGGCAGCGGCTTCAAGGGGCCGGACTGGAGCTGCCGGGTGTCCTTCGCGAACCTCAACGGCGAGGTCTACGACGACATCGGTCACGCTCTTAGATCGGTTGCACATGGTTACGTGCAGGCGTACCGGGCGAGCCACGCCATGCCTCATGCGCGCATCGGTGACGTCAGGGATCCGGCGATGCCCGAGCCGGTCGGCGCCTGAGACGGGGTCGTGCGGCGGGGCCTCCAGAAGTAATGCGAGACACGGCCTCCTCTACTCGTCGGTCAGCCCTCAGTGATTGTCCCAGCGTCCAACGCCTTGCGGTGCCGAAGCTCTTGCCGCGTGGGCCGGTCTCGGAAGTACGGTCCGTGTGGCCGACGCCATTACGGAGGCGGTGCAACAGCTGGGGTCGAATCAAACGAGCTAAGTCGAAACTGCAGCGGCCCGGTCGTGGAGCGCTTGGCGACGTTCGCGCCGACGGTGAGTCAAACCTTCGATCTGCAAAAGATCCTTGGCACGTCGGTGGCTCCACCCGGAGCCGATGAGCCAGGCCGATCAAGCCGGTCTGGTCGCTGTATTCCTTTTTGCGCCGCCAGCTTCGACCTACCCAAGGGTGAGGTCCGGATCTTCCGGGACCGTGCCGCGCCCGACGACGATAAGATTGTCGACATCACGATCGGTCACACGAAGCTCAGTTATGTCTTGTTACCGACGGCGGTGCCATGGCACATCGTCGCTGTCCTGGTCGATGATCTGATCTGCCGTGTCGCGACGCAGCGCTCCGATTTCCGCAGCGCGATGATGCGCTGGCGGCGAACCGGCACTGGTCGCGAGTCTGCAGCGGAGGGTGTTCGACCGATCCGGTGGGGGACAATCGCCTAGTCAGCCACGCGGCCGTCGGCGGAAACCTTCGGCGATGCGCCGCTCAATTCACGTGGCGGCTTGCGCTCGGAGGCCAGGTGACGAATAACCCCACGTCGCCGGTCCTACCCTCCGGATAGCAGACGATCCGCGCCTCGAAACCGAAGCCGCCCTGTTCGAGGCAGTCCCTCCAGAAGCAGTACAGCGAGTACATGCCTTTGGGGAGCGTTGCGAGCCACGAAGGCTCGCCGTTCAAGTGCTGCGCTCCGTGCCCAGGGTTGGATGGTGATGCACTCGCGACGGCCCGGCCACCGTCCGAACAGAATTCACTCGCGAACGACAGCAGCATGAGCTCGGTCTCTCCGCACGAAATCGCATGCTTCAGTTTGGCGGCGAGCAACTTGCGCACGTCATCCGTCATTCGGAACTCGTCCAAGCGCTCTCTGCGCTTCGTGTCCTCCTCGTCTTCCCGCTGTTGCAGCTCCTTTGCTACCTGTCGCTCCAAATTCCGTAGAGCTTCGCGCTCGGCGAGCAGATCAGCGAGGACGAGTGTATAACTCGGGTAATCAGACACCCCTTTCTCCCGATGCTGAAGGCTCCCGTTGATTGCGATCGTCAGGGCCGGTTTATCCGTGTGCGTCGAACGTCACCACGGAGCGCAGAAATGTGCTTGCGCAAGAGTAGCGTGAATGCTGGCGGTCAACTGCGTGTACGAGCTCAGATCCGGCCGCTCACCACCTGGAAATCAATCAACAGCAACTACTTGCCATTTCAGACGATTGCTTTCCGAACACCCGTAGGTAACATGTCAGCATCGCCGGCACGAGGAGGCGGCTGCGCTCGCGGCCCGAGCAGAGGCGCATCTCACCGGCGAGCTTGCCGTCTGCGGCGGAAGCTGCGAACCCGCTAACCAGCATCTCGTCAGTGGCCTGTTCGACCGCCACCGCTCGCGTGTGCCGGTGGTCGCGATCGCAAAAATGGCGAAGATCGGTGGAGGGCGGACGTGGCAAGTCGACCGCTGGGCGCTACGAGCCGACCAACTACTTGCGGCCAATGGGCAGTTGCGGGGCGCGAGGCCGGGACATGAGACTGGCGCTAATTGCACCGAAGCCGAAGCAAGCCGTGGCCAGCCTGGTCAGGGTGTCCTCTGCACAATTCGGTTCTGGTATTGACATCACAGGCGCCGGCAAATCCGCGGTTAACATCGTATAGGAGGACTGGTGGCCGGACGGGAAGCCCCTTCGGCCGAGCGGGCGGTCTTGTTCGGCCGCTTCCGTCTATTCCCAGCTCGGCGACTGCTGCTGGAGGGCGACCGGATCGTCCGCCTGGGCAGCCGCGCGTTTGAACTTCTGACCGCTCTCGTCGAGCGCCCCGGCGAGGTGGTTGGCTCACGGGAGCTTATCGCTAGGGTTTGGCCAAACACCGTCGTTGTCGAACACAATCTCAAGGTCCAAGTCGCGACGCTGCGCCGCGCCCTCGGCGACGGCGGCGAAGGCGGGCGATATCTGATCGCGGTACCGGGACGGGGCTATAGTTTCGTTGCCCCCACGACTTACGAAGTCGCCGAGCCGGCTTCGCGGGCGGCCGCCGCGAAGCAACGGATGCACAATCTGCCGGCCATGCTGACGCGCCTGATCGGTCGTACCGAGACCGTCGGCAAACTTTCAGCACGGTTGAGGCACGAGCGACTTCTCAGCATCGTGGGACCGGGCGGGATCGGCAAGACCTCGGTCGCGCTCGCGGTCGCGGAGGCACTGATCGCCGAATACGAGAACGGCGTGTGGCTGGTCGATCTGGCGCCGATCGGCGACGCCGGTCTCGTGGCGTCCAATGTCGCGACGGTGCTCGGAGTCGAGATCCGCTCCGATGACACGCTGGCCGCCTTGACCGACGCTTTGCAAGACCAGCGCATGCTCATCGTGCTCGACAATTGCGAGCACGTCATCGACAGCGTCGCGCAGCTTGCCGCCGCCGTGTTGCGTTCCGCTCCGGGCGTCCACCTTCTCGCGACCAGCCGAGAGCCGTTGCGAGTTCGCCGCGAACGCCAGCATAGCCTGTTTCCGCTGCCGACTCCACCGGCATCGGGCGCGTTGACCGCCGCCGCGGCACAGGCGTTTCCCGCCGTTCAGCTCTTCGTGGAACGCGCGAAGGAAAGCGACGACAACTTCGCACTCGCCGATAGCGACATTGCCATCGTCGCCGACATCTGTCGCGGGCTGGATGGAATTCCACTGGCGATCGAGCTCGCGGCGGCCCGTGCCAGCGCGCTAGGTGTGCGTGGGCTGGCGTCGCTGCTCGGTGATCGCTTGGGATTGCTCACCTACGGCCGCCGCGCCGATGTAGCGCGTCACCAGACCATGCGCGCGACACTGGACTGGAGCTATGGCCTGCTCAGCCCCCCTGAGCGGAAAGTATTGCGCCGCCTCGGTGTATTCGCCGGAGGCTTCACGCTGCGAGCGGCTGGTGCCGTGATTGGCGATGCGGGGACAGCCGAGGGCGAGACCGCCACTCAGGTCCTGGCGCTGGTCACGAAATCGTTGGTCGTGGAGGATCTGCACGGCGTCGACCCGCGATATCGTCTGCTCGAAATCGTGCGCGCCTACGCGCTCGAGAAGCTTAAGGAAGCCGGCGAGTACGAGACAGTCGCGCCGCTCCATGCGGAGTATTACCGGGACTTCTTGGAGGCTGCCGGCCTTGTCCGCGGCGAGACGGCCGAGGACGACTGGCGTGCGATCTGCGCGCCGGAAATCGACAACCTTCGCGCCGCGCTGGCCTGGGCCTTCGGACACGGCGGCGATGCCGCGGTCGCGGTTGCGCTCGCGTCCGCGTCCGCCACCCTCTGGATCCAGATGTCGGTGCTGACCGAGTGCCGACGCTTCATGGAAGCGGCGATCGCTCGGCTCGACGATGCGGGTGCGGCGGCGACCCGCCAGGAGATGATCGTACAGACCGTGCTCGGCCTCTCGATAATGTACACCGACGGCAGCGCCAGCATGGCGTATGCGACGCTGACCCGGGTTCGCGAACTCGCCGAGAGCCTTCAGGACGTCGGCTATGAAAAGCGAGCCCTGGTTGGTCTGGCGTTTCTGTGCTTCCGCCTGGAAGACTTCGATGGCGCGTTGCGCCTCGCGCGCAGAGCCGAGGCGACCGCCGAAGGTATTACCGATGCGGCCGAGATTTCCGACGTGCGCTGCGTCATCGGTCTCACCCACTTTGCCCTTGGCGAATACGCCGAGGCGTTGCCCTACATCAAGCTTGCCTACCGCGGCGTTACATCGGTCGAGCAACGGGCTCGGATCGGGAGATATGGAACAGACTATTCGATCTTGGCGCGCTCCCTTGAGGCACACATCCTTTGGCACCACGGTCTGCTCGACCAATCGGCTCAAGCTGTGCGTGACGTTATTGCCCACGCGCGTGGAGGCAGCGATCCCGCCTCATTATTCCATTCGCCGTTGATCGGATGCCGGGTCTCGCTCCTGGTCGGCGATCTGGAGATGGCCGAACATTTGGTCTCTCTCCTCAAGGACCACACCAGACGGCACGGCTTTGGCAGCTACCAAGCAATGGCGCTCGGACAGGAGGGCCAGCTGTCCGCCGAACGTGGCGACATCGCGGCCGCGAAGCGCCTGCTTCGCGCCTGCCTGGACGGATTGCGGGACGCTGGCTTCCAGGTCATTTACACGGAATTCCTTGGCGTCCTGGCCGCGGTTCTGCTCATGGCGCGCGATTTCGATGCGAGTCTGGCCTCGGTCGACGAGGCGCTACGGCGCATCGAGAGCAGCCGCGGAGACTGGTTGCTGCCTGAGACGCTGCGGATCAAGGGCGAAATCTTGCGGTTGCAGGCAAAGGTCGACACAAGAGCGTCGGAGGAATGCTTCCACCGGTCGTTGGAGGCGGCGCGCCTGCAGGGGTCGCTGTCCGGGGAGCTGCGAACTGCCACAAGCCTCGCACGGGCGTGGCGAGATCAAGGGCGCGGCAGCGAGGCACACGAACTCCTCGCCTTGGTCTACGGCCGCTTTTCGGAAGGATTCGGAACCGCGGATCTGAGAGCGGCAAGGCAGCTTCTCGATCAATTAAAGGCTGGTAAGGAAACAAGTGCTACGTCTGAGTCGTAGCACGAGCGGCTCCGTCGACGTGGAACGTTCGTGTCTCCATCTCGCTAGCTGCGATGCGGGCGAGCACACAGTCCACGAAGTCCTCGGGAATCTCGGCCATGGGACGATTGCGTTGATGTGAATCCCCATGAACGAACGTCTGATATGATTCGCTATTGCGACATTCATCAAGCCAGACCCCTCGTTTCAATCTTTTTTTCACGTTGCCAGGTGTTGTCAAATGCCGACCCACTGGGCTCCTGTTTCTCCTCGAGGTCTGCACGTGGCCTCCTCATGATGGGATTAGATAGTTGGGGTCGTTCAATCTTATGGGCGCCCTTGCCAACATGTGCGGCAGAGTCTGCAGACGTTACGAACTCACCTCACCCGTCGTCCCCGCGAGGACCTCTTCCTGCCGGAGCAGAATTCGCCGCGAACTCGACACCACTGCTTACCCCAAGGGTACCACGGTCACGGATCCCGAGATGGCCGCCCATCAACATGATACGCGACGGTTTCCTTAGCGAATGGAACTATAAGAGTCGACCTTGTTATGATGCAGACAGAGCAGCGGCTTCCTTACAAGCCCTTAGTTCATCGAGAAGCAGCCTTGCCGCTCTCAGATCCGCGGTCTCAAATCCCTCGGAGAAGCGCTCATAGACCGAAGCGAGGAGTTCGCGTGCCTCGCTACCGCGCCCCTGGTCTCGCCACAGCCGGGCGAGGCTCGTGGCGGTCCGTAGCTCCCAGAACAGCGCGCCTTGCCGGGCCGCCACGTCTAGGGACCTGAGGAAACACTCCTCCACCGCTTTTGTGTCCGTCTTGTCCGGCAATAGCAGGATCTCGCCCTTGGTTCGCAGCGCCTCGGGCAGCAACCAAGACCCGCGGCTGCTCTCGGTGCGCCGCAGGACTTCGTCGACTGCAGCCAGGCTAGCATCGAAATCACCCGCCATGAGCAGAAGCGAGGCCAGGACGTTAAGGAATATCATGTAAAGGTTTTCGTTTTGAGATGCGCGTAATCTATCGAGGCAGGCGCGGACCAGGCGCTCTCCGACGACGGTATCGCCACGTTTCGCAGACAACTGGCCTTCATATCCAAGCGCCATCGCATACTGTGTGCTGAAACCGTATCTCTCGGTATCGTCTTTCAGCAGAGTAACCGAGCGTTCGGCGGTTTCCATATCGCCACGCCAAAGCGAGATCTGGCATTCACTCCACGGCGCGTAGCATAACGAAGCTGGATGGCCACCTTCCCGTGCATCGGCGAGAACCTCGCAAGCGGTTTGAGCCGCTTGGTCGAGCAGACCATGGTGCCAGAGGATTTGCGCTTCGACGCAGCGGGCCAAGATCGAGTAGTCCATCCCGGAACGCGCGATCTGCGTCCGTCGTCCGATGGGTGTGATGGCGTGGTAGGCCCTCCTTACGTGGGGCAACGCCTCGGCGTACTCGCCAAGGAAATAACGTGAGAGGCCGATAAGGCAGTGCACTTTTGAAATCGCGGCCGCATCGGCGACACCTTCAGCAATCGCCTCGGCTCTGCGGGTGAGGTCCAGCGCGCCCTCGAAGTCTGCCAGGCGAACGCAAAGAAGCGCCCCGCCAAGGAGGGCCCGCCGCCTATAGTCAGTATCCTGAAAGCTGTCGGCAAGCTCGCTGGCCCTGGTCAGCGCCGCGCGCGCCGTGCTGCTCCTGCCGTGAGTGTACGTGAGCGAGAGCCCAAGCGCGGTCTGCAGAATCATCTCCTGGCGCGTTGCGC
>Ga0209656_10001266_pt1 | contig 16429 bp, 15 predicted proteins | sample BogFormECP12_OM2_FD_188239 | JGI IMG/M metagenome (GOLD analysis project Ga0209656, IMG submission 188239) | Bog forest soil microbial communities from Calvert Island, British Columbia, Canada - ECP12_OM2 (SPAdes) (version 2) | ecosystem: Environmental > Aquatic > Freshwater > Wetlands > Bog ... | reverse complement strand
ATCCTCGGTTTCGCGCACCTGCACCTCGCCGGCCCGCAACACCGCTGCCCTCACGCCTATTGCCCTTTCGCTCGTTGGGTGGCGAAATCAGCTGACGCGGCACTGGTCATTTCCACCAACACCCGCCGGTCAATTGTCCAGACCTGCGACGCCATAGCCCGATTCGCCTCGCCCACAACATAAGTCGGACCATTACCGATGTTCTCGATGATCTCGCGGGCGACATCGTCGGGCAGCATGTCTCGTTGGGCGTCATACGCGACACCCATGCGCCGCAGGGCCTCGGTGTAAGTCGTACCGAGCGGAGCGCAACACACGTCGACACCATGCGGGCGCAACTCCGCCCACAACCCTTCGGCCAAGTTGACATTGAACGCTTTCACCGCGGAGTACACGGCGAGGCGGGCAGCCCCGGACAGGCATGCCAGCGATCCGATGAGGACGATTCCGCCGCGGCCGCGGTCCACCATCGGGGGCGCGAAGTGACGCGCCAACGCCACCGGGCCGACGCAGGCCAGCTTGACCTGGCCGAGCGAATCTTCAAGCGAGTCTTCGAGAAAGGTCGTGGTGCGGTTGGCCGCGCCGGCGTTGTAGACAACCAACCCCACCTCGATGCCATCGGTCGCCTCTGCCAGACGGGAAACCATGTCGGCGCTGGTGAGGTCGAGGACGACTGGGCGAACTTCGACACCGTGGCGGTCCCTCGCCTCTTGCGCCACGCGCTCGAGCAATGGACCGTTACGCGCTATCAGCACCAAGTCGAGTCCACGTGCGGCGAGTCGGTCGGCCAGGCTTGCGCCGACTCCTTCGGAGGCCCCCGCGATCAAGGCCCAACTCCCGTACTTACGCCGGAATTCGTCGCCGGCGCCTCGGTGTGTCATTTCACTGCCCTGCCGGTTGTGACGTCGCCGCTGCGGCCACCTCACCACCGGTCATCAGCCGTGCGATGTGCACCGCGCGCTGGCTGATCCGCCAACCTTGGGCGGTTCGTATGAATGCGTCGTCGTAGTGGCCCACGGTGTCGATCCAGTTGCCCGAGTCACCCGGGTTCAGCATCAAGACGGCATGGAAATAAGACCGCACAGTGGCGCGGTCTCCTGCGACCTCGAGCACAAAGTTCGACATCCGGTGATAGGTCGGACCCATCGGGTCGTGGGCAGCCCTGAACACGTCGGTCAGCGCCTCGACGTCGGTGAAGTGCCCGAGTTGGCCGTAGTCGGCAACCACGTCCTCGGCCCAGCAGGTTTTGAAAAGTGACCAGTCTTTTTGATCGATCGCGGTCGCGTAGCGGATCAGCACCTCGACGATCTCGTCCCGATCGCTGGACATACCCGTCAACGTAATATCGAAGTTAGACTTGAGTCAACAGTTCGATGGATCTCAGCGAGGAGTAATGCAGGATAAAGTCGTCAACCTGGCGACTGACCGTGGTCAGTCCGAATGGGGGCCCACTCGCTCTCGCGCGACGAGGAACGTCCTGGTACAGGCGGCCATTGCCCTGTGGCGGACCAACGGTTATGCGAACACGACCGTCGCCGACATCTGCCGCGCGGCGGGCGTGTCCAAGGCGCTGTTCTACTTCTACTTTCCCCACAAGGAGGACGTGCTTTTCGAGGCCGGTGTGCTTTCGACCGAGAATGCTCACCGCAGAGCCCGGGAACTGCTGCGCAAGCCCTATGAGGTGTCGGCGGTCATTGGCGCCGCGCTGACCTCCCTCGAGCAGACGATGCGACGCAATCCCCCGGAGCTGATCATCGAGGCTGTCCTGGAGGGCTATCGCCAGGAGCACCGGGCGCAGGCCGAAGGCAAGACGCACGACCGGATTTCGACGTTGTTTCTGGACCTCTTCAAACGCGCTCAGGCGGATCGCAAGCTGCCCCGCGATGTCGATGTTGCCCACCTGGCTCATCTGGCGCAGTCGATGGTCGGCGAGGGCGCTCGCCACTGGGCCGCCGGCCTGTACGGCGGCCGGTCGTATGCCGAGGTCGTTGGACGCGACATCGCCGCACTCGTCAGCGGCTTCGCGGCGGCGCCCCCAGCTCACTGAGTGGGCCTGGACCGGAAGGACGCGAATCCACCCAGGATGGCGAGTACCGCGAACACCGCGAAAAGCCAACGAGCAGAAGCAACGTCGCCGCCTTCGGCTGAGTTCACCACGACGCCCGCCAGGCCGGCACCGAACGCTCCGGAGATCAACTGCACGGTGTTGATGGCCGCGGCGGCCGCGCCGGCTTCGACCGGATCCTCGACCGCGCCCATGATCCACGCCGACAGGTGCGGCCATGCGATCCCGACTCCTGCGCCGACGATGAATAACGCCGCCGCCCAGGCCGCGATGACCGACCACATCGGGTTCGTCCGCAGCGTCGCAGCCGCCAGCGCGAGCCCGATCGCCACGACCAGCGGCGCTACCGCCACCAAACGAGCAACGACCCGTCGCCTGCGAAGTGAGGCGCTGAGGATCTCCGACAGCGTCCAACCGACAGCGAGCACCGCACCGAGAAAGCCCGCGGCCACCGGCACCAGATGCGCCAGCCGCTGGCCGAACAGCGGCACATACATGTCGACCATCGTCGCCGCCATCAGCAGCCCGATCGTCACGTACATCCACTTCAGTGGGCCCGGGCCGAAGGCCGCGCGGGGCAGCACCGCCACCCGCACCCGCCGATCGACCACGAGAAAGCACCCGACAAGCCCGACACTGGCGGCGAGCAGCCCCGCTGTCGCGGTCGCGGTGCGCTGGATGCCTGCCACGCTCACCGCCAGCGCCGCGGCGCCGAGCAGGATCAGCGATCGCATCGGAATCCGGGACGTCGCCGGGGCGCCGCTCGAGGCGCGGCCGTGCGGCAGCGCGCCGGGGACGAGAGTAGCCGTCGCCGCCGTCATCACGGCCAACGACCCGAACGCCCAGCGCCAGATGCCGAACTGGGCGAACAGCCCGCCCGCCGCCGGGCCCAGCAACGTGCTGACTCCCCACATTGCCGACACGAGAGCCGAAGCCCGGGTCCACAGCCGGCCCGGCAGCGCGGCATTGATCACCGCGTATCCAAGTCCGGCAAGGAGGCCTCCTGCCACACCCTGCACCGTGCGGGCTACCAGCAGAATCTCCATGCTGGGCGCCAGCGCGCAACCGACGCTGCCCGCACCGAAGAGGAAGAACGTCATCAGATAGGACAGCCGCGGTCCCCACCGGATCAACAGCGGGCTGACGGTGGTCGCCGCCGCCACCGAGCCCACGAGGTACACCGTGGTGACCCACGCGTAGAACCGCTGGCCGCCGATGTCGGCGACGGCACTGGGCAGCAGGCTGATGGTCAGGAACTCGTTGGTGGCGTACAGGCCGACGCCGCTTGCGAGTACGGTCGCCGTTCGGAGGTGCTCGCGGCCCAGTAGCTCCCGCCAGCTCCCGGTGAGAACGGTGGCCGCATCACTCACGTCTTACACCGTAGAAGCTCAACCGTGGTTCAGATCAAGAGCCCGCGGGGTCACTTCAGCCCCGCGGCATCCATCCCCCGTAGTTCCTTCTTCAGGTCGGCGATCTCGTCCCGGATACGGGCCGCCAGCTCGAACTGCAAATCGCGCGCAGCAGCCATCATCTGGGCGGTGAGATCCTTGATGAGATCGGCAAGTTCAGCCCTCGGCATGTTCGACGTGTCGCGGCCCTCGACGATCCCGGCACTGATCGCCCGGCCCGGCTCACCTTGGGCGCGACGGCCACGTGACGCGTTGCGTCCCGAACCCCCGATCTCCACGGTGTCGCTGTCCTCGGCCTCCCGGTATACCTGATCGAGAATATCGGCGATTTTCTTGCGCAGGGGCTTCGGGTCGATGCCATGTTCTCTGTTGTAGGCGATCTGCTTGGCCCGCCTCCGTTCCGTCTCGTCGATGGCTTCCTTCATCGATTCGGTGATGTTGTCGGCGTACATGTGAACTTCGCCGGACACGTTGCGGGCGGCGCGGCCGATGGTCTGAATCAGGCTGCGCGATGACCGGAGGAACCCTTCCTTGTCGGCGTCGAGGATCGACACCAGCGATACTTCCGGCAGGTCCAAACCCTCACGCAGAAGATTGATGCCGACCAGCACGTCGTATTCACCGAGTCGCAACTGGCGCAGCAGCTCGACGCGACGCAGCGTGTCGACCTCGGAGTGAAGGTAACGCACCCGGATGCCCATCTCCAGCAGATAGTCGGTGAGGTCCTCGGCCATCTTCTTGGTCAGCGTCGTGACCAACACCCGCTCGTCGGCCTCGGCGCGTTTGCGGATCTCCCCGATGAGGTCGTCGATCTGACCCTTGGTCGGCTTCACGACGACCTTGGGATCCACCAGGCCGGTGGGTCGGATGACCTGCTCGACGAACTCGCCACTGGACTGGCTCAGCTCGTACGGCCCGGGTGTGGCCGAGAGATACACCGTCTGCCCGATGCGCGATGCGAACTCCTCCCACGTCAGCGGCCGGTTGTCGACCGCCGACGGCAACCGGAAGCCGTAGTCCACCAGGTTGCGCTTGCGCGAGATGTCGCCCTCGTACATTCCGCCGATCTGCGGCACTGTGACGTGCGACTCGTCGATGACGAGCAGGAAGTCCTCGGGGAAGTAGTCCAGCAGGGTGGCCGGCGCGGAGCCCGCCGGACGCGCGTCGATGTGCCGCGAGTAGTTCTCGATGCCCGAGCAAAACCCGACCTGGCGCATCATCTCGATGTCGTAGTTGGTCCGCATCCGCAGCCGCTGCGCCTCCAGCAGCTTTCCCTGACGCTCGAGGTCGGCCAGCCGCTCCGCCAGCTCCTCCTCGATCGTCGAGATTGCGTGCGACATCCGCTCGGGGCCGGCCACGTAATGGGTGGCCGGGAAGATGCGCAGCGAATCGACCTTGCGGATGACCTCGCCGGTCAGCGGGTGCAGGTAATACAGTGCCTCGATTTCGTCGCCGAAGAACTCGATGCGCACCGCGAGCTCCTCGTACGACGGGATGATCTCGACCGTGTCGCCGCGCACCCGGAACGAGCCGCGGGTGAACGCCAGGTCGTTGCGGGAGTACTGAACGTCGACCAGCAGCCGAAGCAGCGCGTCGCGCGGCACCTCGGTCCCCACCTGCAGCTCCACCGAACGGTCCAGGTAAGACTGCGGTGTACCGAGACCATAGATGCAGGACACCGACGCCACCACGACCACATCTCGGCGCGACAGCAGGCTGGAAGTCGCGGAGTGCCGCAGCCGCTCGACGTCGTCGTTGATCGAGCTGTCCTTCTCGATGTAGGTGTCAGTCTGCGCGATGTACGCCTCGGGCTGGTAGTAGTCGTAGTACGAAACGAAGTACTCAACAGCGTTGTTCGGCAACATTTCCCGCAGTTCGTTGGCCATCTGGGCGGCCAGCGTCTTGTTCGGTTCCATCACCAGCGTCGGCCGCTGCACCCGCTCGATCAGCCACGCCGTCGTCGCCGACTTGCCGGTGCCGGTGGCACCGAGCAGCACCACGTCGCGCTCCCCCGCCTTGATGCGACGCTCCAAGTCGTCGATCGCGGTGGGCTGGTCGCCCGCGGGCGTATACGGGCTGACCACCTCGAAGCGGCCACCCGTGCGCACGGCATCCTCGACGGCGCGGTATTCCGAGTGCGCCACCACGGGGTGTTCAGTCGCGAAAGCCATGTGGTCCAGGGTAGGCGTCGTCACCGACACGTTCCCGGCGTCGGTAGACGAGTGTGTACCGCCAGACCAACCAACGCCGAGTTTCACTTCCGGGAAGGAGCCGCGAGGCTTCCGCCCTGACCTCGAGCAAGGACATCTGCGGCTCGCTGATCGGTGCGGTGGCCGATTCGAAGCCGCGATCGCCGTGAAGAACCGCAGCCATTCCGACACCCGCTCGGGCCGCCAGGTTCGCGGGCACCGCCACCACGTCGTGCAGATAGTCCGCAAGCGTCGCCGTGCGGTAGCAGCCCAGCACCACGAGCACGCCTCCGGGCACCAATGCATCGCGCAGCCGCGAGACGGTCTCGGCGAACGGCATGTGGTGGAGGCTCGCCAGGCACGAGATGAACTGGTACCCGGTGGGGCGGAGGTCGTAGTCGGAAAAATCTGCCTGGATGTAAGCGAGGTTCGGGTGCCGATCGACTGCCGACACGCGTCGGCAACCACGTCGGCAGCCTTGTCAACGGCTTCGACAAATCGTGCGTGTCGGGCCAGCTTCCTGGCGAACACGCCGGTGCCGCAGCCGCTGTCCAGAGCGTGGTCGCACTGCACCGGCACCGTGTGCGCAGCAGGAGCCGGTGATAGAAGTCGTTGTGGTTGAACGAAGGTCTGCTGGTGTTTGTCATTTCAGCGTTATCCGAGCCTATGCTGACTTTATCCACCCGCCGAAACACGAGACGTTCGACCTAGTGGCGCGCACCAACACCGACCCGAAGGGCATCGTGCGGGCCGTCGACCTGTACACCGTGCGGCCGTGGGGGCTGTATATGGCACGCCCGACACCCGGCCGGGCCCAGTTCCACTACCTCGAGTCGTGGCTGCTGCCGTCGCTGGGCCTGCGGGCGAACATCTTCCACTTCAACCCGGGCCACGAACGCGAGCAGGACTACTACCTCGACGTCGGTGAGTTCACTCCCGGCGAAGCGGTGTGGCGCTCCGAAGACCACTACCTCGACCTGGTCGTCCATACCGGGTTGCGCACCGATCTGCTCGACATCGACGATCTGCTCGACGCGCACCATCACGGGCTGCTCGGCAGCCGCACCGTCGAGCGAGCGATACACCGGGCGGTGAACGCGATCGACGGCCTGGCGCGCAGCGGCCACGACCTTCACGAGTGGCTGGCCGGCAACGGCATGGAGCTGACGTGGCGCGGCCGGTGACCCTTGATCGGTTGCCCGACGACCTGCGCGCTGCGCTTCGGGCAGAGCCGGTGCCGTCGTGGCGCCCGCCGATGCTGGCCACGCTGACCGATAAGCGCTTCTCCGATCCCGCGTGGATCTTCGAGCGCAAGTTCGACGGCATGCGCTGCCTGGCGTTTCGCGACGGCGACCATGTGCGGCTGCTGTCCCGCAATCGTCAACCTCTCGACGGAACCTACCCGGAACTCGCCGACGCGCTCGCTGCGCAGGACACCTCCCGCTTCGTCGTCGACGGCGAGGTCGTGGCATTCGAGGGCCGGCGCACGAGCTTCGCGCGTCTGCAGGGCCGACTGGGCATCATGGACCCGGAGCACGCCCGGGCGTCTCGGATCGCCATCTTTTACTACGTCTTCGACCTGCTCCACCTGGACGGGTATGCGACCACCGAGCTGCCGTGTATCTGGCGCAAGCGGCTCCTGCGCAACGCCGTTCAGTTTGATGATCCGCTTCGGTACACCACCCACCGCTGGAAAGAAGGCGAGATGGCCTACCACGCGGCCTGCGAGCGCGGCGACGAGGGCGTGATCGCGAAGCTGGCCGGTGCCGCCTACGAGGGTCGCCGCTCGAGGAACTGGCTGAAGTTCAAGTGCGTACGCGACCAGGAATTCGTGATCGGCGGCTACACCGCCCCCCGCGGCAGCCGGGTCGGACTGGGCGCGTTGCTGGTCGGCTACCACGATGGCCGTGACCTGGTTTATGCCGGCAAGGTGGGTACCGGCTTCGACGACGCGACGCTGGACTCTCTACACGAGCGGTTGTCGGGCATCAGGCAGGAAGAACAGCCCTTCACTCCCGGGAGAGTCCGCGAGCCTGGCGCGACGTGGGTGCGTCCGGAGTTGGTCGCCCAGGTCGGATTCACCGAATGGACGCGTGACGGCAAGCTGCGTCACCCGCGCTACATCGGCCTGCGCACCGACAAAGACGCTGACGAAGTAACCAGGGAGACCCGCTGATGCCGCCCGCCGCCGGCTAGTTGTCGGGCGGGCAGTCGACGTCGACGTAGACGGTCGTCAGTTGTGTGGTGTGGGCCGGCTGGCCGACCGGGGACGTTTGCGGAAGTCCGTGGATGCCGGAAACCGTGCATTCCGACAGCGGGACATCAACTGTGCCATTCGTGTTGAGCTGCACGTTGTACCCCTGTGCTCGCAGCTGACTGATCGCGTCGGAGGCCGATGAACCGCTGATTGCGGTGGCATCGGCGGTGCAGGCCAGTGCCAGAGAACCGGCAGCGAGCATCCCGGCGATCGCAGCGCCGATCGTAAAGCGCTTCATGGTAGAAACTCCTCTGTGCGGGCCGCTTGGGCGCGGCGACGTGGCCCTTCTTGTGGCTAGGCTGGTCGTGTTAGAGCCGGTTTTAGAATCCCGCCTACGCCAGGCGATGTCGTCAGGGCTGGCATCAAATGACGGCCACCGGATAGCAGGAGGTCGCACATACCTGCTACCCCCCAGAGAAAGACCTAGAGCACAGCAGATTCCGACGGCACGGCAGCGGTCATCCTCCAGTCACCCTCTGCCACAAAACCTCTCAGCGCGGCGCCGCAATCGCGGGCCGGCCACCTGCGACAGCAATGCCCACCACAATCTTCACCCTGGGGTATCTGGCAACCGCTTGCACCCCGACGTGGCTGCAGGCGTAAGCTCCGCGACATGAGGCCGACCACGCGCGCATTGCTCGGTGCGACCTGCCTGACCGCGGTACTCGTTGGTGGCCAGCTAATCCCCGCTGCGGCGCTGGCCGACGATGTGCTGCACAACGTCACGTACCGCGCCCGGGTCGACGGGCTCGCCCGTGGGGCGACGATCACCTACAAGATCAACGACACCCAGGTGCAGAGCTCCAACCCGACGATGCTGCCGGGACGGACCTTCGAGGCCGACGCGGTACTGGCCGATCCACAGCAGGCCGGCATGCAGGTTTCGATCCAATGGCCTTACTCGGCCAACCTGCACTGCGAAATCCTGGTCGACGACGCCACCATCGCAAAGGCCGATCAGTTCATCGGCCCTCGCCTGACCCCGGCCAGCGACGACCCGATGTATGGCGTACTGGCTTGCGGCGCTCCGTTGTCCAACGCGGGCGACGGTAACGTTGTCAACACGAGCCCCGTCAGCCAGCCGGCGCCCAATTAACCGAGCCCGCCCACTCCCACGCGCGGCGGTACCCGTCGAGAAACCACGGTTCCTTCGCTTCGGCGTATTGCGGCGCAGCCTGGGCCGCCCGCTTGACCGCCAGATAATCCTCGCGCACAGCGGGATTGGCCTTCAGCCAGTCGACGAACAGGAGCGCGAACTGCTGATTCGGCCAGCCGTCGACACGCAGATGGACGTTCGCGGGCCGACCCGGATCGGCGGCCGCGTGAAGTCGCTTCTGCCACAAGGTTCGATCTCTGGTGTGTGGCACGTCGCTGGTGACGCCCTGAATGCGTGGATAACCGGCCACGGTCAGCGCATCCTCCAGTTCGTCGGCGACCGCTAGCGACGGAACCGTCACCTGCACGTCGATCACGTCCTTGGCGTCCACGCCGGGCACCGCTGTCGAACCGATGTGGTCGACGCGCAGCACCTTCGAACCGCAAGCGGTCGTGAGCCGCTCGACGATCCGGCGCGCCTGGTCAGGCCAAGTCGGGTCGGCCGGCACCACCGTCGCCGGACCCGTAACCGTCTGCCGGCTACGCACGTTATGGGCAAACGGCAGCACCCGGTTGTACCACAGCTCGCGGGCCCGCTTGACCACCTCACCCTGGCTGCCCGAGTTGTCCAGCCATACGTCGGCAACCTTGCGCCGCTGCTCATCGCTGGCCTGCGCTGCAATCCTCGCCCGAGCGTCCTGCTCGCTCATGCCGCGCTGTTCCACGAGCCGCTGCACCCGCAGCTCCGCGTCGGCGTGCACGACCACGACCAGCGGGAACAGCGGCGCCATGCCGGACTCCACCAGCAGCGGGATGTCCTCGACCACCACCTCGTCCTCGGACACCGCGGCAATGATCTCCGCACGCCTGTGCGCCACCAGCGGGTGCACGATCCGGTTGAGCGTGGCCCGTTGGTCGTGGTTGCTGAACGCCCTGGCGGCAAGTGCGGGACGGTTCAGCGCACCGTCCGGTAGCAGGATGTCGTCGCCGAACGCGTCGACCAGCGCGGCAAGGCCTTCGGTCCCGGGCGCGACAACCTCACGGGAGATCACGTCGCCGTCGACAACCACACCGCCGCATTCGGCGAACGTCTCAGACACTGTCGACTTACCGGCGCCGATTCCGCCGGTCAGCCCGATCCTGAGCATTCGCGGGCGCCGTTAGGCGCTGCCGGCCAGCTTCTCCCGCAGCGCGGCCAGTTGCTCGTCGCTGGCCAGTGACCCGCCCGCGGACTGCTCGTCCGAGCGCGACGCGCCGTTGGCCGACGGCTTCTCGGCCGCGGCGGCTTCGGCGGCGGCGAACTTCTCCATCTGAGCGGTGTGCATCTTGTGCCGCCGCTCCGCCTCGGCGTAGCGCGCCTCCCACTCCCCACGCTGATTGTCGTAGCCGTCGAGCCACTCGTTGGTGTCCGCGTCGAAACCCTCGGGGAAGATGTAGTTGCCCTGCTCGTCGTAGCTGTCGGCCATGCCGTACTTCGACGGGTCGAACTCTTCGGTGTAGTCCTCGTTGGCCTGCTTGAGGCTCAGCGAGATACGGCGCCGCTCCAGATCGATGTCGATGACCTTGACCAGCGCGTCGTCGCCGACGGCGACCACCTGGTCGGGCACCTCAACATGGCGCTCGGCCAGCTCGGAGATGTGCACCAGACCCTCGATGCCTTCTTCGACCCGGACGAACGCACCGAACGGCACAAGCTTGGTGACCTTGCCCGGCACGATCTGCCCGATCGCGTGCGTGCGCGCGAAGTGGCGCCACGGGTCTTCCTGGGTCGCCTTGAGCGACAACGAAACCCGCTCGCGGTCCATGTCGACGTCGAGCACCTCGACGGTGACCTCGTCGCCCACCTGAACCACCTCGGACGGGTGGTCGATGTGCTTCCAGGACAGCTCGGAGACGTGCACCAGGCCGTCGACGCCGCCGAGGTCGACGAACGCGCCGAAGTTGACGATCGACGACACGACGCCCTTGCGGATCGCGCCCTTCTGCAGCTGGTTGAGGAACTCGCTGCGCACCTCGGATTGCGTCTGTTCCAGCCAGGCTCGGCGCGACAGCACGACGTTGTTGCGGTTCTTGTCGAGCTCGATGATCTTGGCCTCGAGCTCCTTGCCGATGTAGGGCTGCAGGTCACGGACGCGGCGCATCTCGACCAGCGACGCTGGGAGGAAGCCGCGCAGGCCGATGTCGAGGATCAGGCCGCCCTTGACGACCTCGATGACGGTGCCCTTGACGGCCTCGTCCTTGTCCTTGAGTTCCTCGATCGTGCCCCATGCGCGCTCATATTGGGCGCGCTTCTTGGACAGGATCAGCCGGCCTTCCTTGTCCTCCTTGGTGAGCACGAGGGCCTCGACCTTGTCCCCGACCGACACCACCTCGTTCGGGTCGACGTCGTGCTTGATTGATAGCTCGCGGGAAGGGATGACGCCTTCCGTTTTGTAGCCGATGTCGAGGAGGACTTCGTCACGGTCAACCTTGACGATCGTGCCTTCGACGATGTCGCCATCGTTGAAGTATTTGATTGTCTTGTCGATGGCGGCGAGGAAGTCCTCGGAAGAGCCGATGTCGTTGACGGCTACTTGCGGCGAGGTGACGGAGGGGCTTGGCATGTTGTTGGGTTGCTCCGGACAGGTTGGGTCGTAGGGACAAAGGGATACCTGTCGAGGCTACTCGACTAGGTACATGCTGGCCAAACCCGGTACCAGGGCCTGCGTATTCCCGAAACGTCGATCTGCGGGCTGCCGGCCCCCACTAATGCGCCGCCCGGTCCCAGCTCCTGCCGTAACCGACGGAAACCTCCAGTGGGACGTCCAGCGGATACGCACCGCCCATCTTGTCGCGGACAAGGGCTTCGACGGTGTCCCGCTCGCCGGGCGCTATCTCGAACAGCAGTTCGTCATGGACCTGCAGGAGCATGCGGGAACTCAGGCCGGCCTCCTGCATCGCGCCGTTCACCTCGATCATCGCGACCTTGATGATGTCGGCCGCGCTGCCCTGGATGGGCGCGTTCAGCGCGGCCCGCTCGGCGGCCTCCCGGACCTGGCGGTTGCTGCTGTCCAGTTCGGGCAGGTAGCGACGCCGGCCGAGGACGGTTGACGTGTAGCCGTCCTTGCGGGCTTGGTCGACCACGTCGAGCAGGTAGTCGCGGACCCCGCCGAACCGGGCGAAGTACTGCTCCATCTGCACCTTGGCTTCCTCGGTGGAGATCTTCAGCTGCTGTGCGAGGCCGTAAGCGCTCAAACCGTACGCCAGCCCGTACGACATCGCCTTCACCCGGCGCCGCAGTTCCGGCGTCACCTCCTCGATCGGGACGCCGAACGCCCGGGAGGCGACGAAGAAATGCAGGTCCTCCCCGGTGCGGAAGGCTTCGATGAGCCCCTCGTCCCGGGACAGGTGGGCCATGATCCGCATCTCGATCTGGCTGTAGTCGGCAGTCATCAGCTCGGCGTAGCCCTCGCCGACAACGAACGCGTCGCGGATCCGACGACCTTCGTCGGTGCGAATCGGGATGTTCTGCAGGTTTGGCTCGGTGGACGACAGCCGGCCCGTCGCGGCGATCGTCTGGTTGAACGTGGTGTGGATCCGCCCGTCGGGGGCCACCGAGTTCAGCAGGCCGTCGACGGTGACCTTCAGCCGCGTCGCGTCGCGGTGGGCCAGCAGTTGCTGCAGGAACGGGTGGCCGGTCTTTTCGTACAGCGACTGCAACGCATCTGCGTCGGTCGTGTATCCGGTCTTGGTGCGTTTGGTCTTGGGCATGTCCAGCTCGTCGAAGAGCACCACCTGCAGCTGCTTGGGCGAGCCGAGGTTGATCTGCTTGCCGATCACCGCATAGGCGGCGTCGGCGGCGTCCCTGATCTGGGCCGCGAACTGGCTTTGCAGCTCAGTCAGCTGGTCCAAATCGACTGCGATACCGGCCGTTTCGATGTCGGCCAGGACGCGCTGCACGGGCAGCTCCATGTCGCCTAGCAGCGCAGCGGAGTCGATGCGGGTCAGTTCCGCGTCCAGCGCGTCGGCCAGATCGACGATCGCCCGGGCCCGCAGGATCTGAGTCTGTACCGCCTGGTCGTCGACGCCGTCGGAGTCGTCGAGCAGCGACAACTGCTGCTGCTCCGGGTTCTCGGCCCGCAATTCGCGGCGCAGGTACCGCAGCGATAGGTCCTCCAGCGTGAAACTGCGCTGACCGGGCCGCACGAGGTATGCCGCCAGCGCCGTGTCCGACGTGACCCCGGCCAGGGCCCAGCTCCGTCCGGCGAGGTCATGAATCGCCGCCTTGGCCTCGTGCAGCGCCTTCGGCTGCGACTCGTCGCCAAGCCATCGGCCGAGCGCCGCTTCGTCGTCGGGCGTCATTTCGGACGTGTCGATGTAGATGCCGTCGCCATCGGCGGCGGCGATGGCGACGGCCGTCGCGTCCCCCCCGGCGGGCCTGTGGGTGCCGACCACCGACAACCCGGACCGGCGCCCGTCACTGGCGTGGTCGGCCAGCCAATCGACCAGCCCGCCCGGCTCGATCGCGCCGCCTCGGACGTCGAAGCCTTCGTCGACCTCCGGCTCGACCGCGGCGAGCGTGTCGAACAGCCGGTCGCGCAGCACCCGAAACTCCAGATCGTCGAACAGCCGGTGGATGTGGTCGCGGTCCCACGGCTGCATCCGCAGCGAGTCCGGCGTCTGGGCCAGCGGTACGTCCTTGACGAGATCGGTCAGCTCGCGGTTGAGCACCACGTGCGAGAGGTTGGCGCGCAACGCGTCACCGACCTTGCCGCGCACCGAGTCGACATTGTCGACCAGGCTCTGCAGCGATCCGTACTCGGCGATCCACTTCGATGCCGTTTTCTCCCCCACCCCGGGGATGCCGGGCAGGTTGTCGCTCGGATCGCCGCGCAGCGCCGCGAAATCCGGGTACTGCTCCGGGGTCAGCCCGTATTTCTCGACGACCGCCTCCGGGGTGAAGCGCGTCAGTTCGCTGACACCCTTGCGCGGATAGAGCACCGTCACGTCGTCGCTCACAAGCTGCAACGAGTCACGGTCACCGGTGACCACGAGCACCCGGAAGCCGGCCTGCTCAGCCTGGGTGGCCAGGGTGGCGATCACATCGTCAGCTTCAAAACCCGGCTCGGCCAGGACGGTGATGCCAAGCGCGACAAGCACTTCCTTCGTGATCTCGATTTGCCCGCGGAACTCGTCGGGGGTTGACGACCGGTTGGCCTTGTACTCCGGGTATTTGTCGGACCGGAACGTCTGGCGGGACACGTCGAAGGCGGCGCCGACATGCGTCGGCGCCTCGTCGCGCAGCAGGTTGATCAGCATCGCGGTGAATCCGTAGACCGCGTTCGTGGTCAACCCGCCCTGTGTCTTGAAGTTCTCCGCAGGCAGTGCGTAGAACGCCCGAAAGGCCAGAGAATTGCCATCCAGCAGCATCAGTATCGGCCGGTCATCGGCGGAGGTCTCGGTCTGCGCTCTGACAGCGGAAGTCTTGACCGGTGCGGTCCTTGCAGGGCTCACGGCTTAACTCTAGGCATCCGCGCTGACATCAGGTCAGGCCTCGCCGGCGACCTCGATCCCGCCGTGCGCAAACTGGAACACGTTTCAGTTTTGCGGCGGTTGTCGGTACGCTGGCGCCGTGCCAGAAGCAATCGATGACGTGAAGCCGGCGATCGAGGGCTGGTGGGATTTCGATGATTCGGGGTTGCCGTATCTCACGGGTAGCCGGTGTGGGCTGTGCGGGACGTATGTGTTTCCGCCGCGGGCGACCGACTGCCCGAACCCGGCGTGTGGCGGCGCCACGCTGGAGGCGGCGGCGTTGTCGCGCCGCGGCACGGTGTGGAGCTACACCGAAAACCACTATGCGCCCCCGCCGCCGTATCCGGCACCGGACCCGTTTGAGCCGTTCGCGGTGGCCGCGGTGGCCTTGGCGCACGAGGGGCTGATCGTGCTCGGCAAGGTGGTGGCGGGCACGCGGGCCGCCGATCTGGCGGTGGGCATGGAGATGGAATTGGCGATCGAGCCGCTGTATCGCGACGACGACGGCGCCCAGCGGACCGTCTACGCGTGGAGCATCGCATGACCCCCGAACCCGTCTACATCCTCGGTGCCGGGATGCACCCGTGGGGCAAGTGGGGCAACGATTTCACCGCCTACGGGATGGTGGCCGCACGCGCCGCGCTGGCCGAAGCCGGGCTGGCGTGGGGCCAGATCCAGTTCGTCGCCGGCGCCGACACCATCCGCAACGGCTATCCGGGGTTTGTCGCCGGGGCGACGTTCGCCCAGAAACTGGGCTGGACCGGCGTACCGGTGTCCTCGAGCTACGCCGCCTGTGCCAGCGGGTCGCAAGCCCTGCAGAGCGCACGCGCGCACATCCTGGCCGGGTTGTGCGAAGTCGCCCTCGTCGTGGGCGCCGACACCACCCCGAAGGGATTTTTCGCCCCGGTGGGCGGGGAACGCCGCAACGACCCCGACTGGCAGCGCTTCCATCTGATCGGCGCGACCAACCCGGTGTACTTCGCGCTGCTGGCCCGCCGCCGGATGGACCTGTTCGGCGCCACCGCCGAGGACTTCGCCGCCGTGAAGGTCAAAAACGCCCGCCACGGCCAGGCCAATCCCAACGCCCGGTTCCGGAAGGAAACCACCGTCGCCGACGTGCTGGCCAGCCCGGTCGTGGCCGATCCGCTGCGGCTGCTGGACATCTGCGCCACCAGCGACGGTGCCGCGGCCCTGGTGCTGGCCAGCGCCGGCTTCGCCCGGACCCACCTCGGCTCGCTGCACGGGGTGCCCTCGGTGCGCGCCGTCAGCACCGTCACCCCGCGCTATCCGCAGCACCTACCCGAACTGCCCGACATCGCCACCGATTCCACCGCGGCAGTGCCCGCACCGGTGCGGGTGTTCAAGGACCACATCCTCGACGCCGCCTACACCGAGGCCGGTATCGGCCCGCAAGACCTGAGCCTGGCCGAGGTCTACGACCTGTCCACCGCACTGGAGCTGGACTGGTACGAACACCTGGGCCTGTGCCCCAAAGGCGACGCCGAAGCGCTGCTGGGCAGCGGGGCGACGACAATCGGCGGCCGCATCCCCGTGAACCCCTCCGGCGGGCTGGCCTGCTTCGGCGAGGCCATCCCCGCCCAGGCCATCGCCCAAGTCTGCGAACTCACCTGGCAACTACGCGGCCAAGCCACCGGCCGCCAGGTCGACGATGCCACCGTCGGCATCACCGCCAACCAGGGCCTCTTCGGCCACGGCTCCGCAGTCATCGTCGCACGCTAGAGCCTGTGTGCCGCCGAGACGTCGCTTCTTGGAGCTCATGACTAGGCCGAAGTTGCGCCGGGTGAGGTAGGCGAAATTATTGGTTGAGCTGGGATGGGTGGCTTTTCGTCTGTGTTGGGCGTAGCCAGTGAATGTGGCGTGTTGGTATCCGCGTTACGCGAGT
>Ga0209656_10001265_pt1 | contig 16430 bp, 11 predicted proteins | sample BogFormECP12_OM2_FD_188239 | JGI IMG/M metagenome (GOLD analysis project Ga0209656, IMG submission 188239) | Bog forest soil microbial communities from Calvert Island, British Columbia, Canada - ECP12_OM2 (SPAdes) (version 2) | ecosystem: Environmental > Aquatic > Freshwater > Wetlands > Bog ... | reverse complement strand
GCGGTTGGCGTTCTCGCCCACGCGCCGGCCGAACTCGGAGAACGTCATCGTTAGCACCGTGCCGTCCGCGTTGTGCGCGGCCAGGTCCTGATAGAACGCGGCCATGCCGGTCGCGAACTGATCGAGCAGGCGGTCTTGCTGCACGCGCTGGCCGACGTGCGTGTCGAAGCTGCCCAGAGAGATGTAGAAGACCTTCGTGCCGACGTTCGCCGCCACCACGCCGGCGATGAGGTTCAAACCCGCCGCGAACGGCGTCTTCGGATAATCGACCGCCGGCTTGTAGCCCGACACCAGGTGCGGCAGTTCGTTGGCCGCCGCGTGCGCGTGCGTCTCGACGTCCTGTACCAGCTGCAGATACGGGCTTTGGAACGGATACTTGTAACCGTCGCCGCCCAGGATCTTGTCGGCCTGCGCCTGTTCGTCGCGCGTGCCGTTGAACTTGAACGCGCGCGCATCGGAGATCGTCGGCACGTCCGTGCGCTCGGCGACCATCACTTTGGGCAACACCGGGCCCACCGCGACGCCCGCGAACAAGTTGGGCGTCTGCCCCTTGCCCTCGGCATCCAGATAGCGTCCGGCCCAACCGGTGTCGACGTACTTCTCCGGCGCGGCGGTCTGCCAGATCTCGGTCGAGCGGAAGTGCGACAGATTGGGATTGGGATAGTGCACGCCTTGCAGTATCGCCACGCGCTGCTGGTCGTAGAGCGCCTTGAGCGGGGCGAGCGAAGGATTGAGTCCCATCATGCTGTCGAGCTTGACGATCTGCTCCTGCGGGATGTTGATCGTCGGGCGCATGCGATAGTAGGTCGGATCCCCGTACGGCACCACCGTGTTGAGCCCGTCGTTGCCGCCCTGCAGGTTGACGACGACCAGCGTGCGCGCCGACCCGGAAGAGGCAGCAGGCGACTCCACCGCCGCCCTCGCCGCCCGCGCGAAGATCGAGTCGATCGAGAGGAAGCCGGCGAAGCCGCCGACGCTTTGGACCAGGAATTGCCGTCTGTTGGTCATCGCTAGCTCCTCAGGCGAGTTGGAAGGTCGGCAGCGCGAACGCGAGGCTCATCGCACCGCGGACCTTTTCGTCGATGTTCTCCATCGACAGCGCCGTCTTGTCGCCGGCAGCATCGGTGGAAAGGTAGTTCAGAATGGTCAGGCGCTGCTGCGGCGTGACGTCGGCCTGGACCGACATCCACAACACGCGATCGGCCACCTGACCGGGATCGGCCGAGTTGATGCCCGCGATCCACTGCGTCGGGTCGGCGACGTTCGCCGCCATCTTGTACGCGGCGGCCGGATTGTCGACCATCATCATCGTCATGTCGCCGCCGGCCGGCGCAGCGGCAGCGGCGGGATTGCCCTTGGCCAGCGCCAGCTGGTTGAGATAGTTGACGCGCGCGAGCAGCGTGCCGGTGTTCAACCACATCGCTCCGCCCGGCCAGCCGGCCACATTGGGCGGGCGCATCACGGTCTGGCCCATGCGGTCCATGGCACCCAAGGCAAGCGGCTCGACCATCGTGGCGCCGAGCATCTTGTGCGCGCCGATGACCAGTTCGATCGGGCTCTTGATGAGCGCGCGGTACGCGCGGTCGGAGTAGAAGATGTTCGATCGCAGGATCAGCGACATCAGCCTGGCGACGTCGTAACCGTTCGCGCGGAAGCGCACGGCCAACGCGTCGACCAGCCCCGGCTCGGGATTGTCGTAGATGAAGTTGCGCGCGAATTTGTGCGCCATGTACTGCGGCGTGGCGCCTTGCGCCATGATGATGTCGACGATGTCGTCGCCCATCAAATCCCCGGTGCGGCCCAAGAACGTCTTGGTGCCGTTGTCGTGGAGCCGCGGCACGAACATGACCGCGTCGTTCTGCTTGCGCAGGACCGTCCAGCCGGTGAACGCGCGCGCGCTTTCGCGCACGTCCTGTTCGCTGTAATTGCCGACGCCCAGGGTGAATAGCTCCATGAGCTCGCGCGCGTAGTTCTCGTTGGGATGTTGCGCGCGGTTCTGCGCGTTGTTGAGGTACAGCAGCATGGCGCCGTCTTTGGAGATCTCGTGCGTCAGCTCGGCGTAGTTGCCCAGCGCGTAGCGCGCGAAAAGATTGTACTGGTCGACCATCTGTTGGGGCGTGATGCCGTCTTGCGCCAGGCCGCTGGTGAAATGGTTGCTCCAGAAATACACCATGCGCTCGCGCAAGGGATTGGGCGTCTGCAGCAGCCGGTTGACGTACCACAGTTGGGTGGCGAGGTACGCGCGCTGGCGCTGGCGCTTGTCGGCGGTCGGGCCGAAGTCGAAGGAGATGTCGCCATCGGGTTGCGTCGGCAGCGAGTCGGGCTGGATGCGCACGAGCCGGTCGACCGATGCATTCATGCCGGCGGATGCGGCCGCGGCGATCTCGGACGGCGATCCGCCGAAACCCGCGCGCCGCAGCAGGTGGGCTGCAAGCCGCGCGTCCCACGGGCCCTTATAGGGCGCCAATGCCCCGTCGAAGTCGGTCAAGGCGCCGGCCGGCCGGAATTCGTCGCCGGTGCCGGTCAATTGGTCTACGCTTGAGCTCATGCGCGCATACTCCGCCAACCGCAAAGGAGCGGTTCTCTTGGGCTTCAGTATACGACAGCGCCCGTGAGGAGGGCTTGAAGCGGGCATGAGAGTTGCGTGAGAGCCCGAAATATCGGGCCATGAAACGGACCATCATATACCTGGTGGCGTGCGCGGTATTCGCGGCGCCCGGCGCTTGGCCGGTTCCTTGCTCAGCGGACCCGGCCTCGACCAGCCTGCAATGGCTCGCGCACGATATGACCTACCAATGGGCTAAGCTCCATCCGATCGTGGCCACCCAGCTCGGCATTACCGGCTACGACGGCATGCTCGACACACCGTCGGCGGCGCAAGACCAGCGCGACCTCGCGCTCATCAGGACCTGGCAAGGTCGCTTGGCTGCTATCTCGACCTCGGGAGAACCGCTCAACGTCCGCGATGATTCGACGCTGTTGCGCGCGCAGCTGACCGGCATGGAGCGCCAATACACCGTGTATCGCACGGACACCAAAGACTACGCAGCACCCGGCAACGCGATCACGGACATCATCTTCACGCAGTTCCAGCGCCTGCCCGTCGCCGGGCGTGAGAACGCGACCACAGCCGACGTGCACGCGGCATGGCTCGACATCATCGCGCGTCTCGCCAAAGCGCCGGCGTACATCGCGGCCGGTGAATCCCTCGTCACGCAGCCTGGTCACCTTCAAGGCGTCGTCGGCTCAGACGAACTTGCAGGCGCGCCCGATTTCTTCAACGGCTCCCTCACCGATGCGGCAAAGGCGCAGCTGCCCGCGTCGGACTTCGAGAAATTCACAGCCGCGCGCGACGCGGCGCTAACCGCGATAGCCGACGAGAAAGCGTACATCGACGCGCACGAGGCAGCCTGGCCCGAGAACTTCGCCATCGGCCGCCACGCGTATGAGGCGATGCTGCGCGACGAGCAGCTGGTGCCGTTCAACGCGACGACGATCGAATCGATGGGCATGGACGAGCTCGCGCACGGCTGGGCGGTCACCTATTGGCTCTACAACGTGGCGGCAGTGCGCGGCGTCTCCATCGGACCGTCCACCGGCGGCGGCCTCGCGCCGGGCGGAGCGGCGCTGATCCCGTACTATCGCAAGCAGATCGCATATCTCCAGCGGTTCGTGACGCAGCATCGCGTCGTGAACGTGCCGCAGTGGCTCGGCACCATCGACGTCGTCGAGACGCCGAAATTCTTGCAGCCGGTTTCGCCCGGCGCCTCGATGCAGTCACCGCGCCTGCTCTCACCCGAGACCAAAGGTTTCTATTTCATCACGCCGCCGGTCTCGCTGACCGAAGCCGCTGCGCGCCTCGACGCCAACGAGGACTTCGACCGCGATCGTATTCTCTCGACCGCGGCACACGAAGTGATGCCCGGCCACTTCTTGCAGATGTCGATCGCGCGGCGCAATCCCGATTTCGTGCGCAAGATACAAGGCAGCGGTTCGTTCGCCGAAGGCTGGGCGTACTACGGCGAGGAGATGTTCGTCTGGCTCGGGCTGTACGGCGACGACCTGGACGGCCGTCTCGACGTCGCGCAGTGGGAACGCGTGCGCGGCGCTCGCGCGATCGTGGACGCCAAGCTCGCAAGCGGCGAGATGACCGAACCCCAGGCCGCTGCATATTTTGCCGAACAGACCGGCTTCACGCCGGCTGCGGCCAAAGAGGCGGTCGACGGGATCGCGCTGTTCCCGGGCTACGTCATCTCGTACACGGTCGGCCGCCAGCAGATCCAGCTGCTCGAGCATCAGTACTTCGCGGCGATGGGCTCACGCGGCTCGCTCGAGGATTTCCACGACCGGCTGCTGTGCTACGGCACGACGCCGCTCTCGATCGTCGCGCCCGAACTGCTGGCCGACTTGAGCAAGCCGCTGTCACAGGTCCGCGCCGCCGCCGGCGCCCGATAATTACTCTGCGACCGCCGGCTCGCCGTGCCGCGCGCGCCAGCGCTCTTCAGCGCCCGCGATGATGATGTAGAGCAGCGGGATCAGGAACAGGTTGAGCAGGGTCGACAGCAGCATGCCGCCGACCACCGCGGTCCCGATCGAATGCCGGCCATTCGAGCCGGCGCCGCTCGCGAACACGAGCGGCATGATGCCGAAGATGAACGCGAACGACGTCATGAGGATCGGGCGCAACCGGGTCATCGCTGCTTGCACGGCGGCTTGCGCGACCGGCATGCCTTGCTTGCGCAGCAAGTTGCCGAATTGCACGATCAGAATAGCGTTCTTGCTCGCAAGTCCAACCAGCATCACGAGTCCGATCTGACAGAAGACGTCGTTTTGCACGTCATTGCCGGACGAGAGCACGTGAAGCTGCGTGAGCTCGTGGCGCACCCAAACGGCGCCCAGCGCGCCGAGGATCGCCAGCGGCACGGCTAAGATGATGATGAGCGGATCGACGAGGCTCTCGTACTGAGCCGCAAGCACCAAGAACACGAAGACGACCGCCAGCCCGAAGAGGATCAGCGTGGTACTTCCGGCTTCCACCTGATCGAGCGACGTGCCCGTCCATTCGTAGCCCATGCCGGGCGGCAGCGTCGCGGCCGTGACTTTTTGCATCTCTGCAAGCGCCTGGCCTGAGGACACGCCTGGCTTGGGCTGACCGTTGAATTCCATCGAGCGATAGAGATTGTAGTGCGTGATGTTCGGGGCGCCAAGCGTGCGCTCGGTGGTCGTGAACGCGGAAAGCGGGATCATCGCACCATTCGTATTGCGGACATACATCCGGCTCAAATCGTCTATATGCGCCCGGAACGGCGCGTCGGCTTGGACGTATACGCGATAGGACCTATTGAGATAGTTGAAGTCGTTGACGTAGTCCGAGCCGAGCATGGTCTGGAGCGTGTCGAAGACGTCGCCGAGGTTGACGTGCAGCGCCTGCGCGGCGTTGCGGTCGATGTTCACCTGCACTTGCGGGCTGTCATCGCGGAAGGTCGTGAACACCGTGCTGAGAGCCGGGTCGACGTTGGCGTGATATTCCATCAGGCCCGCGGTCTGCGCGAGCGCGGGGATGCCAAGCCCGGTCTTGTCTTCGACTTGGAGGTCGAAACCGCCGATGTTGCCGGCGCCCTGGATGGGCGGGAATTGGAAGGCGCCGACGAACGCGCCGGTGACGCCGAACAGCTCGCCGCCGACTTTGGCGACCGTCGCTTCTGCCGACTGGTCGGGACGTTTTCGTTCCGACCAGGGCTTGAGCAGCGCGAACGCGATGCCGTTGTTCGACCCGTAGTTGAAACCGGAGTTGGTGAAGCCGACGCCGGCGACGCTGAAGATATTGGTGACGTCTTTGTCTGACGACACGATCCCCTGCACCTGCGCCATGACCTTGGTCATGTATTGCAGCGACACGCCCGGCGGCGCTTGTGCGATCATGACGAAGAACCCCTGGTCTTCGTTCGGCACGAAGCCGCTCGGCACGATCTGGAACATCAGCACCGTCGCTCCCAGCAAGACGGCGAACGTGACGAGCACAGCGGTGCGGTGGGCGAGCACCTTTGGAAGCAGCCGCCGGTAGCCCTCACGGATGCTGTTGATGAAGCCGCCGACCGCCTGCATGAACCAGTTGTGTCTGGGTGCTTCGCCCTCGAGCATGATCGAGGCGAGCGCGGGCGCGAGCGTCAACGCGGTGAACGCCGATATGCTGATCGTCGACGCGATCGTCAGCGCGAACTGCTTGTACAGCTCGCCGGTGACGCCCGGGAAGAAGGCCACCGGGATGAACACCGCGAGCAGGACGAGCGAGGTCGCGATCACGGCACTGGTGATCTCGGCCATCGCGAGCGGCGCCGCCGTTTTCGCGTCCATCTTGTGATCGTGCATGTAACGCACGATGTTCTCGATGACCACGATGGCGTCGTCGACCACCAGCGCCGTGGCGAGCGTGAGTCCGAAGAGCGTCAGCGTGTTGATCGAGAAACCGAACGCCTTGAGCAGCGCGAAGGTGCCGACAAGGGATACCGGGATCGTGATCGCCGGGATCAACGTCGCGCGCCAGTCCTGAAGGAATAAGAAGATGACCAGGACGACGAGGGCGATCGCCAGGCCCAGCGTCGTCAACACCTCTTTGATGGACTCTTGCACGAAGACCGAGGTGTCGAACGCGATCTCGTAGTGCACGCCGGGCGGGAACGACTTCGAAAGCCGATCGAGCGCGTCTCGGACGCCCTTCGAGAGGCTGAGCGTGTTGGCGTCGTTGAGCTGCAGCACGCCCATACCGACGGTGGCGGTCTTGCCGTTGAAGGCCAAGTTGGTCGAGTAGTCTTGGGCGCCGAGGTCGACTCGACCGACGTCGCTGACGTGGACGAGATAGTTCGGACCTGCCTTGACGACGATGTTGGCGAACTCGGCCGGCGAGGTCAGACGCCCCGCCACGCGCACGTTGTATTCATACGCCTGGCCCGTCGGTGCCGGCGGCTGGCCGACCGCGCCCGCGGCGACCTGGACGTTCTGCTGCGAGAGCGCGTTGGTGACGTCGTCGGCCGTCAGATCGTACGCCTGCAGTTTCGCAGGGTCGAGCCACAGGCGCATCGCGTACTTGCGTTCGCCGAAGATGATGACTTGGCCGACACCCTTGACGCGCTGGAGCTCCTGGGTGATGAAACGGTCCGCATAATTGCTCAGGAAGAGCGTATCGTACTTCGGATTGTCCGAAACCAGCGCGATCGCCATAGCGAACGAGGACGAGTTCTTGGTGACGGTGACGCCCGTCTGCTTGACTTGCGCCGGCAAGACGCCTTGTGCGACGTTGACGCGCGTCTGGACGTCTTGGAGGGCTTTGTCGACATCACGGCCCAGGAAGAACGTCGCATTGATCGTGCTCGTGCCGTTGTCGGCGCTGGAGGACGAGATGTAGCGGAGGCCTTCGGCGCCGTTGATCTGTTGTTCGAGCGGGTTGGTGACGGACTGCTCCACCGCTTGCGCATTGGCGCCGATGTACACGGATTGCACCGTGATCGCCGGCGGCGCGATCGCCGGGAACTGGGCGATAGGCAGCGTCGGAATGGCGATCGCCCCGGCGAGCAAGATGACGGCGGCACAGACCCCGGCCAGGATCGGCCGCGAGATGAAGATGTTGCCCGACATCAGTGTTTCGCTGCGCTAGGTGGGGGAGCGGCGCCCGGCGGCGGCAAGACCTGCACCGGCGTTCCCGGCTGCAAGAGCGCGGAGTGGTTGAGGATCGCCTGTACGCCGGGCTTGAGCCCTGGACCGGTCACTTCGACCTGCTGATCGTTCTGGATCCCTACCTCGAGAGCGACTTCCTTCGCCTTGCCGTCCTCGATGATGAACATCGAGTACCCCGCCGGCGTCTGGTAGACGGCGGCACGCGGAGCCAACAGCACCCCGCTCTTATGCGCCTGCGAATACTGGACGTTGGCGACCATGCCGCCGCGCAAGGCAAGATCGGTGTTTGCGAGCGGGATGCGCGCCATGTAGACCGACGTGCCTGGATCCGCCGACGCGTTGAGATAGCGCACCGCGCCTTGCCACGTGCGTCCGCTCAATCCGTTGACCGTGATGGTGACCGGTGTGCCGACGCGGACGTAGCCGAGATCGCTACCGGCGATGCTGGTGTCGACGTAGACGGGATCGAGTTGCGAGACTTGCATCAAGACGGTGCCCGGCGCCGCGAGCGAGCCTGGATCGACGTTGCGTGCGGTCACCACGCCGTCGAACGGCGCGCTGACGCGTGTCTGCTCGAGCTGGTGCTGGACCGCCGCTAACGATGCCTCTTGCGCGGCGAGCTGAGCGTTCGCGGCGCTGTTGCCCGACGCCAGACTGGCGTTCTGCGCGGCCACCTGCGCGGATCGCAGCGCGGCTTGTGCCGCCGCCGCAGCGTTGACGGAGTCATCAAGCGCGGACTTCGAGACGTAGCCTTTGGTGAACAGCTGCTGATTGCGCTGCAGGTCGCGCGCAGCGGTATCGTACGCCACCTGCGCGGAATGGAGCTGGGCTTGCGCAGTGGACGAGCCGCCCAGCGTGGTGGCTTGGAGCTCAGCGAGGTTGGCTGCCTGCTGCGCCGCCTGCGCGCGCAGCGTGGTGTCGTCGATCTGCACGAGCAATTGGCCTTGGTGCACGTGCTGGCCGATCTGGGCGTTCACCGCGAGCACGTTGCCCGACGCGACCGACGACAGATCGCCGACCTGCTTGGCGACGACCGTGCCCGTCACGCTTGCGTACTGCGAGATGTCGCCGCGCACGATCGGCGCAGCGGCCACCGGGAACGCGAACCCTCCGGCGCCGCCGCCGGGCGGCCCTTGCTGTCGCGCGCACGCGCTCGTCAGCAGCGCGCCGGCGCTTGCGAAGGTGAGGGCGAAGAGGATAATAGAGGGCCGCGCCGCCCCACGCGGCGTTTGATTCAACGTGTGCATGCTTGGCCGCCCCTATACTGCATGCGGGCGCAGAGGCCTGCTATCTCAACAGGTAGGCACGCTCTAGGCGTGCAGCATCTCGCGCGCGGCGTTCCAACCAGCGGCACCCATGACGCCGCCGCCCGGGTGCGCCGCTGCCCCGCACAGGAACAGCCCGCGGATCGGGGTCCGGTAGCCGGCAAAGCCCGGCACCGGCCGGAACATGAACAGCTGGTGCAGCGCCATCGAGCCCTGGAATATGTTGCCGCCGGTCAGATTGAAGGTGCGCTCGAGGTCCACCGGGCTGAGCACCTGGCGCGCGAGCACTGATGACTTGAAGCCCGGCGCGTGGCGCTCGACGATGTCGAAGCAGCGATCGGCGAACTCGTTCTTTGTCTCATCGTCCCAGCCGCCTTCCTTGAGATGGTAGGGCGCGTACTGGATGAACATCGACATGACGTGTTTGCCGGCCGGCGCGAGCGAGTCGTCCAACGATGACGGGAACTGGCACTCGACGACCGGTTCCTTCGAGGGATAGCCGTACTTGGCGTCGTCGAAGGCGCGCTCGATGAAGTCCTGCGACGGGCACAGATGCACGGTGCCGTGATGCTGAGGCCCGGACGCCGTGCCCGGCAGCACGGTGAAATTCGGCAGCGATGACAAGGCAGCGTTGATCTTCAACGACGCGCTGCTGTAGTCGATGCGCTTGACCGCTGCCAGGAAATCCGGCGGCAGCAGCGACTCGTCGAGCAGCTTGGTGAAGGTGATGTTGCAATCGACGTTGCTCGCGACGTGGCGCGCGTGGAACTCGTCGCCGTTGCGCAGCGCCACCCCGGTCACCGCGCCGTCGCGTACGACGATCTTGGCGACCTCGGCTTCGGTGCGGATGTCCACGCCCAGGTCCTTGGCGGCGCCGGCGAGCGCTTGGGTCAGGCCGCCCATGCCGCCTCTGACATATGCCCAGACGCCGCGCTTGCCGTTGGTCTCGCCCATGACGTGATGGAAGAGCACGTAGGCCGTGCCCGGCATCGAGGGCGATGCGAACGATCCGATGATCGCGTCGGTCGCAAGCGTGCCTTTGAGCTGCTCGTCTTCGAACCAGCGGTCGAGGATCGGGCGCGCGGGGCCGGTCAGCACTTCGATCGCCTCGCCCAGACCCGGTCCGAGCTTGCTGAGGCTGCGTCCGAGCGGCGCCATCTTGAGCAGATCGCCCAAGCCCGGCTTGGCGACGTTGGGCGGCGTTTGGATCAGCGTCGGCTCGATGACCGAAGCGACGCGCTCGAGCATCTGCTCGTAGCGCGGGTACGCCTGAGCGTCTTTTTCGCTGAACTTGGCGATCTCGCGCAGGTTCGAATCGTTATCGGAGCCCAACATCAAGTAGCGGCCGTCCAACGTGGGCGAGAACGACGCCGGATGGCGCTCGATCAGATCGAAACCGTAGTCGCGCAGGCGCAGATCGCGCGCGATCTCCGGACGGAACAGGCTGTTGACGTAGGCCGCGGTCGAGAACTTGAAGCCGGGAAAGGTCTCCTCGGTGACGCATGCGCCGCCCACGATGTAGCGCCGCTCGAGCACGAGCACCTTACGTCCCGCCCGCGCGAGGTAACAGGCCGTGACCAGGCCGTTGTGGCCGCCCCCGATGATGATGGCGTCGTACTTCAATCCCTCAACCCCTCGACCGTCCCGAAACATTCCCAGAGCGATAGGGTATAATGCCCTCGGAGGACTCCTATAGCCATGGCTCTGTCTCTCGTCTCCGCGGCGCGCTGGGCGCTGCAATTCCCCAAAACGGCGCTGCTCGCGTCCCGCTTATTTCTCGACACGCGCGTTTCCCCGCTGCTCAAAGTGGCGGCGGCGATCGCGGCGGTCGTCGTGATCTCGCCCGTCGATTTGTTCGGCGATTTCCCCATCATCGGCCAGCTCGACGACATCGCGCTGCTCATGCTGCTGGTGACGCTGTTCGTCAAGCTGTGCCCGGCGAATATCGTTCGGGAACACCAATCGGCGACCGGCACCGACCCGGCGGCGAGCTCGTGGCGCCCGCCTTCGGATCCCGGCCAGATAAAGAACGTCACCCCGCGCTCTTGAGCGCGGGCGTCTTTGTAGTAGCGCGTTCTCTGAACGCGCAACATCTCCGCGCACGAAAAGCGACGCGCTACTACAATTGTAGTAGCGCGCTAAGTCGTAATAGCGCGTTCTTTTGAACGCGCCCTTTCGTCTAGGCTAGCCGCTCGAACACAAACACGCGCCGCGTCTTGCTCTGCCCGCGATACGATTCGACGAAGCGATAGCCGTTGTCGCGCGCCAGGTTGAGCGCCGCCTCGATTTTCGACGCGCTTGCCGCCGGCAATTCGAGCGCCATGTAGTGCTGGTCGTTTTTCGGGTGGCTATTGACGCCGGCAGTGGCCCGCTCGACGAGCCGGTTGATCGCCCGCAGCAGCCCGGCCGCGATTGGCTCGCCCGCCACGAAAAGCTTGCTACCCAAGGCTTCGATGGGCAAACTGCCGGCCGAGGGGTCCACCAGGCACAGGTGGCGCTTATCTTTGGGCCTGACGATCGAGAACTTGTGGTCCCGATAGACGATATCGATGGCCTGGCCGCCGTCGGGCAGCGCCAGGCGGTCTTTTTCGGTGATCCTGGCATCGGTCGCTAGGCCATCGTTGAGCTCGGACAGTTCTTCTGCTAAGAGATTCTGCACGACGCGCCACGCGTTGTCCGCGCGCTCGGTGTTGGTGCGCTGCTCGCGGCCGCCGTCCTCGTATTCGCGTAGACGTTCGCGGATCGCGCCGCGAATATCAGTGACGTCGACATCGATTCGCAACTCTTGCAGCACGCGCGCAGCCTCCGAAAAACAGTTGTCTGAAAGAACAGCACAACCGAGTTCTAGGAATGTACGTCGGTTGTGCGAGACTGACGAAGCGCCGTGGTTCTGCTACGCGCTTGGAGTTCTCCTCGTCATCTCGAAACAGAACTCGAAAAAAAATTCATTAACCGCGGGACGAAGATCTTCAAGACGCGGGCGAGTCCGCTCGGCGCACGGCGGCCAAAACTTCCTCGGCCTCCTTCGCGCTCGCGAAGCATACCGCACCGCGACACACGATTGCCCGTGGCGCGTCGGTCTCGCCGGCATCGAGAGCGCTCGCGCGCGCCCGATCGCGCGGATCGATCGCGTTGAGGCGCAGCGGCGGCGCTGCGACGGCGAGCAAGCGGTCCCGCAGCGCGTTCATCGCGGCGGAGCCGTGCTCGCCCACCAGCTTGATGTCGAACGGCGGCTCTAACGCGTCGAGCACCGCGCCCGCGTAGGACGCGCCGAACACTCCCATGCGAGCGTACGTCGCGGTGAAGCGCTCGAGCACGGTGCGCGCCCGCTCCGCCAAGGCTTCCTCGCCCGTGAAGGCGCTCAGCGCTATCAGCACCCGCGCCATGAGCGCGTTTTCGGGCATCGGCGCGACGGGCTCCGACACGCGGCCAGGCTCGGCGGCATCGGGCAGCCGGTCGAGATACGCCCCCGCAGACTGGTCGTAGAGCGGGTCGCTTGCGCGGACCAGGGACAGGGCGCGTTCGAGCCAGCGGATCTCGCCGGTGGCTTGGAAGGCCGCAAGCGCAGCCCATGCGCTCCACGCCTGATCGCCGAGCAAGCCGCGCACGTGCGCCGTGCCGTCCGAATAGCGGGTCATCAGACCGTCGACGAGCATGCTCGACCACAGCATCTCGAGGATCTCGACGCCGCGCCCGATCCACGCGCCGGCATCCTCGCCCTGCGCCGACAGCAGCGGGCCGGCGCAGATCAGCGCATGCGCGGCCTCGGCGTTCCACGACGTATAAATCGTCCCATCGACATATGGAGCGGTCGAATTCATTCGACCGTCCTTATCGAGCTGATAATACGTCTCATCAGCATCCTGGCTGCCGCCATAGCCGCGCCGGTCGGCGCTCCACAGGGTCGCGTCCAAGTAGCGTTTGGTGTCGACCGCGACCCGCCCGAGCGCCGCGTCGCCGAAGAGCGCGCTTGCGCGCGCGCAGGCGAGCAGCAGGCCGCCCAAGTCTTCGAGCATCTTCTCGAAATGCGGAACGCCAAAATCGCGTGTGGTCGAATAGCGGAAGAAGCCGCCTTCGACGTGGTCGTACATGCCGCCGCCCGCCATCGCCCGCAGTGACATCTGCACCATCGTCTGCACGCGCCCGTCCGGGTGGCGGCTGTAGAAGTCCAAGAGGAATTGCAGCACGTCCGCCTGCGGGAACTTCGGCTCGGTGCCGAAGCCGCCGAACTCGTCATCGAACGCCTCGGACGCCGCGGCGACGATCGCTGCCGGCGCGCCGGCGTCCAGCTGGCCCGCTGGCGCTGTAGGCGTGTGGGTTCGCTTGGCGCGCACCTCGGCGATGCGCCGCGCGAATTCGAGCCGGTTGGCCGGCTCGGCATAGAGGTCACAGACCTGCTGGAGGAACGGCAGCATGGCCTCAGGCGGTATGTACGTGCCTCCGCGGAGAATCTCGCCTTCGGGCGTGAGGATCACCGTGGTGGGCCAGCCGCCCATGTTATAGCGCGCATTGATATCGGGGCGTTGGTCGTTGTCGACCCGGATAGGCACATACCGGTCGTTGATGAGGTCGATCACCGCAGGATCGGAATACGAGGTCTCGTCCATCACGTGGCACCAGTGGCACCACACGGCCGAGATCGCCAACAACACAGGTTTGTGTTCGGCCTGCGCGTGAGCGAACGAATCGGGTCCCCATTGCTGCCAGTTGATCTCGGCGGCGCGATTGGGGCGGGGGGAGAAATGGAGTTTGGCGGCCATGGTCGCACCCGCTTCGCCGTTGTAGCGGTCGAAATCATTCGACCGTCCGCAACCCATGGAGCGGTCGAATTTATTCGACCGCGCACGACGTGAGGATCGAACCCGCCGGCGACTCCGCGGTGATCGCCATCCTCGGCGACGTCATCGACCTCGCCACGGTGCGCCGGGTCTGGTCGGTCGCGGCGCTGGCGCGCGAACGCTTCGGCGACGCCGCGCTCGACGTGGTCGGCGCGTACGCCTCGGTGCTCGTGCGTTTCGATCCGGCGCGGCTCGACCTCGCCATCGCGCTGGCGTGCCTGCGCGGCTGCGCGCAAGAAGGCGAAGAGCGCATCGTGCTCACGCCCAGACGCATCCGCGTGGGAGTGTGCTTCGGCGAGGACCACGGCGTGGATCTGCAAGACACAGCCGCCGAGGTCGGCACGAGCGCGAAAGAATACGTCAGGACGCTGTGCGCCGCGCAGTTCCACGTCGCGTTTCTCGGCTTCATCGCCGGCTTTCCGTATCTGCTCGGCTTGCCGCCCGAGCTCGGCGCGCCGCGACGGCCGGCGCCGCGCGACCGTGTGCCCGCGGGCAGCGTCGCAGTGGCCGGCACGCAGTGCGGCATCTACCCTACGGCATCGCCGGGCGGCTGGCGCCTCATCGGCACCACCAGCGCGGCGATCTTCGATCCGGCGCACGAGCCGCCCGCGTTGTTCGCGCCGGGCGACGAGGTGAGATTCGCCGCAGTCTCGCGCGTCGGTGACGCGGTCGCAGAGGTGGCGTGGTGACTTCGCAGCGCGCGCTGCGCGTGCTTGCGCCCGGGGCGCTCTCGACGGTGCAAGATCTGGGTCGCCGCGACGTGGCGCGCTTCGGCGTGTCGCCGTCAGGCGCCGCTGATTGGTACAGCGCGAGCGCCGCGAACCTGCTGGTCGGCAATCCGACGGGCGCCGCGCTCATCGAAACCACGCTGACGGGCGCGGAGTTCGAGCTGCAATGCGACGCCGCGATCGCGGTGACCGGCGCGGTCGCCTCTCTGCTGATCGACGGCGTGCCGGCGGCGCGCTGGCAGGCGCAGGAAGTGCGCGACGGCGCGAAGATCGAGATCGGCGCAGCAGAACGCGGCGCGCGTTCGTACCTGGCTGTCGATGGCGGCATCGAGGTGCCGCTTGTCTTAGGGAGCGCTTCGACGGATCTGGGCGCGGGCTTCGGGGGCTATCGCGGCCGGGCGCTGCGCACCGGCGACATCCTTAGCGTAGTAGCTCGTTCCCTGGACCCGCCCAGCGCGGCTTCGACCCCGCTGTGCTATGCGCCCGAGACGATCCCAGACTGGGATCCCTCGACGATCGTGCGCGTCTTGCCTGGGCCGCACCGAGCATCGCTCTCCGACGCCGCGTGGCACGAGCTGTTCGCGCGCTCGTACGGCGTCTCGAGCAGGTCCACACGCCAAGGCCTGCAGCTCGAGGGCGAGGCGCTTGCGCTCGACCGCCCGACCGACGTGATCTCGGCGGGTGCGTATGCCGGGTGCGTGCAAATCACCAGCGCCGGACTGCCGGTCATGCTGCTCGCAGAACACCAGACGACGGGCGGCTACGCGACGGCTGCGTGCACGATCGCAGCAGACGTTCCGCGCGCCGGACAGCTGCGGCCCGGCGACCGCGTGCGGTTCACCTTGGTGTCGCGCATCGATGCGGTGCACGCGCTCGCAGCGCTGCATCGCAACCTCGCATCGGCGTCGCCGGATCCGCCGGCGCAGCTCGGCGCCGGTTTCTACGAAGGGTTGTAGGACGCAGCGTGACCATCGATCTCAACTGCGATATCGGTGAATCCTACGGCGCGTGGCGCATGGGCGACGACCTCGCATTGCTCGACGTCGTATCCTCGGCCAACGTCGCGTGCGGATTCCATGCCGGCGATCCGACAACCATCGACGCCACCGTCCGCGCGGCTGCCGAACGCCAGGTGGCGATCGGCGCGCATCCGTCGTATCCGGATCTCGCCGGATTCGGGCGGCGCAGCATGGACCTCAAACCCGGCGACGTCGAGTCGGGCGTGCTCTATCAGATCGGCGCGCTCGCGGCCTTCGCCGTAGCGGCCGGCGTGCCGCTGCACCACGTCAAGCCCCACGGCGCTCTATATAATGATGCATTCGCCAACAAGCCGCTCGCCGAAGCGATCGCGCAAGCGGTCGCGCGCTTCGACAAGAACCTCGTGCTTGTCGGCCTGCCGAAGTCAGCCTTGCTCGCGGCCGGCCGCGCCGCCGGCCTGCCGACCGCGGCCGAGGGCTTTTGCGACCGCACCTACGAGCCCGACGGCACGCTGCGCTCGCGCACCAAAGACGGCGCGCTGATCACCGACCCCGCCAAGGCCGCCAAACAAGCCCTCGCCCTTGCCGCCGGCGGCCAGGTGCAGACGCTTTGCATCCATAGCGACACGCCGGGTGCGTCGGCAATCGCGTTCGCGGTGCGGGCGGCGTTGCGCGACGCCCGTTTCGATATCGCGCCGCTGCACCCATGAGCACGCCAGAGCGCCTCGAGGCGATCCTGCAAAACGTCGCGGAGCGCTTCGCGGACGTCGAAGTGCTCAAGACCGCAGTGCGCCGCGAAGGCCGCGCGTACGCGCTCTCGGTGATTATCGACCGCGAGGGCGGCGTCGACACGGCGCTATGCGAGCGCATCACCCGCTTCATCGACCAACGCGTCGAAGCGGAGAAGTTCGACGCGGCCCTCGGGCCTTATACCATCGAAGTCGGGTCGGC
>Ga0209656_10001263_pt1 | contig 16464 bp, 14 predicted proteins | sample BogFormECP12_OM2_FD_188239 | JGI IMG/M metagenome (GOLD analysis project Ga0209656, IMG submission 188239) | Bog forest soil microbial communities from Calvert Island, British Columbia, Canada - ECP12_OM2 (SPAdes) (version 2) | ecosystem: Environmental > Aquatic > Freshwater > Wetlands > Bog ... | reverse complement strand
TCTCATCCATACCTGGCGTGATCACTGCCACGCCTTTTCCACGACGCTCACTACCGCAGCTTTTGGCTGAAGCAGCTCGTGGCGGCTTGAGGCCTCCCCCTGCAGGGCGGCCCCGAAGGGCCCTCCCTCATCTCTCGCACAGCATGACGATTGCTCGTCTTCTTGACGCACCCCGCATGGGCTGGCTGAACTCCGCGCCGCCAGGTTGCCCTCGCTCGGCGAGGTAGAGTTCGTTCTGCGCTCCGCCGGCCGCACCCTCCGGCCGCCGGCGCGGCAGCTCGGCGAAGCGGTGCTCGCCTTCGGCGAACGGCTACTGCCAAGGACGGAGCCAGTCGGATAGGTTCTCACAGCCGTCGTGCGCGACCTCACGGTACTTCGAAGATGCTGCAGCGCGGACCATCTATCTGACGGTGGCCGATGCCGATCGCGACCATATCGTTGATCCAAGCGAAGTGCGCGGACGCAGTCTCGAACAGCGGCGCGATGCGGAAGTAGTACGCTGCTGGATCGAAGGACTCGTCGCGTTCCAGACGCGCGATGCCATCGGGCGGCCCATGGCGCACGCCGCGCTTTGCGATGCCGATGAGGGCACCGTCCCTGGCCTTGAGCACGAGCCGGACATCCAGCTTGATGCTCCCGTCGCTGCGGACCGCTTGCCAGTCGGCGCCCCCTTCCAGCAGTACGCGTTCGGCCAATCGTTGCTGTTCCGCGGCCATATACGTCGATCTCTTTTTCCCGATCGTTCCGGAGATCGGGCGTTCGCTCACAACAGGACAATGTCGGCGTGCCGCTTCACCTGACCGCGACACGATTGGCGCCAACGCCGCGATAGCCAGCCCGTCTCCGTAACGCGACGCCCTCGCGGCGCGCTGCAACACCGGTCCCGACAGGCCGAGAGCAGAGGCGATCAGCGCCAGATGGCTGAGCGTCTCCCGAAGATTCCAAGACCGCCAGCTCGGGCATATCCGGTTCCAGAGAGGCGCAAACTACTGCGGATGCCAGCGCCATGTTTGGGCTTCCCACACTTCGCGCCAAGCGTGTCGGACAGCCGTCGCCCGTCTAGCCATTCCCAGGCTAGTGATGGTTGGACGTTGAATGCTCCATCGACGCGTCGCTCCCAGTTGGACTCATAGGGTTCTTTCGTCTCCGCCTTGAGGTACACACGCCCGCTCGCCAGGGCACCGGTTTCAGGGCCTCGTGGAGCTGTTCGACGAACCGGCTCGTCCGCGCCGAGCGGCCCTGGCGCGTGTGGATCAGCGCCACCACATCGGCGGGCGGCAGGCGCCATTGGCGCAGCACCTCGACGAGCGTGCCACGGGCCAGATCTTCCGCCACATCCCATTCCGAGCGCATCACGATGCCCATGCCGCCGAGCGCCCATTCGCGGGCGACGCCACCGTCATTCGTGGTGAGCGAAGGGCGGACGCGCACGCTCGCCGCCCGGCCGCCAAGCGCCGGCGTCAGGCGCCAAAGGGTGATGTCCTCGTCGTTCTCCTTGAGCACGATGCAGGCGTGGCGGGAGAGCTCCTCCGGCCGCGCCGGCTCACCGTGGCGCGCCAGATAGGCGGGCGCGGCACAGAGGAATCGACCGTTCGGCGCGAGCTTATGCATCACCAGCTCCGAATCGCGCAGCTCACCGATATGGACCAGCACATCCCAGGTTTCCTCGCGAAAATGGAAGGGCCGGTCGGACAGCAGCAGGTCGATCTGCACCTCGGGGAATTGCGCGCGGAAGGACGCAACCACCGGGGCGACGTAGCGGCGCCCGAAGCCGAGCGGCGCCAGAATCCGCAGATGGCCCGAGACGACGTCCCGCCGCGCGGCGAGCGCGTCGGCGATACTGTTGATCTCCTCGACCACGCGCCCGGCATGCTCCGCGAGCAGGATGCCCTCATCCGTCAGCGCGAGGCGCCGTCCGGAACGGTCGACCAAGCGGACGCCGAGCCGCTCCTCGAGCAGCCGGAGCCGCTGGGTGACCGCCGGCGGCGTCACGTTCAGCGCCCGCGCGGCGGCCGCAAGCGAGGCGACGCTGGACACCGTTGCGAAGAAGCGGAGGTCCTCAGTTGAAATCATTAAGGCCGAACATACCGCTCCATGCACCTCAGGTTAATTCCAATCTTCGGCTGCCGCGGCAAAAAGTAGTCGCTCCCGTGGGCGCAATCGAGCGCCTCCGCAAATCATAAGGAAGCGCTCCATGGCCGGAGGCATCGCCGCCGCCTTCTCCACCGCCCGATTCACAGACCTGTCCGCGACAGCCCGGCCGACCAAGCGCCGCTTCCTCGTGATGGGCATGTTGTTCGTGACGGTGGTTATCAACTACCTCGATCGCAGCAATCTCTCGATCGCCTCCCCCCATGTGTCCGCGCAGTTCAACCTGACGCCGACGCAGATGGGCCTGATCTTCTCAGCCTTCGGCTGGATCTACGGCCCGCTGCAGATCCCCGGCGGCTGGCTGGTGGACCGCATCCATCCGCGCGTCTTCTATCCGGCGACGATCCTGCTCTGGTCGCTCGCAACCTTCAGCTTCGGCGTCTCCACCGGGTTCGCCATGCTGATCGCACTGCGCCTCCTGGTCGGGCTCTGCGAGGTGCCGAGCTTCCTGATCAACAATCGCATTGCGACAACCTGGTTCGGAGAGCACGAGCGCGCGACCTGCGTCGGCGCCTATACGGCGGCGGAATATGTCGGCCTCGCCTTCCTGCTGCCGATCCTCGGCTGGCTGTTGACGACGTTCGGCTGGCCCTCGGTGTTCTTCGTCACCGGTGCGATCGGCGTGATCTGGTCGGTGATCTTCTTCCTTCTCTACCGCGACCCGCACGGCATGAAGGGCGTGAACGAGGCGGAGATCGCCCTCATCGCCTCGAGCGGTGGCATCCCGGACCTGAGCGAGCGCATCAAGGCGCGCAAGGGCACGGAAATGAGCGGCTCGGTCTGGACCAATCTCGCGATCGTGCTCGGGCGGCGGAAGCTCTGGGGCCTCTATATCGGCGAGTTCTGCTGGGCGACGACCAACACCTTCTTCCTCACCTGGTTCCCGACCTATCTCGTGGAGTACCGGCATTTCAGTTTCATCAACGCAGGCTTCTACGGCGCGGTCCCGTTCCTCGCCGCCTTCCTCGGCGTGATCTGCTCGGGCCTGCTTTCCGATTACTCCGTGCGCCGCGGTGTGAGCCTCAGCGTGGCGCGCAAGACGCCGATCATCGGCGGCATGCTGCTTGCCTCCATCATCGTCGGCGCCAATTTCGTCGACAGCGCGCCGCTGGTGATCATGTTCATGGCGATCGCCTTCTTCGCGAACGGTCTCGCCTCTATCCACTGGTCGCTCGTCTCGGCGGTTGCACCTGAACGGCTCATCGGACTGACCAGCGGCACCTTCAACTTCGTCGGCTCGATAGCCTTCATTACCACGCCCATCGTGATCGGCCATCTGCTGACCACCGGCAGCATCGGCGGCCCGCTCACCTTCGTCTCCATCACCGCAGCGATCGGCGCTTGCGCCTATATCGTCTTGGTCGGCCGGGTCGAGCGCGTGTCGGAGTGAGACGCGCTTGTTGCATGCACTCGAGTTTTGAGTTCAATCGGATGGAAGGCGCAATGAACAAGCCCAGGATCGCGATTCTCGGTTTCGCCATCGAGAGCAACAGGTTCGCCCCGGTTTCCACGCGCGCCGATTTCGTGTCGCGCAGCTTCCTGGCGGGCGAGCGGCTGCTCGACGAGGCGCGCAGCGACGCGCCCGCGATGACGCCCGAGATCCCCGCCTTCGTGCGTGCGATGGATGCCGGGGCGGGTTGGACGCCGGTGCCGATCCTCTCCGCAAACGCCGAATCGGGCGGCCCGGTGGACCACGCATTCTTCGCCGAGACCTGCGCGGAATTCCGCGCGCGGCTGCAGGCGGCGCTGCCGCTCGATGCCGTCTATATCTGCGAGCATGGTGCCGCGATCACCACCGAGGAGCGCGACCCGGATGGCGCCGTATTCGCCCTGGTGCGCGAGATCGTCGGGGCGGACGTGCCGGTCGTCGCGACCGTCGACCTCCACGCGAACGTCTCCGACCGCATGGTCGATTCAGTGGACGTGCTGGTCTCTTACCTCCGGAATCCGCATACCGACATGGCCGAACGCGGCGCCGAGGCCGCTGCCATCCTCACGGAGCTCCTGGGCGGCATGCTCCCGGCCGTCGCACATCTCCGCATGCCGATCTGCTCGCCGCCGACGCAGCTGCTCACCGCGCGCGGCCAAGGCCCCTATGCCGACATGATCGAGGCGAGCGAGGCGATCAGCGATCCGGGCATCGTGAACATCGCGATCGTCGGGGGCTTCGTCTATAGCGACACGCCGAAGAACGGCCTCACCGTCATCGTGACCACGCGCGGCAATGCTGCACTCGCCAAGCGCACGGCTGAGGCGCTCGCAGCGATCGGCTGGCGCGAGCGCGCGCGCTTCACGCCCGAGCTCACGTCCCCGCAAGAGGCGGTCTCGCGCGCGAGATCCGTCGGCACGGATCTGTCTCTCCCCTCGATCCTGCTCGCCGATGTCGCCGACAATCCCGGCGGCGGCGGCCGCGGCAATACGCCGTATCTACTGAGCCAACTGGTCGCGGCAGGGGCGCAGGGAGTGCTGTTCGGCGTGGTGACCGACCCCGAACTCGCGGCGGAGGCGCATCAGCGCGGTGAAGGAGCCACGTTCGAGGCTGCCTTCAACCGCGCCGAGACGACGCAATTCTCCGACGAGTTCAGCGCGCGGGCGACCGTGATCAAGCTCAGCGATGGCAAGGCGGTCGGCCGGCGCGGTCAGCTCGCCGGCTGCAGTTTCGATCTCGGGCCGGCGGCCGCATTGCTGATCGGTGGCATCACCGTGATCGTCATCACCAACCGCCACCAGTGTCACGAGCCGATGATGTTCGAGATGTTCGGCTTCGACATCGCCAAGGCACGCACCGTCGTGGTGAAATCCCGCGGACATTTCCGCGCGGCCTTCGACGAGTTCTTCCCCAGCGAGCGCATCATCTCGGTGGACGAGCCCGGCCTCACCTCGCCGATCCTCTCGCGCTTCGATTTCACGCACCTGCCCCGCCCGGTGATCCCGCTCGACGAGGTCACGGCCGCAGTACCACCCGCACGCATCGTGAGCACCGGGAAATGACCACGAACACCACGCTGGAGTCGCTCGACACGCCGTCCCTGCTGCTCGACGAGACGCGGCTCGCGGCCAACGTGGCGAAGCTCCGCGCGCATCTCGCGCCGCTCGGCGTTGAGTTCCGGCCGCATATGAAGACCGCGAAGAGCATCGACGTCGCCCGGCGCGTGATGGACCGGCCGGACGGGCCGATCACGGTCTCTACGCTGAAAGAGGCGGAGGAATTCGCCGCGGGCGGCGTGCGGGACATCCTCTATGCCGTCGGCCTCGCGCCGGGGAAGCTCGATCGGATCACGGCGCTGCGCCGCAAGGGAGTCGACCTCTCGATCATCGTCGACAGCACGGAAGCCGCGGTGGCGGTCGCGGCTCACGCGACCGCGACGGGCGATGCGATCCCGACTCTGATTGAGATCGACTCGGACGGCCACCGCGCCGGGATCCGCCGCAGCCAAGCGGGGTTGCTGATCGAGATCGGCCGCATCCTGCACCAGCGCGGCGCGGCGCTGCGGGGGATCGTCACGCACGCGGGCGAATCCTATCACTGCCACGGCACGGAAGCGCTGGCGGCGATGGCCGAGCAGGAGCGCGCGGAGGCGATCGGCTGCGCGGAGCTCCTGCGCGCGGCGGGGCTCCCCGCGCCGGTGGTCAGCGTCGGCTCGACGCCGACCGCGTATTTCGTCCGCGACCTGACCGGGGTCACCGAGGTGCGCGCCGGCGTGTTCATGTTCTGCGATCTGTTCATGACCGGCATCGGCGTCTGCAGGACGGACGACATCGCGCTGAGCGTGCTCGCGACCGTGATCGGCCGCACTCCGGAACGCGGCTGGGTCATCGTCGATGCCGGCTGGATGGCCATGTCGGGCGATCGCGGCACGCGCAACCAGCCGGTGGACCAGTTCTTCGGCGTGGTCTGCGACCTCGACGGCAAGCTCTATCCCGACATCGTCATGATCAAGGCTAATCAGGAGCAGGGCATCATCGCCGCGCGCCCAGGCACGGAGGCCAGGCTCCCGGACCTCGGCATCGGCGCCAAACTCCGCATCCTGCCCAACCACGCCTGCGCCACCGGCGCGCAGCATGACCGGTACCACGTGGTCAGGGGTGCCGCGCACGCGGTCGAGGCTGTCTGGCCGCGCTTCGGCGGCTGGTGAGCGCGCGCGAAGGCGGCTGCCAGCAACGTCCCAACGCTACGGATCATCCGGAAGGAACAATGAAGATCACCAAGGTTGAGCCTCTGCTCATCGACCGCTTCTGCTTCGTCCGCGTCGAGACCGACGAGGGCATTAGCGGCATCGGCGAGTCCGGTGCCTGGGGCCAGCTCGAGGCCTCGGCGGCGGCAATCCGGAAATACGCGGACTACCTCGTCGGCCGCGACCCGCGCCCGATCGAGCACCACTGGAACGTCATGCTGCGGGCGACGCATTTCACCGGTGCAGCGATCACCGGCGCGGCCTCCGCGATCGAGGTGGCGTTGTGGGACATCAAGGGCAAGTTCCATGGCGTGCCGGTCTATGAGCTGCTCGGCGGCAAGGTGCGCGGCACGGCGCGGGTCTATGCGCATCTCAAGGGCCGCTCGATCGAGCAGGTCGTCGAGGAGGCGAAGCGGCTGAAGGCCGAGGGGTTCAACGCCGTCGGCCATTTCAACCCGCTGCTCAACGAGGACGAGAGCATCCCCTACTTCAAGCCTCACGCGCAGAAGGTGGGCGATGCGATCGAGAATGTCCGCCGCGTCCGTGAGGCGGTGGGGCCGAAGGTTGATCTCTGCGTCGAGATCCATCGCCGCATGACGCCGCCCGAGGCTATCGCGCTCGGCCGCGGCATCGAGCCCTATATGCCGATGTTCATCGAGGACCCGCTGCGCCCGGACAGCTTGGATGCCATGGCCTACGTCGCCGACCACATCCCGATCCCGATCGCGACCGGCGAGCGCTTCATCAGCCTGCACCAGTTCCAGGCGCTGCTGACGCGCCGCGGCGTTCAGTATCTCCGTCCGGATGTCTGCATGGTGGGCGGCATCACCGCGACCAAGAAGATCGCGGCCCTCGCCGAGGCGCACGATGCGATGATCGTGCCGCACAACCCGCTCTCGCCGGTGAGCACTGCGGCCTGCCTGCAGGTGGCGGCCTGCATCCCGAACTTCGCAATTCAGGAATACCCGTCTGGGACCCCGGGCATCGACAAGGACGGTAGCGTGCTAGGCAACGACATCGTCCGCGGGCTCTCCGCGCACGAGAACGGCTTCGTCCCCATCCCGAACGTGCCGGGGATCGGCGTGGAACTGACCGAGGATGTCGAGAAGCGCTTCCCCTACAAGCCGAAGCCCGTGCAGATGCGCGCGCATGTCGACGGATCAGTCGTCGACCAGTGACGCGGCGGATTGTCAGAACGGTGCCTGCGGCTGTTCCAGCACGCGCGCACGCTGGGATCGGTTCTGGAGATGGTGAGCGCCATGGAGGCAATTGAGTCCATCGTAGCCAAGGGCGCTCCGGCGCCTTTCGGCCACTATATGCAGGCGACCGCCTGGAAGGACCTGGTGTTCGTTTCGGGCCAGCTTGCGGCGCGGGCTGACGGCTCGCACGCGGCCGACCGGCCCTTCGACGCGCAGGCCCGGCAGGCCCTCGCAAGCCTGCTAGCGATCCTGCGCGAGGCCGGCAGCGGCCCCGAGCGGGTACTCAAGGTCACGGCATATGTCGTCGGCGTCGAGCACTGGCCCGCCTTCAATCGTCTCTTTGCCGAGGCTTTCGGAAGCGCGCGGCCGGCTCGCTCCGTCGTGCCGGTGCCTGCGCTCCACCATGGCTACCTGATCGAGCTCGACGCAGTCGCGATCCGCCGCATGACGCTCTGACCCGCATGGTTCAGGCACGCACGGTCGCGGGCCTCGGCCAGTTTGCCTGGACCGCGAATTGGCACCTCTCGCAACGAGACCTAGGCCCTCGGCGTTACGCCACTTGATCAATCAGCAGCAGCGCAAGCCCCCGGCGGCGCTATTCGGCAACGGCACCGCGGCGTTATCCGACGGACCGTTTTTTCGCGCTGATGCTAATTGTGCGACTGGTCGCGAGACAGTTCGAAGTGCGTGCCGTCCAGAAGGATGTGGACGTCGAGCTTCGTCTTGGAGATGCCGATGCCGATATAGCGCTCTGCAAAGTCTTCCAGTGGTGCCCGCTCTTGCAAAAGCAGGGTCGCCGCGCGTCCTGGATGACTGTTTGGGCTGGTGGAGGCAGGAACGGGTCGGGTCCTTGGCTGTATTGCGGGCTCAGTCACCCAGATGAGGAACTTTGGCCCCGCGTGCGCTGGCGCTGCTCATCGATCGCATCCTATCACACGGGGCAGGCTGCTCCAGCTTCGCCGAAATAAGCACTCTCTAGCTTTTCCGGCAGGCCGGCTTCCGTGGCCGGCGCCTCGAGCACGACGCGGCCCTGGGTCAGCGCATAGACGCGGTCGGATGCGCGCAGCGCCTTTTCGATGAGCTGCTCGACCAGGAGCACCGACGTGCCTTTCTGCTTCAGCACGCCGACTACGGACAAGACCCGATCGACCAGCACGGGAGAAAGCCCGGCGGAAGGCTCGTCCAGCATCAGCAGGCGCGGGCGGCGAACCAAACCCTGTGCGACCGCCAGCATCTGCTGCTGACCGCCGCTAAGGGCGCCGCCGCGTTCGTGCCGTTTCTCGGCGATCTCGGGGAAATACGCCAAGGCCTCTTCGAGCCGGGCCAAGCGTTCCCCGCGCCCGAGGTCGTAGCCGGCGAGGAGCAGATTGTCGGTCACGGAGATCTGCGTGAAGACGCGATGTCCCTCGATGACATGAACGAGGCCGGCGCGGGCGCAGTCGCGCGGCGACAGGCCGGCTAGCGACCTGCCATCGAAGTCGGCCATGCCGCTGCTCCAGCCGAGCAGCCCCGAGAGCGCGCGAAGCAGCGTCGTCTTGCCCGCACCGTTCGGGCCGAGCAGCGCCACCACCTCGCCGCCGGCAATGTCCATCGAAACCTTGTGCAGTACCGCGATTTGGCCGTAGCCCGCGCAAAGGTCGCGAACCAGGAGTAGCGGCTCAGCCACCGAGATAGGCACTGACGACCTCCTTATGCACGCGAATGTCCGCCGGCGTTCCTTCGGCAAGCACCTTGCCGAGATTGAGGACCGTCACGTGATCGCAGATGTCGAAAATGAGGTCTGCATGATGCTCCACCAGCAGCACGCCCGTGCCTTGATCGCTGATCGCGGTGATGAGCTGCCCGAGCCGCACGATCTCGTCGGGCGACAGGCCGGCCGCAGGCTCATCAAGCAGGAGGAAGGCCGGGCGCGCCATCAGCGCGCGGGCGATCTCCATGAAGCGCAACTCGCTATGCTGAAGGCGGTCGGCGTGGACATGCGCGAGGGACGCGATCCCGACGCTCTCGAGCGCGGCATGGGCGTCCTGCGCCAGGGCCTTCTCCTCGCGCCAGTGGCGCGGCAACGACAGCATTGCTTCGGCGAACGTCGTGCGGCCGTTGATCGTGCCGCCGATCATGACGTTCTCGATGACGGTCGCCTCGCCGACCAGGCGCGGCGTCTGGAACGTGCGCGCGATGCCGAATTCGCTCCGCAGATGCGGCCGGCCGAACGGCAGCGGAGCGCCGGCCAGCGTCATGCGCCCTTGCTGCGGCGTGTAGTAGCCCGAAATCACGTTGAGCGTGGTCGTCTTGCCGCTGCCGTTCGGTCCGATCAGTCCGTGCACGCGCCCTGATTCGACCGCCAGGTCGAGACCGTCGATCGCGCGCACCGCACCGAATGTCAGCGCGATGTTTTCCAGCGTCAGGGACCGGTCCTCACGGATTGTCGGCAGAAGGCAGCCCAGCGCAGCCGGGTGCGGCTGAACCTTGCGATCGCTGTCGAGCCGCTCGCGCCTTCTTGTGTCGATCAGTCCTGCGATGCCGCCGGGCACGGCAAGAACGATCACGAGCAGCAACGCGGCATAGAGGAAGGTCGACCAGGAGGCCAGCGGCGCAGCGAATTCCGGCAGCAGTGTCAGGAGTATGGTGCCCAGCAACGGGCCGATGATCGAGCCGCGCCCGCCGATCAGGATCGAGATGAAGAACAGGATCGAAAGGTCGAAGGTGAAGGCGTCGGGCGTGATGTAGGTCTGCAGGCTGGCGAACAGACCGCCTGCGACCGCCGCCAGCGCGCCGGCGAAGATGAACACCAGGATCAGCAGGCGGGGCTTGAAGATGCCGCTCGCCTCGGCCGCGACCTCGGCATCGCGAATTGCGATCAGGGCCCGGCCGAAGCGGCTGTGCGCCACGTTGGCGCTCATACATGTGCAGAGCGCCGCGATGCCGACGCAGAGGGAGTAGAAGCCCCACGGGCTGTCGAACGGCGCGGGGAAAGTCGGGCCGGAGATGCCGATGCCCCCGCCGGTCACGCCCTGCCAGGCAAGCGCGATCTGCGTCACGATGGTCGCGAAGCCAAGCGTGGCCATCGCGAAGTAGAACGTGCGCAGCCGCAGTGCGGGCAGGCCGACCACCACGCCGAACACAGCGCCGACCGCGCCGGCTGCCAGCAGCGCCGCAAGACTCGGGATCGGCGGCAACACATTGCCGGCCGCAAGCACACTCGTCGTGTATGCGCCGAGCGTCAGCAAGGCGACGTAGCCGATCGCCAGCTGCCCGGCGAAGCCCACCACCAGATTGAGGCCCGACACCAGCACCCAGTAGATCGCGGCGCGGGTCGCGATCAGGGCCCAATAGTCGTTCGCCGAGAACGGCAGAACCAACGCCAGCGCGAATGGCACCACGAATGGCAACAGCGCACCGATCATGCCCTGCTTGGCCGGCGCCCGGATGACGGCCTCAGGCCTGGCGGCGCGGCTCATGGAGGTCATCAGACCCTCCGCGCCGCGGCGGCGCCGAGCAGGCCCTGGGGCGCCGCCAGAAGGACGACGATGAAGACGCTGAAGACGGCGACGGAGGCGAATACGCCGCCGACGAGGAAATTGGCCGCCTGCTGGAACAGGCCGAGCGCCAGTCCCGCGATCGCCGCGCCGCGGTTGTTGCCGAGGCCACCCAGCGCGACCGGCACGAAGCCGTAGAAGCTCAGCAGCGGCCCGTTGGCGAAGAACGCGAGCAGCAACTCGCCGCCCGCGAATCCCGCCAGGGCGCCGATGGCCCCGGCCAGGGCGTAGCTCGCGATCCGCAGGTCACGCTCCGGCAACCCGAGGGCGCGTGCGGCGAAGTTGTCCTCGGCGATCGCGATAAACGCCCGCCCGACCAGCGTCCGCCGGTAGAGGTATTCGAGCGCGGCGATGACGAGCAGGCAGGTCGCGACGGGAAGCCAGAACTTCTCGTCCAGCACACCGGACCCGATGTCGAGCAGGCGCGGGAAGGGACGCGGCTCGGTGCCCCATTTGATCGCCGTGACCTGTTGGATCATCAGCGCCAGCGCCAGAGTCGAGAGCACGTACAGGTGCTTGTCGAGGCTCTTGAGCACCGGCCTGACGGCCAGGAACTCCGTCACCACGCCGACCGCGGCGCAGCCGAGCAACGCCAGCGGCAGAGCGACGAGCGACGGCAGACCCCAGACGACCATGAACAGGGAGCCGAACACGCCGCCGAGCATGCCGAGCTGTCCCGCGGTGAAGCTCATCACCCGCGAGGTCGCGAACATCGTATTGTACGTGATGCCGATAAGAGCGTACACGGCTCCGGTCGCGAGCCCCGACGCGATGATGGAAGCCAGCATGGCTCAGCTGTAGCCGGGCGCCAGGGCGAACGTGCCGTCGCGTGCCGAGCTTGCCACCGACATGACCACGTCTTCGGTCGGGTAGCCGTTGTGCTGCTTTTCGGTGAACGTGTACGTGCCGAAGTAGCCGGGGTATTTGTCGAGCCCGTTCAGGTATTTGACGATGCCCTGGCTGTCGGTCCCTCCGCTGGCGATGATCGCTTTCGCGAACAGCGTGATGGCGTCGTAGCCGCCCGCGACCCACCACAGCAGCGTGTCCCCGAGCTCCACCTTGCCCTTGATCCGGTCGATAAGTTCCTGCGTATGCGCCGGCAGCTTGCCCGCGGTGTCGTAGCTGCAGCTTCTGTAGCCGACAGCGTAGACCTTCTCCCAGTTGGCGGGCTTGGCGACGAGCTTGCCGATCTCGCCGGACGACATGGAGGGGTGACCGACGAAGGGAACGTCCCAGCCCATCGCGGCGCGCGTGTTGAAAAGGCGCGCATCCATGCCGGTCGAGGTGCTCCAGCATACGATCGCCTCGGCGCCCGCGTTCTTCGCGCGTAGCATGTCGGGCGTCATGTCGGGCTGCGTCGCATCGATGTTCGCGCGGTAGACGACGTCGGCGCCGTCCTTCTTCAGTCCGTCGACGGACGCATTCGCCGCAGTGACGCCGTAGCCGGTCGTGTCGCCGAACACGGCGACCTTGTTCACCTTGAGGATCTTGAGGCAGTAGTTGCGAACGGCATCATCCCATTGCGTGTTGGACGGGGCCAGCCGGAACGCGTTCGGGAACTTCACCGGGTCGATCAGGCTGTCGATGACGCAAGGGTGCAGGTTCGGCATCCTGCCGCGCGCCATGATCGGACTGACTGCAAGCGACTCGCCGGAGTTCGTCGGCCCCCAGACCGCATGAACCTTCAGCTGGCTGATCATCTCCTGCGTCGCGTTGACCGCCTTGGTCGGGTCGCCCTGCGTGTCGCGAGTGATGATCTCGATCGGGCGGCCGTTCACGCCGCCGGCCGCGTTGATTTCGTTGGCTGCGACATGCACGCCGCGATCGAAACCGATCGCCGGTGCCGAGCTCGGCCCCGTCATGGCGGCGAGCCAGCCGATCCTGACGGGCTCGCTCTGCGCTAGGGCCGGTCGCGGGAGACCGGATGCCATCGCGCCGAGGACACCGGCGCCTCCAAGCAAGACATCGCGACGAGAGATCGCCATTGCGTTCCTCCTGTTCTGCGTTCGTGGGCCGTGCCCATCTTTTCGTGGGCTGTCAGTCGGCCGATGTCGCCGCGCCCCCGTCAATCTCGACTGCGACGCGGCGGCGGCCCTGCGGTCCTCATCCTGCGTTCACCCCTGCAGGTGTCGGACATAGTCCCGGTCGAAGGTGAAGCCCCAGCCAGGCCGTTCGGGCGCGACGGCCTGTCCGCCCTCGAAGACCAGGCTTTCGCGGTACAGCCGCGAGAACCAGGGCATGTATTCGAGGAAGCTGGCGTTCGCGAGGCCGCACAGAACCTGGATGCTCGTCTCTGGAAACAGATGGCTCGACACCGGCACGTCGAAGCTCTCGGCCATGTGCCCGACGCGGACGAACTCGCTCACGCCGCCGACGCGCTGAAGGTCAGGCATCAGTATGTCGGCGGAGCGCAGTTCCAGCATGCGGCGGAATCCGTAGCGCGTGTATTCGGTCTCGCCGCTTGCGATCGGCGTGTCGAGCGCCGCGGCGACCCGGGCCAACCCGTCCAGATCCCAGGCGGGCAGCGGTTCCTCGAACCAGGTGAGGCCGTATTCCTCGAGCAGGCGGCCAAGCCGGATGGCGCCGGCTTCGGACTGGCCCTGGTTCGCATCAGCCATCAGGCGGACGCCGGGTCCGATCGCGTCTCGCACCGCTTTGACTCGCGCGGCGTCCAGCCGGGGATCGGCCGAGCCGAGGCGTATCTTCATCGCCGTGAAGCCTTGCGCCGCGAAGCGCTGCGCCTGCTCGACTAGTTCGGGGATGCTCTGCGACAGCCACAGACCGCCGCTGTGATAGACCGGCACGCGGTCCTTCGCGCCACCGATCAGGCGGTAGATCGGCACCCCGAGCGCCTTGCCGAACGCGTCCCACAAGGCGCCGTCGATCGCCGAGATGCCCACCACGGACACGCCCTTGTGGCCGAGGAAATTGATATCGGTCCAGGCCCGTGCCCAGAAACCGGCGATATGGCCGGCGTCCTGCCCGATCACCACGTCAGCCAGCTCGTCCACCATGCGCTTCAGCACGAAGGTGCGGCGGTCGTTGAGCGTGAAGACGAGATTCTCGCCGGTGATCCCCTCGTCTGTCCGCAGGGTCACCAGGATGCAGCCGAAATTCCTGATCTGTCCGAGCGCACTGCCGATCGCCTCGTCGAGTGCGATGGTGACGACCTCGGAATCGAGGGCAACGACTTTCATCGCGGCACTCTCCCTTCGGTGCGGGTGACGGGTCCGCGCGCATAACGCGTCAGCACGTCCGGATCGGGTTCGACGCCGAGCCCCGGACCCTGCGGCAGGGCGACCTTCCCGTCGCGCGCCCGGACCCAGGGATCGAACGGATTGGCCTCCATCTCCAGCCAGAGGATTTCGATCAGCGGGTCGTCGATCAGCGCCGCCGCCACATGACAGCTCGCGATGAGACCGGGGCCGAAGTAGGGACTGTGAGGAAACACCGCGACCCCGTTGACTTGGCAGAGCTGGATGATCCTGACCATCTCGCCTATGCCGCCGACCTTGGTGACGCTCGGCTGGGCGATATCGATGGCCTTTGCTTCGATCAGCGTCTTGAAGCCGAACAGCCCGGCCGTGTTTTCTCCGGCCGCGAGCGGAATCCCGTAGGGCCGCACGCTGGCGAGCCCTTGCACGTCCTCGGGCGGCCAGACCGGCTCTTCCAGCCAGTAGAGCCCGTCATCGGCGAGCGACGCGGCGTAGTCGCGCGCGACGTGCGGCAGCCAGGCGCAGTTGACGTCGAGCATGATGCGCGCGTCGCCGGCGGCCGGCGCCTCGATCGCGGCACGTGTGGCCTCGCAAGTGACCTCGTGCAGCTTGATGTACTGGTAGCCGGCCTCGCAGGCGGCGGTCACGTTCTTCGCCACAAGCTGTGGATCGGTGTAGTTGAGCAGGCTGGCATAGGCGGTGAGCGCATGCCGCTCCGCGCCGCCAAGCAGCCGCCAGATCGGCTGCCCGGCCCGCTTGCCCGCCAGATCCCACAACGCGATCTCGACACCGGAAAAGCCGAAGACGAACGGGCCGTTGCGGCCCAGCAGGTGCGTCCCGTGCAGGATCTCGCGTGTGATGCGGTTGATGTCGCGGGAGTCGCGGCCGAGCATCAGGGGCGCGATGATCGTGTCGATCGCCGCCTTCGTCGCCGAGATCGCAGCATGACCGAATGCTTCGCCCCAGCCAGTGAACCCATCCTCCGTTTCGACCTTCACCAGCAGGATCTCCAGGCGGTCCCAGAGCTGACCGGCAAACCGCGTGTGCGGTCCGCCCATTTCGAAGGGCATTGCGACCACCGAGGTCTCGACGGCGACGATTTTCATCAACGCGTCCTGCGCTGCTTGTGACCGGAGGGTGAGGCGCGCGGGAAATAAGTTCAATCGGCATGGGCTTAAGACTATATAAGTTGGGCTGATGCCCTTGACCGTCCGCCAACTGGAAATCGTGCGCGCCGTCTGCCGGCATGGATCGGTGACGGCGGCGGCGGGCGCGCTGGATATCTCGCAGCCGGCCGTGTCGATGATGCTGCGCGAGTGCACGAAGGCCGCCGGGTTTCCGCTGTTCCTACGCCGCCAGGGACGCTTGCAGCCGACCGCCGAGACGCGCGGGCTGCTCGGCGACCTCGAACGGGTTTTCGACGGCATCGAGCGGGTGAACAGACTCGTCGACGACATGCGCGACGTCGGCATCGGCTCGGTCCGGATCGCGGCTACGCCGACGCTTGCCGACAACCTCCTGCCTCCGGCGGTGCGGCTGCTGCAGCAGTCGCGGCCGCGCATCCGCGTGACTGTGCACGCCATGGACAATGTCGGCGTCGTCGACACGGTCGTCGAGGAGCGGGTCGATTTCGGCTTGGTCCTGTCGCCGCTCAGTCTGCCGGACGCGCGGCTGGTCGAGCTGTGCAGCGCCGAGCTGATCTGCGTCGTTCACCCCGACCATGCGCTCGCGCCGCTTGGCGAGGTCACGCCTGCGGACCTTGCGCCGCATTCGCTGATCTCCTTCAGCCGCAGCCTTCCTCTTGGCGCCCTTGTGGAGCGGATCTTCCAGCAAGCCGGCGTGCCGCGCCGGATTGCTTTCGAAGTCAACCAATCCTCCGTCGCCTGCGGACTTGCACGCGCGGGGGTCGGCGCTGCCATCGTCGATCCGTTCTGGGTGATCGCGCACGGCCTGCACGGGCTCGTGCGCCTGAAGGTGAGGCCGCGCGTGAGCGTTGACGCGCAGGCGCTCGTTCCGCAAACGGCACCGCTGTCGCGCCCCGCGCGCATGGTCCTGGCGACCATCCGCAAGACCGCGGGCGCCCTGCGCGCCAGCGGCGCCTTTTAGATTCTACCTCGGCGGATCGTAGACAAAAAGAGTCCGAGAATTGCACTGGCTAGGTGGACGTCAGACAGCAAGCAGATCGACG
>Ga0209656_10001262_pt1 | contig 16466 bp, 15 predicted proteins | sample BogFormECP12_OM2_FD_188239 | JGI IMG/M metagenome (GOLD analysis project Ga0209656, IMG submission 188239) | Bog forest soil microbial communities from Calvert Island, British Columbia, Canada - ECP12_OM2 (SPAdes) (version 2) | ecosystem: Environmental > Aquatic > Freshwater > Wetlands > Bog ... | reverse complement strand
AACTTCCCCAGCAGCGGGAGGGCGGCCTGGATCGACTGCTTGATGCCGTCCGCGGACCAGGAGACGGTGCCGCTCAGCGACCCGATCGTGCCCTGAGAGTTGTTGGTGTTGTTGAGTTTAATGTCGCGGATGTCTAGGTTCACCTTCATGCCTTTGGCTGATCGCACCTGATTGCCCGCGGTCTGCACGGAGATGTCGCTGTAGTGCCTGGACAGGTCTTGCCACAGCACCGGCGGGGCTGCGCCGAAGGAGACGCTGGCGGTGTCCTGCACCTCGCACTGGACCGCCTGAGCCACCTTGCTGCTCGCCAGGTGGCGGGTATACAGCTCGGCGCCGATCGCGCTCGCGAGGACCAGCAGCACGACGATCGCCAGGATCAACATGATCGCCGTCCGGTTGGCGAAAAAGCCGCGCTTGCCGGTCGCGGGTGGGTCCGCCAACGGAGGCGGTGTCGATATCCGGGTGGTGGTGGTGTTTTCATGCGGAGGTGGCGGACCGGGCTGACGCGGCCGTGGATTGGGCGGCAGACCCGGTTGTTGCGGCGGCCAATTCTGCGGGGGACCCAGATCGCTCCTCGGCGGAACCGGTTGCTGCGGTGGGCGATTCGGCGGCCCGGGCTGTTGCGGACGCGGCGCATCACGGACGGCCGGATCCGGCTGGCGGCCGGGCTGACGGATGTGGCGAGTCGGCGATTCGGACGGCGGCACAGGGGGCTGACGGCGCGGCGGCGCACCCCGGTTGGGGGGCCCGGCCGGCCTGGTGGGACGAGCCCATTCCGACGGGTCGTCGCTCGATGGCCCTCGCGAGTTCGTCATGAGTGCGACTCCCTGTACCCCAGACCGTCTGAGTTAAACATGGGCGAAGCAGGGGTCGGTCTGGGCGGTCGGGATCGAGGCGTTGCGCGTCGAAAAGTGGGCCACCACACCGTCATTGGTGACTTGCACGCTGTCGGCGTGAATACCCAGCGGAAACTCCTTGTTCAGCGTCGCGGTAAAGGTGTCCACCGCCGTTTGCGCGGTCTCATGCGGCAGCGTTGCGCCCAACGCGGTGACCTTGACGACCTGCAGTGACAAGTCGCTGCTCGCGATCGTCGGCTTCACGGTGACGGTGCCCAGGACCCCGCTGAGTTCGACGGTGCCGGCACTGGGGTCAGTCGAGACACTGTTGACCAAGCTGCCGATCAGCGGAAGAAAACTCTGTGAGGTTTCCTTGATGCCGTCCGACGTCCAGGTGATGGCGGCATCGAGTTCGCCGATGGTGCCCTTCGAGTCGCCGCTGCCGTGCAGGTCGACGTTGTTGATGTTGACGTCGGCCTTCATGCCCTTGGCGCTGCGAATCTGGTTTCCGGCAGTGTGGATGGAGATGCCGTTGTAGTGACCGCGCAAGTGTTGCAACAGGAATGGGCTCGGACCGAAGGACACTTTGGCTTTGTCCTGCACCACGCATTGGGTGGCCGCGGCCACCACGCTGTTGGCGCGGTTGCGGGCGTACAGCTCGCCTGCGATCAGACCCGCGACGGCCAACGCCGTCACGATAACCAGAACCAAGATGATCGACACCGGGTCGCCGATGAAGCGGCGTTTGGTTTTCACGGCCGGCGGGTCCTGCGACGGCGGCTGGTCGTACGGCGACGCAGCCGGGAACTCCAGAGTGGGCGGCGGCAACGTCTGCTGCGTGGGCTGGGCCGGTGGTTCATACGCGTAACCAGTCTGCGGCCCGCCGTGGCCGGAAGCCACCTGGGTGGGCGACTCGGCGTGCGGCGCCGGCTGGGTAGCCGGACCCTGGGCGCCCGGACGAGCCCATACCGACGGGTCCTGATGCGGGGGTCCCTGCGGATTCGTCACCTGCGCGATTCTGCCTTATCGCCATGAGCGCAGGCTGAGTAGTTGCGCAACACCGCGATCTTCTCGCGGGCCTCGGAAACCCGATCCAGCGCGATGTCGGTGACCAGCAGCTGCGGGTCGGCTCCCGCCGACGTCACCACCTCGCCGAACGGCGAAACCACCAGGCTGCCGCCCACCCCGGTGGGCGCTTCCGAGGCCAGCGGCTCACCCGGGTAGGCCTGCCCGGCCGCGACGATATAGCTGGTGGAGTCCAGCGCCCGGGCCCGGGCCAGCAGCGTCCATTGCTCCAGCTTGCCGGGGCCCGATGCCCACGATGCACTGACCACGATCAGCTGGGCCCCGCGGCGCGCCAGCGTCGTGAAGAGCTCGGGGAAACGAAGGTCATAGCAGGTGGTCAACCCGACCCAGACGCCGTCGACGGCGATCACGACCGGCTCTCGGCCCGGTGCGACGGTGCGCGACTCGGTGAAGCCGAAGGCGTCGTAAAGGTGAATCTTGTCGTAGTGGCTGTCCAGCCGATTGACGGCGCCCGTCCCTTCTGGACCCACCGCCAGCAGCGTGTTGAAAACCCGCCCGTCGTTGGCCGGGCTGAACATGCCGACGATCACGGTGATGCCGGCATCGGCCGCGATCCGGCGCACACCGTCGGCCCATGGGCCGACGACCGGCTCGGCGATCGGCGCCAGCGGAACCCCGAACCGGCACATCGTCGCTTCCGGGAACACCACCAACCGCGCACCGGCGTCGGCGGCCCGCCCGGTGTAGTCCCGCACCAACTGCAGGTTGTCGGCCGGATCAGTGCCGCTGAGGACCTGTGCTACCGCGATCCGCATGACCGCCAGCCTAGGGGTGATCGCAAGCGCGGCGAAGCCGGGCGCAGCGGGTCACCCCCATGCAGCCTAGCGGTGATCGCAAGCGCGGCGAAGCCGGGCGCAGCGGGTCACCCCCATGCAGGCTAGGGGTGATCGCAAGCGCGGCGAAGCCGGGCGCAGCGGGTCACCCCCATGCAGGCTAGGGGTGATCGCAAGCGCGGCGAAGCCGGGCGCAGCGGGTCACCCCCATCAAGCGCGAGGCGAAAACCGCGGATGCCAGAATTCAGTGACCTAGCGGAAGAGAGGAACCATGACGGTGGACAACTGGGTATTCGGGAGCGTGGTGGGCCGATGATCGAGTTCACTCTCACCCGGACCACGACGGCGCCGATCGAGACGGTGTTCGACGCCCTCACCGACCACCGCGCGATCGCGGACCACGCGCGGTTGTGCCGTCGCAGCACGCTGGATCGCGAGGGAGTCCCCGCGCCGAACGGTGTCGGTGCGGTCAGGCGCCTCGAAGCGGTTGGGCCCGCAATTGTCGAAGAGATCATCGAGTATCAGCGACCTACGGGCTACGCGTACAAGTTGGTCTCCGGGGCGCCGGTCCGGGATCATGTCGGCACGATCGAGTTGCGCGAAGCCGGCACGGGAACCGCGGTCAGTTGGCACCTGCGGTCGACACCCAAGATCCCCGGTCTTGATTGGCTGCTAACACCGGTGCTCAAGAGGGTCATCGGGGACCTCTTCAACGGCGCCATCGACGCCGCGGAAGGCCGCGCCTGAGCGCGATCTTGCTACCCGGTTTCACCGATCCAGGTGGTGGTGAAACGCTGCTCGGCGATCAGCAACTCGACGAGCTGGTTGCCGATGAAGTTCTCCAGCTTGCCGCCGACCAGCGGGATGCGCACTTCGATGGTAGCCCGCAGCTTCATCCGGGCCCCGCCGGTTTCCGCCACCGGCTCCAGCACCGCATTGCCCGTCAACGACGCGGGCGAATCCAGGATCGATCCGGTGACGTTCGCGGTCGCCGAGCCGTTGGCGATCGGCTCCCATCGCTCCTCGCGGCGGATCCGCAGAGCGCCACGGTGGAATTGGGTGATCAGGCCCGGCAGCCGATCGGCGCGCAGCACCTGCGTGGTGATCACGTCGATGCTGCCATCGTTGCCGGACGGACCGCCGAGTTGCATCGAATCCAGCGTGGTGTCGTCGGCGCCCGAATCTGAGAGGCGGGCCAACCAGTACTGCTCGTCGCTGAACGCCCGGAGAACCTCTTCGACGGTCACCGCATAGTCGGTGGACATGTCGAACGAACGCGGCATAGCAGGTCAGGCTACCGTTGCGACTCGTGGTGGGAACACTTTTCGCCGGTGCGCGCGTCGACGAAGCGGTGCCGCTGGCGCCGCTGACCACGTTGCGGGTCGGCCCGGTCGCACCGCGGGTCATCACCTGCACCAGCACCGAGCAGGTGGTCGCCACGCTGCGCCGGCTCGACGGCGAGGGTTGCCAGCCGCTGCTGGTGTTGGCCGGCGGCTCGAATGTGGTGATCGCCGAGACGCTGACCGATCTGACCGTCGTGCGGTTGGCCACCGACAAGATCAGCGTCGACGGCAACATCGTGCGGGCCGAGGCCGGGGCGGTGTGGGACGACGTGGTAGTCGCGGCCATCGCCGCGGGACTGGGCGGGCTGGAATGCCTCTCCGGCATACCCGGCTCGGCGGGTGCCACGCCGGTTCAAAACGTCGGCGCCTACGGAGCCGAGGTGGCCGACACCATCACGCGGGTCCGGCTGCTGGACCGGCGCAGCGGCGCGGTGCGCTGGGCGCCACCCAGTGAGCTGGGGTTCGGGTATCGCACCAGCGTGCTCAAACACTCCGACGCGGCCATCGTTTTGGAGGTCGAGTTCGCGCTGGACGCTTCGGGCCGCGGCGCGCCGCTGCGCTACGCCGAATTGGTCGCCACGCTGGGCGCGACGGCGGGGGAGAGCGCGGATCCCGCGACCGTCCGGGACGCTGTGCTGAGTTTGCGCGCCCGCAAGGGCATGGTGCTCGACCCGGCGGATCACGACACCTGGAGTGTGGGCTCGTTTTTCACCAATCCGGTTGTCGCGCCGGAGTTTTACCGCCAGCTGGCTGACAGCGTCGGCCGCGCGGTGCCGCACTATCCGGCGCCCGACGGCGTCAAACTCGCCGCCGGCTGGCTCGTCGAGCAAGCGGGTTTCGGCAAGGGTTATCCGGACGTCCCAACCGCGCGCTCTCGGCTGTCGACCAAGCATGCGCTTGCTTTGACGAATCGCGGCGAGGCCAGCGCCGACGACGTGATTTCGCTGGCGCGCACCGTCCGAGACGGCGTCTGTGATGTGTTTGGTGTCACACTCACACCCGAGCCGGTGCTGGTCGGCTGCTCGTTCTAATCCGCGTGTGCGAGCCGGGGTCAATTTCGCCGGTATCTTTTGAGTCGTGGATACCGCGCGCGGCCTCACGCCGGTGAATCGGCGCCGGGCTTTGACGACCCTTGCGGTCGGCATCTTCGCGCCGAACGTGCTGGCCGCCTGCTTCGGCGGGTCGAGTAAGCAATCGGAGAAGGCCAAGCCGCCTGCCGAGGTCAGCGTGACGTTCCGCCCGGCCGACAAGACCACCGAGGTGTTGCCCACCGCGCCGATCACTGTCGAGGTGCGCGACGGCTGGTTCCAGCACGTCGCATTGACCAACTCGTCGGGCAAGGTGGTCGCCGGCGCGCTCAATCGAGACCGCACCATCTACACCATCACCGAGCCGCTCGGCTACGACGCGACATACAACTGGAGCGGGTCGGCGGTCGGCCACGACGGCAAGGCCGTCCCGCTAAAGGGCAAGCTCACCACCGTGGCGCCCACCAAGGTGATCGACGGCGGGTTTCAGCTCGCCGACGGGCAGACCGTCGGCGTCGCGGCGCCGGTCATCATCCAATTCGACGCGCCGATCGCTGACAAGGCCGCCGTCGAGCGGGCCTTGAAAGTCACCACCGAGCCGCCCGTCGAGGGCGGCTGGGCGTGGCTGCCCGACGAAGTCGGGGGCGCCCGCGTGCACTGGCGCACCCGCGAGTACTACCCGGCCGGCACCAAGGTCAACGTCGACGCCAAGCTCTACGGGCTGGCGTTTGGCGACGGCGCCTACGGCAAGCAGGACATGAGCCTGGCCATCGAGATCGGTCGCCGCCAAGTCGTCAAAGCCGAAGTGTCCTCACACCGCATCCAGGTGGTCCGCGACGAGGGCGTCATCATGGACTTCCCGTGCAGCTACGGCGAAGCCGACAAGGCCCGCAACGTCACCCGCAACGGCGTTCACGTGGTCACCGAGAAGTACGCCGACTTCTACATGTCCAACCCGGCCGCCGGCTATTCGAATGCACACGAGCGCTGGGCGGTCCGGATTTCCAACAATGGCGAGTTCATCCACGCCAACCCGGCCAGCGCCGGCGCGCAGGGCAACAGCAACGTCACCAATGGCTGCATCAACCTGTCGACCGCCGATGCCCAGCAGTACTTCAGCAGCGCGATCTACGGCGACCCGGTCGAGGTGACCGGCAGCTCGATCGAGCTGTCCTACTCCGACGGCGACATTTGGGACTGGGCCGTCGACTGGGACACCTGGGTGGGCATGTCGGCGCTGCCGCCGGCCAGCGGAGCCAAGCCGTCGCCGGTGTCGATACCCCGCAGCGCCCCGGCCACCCCACACAATGCGCCGACGCTGTCGGGCACCCCGACGACACCTAGCGGCCGACCCGGCGGCTAGCGGTTGCCTGGTCGCGCGGCCGGATGACGATCTGGTCGAGGTTGACGTGCGACGGCCGGGACGCCACAAACCCGATCACCTCGGCGATGTCGGCGGCCACCAACGGCGTCATGCCCGTATAGACGGCGTCGGCACGCTGCTGGTCGCCACCGAATCGGACCAGTGAGAACTCGGTTTCGACCGCTCCGGGAGCAATCTCGGTGAGCCGCACCGGTTTTCCCAACAGTTCGCCGCGTAGCGTGCGATGCAGCGCGCCCTGTGCGTGTTTGGCTGACGTGTAGCCGGCGCCGCCGTCGTAAACCTCCATCGCCGCAACCGAAGTGATGGTGACGATCAGGCCGTCCCCGGAGTCGATCAACTTAGGCAGCAGCGCACGGGTGACCCGCAGCGTGCCCAGCACGTTGGTCTCCCACATCCACCGCCAGTGCTCCAGGTCGGCGTCGGCAACCGGTTCTAGGCCCTTGGCCCCGCCGGCGTTGTTGACCAGCACGTTCACCCGCTTCAGCTGAGCCGCCAACGCATCAACCGCCGCACCATCAGTGACATCGGCCACAATGGCGGTTCCGCCTATCTCGGCCGCCAGGGCATTGATGCGGTCGGCTCGACGTGCCACGACGACCACGTGAAAACCTTGCGCGGCAAGAGTTCTCGCGGTTGCTTCGCCGATACCGGCGCTGGCGCCGGTGACCACCGCGATCCGTTGCTCAGTGTCATTCACCTGAACAACTCTAGTAACCGTGCTAAGTTCCTCGTGTGTACTCCAGTGCCTTGTTCGGCGCCTGTCCGTTCGCGGACTGCGCGTGTTGTTGCAGCGCAGCTAGCCGCGCCTGAGCGACCTCCCAAAGCGCTCGCCACGATGCGCGGCATGGACCGCCATCGGAACTCAGACAAGGACACACCACGTGCGCTCAACCACATTCACTTCCCACCCTCATAGCCAGCCCAACGGCCGGCCCGGCCGCAGACCACCCGGGCGCCACCGCGTTATTGCGCCGTTGCTGCAGCTGTCCGACGGCGCCGCAGCGTCGGTCTTTCGGGCCGTGCGGCTACGCGGCCCGATTGGCCGCGACGGCGTCGCCCAGATCAGTTCGCTTTCCATTGCGACGGTAAACCGCCAGGTCACCGCCCTATTAGAGGCCGGCATCCTGCGGGAACGCGCCGACCTGGCGGTCTCCGGTGCCATCGGGCGTCCCCGGGTGCCGGTCGAGGTCAACCACGAGCCGTTTCTGACGCTGGGCATCCACATCGGGGCCCGAACCACCAGCATCGTGGCCACCGACCTGTTGGGCCGCACCCTGGACGCCGTCGAAACCCCGACACCGCGCAGTGCCCAGGAGCCCGCGCTGGCCTCGTTGGCCGACGGCGCCCGGCGGTACCTGAGGCGGTGGCATCGACGGCGGGCGCTGTGGGTCGGGGTGGCGATCGGCGGCATCGTCGACGGCGCCAGCGGGCACGTCGACCACGCCCGGCTGAGCTGGCGCGACGCGCCGGTCGGACCCGTGTTCGCCGAGGCGCTGGGTCTGCCGGTGTCGGTGGCATCCCACGTCGACGCGATGGCCGCGGCGGAACTGCTGCTCGGTATGCGCCGGTTTGGGCCCAACGCGACCACCAGCCTCTACGTCTACGCGCGCGAAACCGTGGGTTATGCGCTGTCGATCGGCGGGCGCGTGCACAGTCCCGCCAGCGGACCGGGCACCATCGCCAACCTGCCCGTGCAGTCGGAGTTGCTGGGTGGTTCCGGGCTGTTGGAATCCACCGTCAGCGACGAGGCCGTGCTCGCCGCGGCGCGCCGGATGCGAATTCTGCCGGCCGGTAATCCCGGATCCACCGCTACCGTCACCGAGTTGCTGCGTGCGGCACGCAGTGGCAACCAGCAGGCCACAGACCTGCTTGCCGAGCGGGCCAAGGTGCTGGGTGAAGCGGTCGCCTTGCTGCGCGATCTGCTTAACCCCGACGACCTGGTGGTCGGCGGGCAGGCGTTCACCGAGTATCCGGAGGGCATGGAGCACGTGGAGGCGGCGTTCGTCGCGCGCTCGGTGCTGCCGCCGCGCGACATCCGGGTCACCGCCTTCGGCAACCGGGTGCAGGAGGCCGGGGCCGGCATCGTGTCGCTGGCCGGGCTGTACGCCGACCCGCTTAGTGCCATGCGTCGCGCCCGACCGCCGGTCGTCGCGCTGGAGGCTGCCACCGAGACACCGGCCTGACCTGCGCCTTCGGGGCACGCGGAGCGGTCCTGCAAAGATGAGACCGTGGGCCACACTGATTTTTCTCGGCTGGACACCTCCGAGTTGACCGATCCGCGCCGCATCGCGGTGCTGGCGGTGCACACATCGCCGCTGGCCCAGCCGGGCATCGGGGATGCCGGTGGGATGAACGTGTACGTGCTGCAGAGTGCGCTTCATCTTGCTCGACGGGGCGTCGAGGTGGAGATCTTCACCCGGGCCACCGCGTCCACCGATCCGCCGATCGTGCAGGTGGCACCCGGTGTGTTGGTGCGCAACGTGGTGGCCGGGCCGTTCGAAGGGCTGGACAAATACGATCTGCCGACGCAGCTGTGCGCGTTCGCCGCCGGAGTGCTGCGCGCCGAAGCCGCCCACGAACCGGGTTATTACGACATTGTGCATTCGCATTATTGGCTGTCCGGTCAGGTCGGCTGGCTGGCCCGCGACCGCTGGTCGGTGCCGTTGGTGCACACCGCGCACACGCTCGCCGCGGTGAAGAACGCCGCCCTGGCCGAAGGTGACATACCCGAGCCGCCGCTGCGCACCGTCGGCGAGCAGCAGGTGGTCGACGAAGCCGACCGGTTGATCGCCAACACCGAAGACGAAGCCGGACAACTGATTTCGCTACATCACTCCGACCCCGCCCGGATCGACGTCGCCCACCCTGGCGTCGACCTGGGGGTGTTTCGGCCCGGTGACCGCCGCGCCGCCCGGGCGAAGTTGGGGCTACCTGCCGACGGCGAGGTGGTGGCGTTCGTCGGGCGAATTCAACCGCTGAAGGGCCCCGACATCTTGCTGCGCGCGGCGGCCAAGCTGCCGCGGGTGCACGTCGTGGTAGCCGGCGGGCCGTCGGGCAGCGGACGAGCCGCCCCGGACGGTCTTGTTCGGCTCGCCGACGAATTGGGTATCACTGCCCGGGTGACGTTCCTGCCCCCGCAGTCGCGAGAAGACCTGGCCACGTTGTTCCAGGCTGTCGACCTGGTTGCGGTGCCCAGTTATTCGGAGTCGTTCGGTCTGGTCGCGTTGGAGGCGCAGGCCTGCGGCACGCCGGTGGTGGCGGCTGCGGTCGGTGGGCTACCGGTGGCGGTGCGCGACGGGGTGAGCGGCACGTTGGTGTCCGGTCACGATGTCGACCGGTGGGCGCATGCCATCGACCACATGTTGCGGCTCGGCGGACCGCGTGCCGCGGCGATGCGCCGCGCTGCGGTCGAGCATGCGGCGACGTTCTCCTGGGACAACACCGTCGACGCGCTGCTGGCCAGCTACCGGCGGGCGATCAGCGAATTCACCGCCGCGCGGCGTTCTGTGAGCGATTTGTCGCTGGCCCGGCGGGCCAGAAGACGGCCAACGCGGCGGGAGGCTTGGGCATGACGTGCGCCGACGATGATGATGCCGGCGTGGCCGGGATCGAGGAGTGGCGCCAATGACCCAAGCCGGCGATCGCGGGGCGCCGCCGGTGCCGCACGTTCAGCAGCTGATCGAGGACACGCTGGACGCCAGCGACCTGACGTATTCACGGCATCCCGGCTCGCACGGCGGGTTGCCGGGACTGATCGTGGAGCTGCCCGGGGAACGCAAGCTCAAGACCAACACCATCCTGAGCATCGGCGAGCACTCGGTGCGCATCGAGGCGTTCGTGTGCCGCAAGCCCGACGAGAACCACGAAGGCGTTTACCGGTTTCTGCTCAGGCGCAACCGCCGCCTGTACGGGGTGGCCTACACGTTGGACAACGTGGGCGACATCTACCTGGTGGGCCGAATGGCGTTGGCGTCGGTGGACGCGGCCGAGATCGACCGGGTGCTCGGGCAGGTGCTCGAAGCGGTGGATACCGACTTCAACACGTTGCTGGAGTTGGGTTTTCGGTCGTCGATCCAAAAGGAATGGGAGTGGCGGGTCTCCCGCGGTGAGTCGCTGAAGAACCTGCAGGCGTTCGCCCACCTGATCGAAGACGACGATGCAGAGCGCGAAGCGCGATGAGGTGGGGGCACCTCCCGCTTGCGGGGGAGAGTCGAGCAACCAACTCGACGAAGACGACGACTAAGTCGCGACCGCGCGCAGGAATGCGTCGGCGAACACCACGCACGCCTGATCCAACTCCGGCAGTTCGATCTCGGGGATGTTTTCGACGGCTGGCCGAACCATGGTGTGCACGGCGATCGGCGCTAGCATCTGCTGAATGAGCAACGGCAACGGCAGGTCTCGGATACGCCCCGCGGTGATTTCACCCGCCAGCCACTGGCCCACGCCGGCCAGCATGCGCGGCACGTGGTACTGCAAAAGCGCTTGCACCGCAGGTGAGGTCGGACGGGCCAGCCCTTCGGCTAGCATCGCCGGCGCCACCCGCGGTTCGCGGCTGAACGCCTCTGCCAGTACCCGGTAGACCCGATGCACGGTTTCGCGGAGCTCGGCATTCTGGTCAGAGACCGCCTCGTCGAGATCCAGGATCGGGCCGTAGCGGTCAAAGACCCTGTGCAACAACTCGTCGCGGCCACCGAACACCGCATACAGGCTGTGTACTGAGCAATCGGCTTGCGCTGCAACCGCTTCCAATGTCACGGCGGCCAGGCCGCGGTCGCTGATCAGCGACGCCGCCGCAAGCACAGCGCGTTCGCGCACCGGCGGCCGGCCGCCGGGCTCCACTCCGGCGGCGCGCACGGCGTCGTCCAACGGCTGCCGGGAGCCGTTCAACCGCCGGATCAGCGTGCTGCGCGACATCCCGGCCTCGCGAGCGATGGCGATCAGCGGTACATCGGCGACGTCCCGCCCGAGGCTCTCGGCGGCACGCAGCGCGGCCTCGACCACGTCGGCGGGCACTTCGCCAACCGTTGACGCAGCAAATGCCATGAGCGTCAATCCCTTTCGTTGGAGCTAATCGCGGATACCGGTTGGGGTGCCCGGCGTGCGAACTCCGGAGCGTGTTCAGGCCTGACGCCGACGCCCATCAGGTACGCGGGGATCACCGACAGCTGCGGAAAGCGAGCCACGACGCGCAACAGCTTGTTGGGTGATGGCGTCTTGCCGGAATCGATCGCGCGGCGCATCAGCGCATGCAGGAAGCGTTGAAACGTCTGGGTGACTGCCGTGGGGAACTCGCGGCGGCGCTGGACGGCGGCCAAGTCCCTGGCGGTGACTCGGTGTTCGCGAAGCGGTGCCGCCAGCAGCCTCGCCGCAGCCACCGCGTCCTGGACGGCCATGTTGATGCCGACACCGCCGGCCGGGGACATGGCGTGCGCGGCATCGCCGATGCACAGCAGCCCGTTCGTGTACCACCGCCGCAGCCGGTTGAGCCGGATGTCGAGCAGCTTGACGTCATCCATCGATTCCAGGCCGTTGACGGCCTCGAACAGCTCGGGAATGGCGGTGACGATGTCGCGGCGTAGCGCCTCGATGCCTCGAGCCCGCAGCTGGGCGTCCGCGCCCTTGCGGAGGAAGTAGCCGGTTTGCAGGTAGTCCTTGCGCGGAATGACGCCGAGGAACAAGCCGTCTTTGAACCGTGGCAGCAGAGTGTCGCCGACGCCCTCGGCCTTCGGAAGCCGGAACCACCACACGTCGGCGTCCACCGGGTACTCGCGCGGGACGAGGCCGCCCTCGCGCCGACACAGCGACCAGCGCCCGTCGCAGGCGATCGTCAGGTCGGCGCGCAGCTCGCCCGGCCCACCGGGGCTGTCGTAGCGCACTCCGACGACGCGGCCTGCCTCGTAAAGCAGCCCGGTGACGTCGGTGCTCATCCGCAGGGTGAAAGTCGGCTCCTCCCGCCCGGCTTCGGCCAGCAGGTCGAGCAGGTCCCACTGGGGCACCATCGCCATGTAGCGATGAGGCAAGCGCAGCCGAGTGAAGTCGATGACGGGCGCTTTACGGCCATCGGGCAGGTCTAATCCCCATCCGGTGAGCTTGGTGTGCGGCAGCGCGTCGAACCGTTCGAAGAGGCCGAGCTCATCCAGCAGCCGCAGCGTCGAGGGATGGACGGTGTCCCCGCGGAAGTCCCTGAGGAAGTCGGCATGCTTCTCCAGCACGGTCACTTCCACGCCCCCTCGGGCCAGCAGTAGAGCCGCCACCATTCCGGCAGGGCCGCCGCCGACGACTATGCACGTTGTCTTCTCGCTCATCGAATCCTCCTCGGCCGGACGCTCTGATACTCGGTTACGGAGTAACTGTATACCGGTATCAATCGTCTCAAGCCCGATGTGACTCACCTCACCGCGACCCGGTCCCGCCGAAGGCCGCCGGCGAGGGGTGAGAGACTTGCCACCATGGGAAACGCGGTCGCCACGCTGGTGCTGCTCCGCCACGGCGAGAGCGAATGGAACGCGAGCAATCAGTTCACCGGCTGGGTCGACGTCGACCTAACCGACAAGGGCCGCGGCGAGGCGCTGCGCAGCGGTGAGCTGATCGCCGAGCACAATCTGCTGCCCGACGTGGTGTACACCTCGCTGCTGCGACGGGCCATCACCACCGCGAACCTGGCGCTGGACACCGCCGACCGGCACTGGATTCCGGTGCGGCGCAGCTGGCGGCTGAACGAACGGCACTACGGCGCGCTGCAGGGCCTGGACAAGGCCGACATCAAGGAGCGCTACGGCGACGAGCAGTTCATGACCTGGCGGCGCAGCTATGACACCCCGCCACCGCCGATCGAAAAGGGCAGCCAGTTCAGCCAGGACACCGACCCCCGCTACGCGAACATCGGCGGCGGTCCGCTGACCGAATGCCTCGCCGACGTGGTGGCCCGGTTCTTGCCGTACTTCACCGACGTCATCATCCCGGATCTGCGGGCCGGCAAGACGGTGCTGATCGCCGCACACGGCAATTCGTTGCGCGCCCTGGTCAAATATCTGGATGGCATGTCCGACGAGGACGTCGTGGGACTCAACATCCCCACCGGCATTCCGCTGCGCTACGACTTGGACGCCGATATGCGGCCCACGGTCATCGGCGGCAGCTATCTCGATCCGGAAGCCGCTGCCGCGGGCGCGGCGGCGGTGGCCAGCCAAGGCGCGCGGTAGCCCCGCTTTCCTGGGCGAAGGGCAAACGTGGCATGAACAGCCGTGGAACACCTGTCTTGTCGCGTGTGACATGTCCGATTTTGGCCTTGCGCTGCTGGGTCGGCGTTCACCGGATTTGTAGGATTTTAATGTGACTGTGTTCTCGGCCCTGTCACTGGCCGGGGTGTTGTTCCTCGTGGCATTGGCCGTCGGCGTCGGCTTAGGCGCACGACTGGCACCGCGGGGTCGGGAGCGACGCCAGCGGGTGGCCGTCGAAGCCGCCGGGATCACCGTCGCGCAAATGTTGGAGCGCATTGTTGCGCTGATGCCGCTTGGTACCGCAGTCGTGGACCGTCACCGCGACGTGGTCTATCACAACAGCCGGGCCAAAGAGCTCGGCCTGGTGCGCGAGCGTCAGCTCGACGACGAGGCCTGGAAGGCGGCGCGCCAGACCCTGGGCGACGGCGCCGACGTCGAGTTCGACCTGCTGCCCGGCAAGCGGCTCGTTCCGGGACGATCGGGCCTGTCGGTGCACGGACAGGCCCGGCTGCTCAGCGAGGAGGATCGCCGGTTCGCCGTGGTCTTCGTCTACGACCACTCCGAATACGCACGGATGGAGGCCACCAGGCGCGACTTCGTGGCCAACGTCAGCCACGAGCTCAAGACGCCGGTCGGCGCGATGGCCGTGCTCGCAGAGGCCCTGCTGGCCTCCGCGGACGACCCCGAGACGGTGCGGCGGTTTGGCGAGAAGGTGCTCGTCGAGGCCAACCGGCTAGGTGACATGGTCAGCGAGCTGATCGAGCTGTCCCGGCTGCAGGGCGCGGAGCGGTTGCCGGATATGGACGCCGTCGACGTCGACATCGTTGTGTCCGAAGCGATTTCACGCCACAAGGTGCCGGCCGACAACGCCGATATCACGGTTCGGACCGACGAACCGAGTGGTCTGCGAATGCTGGGCGAACAGGCCCTGCTCGTCACCGCACTGGCCAACCTGGTGTCCAACGCGATCGCGTATTCGCCACCCGGCTCGCTGGTGTCCATCAGCCGCCGTCGCCGCGGCGAGAACATCGAGATCGCGGTCACCGACCGGGGCATCGGCATCGCCCGCAAAGACCAGGAGCGGGTCTTTGAGCGGTTCTTCCGCGCCGACAAGGCGCGCTCGCGGGCCACCGGTGGCACCGGGCTCGGCCTTGCCATCGTCAAGCACGTCGCGGCCAACCACAACGGCACGATCGGGTTGTGGAGCCAGCTGGGAACGGGGTCGACGTTCACGTTGTCCATCCCGGCATACGACGGCGAGTGTGAACAGACCGACCAACCGCCCCAGCGCGAAATCCGACCCAAGGTTCCCCAACGAGAGGAAGAACTACACCGATGACCTGCGCATACGACGATGCAGAGCGAAGCGATGAGGAGGAGTGGCGCCCGTGACCAGTGTCCTGATCGTGGAGGACGAAGAATCGCTGGCTGATCCGCTGGCGTTTCTGCTACGCAAAGAGGGTTTCGAGGCCACCGTGGTGACCGACGGCCCATCCGCGTTGGCCGAGTTCGACCGGGCCGGCGCCGACATCGTGCTGCTCGATCTGATGCTGCCGGGAATGTCTGGCACCGACGTGTGCAAGCAACTGCGATCGCGCTCCAGCGTGCCGGTGATCATGGTGACCGCGCGTGACAGCGAAATCGACAAGGTCGTCGGCCTGGAGCTGGGCGCCGATGACTATGTGACCAAGCCATATTCGGCGCGTGAGCTGATTGCCCGGATCCGGGCGGTGCTGCGCCGCCGCGGCGACGACGACTCCGAGGTCACCGACGGCGTGCTGGAATCCGGGCCGGTGCGGATGGACGTCGAGCGCCACGTCGTCTCGGTCAACGGTGAGCCGATCACCTTGCCGCTCAAGGAGTTTGACCTGCTCGAGTACCTGATGCGCAACAGCGGACGGGTGCTGACTCGTGGGCAGCTGATCGATCGCGTGTGGGGCGCCGACTATGTCGGCGACACCAAGACACTCGACGTACACGTCAAGCGCCTGCGGTCGAAAATCGAAGCGGACCCGGCCAACCCGATACATCTGGTGACGGTGCGCGGCCTGGGCTACAAACTCGAGAGCTGACCGGGCGCCGACGCGTCCCGTAAGCCGACCTCGGCGTGGCCGGTGCCGATCACCGACCAGCGGCGGTCGTCGATCTCGACGTGAATGTCGGCTTGTTCGGTGTTGGTGCACACCGCGGCGGCGCCGTCAGGATCGGTATAGCCCAAGCTCACGCATCGCTCGGCGGGCTGGTCGACACGGATCAGCACCCGGCTTCCGCCGATACGTCCTGCCAGCTGCCAATGCCGCAAGCCCAGCCTGGTCCGCATCCGTAACGATGGCAAACCGCTTGCCGGCCAATCCTTTCCGTCGATACGGAACCGTACGAATGCCATCGGTGGGAGTCTGCGCAAGGCGGCTTTGCGCGACACCGCGGTGACCACTTCCAGCACGTCGCCGTCGCCGAGGTCGGCATGGATCCACCCCCAGCGCCTCGCGTTGCCGTGCCCGTAGATGTGCGCCACTGCACCGCGCCACCGGTCGACGCGGTGAGCGGTGTCGCCGGTGCTGAGCGAGCCGGTGAACTCTGCGGTCGGGGCGAGCACCACCTGCGCGCCGGGGAGCAGTTCGCGTTCCCACGCCGACCGCGGGAAGGTCCACAGCGGCCCACCGGTGTCCGTCCAGGTCAGGTCCCACCCCAGTGACCCGGCTCGTCCGGCCAGCTCCGCCAAGGCGATTCGAGCATCGGCAACCTTGAGCCAAACTGGCCCCGTGGCCGGCGCTGCGGGTTCGGGACCGAAAC
>Ga0209656_10001261_pt1 | contig 16469 bp, 21 predicted proteins | sample BogFormECP12_OM2_FD_188239 | JGI IMG/M metagenome (GOLD analysis project Ga0209656, IMG submission 188239) | Bog forest soil microbial communities from Calvert Island, British Columbia, Canada - ECP12_OM2 (SPAdes) (version 2) | ecosystem: Environmental > Aquatic > Freshwater > Wetlands > Bog ... | reverse complement strand
GGCACGTCGTGCAGCCAGCGATAGCGGTAGGACGCGCGCTGCTTGCCGCGCTTGATCGTCTCCTCGAACGTCGGCAGGTCGATATCCGGCCAGCATGACCGCCGCTCGCAAGGTCGCCTGAGCCGAACCTCCCCGGGAGGGGACTTACTCTCCGGGTGCCACGCCCGGCCCGAGTTCCGCCGCCGCCACGGCGGCGAAGCTCGGGTCCGGTGCGGGCGTCGGCCCCACGAATGCCTTCAGCGCATCGACGTCGGCGATGGTGACGAACTCGCGCTGGCTCTCCACGCCCAGGGTGCGCAACCGGGCGAAGGCGCGCGACAGATTCTCCTGCGTGCAGCCGATCCGGGCCGCCAGCGTCTGCTTGAAATACGGCAGCGCCACGATCGCCGGCGACGCGGCACCCGACCCGGCCAGCTCCAGCAGATAGGCGCCCAGCCGCTGCGCCGCCGGCCGCAGCTTGACCGCCTCCAGGTCGCGCTCCAGCCCGCGCATCGCGTGCACCGCGAAGGCGAGCAACGCCTCGGCCAGCCGGCTTTCGGTCCGCACCAGCGCCCGCAGCGTCGCCGCCGGCGTCACGATCAGGCGCGCGGTCCCGAGCGCCACGATGTCGGCCGTCTCCGGCAGCCCGAACAGGGCGCCCAGACACAGCGGCCGCGCCGCCTCCAGCACGTCGATGATGTCGGCCTCCGCGCCTCCTGGCCGGCGCAGCAGCACGTGCCCCGTCAGCAGGAACATCACCGACGCCGGCGGGTCCCCGGCGCGCAGGATCGTCATCTCGGGCTGCGCGTGCAGCAGGCTCGATGCCGTGTTGATCCGATCCAGCACCCGCTCGTCCTGCCCGGCCAGCACGACCACGCTGCGCAACGCCTCGATGCCGACCGGCATGACCCACCTTCCCATGCGCGAGCGCGCCGCACATTGTCGGGGCGGGACCCGACTCCAACAAGGTATTCGATGCGCCGACTGGCCGTGCTGCTGCCGCTGCTCCTGCCGCCGGCCGCCCTGGTCGCGACAGCGGCCGCGGCCTGCACGATCACGCAGGAGACGGCCGTCGAGCTGACCGATGCCGGGCCGCTGCGCGTCGTGCCGGTGATGGTCGACGGCAAGCCCGCGCGCTTCCTGTTGGATACCGGCGCCGAGAAGACCGTCCTTACGCCGACGGGCAGATTGGCGCTCGGCCTGCCGGACGACGCCTGGACCAGCACGGGCGTCCGCGGCGTCGGCGGCGTCGAGGTCCATCCGGACGCCGTCGTCGGCGCCATCGCGGTCGGCACCGTGGCGCTGACCCGCCGTCTCGGGCCGATCCGCAGCGTGCCGGTGCTGGGGCCGGCTTCGACGCTGGCCGGCCCGTACGGCCTGGACGGGGCTCTCGGCGACGACCTCCTCGCTGGCCACGACATCGAGCTGCTGAAGCGCGGCCGTCTGCTCAGGCTGCACCGGACCGAGGGCTGCTCGGGCGCGTTCCTCTCCTGGGCGGCGGCGACGGTTCCGCTCGAGTTCCCGCGCCCGTTCCATCCGGTGGTTCCGGTGACCGTCGGAGGGGTCGAGTTGCGCGCGCTGCTCGATACCGGCGCGCAGTCCAGCATGATCACGCGGCGTGCCGCCGGGATCCGGGGCGTGCCCGTGCCCGGGGCGGTGACGGGGGCGAAGGGCATCGGCCCCGCCACCCTGATCGTGGAGGCGCGGGACTTCGGGCCGGTCATCATCGGCGGCCTGCGCCTCGCCGACGGGCCGCTGTATGTCGCCGCCCTGCCGGCGACCGGCTGGGACGTGCTGCTGGGGATGGACCGACTCAGCACCTGGCGTATATGGCTCAGCTACGCCACGTCGCAGGTGATGATCGGCCCCGACATGAGCGGGCCCTGAACCCCATCGGCTGAAACAGTTTGACTCGCTTTGCAGCCACCGTCGCCGCGATCGCGACGTTATCTGCGCCCATGTCGCCGCAAGGCGCACCTACGAGGAGGACACGCATGCGTACCCTGTGGCTCGCCGCTGTCGCCGTGATCGGCCTGTCGGCCGTCGCAATCGCCCAGCCCTATCCCCCGCCGCCGGCCGATCGGCAGGAGATCATCCCGCCGGCGCCCGGCGGTACGATGGTCTGGCGCCCTGGCCACTGGCGCTGGAACGGCGTCCGCTACGTCTGGATCGCCGGCCACTACATCAACCGCCCTGCCGTGTATGGCCGCTGGGTGCCGGGCCAGTGGGCGCCGGGCGGCCCGGGCGGCTGGCACTGGGTCGACGCCCACTGGGAGTAGCCGCTTAGGCTAGGTCCACCACGACCGGGACGTGATCGGAGGGCTGGGGCTCGCCTCTCGCGTCCCGGTCGGGATCGGCCGCGACCAGCCGCTCGGCGAGTTCCGGCGACAGCAGCGCGTGGTCGATCCGCAGGCCCAGGTCGCGCTGCCATGCGCCCCCCTGATAGTCCCAGAACGTCCACACCGGCCCGTGCGGGTGCATCGCGTGCACCGCGTCGGTCAGCCCCGCCCAGATCAGCCGCCGGAACCGCGCCCGGCTCTCCGGCCGCACCAGCGCGTCGGTCTTCGGCAGCGTGCCGGGGGCGAGGTCCTCGTCGGTCGGGCAGACGTTGAAGTCGCCGAGGATGGCGAGCGGCTTGTCCTCCGCCATCAGGGCTTCGGCGTGCGACGCCAGCGCGTCCATCCAGGCGAGCTTGTAGGCATACCCCTCGGCGCCGCCGGAATTGCCGTTCGGCAGGTAGATCCCGAGCAGGATGATCCCCTCGGTCTCGATCTCGATGTAGCGCGCCTGGGCGTCGCTCTCGGGCAGGCCGGGCAGCGAGCGGCCCCGGCACACGAACGGCCGCCGCGACAGCACGGCCACGCCGTTATACGCCTTCTGCCCGACCGCCTCGGCCTGGTAGCCGAGGCCGTGATAGGCCAGCGCCGGGAAGGCATGGCTCTCGCACTTGATCTCCTGCAGCAGCAGGACGTCCGGCTCGGCGCGGTCCAGCCAGCGCGCCACGTGCTGCTCGCGCTGGCGGATCGAGTTGACGTTCCAGGTGGCGATGCGCATCGCTGGCGTGTTGCCGTTTACGATGCGGACGTCAGCCGGGCACCGTCGCGTCAGTCAGGTCCAGGCGCCGCTCGATCCGATCGAGCCGTCGCTCAAAGCCATCCATCCGGCTGTTCAGCTCGGCTTGGCCGATCGTCAGGTGACCGATCCCGCCCTCTAGATTTGGCATGCGGACCTGAAGGTTGCGCACGTCCTCGCCGATCCGGTCGAGCTTGGCGTGCACCCGGGCAAAGTTCTCGCGCAGGAAGTCCAAGACGGGGCCAGGTTCGTCGCTCATCGCCTCAGTCGATCGAGAAGCTGGTGCCGCAGCCGCAGGAGCTGGTCGCCTGCGGGTTCTTCACCGCGAAGTAGGCGCCCATCAGCTCGTCCTTGAAGTCGAGCTCGGAGCCCGCCAGCAGCTCCAGGCTCGCCGGATCGATCAGCACCCGGGCGCCGCCGCGCTCGATCACGATGTCATCGGGATCGGCCGCCTCGGTCAGCTCGAACTGGTACTGGAACCCGCTGCAGCCGCCGGACAGCACGTTGACGCGAAGCGCCTGCTGGCTCGGTCCGGCGATCTCGGCGATCCGGGCGGCGGCGCGGTCGGTGACGGAGAAACTGGCCTGCATGGCGCTAACATAGGCGCTGGCGGCGTCCGGATGAAGGCTGCGGTTGAGCGGCAACGCCGAAGGCGTGTAAGCCCGGACCATGCCGCACCCGGGTCTCGCGCCCTATGCCGTGCGCGCCGAGGGTGCGCGTGGCCGGCTGCATCCCGAGCCGGAGAGCGGCACCCGCTCGCCCTGGCAGCGCGACCGCGACCGCATCATCCACAGCTCGGCCTTCCGCAAGCTGCAGTACAAGACGCAGGTCTTCGTCAATCACGAGGGCGACTTCTACCGCACGCGGCTGACCCACTCGATCGAAGTGGCCCAGATCGCTCGCTCGCTCGCGCGCGCGCTGGCGCTCGACGAGGATCTGACGGAGGCGCTGGCGCTCGCGCACGACCTGGGCCATCCGCCGTTCGGCCATGCCGGCGAGGAGGCGCTGAATGCCGCCATGCGCCCGTTCGGCGGCTTCGACCACAACGCGCAGAGCCTGCGCGTGGTGACGATGCTGGAGAACCGCTACGCCGCCTTCGACGGGCTGAACCTGACCTGGGAGACGCTGGAGGGGCTGGCCAAGCACAACGGCCCGCTGCCCAAGCCGCCCGCCTACATCGCCGAATACGACGCGAGGTATAAGCTCGACCTGCATACGCATGCGGGTGCCGAGGCGCAGGTCGCGGCGTTGTCGGACGACATCGCCTATCACAGCCACGACCTCGATGACGGGCTGCGCGCGCATCTGTTCACGTCGGACGATCTGCGGCATCTGCCGCTGGTGCGCGACGCGCTGGCCGAAGCCCGCGTCGCCAGCCTCGACGTACCGCCCGCGCGGCTGCGTCACGAGATGATCCGCCGCGTGATCGACGCGATGGTCAACGACGTGATCACCGAGACCGGCAAGCGGCTGGCGAAGCTCGATCCCGCCGGCGTCGATGCGATCCGACGCGCGAAGAAGCCGGTGGTGGCGTTCTCGCCGGCGATGACCGAGGCCAACCTCGCCATCAAGGACTATCTGATGACGCGGATGTACCGGCACTGGCGCGTCAACCGCATGACGTCGAAGGGCAGGGCGCTCGCCGAGGAGCTGTTCCGCCTGTTCCATCGCGACACGTCGCTGCTGCGCGACGAGTGGCGCGCGCGCGCCGGCGAGAGCGGCACGGCGAGGGCGGCGACGGTGGTGTGCGACTACGTGGCCGGGATGACCGACCGCTACGCGGTCGAGGAGCACCGGCGCCTGACGGACATTTCGGTCGCGGGTTGAGGGGCATTCGTTTTCGCCGTCATTGCGAGCGCGAGCCGAAGGCGTGGCTGCGGCTTCAGATGGCCTACGACCTTGCGCAGGCCCGCCGGCATGAGGGCGACATCCACGTCAAGCGCGTGGCCCGGCGCAAGCTGCACGAGCCGCGCGCATAGCGATCAAAATCGCTCGCATCCACTCCCGAGAGCCTCCCCGCGGCCTTCAGTCGCCCGGCTTGCGTGCCTCGATGATGGCCGACGCGACGTAATTCTCGACGCCGCGGCCCGGTGCCCAGGTCTTGATCAGCTCCCGGCTCTCCGGCTTCACCGTGACGCGTATGTCGCTGAAGCCGGCCTCCTCCAGCCACGCTTCGATCTGCGGCGCAGGCGCGGCGCCGACCACGCAGCCGCAGATCAGCGCCCGGTCGGCGGCCAGATCGGCCGACAGCGGCGCGGTGTTCACCACGTCGGAAATCGCCAGCCGGCCACCCGGCTTCAGCACGCGGAACGCCTCGCGGAACACCTGCGCCTTGTCCGGCACCAGATTGATCACGCAGTTCGACAGGATCACGTCGGCCGTGTTGTCGGCGATCGGTAGATGCTCGATCTCGCCGAGGCGGAACTCCACGTTGGCCGCACCGACCGCCGCGGCGTTTCCGCGCGCCTTCTTCAGCATCTCGTGCGTCATGTCGACACCGATCACGCGCCCGTCCGGGCCGACCTGCCGTGCCGCGAGCAGGCAATCGAAACCGGCACCGCTGCCGAGATCGACGACGACCTCGCCCGCTTGCATCGCCGCGATCGCCTGCGGATTGCCGCAGCCCAGGCCGAGATTGGCGCCTGCCGGAACCGCGCCGAGTTCGTCGGCCGAATAGCCCATCTGCAACGATTTGACCTCAGCCGGCGCGGCCGACCCATCGCAGCACGCGGGCGTGGGCGCGCAGCACTCCGACGCCGCCGCGATGCCGCCATAGCGGGCTCGGACCATGTCCTTGACCTCGATCTCATCCATCGACGTTTCCTTCGCTTATCTCACGTGAACGGGGTTGTCGTGCCACCGGCGCAGCAACGGAAGCGCCAGCAGCAGGCCGGCGAGCTGTGCGATGATGAATGCCGGTGCATCCGCCGGGCGGATGCCGGCGAACGTGTCGGACAGGCTTCGTGCAAGCGTGACCGCCGGATTGGCGAACGACGTGGACGACGTGAACCAGTACGCGCCGGTGATGTAAGCCGCCACGGCAAAGGCGGTGATCGGCGCGGGATGGGCGCGACAGCCCCAGATGGTTGCGAGCAATCCGAACGTCGCGATGGCTTCCGCGACCCACTGCCCCGTCCCTGTTCGCACGTGCGTCGCGAGCTGCAGCACCGGCAGGTTGAACATCACATGCGCGAGCCACACGCCGAGCACGGCGCCGACGACCTGCGCCGCGACATAACCCGGCACATCCCGCCAGCGCATGCCGCCGGTGAGTGCCGCGGCGAGCGTCACCGCCGGATTCATGTGCGCCCCCGACCGCGGTCCGAACGCCAGGATCAGCGCCGCCAGGGCGCCGCCGGTTGCGATCGCGTTGGCGAGCAGCGCCAGGCCGACATTCCCGCCGCACAGGCGCTGCGCCATGATCCCCGACCCGACGACCGCGATCAGCAGAAAGCACGTCGCGATCAGTTCGAACGCGGCGCTCTCGCTCATCACGCGCGCCAGACCCCGGCGGCGCGCCGGAGCGGTCAGCGTCTCCGTTGTCACGATGCCCGTTCGCTTCCCGCCACGCGGCGGCCGCCTGCATCGACGACGGGCTCGCCGTCTTCCTTGGCGAATGCGCCGCGCTGCGGGTTGGGCAGGATGTCCAGCACCGTCTCAGAGGGGCGGCACAGCTTGACGCCCAACGGGGTGACGACGATCGGACGGTTGATCAGGATCGGGTGCGCCAGCATGGCGTCGATCAGCGCATCGTCCGTCAGCGTCGGATCATCGAGGCCGAGTTCGTCGTACGGCGTGCCCTTGCGGCGCAGCAGATCGCGTACCCGCATCCCCATGCGCGCGATCAGGTCTTGCAGCTCCGCGCGGCTCGGCGGCGTCTTGAGGTATTCGATGATCGTCGGCTCTTCGCCGCTGTTGCGGATCAGCGCGAGCACGTTGCGCGACGTGCCGCAGGCGGGATTGTGGTAGATCGTGACGCTCACGACGCCTTGCCTTCGAGCGTATCGGTCCGAAGACGGCCGATTTCTTCGACCTTGCGCGTGATCGACATGCGATCGAGGGACGCGAGCGGCAGGCTCAGGAACAGTTGGATCCGGCGTTCGAGCATCCGATAGGCGTCGGTGAACGCCAGCGTGCGCTCGGCGTCGGACCCGTCCACGGCGGCGGGGTCGGGCACGCCCCAATGCGCCGTCACCGGCTGACCCGGCCACGTGGGGCACACCTCGCCCGCGGCCTGGTCGCAGACGGTGAACACGAAATCCATGACCGGGGCGCCGGGCTGGGCGAATTCATCCCAGCTCTTGCTGCGCAGATGCGCGGTCGGCATGCCAAGACGCTCGAGCAGCTTGAGCGCGAGCGGGTTGACGTCGCCCTTCGGAAAGCTCCCGGCGCTGTAGCCCTTGAAGCGGCCCTTGGCCCAATGGTTGATGATAGCCTCGGCCAGGATGCTGCGCGCCGAGTTACCGGTGCAGATGAACAGCACGTTGTAGACCGTGTCGGCCATCGCTCAGGCCCTCCTTTTCCCGGGCCGTGCTGCCGCGACGTCCGCCGCGGGTCGGCAGGCCGGCGCACACGCATCGGTGTCCCGGCCGCAACAGTTCTCGGTCAGGAAACCGACCAGGCCGTTCATCGCGGCGTAGTCGGCGGCGTAGATGAGCTGGCGGCTCAGCCGCCGCTGCGTGACGAGACCGGCGCGGTGCAGATGCTGCACATGGAAGGTCAGCGACGACGGCGGCACGCCGAGCCGCTCCGCGATCACCCCGGCCGGAAGACCGTCCGGCCCGCGCTCGACGAGCATCCGAAAAATCGCCAGCCGCGTGTCGTGCGCCAGCGCCCCGAGGGCGTGCACGGCTTGGCTGCTGTCCATGCTCAATCCAATCTTTCGAACAACGTCGAAATATCAAGGATCGCGGCTGGAGTCAACGACAATTCGAGGAAACTCGAACAATTGCGCGAACCGCGATCGGTCGTGCGTGGAAAGTGGGTTGCGCGGCGCCGGCTACCCGCTCGGCGCCGCCACCTCCACCGCGACCTCGTTGCGGCGAAACAACGGGATCGTGAACGGCGCGTCGTAGCCGAGCACATACGGCGCACCCACCGTCGCGATGCCCGCCTTCTTCAACGCCGCGAGCAGACGCCCCGCATGCGCCTTCGCGATCTCCTCGCTCAGCACGCCGGAGAAACGCAGCGCGGCCACCGTCTCCGGCGGCACGGTGACGATGCGCACGCCGGGGTCGGTCGGCTGCGGCGCAGCGCGCTCCACCGCGCGCGGCAGGAAGAAGCGCATCGTCACCCCGCCATCCGGCCCCTGCTGCGTCTGCACCGGCGCGGTCATGGCGACCATCTCCGACTTGCCCTTCGCGGCGCTGCGCTCGACCGGCGCGGTCATCGCGATCGTCTGCGACGCGGCGTTCGCGCCCGTGATGTAGCGGAACAGCCGGCCGAACGCCTCTTCGGCGGCGCGCTGCCGGCTCGGCCCGGCGACCGTCGTCTCCGCCGCCGTGCGCGCGTCGTAGCGCCGGATCTCCACCCCGTCGCCCAGCCGCTGCGTCACCGCGTAGTGCGGCATCTCGTACATCCGGATGCCGAACACGCCCACCGCGGCCTCGGCGAACGTCAGCAGGAAATACAGCGCGCGTTCCATCGTCCGTTCTCCGGTCACATCGCGCCGGTCAGCAGGCCGAAGCCGAGCAGCGCCGCCCCGGCGTGCAGCGCAATGACGATCGGCGGCGGCGGCTTGCCGACGCGGTAGGCGAAGAACATGCCGACGCCGATCGCGGCCGCAACGGCCAGCGCGAGCAAGGTCAGCGTCGGGTTGGGATAGGCGGACGCCACCCCGAAGCCGAGCATCACCAATACTCCGGCTAGCCCGGCCGATCCGTGCACATAGCCCAGCCGGCCGCAGAGGCGCTGCATCTTGTCGTCGGGAATGGTCATCAGCAGGACGATGATCAGGCCGAGCGCCATCGCCAGCCCCACCAGGATCGTTCCCACGAGCGACATGCGCGACCTTCCCCGTTACGTTCCGCCCACCATGTAGCGTCGGTCTGCAAAGGAGCCAGCCCATGCGCCTCGGCAAATACCGAACCTCGGACAGCACGACCTCTATCGTCATCGCGAGGCGCGCAGCGCCGTGGCGATCCAGGGCCGCGCGGCAGGCACTTGTCGCGTTGCCCTGGATCGCCACGCTTCGCTCGCGATGACGACGAGACCGGCTTCCGGTGGTCGAGACTTGTTAGAAGCTCTCCCCAGCGTGCGGCGTGGCAAGAGCGATGCCGCCCGGGGCAGGGCGGTCGCGCTGGGCGCCGCGGTTGTGCTGGGGCTTGCAGCAGGCGCCGCATTCGGCGCGCTCGCCCGCTCGCCGTTGGACGCGGAGCTGCTGCCGCTGCTGCGCCTGATGGCGGCGATCAAGCTGGCGACGGTGCTGGGCGGCGCGGCGCTGCCGCGCTGGCGGCTGCGACGGCCCGCACCCGCGCTGCCGGCGGCGCTGGCGATCGGCGCGGTCGGGCTGATGGCGGTCGCGCCCGGCATGGTCTGGGTGCCGTCGCACCTGCTGGTGGCGGGCGGCCTGTTCCACGCCGGCCTGCTGACGCTGCTCGTGCTCGGCTGGCGCGACCGCGACGCCGCGCCTGCCTCGGCGCCGGCGGGCAGGGCCCGACCGTAGCGCCGGGCATCGCGCGCCGCCGCGCAGCGTTGCTCACCCGTTCCGACCAAGGCTTGTTGCCGGACGTCGATGGGCGCACATAGTGGCGCTGTCGTGGAGACCTCCGCTGCGCAATGGAACGCGGGCGCGCTGACCTGACGCCGATCGCCGTCGAAGAACCGGAGCGCAAGCTGGCGGCGATCATGGCGACCGACGTGGTCGGCTATTCCCGGATGATGAGCGCCGACGAAGTCGGCACGATCCACCGATTCGCCGACGCCAGACGCGAGGTGATCGATCCCATCATCGCCGTCAATCGCGGCCGCATCTTCAAGACGATGGGCGACGGCCTGCTCGTCGAGTTCCCGAGCGTGGTGCTCGCGGTACGTGCCGCGCTCGTCATCCAGACGCGCCTCGAGATGCACAATGCCGATCAGGCGCCGGAGCGGCGCATCGTCCTGCGTATCGGCCTGCATCAGGGCGATGTGGTCGTGAACGGCGAGGACCTGCTCGGCGACGGCGTCAACATCGCCGCGCGCCTCGAACCGCTCGCGCCCCCGGGCGGACTCTGCATGTCCGAGCGGGTGCGGGAGGACGTCGCCGGCAAGATCGCGCTCAACGTGGAAGACGGGGGCACGCGCGAGCTGAAGAATATTCCGCACCCTCTGCACGTGTACTTCGTCCGTCCCAGGCGCGTGCTGGCCGAGCCGGGCGATGTGCTCCGCGATCTGGCGCAGGCCGCTTCTGCGGTGCCGGCGGGCGCGGCCGGGAAGGCGCATGTCGGCGCGACCGAGCCGACGCTGTTCGGCGTCATGCACCCCCCTGTGCACCAGCTGGCGCTGCTCACGCCGCCGCCGCCGGGCCCCGCGCCCCCCGGCTTGGCACCGGGCCAGACCACGGTGCTCGGCGCGCGGCCGCTGTGCCTGGGGCGCGTGGCGCCGAACGACCTGGTCCTGCCGAGCACCGAGGTGTCGCGCACGCATTGCCGCATCGAACTGGTGGACGGCGTGCCGGTCGTGACCGACCTCGACTCGTCCAACGGCACCTTCGTCGACGGCGTGCGCATCGAGCGGCCGACCCGGCTGCAGCCGGGATCGGAGATCCGGGTCGGGCCGTACGCCTGGCGATATGCCTGCGAGGATGCCGAGCCCATCGATGCCGAGCAGACGATCGTCCTGCGCCCCGCGCCGCATTGACGCGGCGGACGGACCACGCGGCCTGTTTCAGTGCTGCGACGACGCGGCTTGCGGCGCCGCCTGCGGCGCCGGGATCGGCAGCAGCGGGGTCGCGTTGCCGCCCAGCATCGTGCTCGGCAGCTGGCCGTTCCAGTTGCGCGCCTGCAGGTACGACACCAGCGCCGGGTTGGCGGCGACAGCCGCGCCGAGCAGCTGCGCCACCTTCGCCTCCGCATCGCCGACCGTGGTGCGCGCCTGCGCCTCGCCCTCGGCGCGCAGGATCGCCGACTCGCGCTCGCCGCGTGCGCGCGCGATCGCCGCCTGCGCATCGCCCTCGGCGGCGCTCACCCGCGCCGCCGCTTCGGCCGACGCGCGTACCTTCGTCTGCTCGCCTTCGTAGCGGACGCGGTTGACGGTGTTCTCGGCCTGGATCGCGTCGTTCTTGGCCCGCACGGCGGCCTCCACCGACTGCGTGAAGGCCGGGCTGTATTCGATGCTGTTGATCTGCAGGTCGATCACGTCGAGGCCGAACAGCTGGCGCAGGCTGTCGCCGACCGACCGGCGGATCTCGCCCGCGATCTCCTCGCGGTTGGCGGAGATCGACACGGTGTTCTGCCGCGCGAACACCCGCAGCGCGCGGTCGGCGATGATCGGCTCCATGTTGGCTTCGATGTCGAGGTTGCCCGAGCGGCCGACGCCGTACAGCAGCCGGAACACCGCATCGCGGGGAATGCGGTACGACAGGCTGATACCGACGCGGACCCACTGGTTGTCGACCGTGTAGACGGTCAGGTTGCGCAGCGAATACTGGCTCAGGCTGACCTGCAGGCGGTCGACGGCGTCGATCAGCGGCAGCTTGAAGTGCAGGCCGGGCTCGACCGGCACGGCGGAGATCACGGTGCCGAAGCGCCGCACGCCGGCAAGGTCGGTCGGCTCGATGACATAGTAGCTGGAGCCCACGAGCACCACCGCCGCCAGCCCGATCAGGGCCCAGCGGATCGCGCGGCGCACGACGTCCACGCGGGCGCGCATCGGCCCGTGCGGCGGCGGCAGCGGCAGCTTCATCTCGGTCATGACCGGCTCCCCGCCCAGGCGTGTAGCACGCCGGCGTTTCGCAGCGGTAATCAGGCCGCCCGCGCGGGCCGCAGCCGCCGTGCCTGCGGCCCGCGTCGGTTCAGGCGTCCGCGCGCTTGCGCGGGCGGCGGGCGGGGCGGGGCGGCGGCGGCGGCGGCGGAACCGGCGCCCTCTCCTGCAGCCCCTGCAGCATGCCGAGCATCTTGCCCAGCTCGCACAGCAGCGCCGCACTGGCCTGCGCCGCATCGGCGCCGAACGCGACGTCGGCCGGGTTGTTGAGTGCCGCGATCAGGCAGTCGCGCCCCAGCGTCTGCATCAGCACCGCGTTGAACGCGACCGAGGCCTCGAGATGCGTCGCGGGGTCGAGCTCGTCGAACTGCTCCAGCATCCACGTGCGCAGCTCGGTCGCGACATCGGCGTCGCGGTCGTGGAACAGCAGGTCGAGCCAGCCGCTGACATAGGGGAACCGCATGCTCGCGCGCACCGCGCCGTCGGCGTCATCGGCAAACGCGCTGTCGCTGCCGACGGTCAGATCGATGGTTCTCATTGGTCACCAGTCCTGTTGCTGCGGGCGACGCGGCGGCCCCGGCCGTCGGTGAAGTGAGGGAGGAGGGAGCGCGTCCCGTTCATAGGACCATAATCTTATAAACCGCAGCCGCGAGGCAAGGTAAAAATTCTTGGGCGGGCGTCCGCCCCGAGGCGCGGTCGGCAGGCCGACACCACCGCCTCGCCCGAGTGTGGCCGCCGGGCCGCGACCGCTTGCCGAATAGGCGAAATCCGCCCCGGCGCTTTTCCGCCCGACGGTTCCATTGTAACCATTCTGCAAACGGCCACCGTCGGAAAGGCGGCCGGCGCAAGGGGGGACCGGGATGGCTGCCACGACGAGCGGGCTGACGGACGCCGAGCACAGCGCGCAACTGCGCAAGGCGGTGATCGCCGCCACGGTCGGCACCACGATCGAGTGGTACGACTTCTTCCTCTACGGCACCGCTGCGGGGCTGATCTTCCCCAAGCTGTTCTTTCCGAACTCCGATCCGCTGACCGGCACGCTCGCCTCGTTCAGCACCTACTTCATCGGCTTCGTCGGCCGCCCCATCGGTGCGGCGATCTTCGGCCACTACGGCGACCGTATCGGCCGCAAGGCCACGCTGATCGCCACCCTGATGCTGATGGGTGTGGCGACGTTCCTGATCGCCTTCGTCCCGAGCTACGCCGAGATCGGCATCTGGGGCGCGGTCATCCTGACCATCCTGCGCATGCTGCAAGGCATCGGCGTCGGCGGCGAGTGGGGCGGCTCGGTGCTGATCGCGATGGAGTGGTCGAAGGGCCACGCCCGCCGGGGCCTGGTCGCGTCCTGGCCGCAGTTCGGCGTGCCGTCGGGCCTGTTCCTGGCGAACCTGGTGGTGCTGATCGTCAGCGCCTGGACGGGGACCGATTTCCTGGTTTGGGGGTGGCGCATCCCGTTCTTCCTCAGCGTCCTGCTGATCGGCATCGGCCTGTGGATCCGCCTCGGCATCCTGGAGACGCCGGTGTTCGCCGCCCTGGTCGCCGAGAAGAAGACCGAGAAGGCGCCGATCATCGAGGTGATCAAGCGGCAGCCGCGCGAGATCGTCCTGTCCGCGCTGCTGCGCATGGCCGAGCAGGCGCCGTTCTACATCTTCACCGCGTTCGTGTTCGCCTACGGGACCGGAACGCTGCACATGTCGCGCGACCTGATCCTGACCGCCGTGCTGTGCGCCGCGTGCGTGTCTTTCGTGACGATCCCGCTGTCGGGCCACATCTCCGACCGGATCGGGCGGCGGAAGATGTATCTGATCGGCGCGGCGGTGACGGGGCTGTTCGGCTTCCTGTATTTCGGCATGCTGAGCACGGCGATTCCGTCCGCGGTGTTCATCGCGATCGTGGTGTCGCTGATCCCGCACGACATGATGTACGGCCCGCAGGCGGCGCTGATCGCCGAGGCGTTCACGCCGCGCCTGCGCTACAGCGGCGCCTCGCTCGGCTACCAGCTCGCCTCGATCATCGCCGGCGGCCCGGCGCCGCTGATCGCGACCGCGCTGTTCGCGCACTACGCGACGGGGTACGCGGTCGCGGTCTATATCGCGGCGTGCGCGGTGGTGAGCCTGTTCGCCGCCGGCTTCATGCCGGATTACACCGGCAAGGACATCTCGGCCGAATACGACGCGATGATCCTGGCCGAGGAGTAGGGCGGGCGTGTTTCGCGACGGTTGAGTGGGGGCGGCGCGTAGGGCGGAGGCAGCGGAGCGAACTCCGCCGCATCCGCCCGAGCCCGCGTGACGGCGGAATGCGCGGTGCGCGCTTTTTGCTACGCCTGCTGCGGCGGGTCTTCCCGATGCCGCCCCCGGCCGTTCACGCGACCTCGGACACTCTCGCTCCTCGGCGGTTTGCTATTCCCATTCGTGACGTTCGGAGCAGAAGACATCGCTCAAGGTCAGGCCAAGCAATTGGGTCAGCCTCCATAACAGGGCCGGCGATGGCCGAGCGAGGCCGGTCTCGATGGCCTTCAGGTGTGCTGCTCTGATCCCCAACGCCTTGGCCAGCGCCTCTCGGGGGCAGCCGTGTGACTCGCGTGCTCGCATGAGGTTGCGGCCCACAAAGACGTCGATGGGGCGGGGGAAGGGGATTTGGTGTCCACCTGCCCGTGTTTTTTCGAGCGTGCTCGTCATCGGATCTCGATCCTCAGCCGTCGCGAAGCCGCCCCCGAGGCTGGGCATCACGATTTCGTGAGGTTATGCTCGGCGTCCGGTCGAACGCAATACTGATTCTAACGATCAACTAACGATTTCTGGCAGCTTGAGTAACGTGTGCGGGCAAGCAATCGTATTCGTTGCCAGCAGTAAAAACCACGGCACACGGCGTGTCTGCGATCTGGCAAAGCAAAACGACGCAGGAGGAGGTCTACATTGAAGCCGCTTGCCGGACGATCCAGATACCGATCTCGAAATGGTATCTGCTCAACCCGGTGCGAGCACGGAGTTTCCCTGTAGCGTCATCCTGATGGCCTGATAGGCGTCGATGCCACGACGAGCAGCGGTTCCGACGACGGAACGGAGAGCGGCGAACAGATCAGCGCCCCAGTTGGAGCGGAAGCCACCGGTGACCTTGCGATAGGTGGCTGTGGGACGGAGTTCACGTTCGCTGCCGTTGTTGTCCGCGCCGACCTCGGGATGGTCGAGGAAGGTGAACAGGTGAGCACGGACCTTGCCATATCGCTTTCGCAGGCGCCGGCCATCGCGGTTGGTGGGCGCCAGCGCCATCACCGTGTCGAGTTCGCGCTCCATCCGCTGTCGGTATTGGCGGCGCGTGCTGTCAGCCAATCGATGCCGCCGCCGGGCCAGCACGAAAGCGCGCAGCAGCAGCATTTTCATTCGCGGGGCGAAGATGGCGTCGCCCGCCTCGATGGCGAACTGGCAGTCGCGCAGCTGGTGCGCCAGGCAAATCTGCCAGTCCCCGGCATGCCCCTGCTGTGCGCCGTAGAGGTCGGAGACCCAGATCGCCGGACGGTGCCCATCCATCACCTCGCGGACGACACCCGCGCTGCGGCTGTGGCGGACGACGTGGATCACCACGTCGTCGTTCTGGAACACCCAGTTCCAGCAGCTGCGGCCATCGACGCGCACGGAGGTTTCGTCCGAGCACACGACGCGGGCGCGTCGCAGCCGTGCCAGGATGGCGCCAACCTCGGCATCGAAGCATGGCATAGCGCGCTGGAAGGCGGCGTCCAGCGCACCTTCGCTGATCGCCAGCCCGAACAGGTCCAGCAGCAGCCGGCTAAGCCTGCGGTAGCTGATCGCGTGGGTGAAGCGCAGATACATCGCCAGCGCCACGATGTTGAGGCTGAACGGCGTGCCGACCTCCAGACCCTCCGGCAGTGGCGCCAGCGTGGTGCCGCCACAGCACTGGCAGTGTCCGGCATAGCGCTCCACCCGTGTCACCACCGGCACGACCTTCGGCAATTCGATCTTGTCGTATCGGGCCGCAAGCGTCTGGTCGTCCGTGCGCAGCGCCGCCTGACAGTGCGCGCAGCACAGCGGCCGGGCGATCACGGTCTCATCGGGATGCGCCACCAGCGCCCGACCGCCGCCCTTGCGACCCAGGCTGCCCTGGCGCGGGCCTTGCCGGTTCGACTGGTCCTCCCGGTTGGGTTTCTTGCCCTGCGAAGGTGGGACGCTGGAGTTGTCCGGTGTCTTCGGCGGCGCACCCAGCTTCGCCTCCAGTTCCGCCACCCGCGCCGTCAGTGCTTGGACTTGCGCCCAAAGCGCTCGGATCAGCGCGTCCTTCTCGTCATGCGACAGAGAACTCAGGTCGGGGAGCGAGGTCACTCAAAGCGTGAATCGCGGGCCCCGCAGTCACGTCAACGGCTCTTCGACTCGGCTATCGTAATTGCTTGTATGGGGTTTGTGTCTGTCAAGAGGATATCGTCAGTGGCGTTCTCCTCATCGGGGCATCTGAGCGCTGTGGTGGAATAGCCAACGAACCGAGGGGAGCCCGCCATAGGGCGCGAT
>Ga0209656_10001260_pt1 | contig 16471 bp, 12 predicted proteins | sample BogFormECP12_OM2_FD_188239 | JGI IMG/M metagenome (GOLD analysis project Ga0209656, IMG submission 188239) | Bog forest soil microbial communities from Calvert Island, British Columbia, Canada - ECP12_OM2 (SPAdes) (version 2) | ecosystem: Environmental > Aquatic > Freshwater > Wetlands > Bog ... | reverse complement strand
CGGGGCAAGCGGCGACGAGGACATTCTTCGGAGCGACCGTGCGCTACGCCAATGCCGCGGGAGTGGAGCGGGTGGTGAGCATTGTGGGCACCGACGAGATCGATCTCGACCGCAACCACATCAGTTGGGTGTCACCTCTGGGGCGCGCGTTGATGAAGTCGGCAGCGGGTGACAGCGTAATCCTTCATTTGCCGGGCGGTACAGAACACCTGACCGTGCTGGAAGTGCGCTACCAGCGCATTTCTGTGGAACCGTTCCGTGAACCCGCTGGATCCGAGGCCTCGGCCAAGAGACTCCCTCGCCAACACTAAGATCGCCCGACTATCTTGCAGGCTCCCGGAAGCCTCGACCGTCGAGAGGGCGCCGCTTCTCGATGGAATATAATTCGCGATCGTATGGTTGAGATTCGATTCAAAGCAGGAGGGAAGACATGCGGCGATTCGCAATACTGATCTTCTTATTAGCGAGTTTTTGTTGGGCACAGGAGCCGGGAGATTTTCAACCTGCTTCAACCAATGTTTGGGGAGCAGAGTATCCCCGCGTTGACCGCAGCGGGAGAGTTCAGATCCGCGTGAAAGCTCCCGACGCCACAAAGGTCAGGCTGAATTTCTGGAGCGGGCCGAAGGTGGACATGGAGAAGCAGCCGGACGGATTCTGGACCGTCACCACACCACCTCTAGTTCCCGGCCTACACTATTACACATTGATCATTGACGGCGCGGAAGTCGCCGATACCAACAGTCGCGCATTTTTTGGCGGCGGCAAGTACGCCAGCGCAGTGGAGGTTCCGGAGCCGGGCTCTACGTATTATTCCATTCAAGATGTGCCCCACGGGCAGGTGCGTGAGGTTTGGTACAACTCGAAGGTGACGGGAACCTGGCGACATGCCCTGGTTTATCTGCCGCCGAATTACGATACGCAAACCAATGTGCGCTATCCCGTGCTCTATCTACAGCATGGTGCCGGCGAGGATGAGACGGGATGGATTCGGCAGGGGCGTGCAAACTTTATACTTGACAATCTGATTGCCGCAGGAACCTCAAAACCCATGATTATCATCATGGCGTATGGGTACGCCGGACGCGCCGGCCAAGCCCCGCCCGATTGGACCGGAAAGCCCTTTGGTTCTCCGGAGATGTTGAAGGCGATGCAAGACATGGCATCGGCGTTCGAAGATGACGTGACCCAGGTTCTGATTCCTTACATTGACTCGACCTTCCGAACACTCTCCGATCGCGATCATCGCGCGATGGCTGGCCTTTCCATGGGAGGAATGCAGACATTCCAGATCACGTTGAATCATCTCGATCTGTTTTCCTACATTGGAGGATTCAGTGGAGCCGGCGGAATGCTTGTGCTTGGAGACCGGAAATTGGATCCCAAGACCGACTATAACGGGGTATTTGCTGATCCGGCAGCGTTCGCGAGGAAAGTACACTTACTCTGGTTGGGCGTCGGGACCGCAGAGCCAGAGAGAATGCGCGCCGGACTGAAGAGATTGCATGACTCCCTCGACGATGCGAAAGTTCAGCATGTCTTCTACGAATCAGCTGGGACAGATCACGAGTGGCAGACTTGGCGCCGCGATCTGAAGGATTTCGCGCCAAGGCTCTTCTAGAAGCGTTTTTCGAAGAGATGTCCAGCGACGGTGCAAAGTCCCTGAGTCGCACCTTCGGAGTTTGGCGGCAACAAGTGAGGACAACGTGCATTCGCAAATTTGGCGGACCGTAGCGTGGCCTGTGCTCGCGCTAACTACTGGTGCGTGGGCTCAACAAGCAAACTCATGTGCCAGCCTGATGCACTTCAAAGCTCCGAGCGTCGAGATTTCAAAAGCCGCTCCGATTGCTGCTGGAACCACGGAGCCGAATCCGTGGGGGCCAGGGCACAGTGCGCCGATTCCCGCGTATTGCCGAGTTGAGGGCATGATCAATCGCCGTGCCGGAGTTGGCGGCGAGGAATTTGGAATCAACTTTGCGCTAGCCATGCCTGAGAAATGGAATGGCGATTTCCTGATGCAAGGTGGGGGTGGCGGAAACGGAGTCGTGATGCCCCCGCTCGGTTTGAATGCGGCTGCAGACACGCCTGCACTCATGCGCGGGTTCGCGGTGGTTAGTACGGATACAGGTCATAAGAGCCATCGTGGACCATTCGACTTCGATTTCATGAAAGATGAGCAGGCGTATCTGGACTTTGCATATCTCGCTAACGCCGAAGTCGCCGCGCTGGCCAAACAACTCATCGCGCAGTACTACGGAAAACCGGCGTCCTTCTCCTACTTCTCCGGATGTTCCACCGGTGGCCGCGAGGGCATGATTCTTTCGCAGCGCTATCCCACGGCTTTTGACGGAATCATCTCGGGTGATCCTGCCATGCGGACTGGATTATCCAACCTGGCGATCGGTAAATGGATCCCCGTTGCGTTCAACCTAATCGCTCCGAAAGATGCAGATGGCAAACCAATCATAGCGCAGGCTATTAGCGACGCTGACCGTAAGCTGATCACGGGTGCACTACTGAAAAAGTGCGATGCGAAAGACGGAGTGGCCGATGGCATCATTTCTGATCCCCTGGACTGCGACTTCGATCCCGCGGTGCTGATATGCAAGGAAGGTAAGAGCGAATCGTGCCTTAGTCCGGAGAAAGTGGCCGCGATTAAGAAAGCCATTGGCGGCCCAAAGACCTCAAGCGGAGTCCCAGTGTATCCTGGCTTCCTGTACGACACAGGCATCGCGGCCAGTGGTCCGATGCGCGGGATTCTCTCCCCGGGTCCCGGTATTTTCGGGCCTGCAACCACCGCGATGGAAATCGACGTCGAGAAAGAAACGCTCGCGGATATGCAGCCCCTCGTAGATTCGATGTCCACCAACCTGACGACGTTCTCTGGACACGGAGGCAAGCTGATCTTCTACCACGGCGACAGCGATCCCTGGTTCTCCCCGCTCGACACATTCGGTTATTACAAGGATATGTCGGCTGTAAACGGCGGGCTCGAAGCCGTCTCTAAGTGGAGCCAGTTCTATTTTATTCCCGGCATGGCGCACTGCGGCGGAGGACCCGGTCTTGATCAGTTTGATTTCTTGGGTGCGATGGTCAACTGGGTGGAGAAAGGAACTGCCCCTTCGTTCGTAATCGCGACCGGCAAGGCGTTCCCAGGACGCAGTCGACCCCTTTGCCCTTATCCGAAGCACGCTCACTACAAGGGACAGGGCGATACGGAAGACGCGAACAACTTCGAATGCCGGTACTGATCAACGCGGCTTGTGGCCACCGAACTATTGACTTCTATGTCTGTCGCAGTACTCGTTCGAAGAGGCGTAGGCTCGATCGGGAACGAGAGATCGCCTGAACTACCGCAGCTTCCCGCGAATCACGGTGATCGATCCCGCTGGGAGTGTGTACATGCCATCGGGCGTGGCGGCAATCGTGATGTTCTTATCCTCAGCAGGGGTGTTGCAATACTGCACAAGAGCAACAGATCCGACGAATGAATGGCTGACGTGCTTGGCATCGTCGATGACGATGTGGACGGGGTGGGTCGCGTTCAAATCGTGATTAATCAGCATTAACGACCAGTTCCCGTCGGGACGTTTGACAGCGTAGGAGGTAACCACGGTCCGCCCGGCAGCGTCCTTAAGATCGGCCGAAGCGGGGAAAATCTTGTTCGCTCCCGCGCCGTGCTGCAGCCATTCGAAATTGATCAGGTGTGCGGAAGAATAGGGAGTATATGCAGGGGTGCCATACGCTCCACCGCCATCAGGGCCACTGCTGGGGCCCAAGTTCCCTTCACCACCGGCACCATTATTGATGGCCGGCCGATAGAACGCCGTGCCGCCCTGTTCAAAGAATGTGCCAAACGCGTCGCATTCCCAGATGGCCTTGCCCGTCACACCCAAGTAGCCGGGCCCGCTTGGCCCCGCTGTGATTCCACTCTCGGAAATGATCCGCGGCACATCCGCGGGGACGCCGTCCTGACGCCACATGTGCAGCACGTGCTTCATAATTCCGGGTTCCAAGTAAAGTGACGCCCAGTCGTTCGGTGGAGTGAATCCGTTGATCATGAATGGATAGTGTTCGAACGACATGAATGAGAGATCCTTGAGATGTCCGTGGGCCTTGAGGTAATCGACGAATCGCTCCATCCAGGAAGTGCGTCCCTCATCGTCTGCCCACAGGGTGATGTCTTTGTCGACGCCTTCGAAAATCGGGCCGCCCAACCTGGCGCCGGGCGTCAGCTTGTGGACCGCATCCGCCATTTGAATGTAGATGGCGCCATAGTCTTCCGGGGTCATGTGCTTGCCGTCGCACTCCTCCCCGACTTCAATTCCCACCACTGGATAACCACGCTTGTGAATGTACGAAACCTCATTCGCGCAATCTTCGGGAGTGTCATAAATGGCCGCACATGCAACCAGTGCCGGATGGCCCATGGTCAATCCACTGGTAAAGAAATTGTCCATGCCGTTGTATTGATCGCGGCCTCCGGTGATCAGGTTGTCAGCTTGGTGCCAGGGATCGATGGAAGAAGCGAAAAACGATCCAGCCAAGTCCGCCTCCGAACCGGCGATCACTTCTTGATCTCCAGCGCCCTCCAAGTGTGGCGGCGGACCGGGTCCGGGCTCTACGCCGTTAGCCGGGTAAACCACTGCATAGTTTCCCGCGCTATCGATCGTACCGGCGGATAGCGTCTGCAGGGCGTAGCCGACGCAGTTTCGAATATCCTGCGCCCCGTGAGTATCGCAGGTTCCGGAGGATTTCGACATCAAAACACGGACGAAGCGTGTCGTGACTGGCGCATTTGAAAGCTTCAGATGGACATCCCCGCCGCTGCCGTTCAACACCGCACCCGATTGAAAAGGCTTCCAGATACCATTCGGACCCATGTCCCAGTCCATGGCATTGTTGTCGCCGACCCAATACTGCACAACATACACGACGGCATATGGATTCACCCATTGGATATGGATCGCATTGACGGCACGGGCGGTGCCCATGTCGATTACCACCCATTGTGGGTGCAACGCATCGCTCTCACCCGTGAAATGGCTGGTTAGATAAGGATTGCTCTTCCAGTAACTTTGAAAACCGGCAACCAGGGGTGAATCGCCGCTGGTCATAAAGTCGCGATGGGGCAACGAATACGAATAGCCGTAGTGAATGGGTTCGCCCAGCTCGGCGCTGCCGACGTAATAGCCGCTCTTTGTCGCTGGATCGCTCCATGTGCCGTTCTCGTTCCAGTGCCATGCCGCAAGGCGCAACTCGCTATTGTTGCGCATGGTGATGGAACCCCAACCCAGGTTTTTGACTGCCTGGATCGTCTCAGGCTTGGTCAAGTTGTCCACCTGCTTCTTACTGAGATCATCCATCCACGCGCCGGTCGCAGTGTCGGGATAGATCGTATTCAGAACGTGCTCCGGCGTTACGTCAACGTGGACCTTGGCAACCGAATCGAGCGCGCCCACCTTGGCAACCGAATCCACCGGGAGCTCCTGCCGATCCGGTCGTGTCTGAGCCGCTTGTGCCGTAACCGTCTGTGCATTGACGCACAAAGGAAGGTGCAGGGACACCGCCATCAGCCCGAGCGCCGCAACTGCGACACATCGCCAAACGCGAGACGAGACCCGTGGGGAAGAACCAGTAATCATGATGTTATCGCCCATAGAACTGTAGAACGGTCAAATTGAGGATCGAGACTGCACGGCCTCCTTCTCTAGGACAGGGAGCGTGCGGGAGCAATTGTATCGCGAGAAAGATGCATAACCCCAGCTCTTCCGATGGTTACTAGTGGCTTGCCGACAATCCAGAAGTTGGCCATAAAAACCTGGGAAGGTTGAAAAGTCGTCGGCTCCAAGCATCATCCGGCAGAGAAACAGGCGCAGAAATCTGGCAAAACTCACGAAATCGCTCGTTATTGTTAATCCGCCAAATTCGGAGAAGGTTTTGCAGTGACTGCTCGCTAAGCGCGCAGTCATTTCCTAGGTTTTTTGCGAGGAAAAAAGGCCAACAACGACTGACCACTTTCAGCCCTCGGCAAGAGAAGATGAATGCAACCGGCTGTTTTCCTGCGCATCTGTCATAGGAGACTACGGAAGCATTGCTGTTGGCGATTCAGGAATTGGATCAATACGGGTAACATTGCTTTCAGTTGCTTGGTCTGTATAATCGGGCTGAGGTAGCGGTGGGGAAAACGGAAACAAGAGACGTTTCGGCTCATTCGGCGCCCCGGTGGCATTGGGGGTTCGTCAGCGTGGTCATGTTTTCTCTCGTCGTTACGCTGGCGACTCGAAATTTCGGTGATGCGACTCTCCACGCTCTTCACGCGACGGTGCAGTCCCACTCGCCGCAGGCTACGCGGCAGCACATGGATAGCGATGCGGTTGGTTGGGCTCCTCCTGTGTCCGAGATTGCACAGGATCATGCTCCCACGTTCTATGCCCGTGTGGCGCCGACCGGTCCACCTCTGCCAACTTTCCTTCTCGAAGAGAATCTCTACAACCGACCGCCTCCCACCTGCTGATCTTCTTCCTATTCCTACGCTGTTAAGAGCTAGCTCTTCCAACTGAACCTTAACTCAGTCATCGATTGAGGCTCAGGAGCTCTGCCGCGGCGTTTGGCCCTCTGCTTTCGCACGTCGGGTTTATCCAACTCGAAGCCGTGCAAATTTTAGGGTGAACAAATGACTCTGCAACGCAGACACATAGTAATTGGCGTGATGGTAGCGCTTGCCGCAGTGATCGCGATTACGCTGCTCGTGCATTCGCTCGGTGACGCGGAAACCAAGAAGTCCGATGAAACCCCGCAACGGGCCGCTCCGGTCGTAGTCGTCGCCCGTGGTCCGCTCGAAAACACCATTACCCTCACCGGTGAATTCCGCCCGTTCCAAGAAGTCGATGTTCACGCCAAGGTTGCGGGATACATCCAAAAGATCTTTGTAGATGTCGGGGACAAGGTTAGGGCGGGGCAGGTGCTTGCCATTCTGGAGATTCCCGAACTGAATGCTCAGGTCGAAGGCGCCCGAGCGGATCTCCGGCGCAGCGAAGACGCGATTCGCCGCGCACAAAGTGAAATCGAACGAGCGGAGTCCATGCACCGGGCTTACCACGCGGCTTACACGCGGCTCAAGCAGGCGGCGGAGGAGCGGCCGGGTTTGGTCGCCGAGCAGGAACTGGACGATTCCCTGGCAAAGGATGAGGAGACCGATGCGCAGATCAGCAGTACCCGCGCGGCTCTCGCGGAATCGCAGAACCAGCTTGGTATCGCGCGAGCCACTCTGGACCGGCTGTCGGCCCTGCAGGCTTATTCGCACATCACCGCTCCCTTCTCGGGTGTAATTACCAAGCGGTACGTCGATACCGGCGCCCTGATCTCAGCCGGGACCTCATCGGAGACCCAATCACAGCCGGTGGTGCAACTCGCGGAGTGGTCCCTGTTCAGGTTAGAGATTCCAGTCCCCGAATCCGACGTGCCGATGGTCCATTTGGGCACGGTGGTGCAGGTTCATGTTCTCAATTTGAATCGAGATTTCCAGGGACGTGTGGCCCGCTTCGCCGACGCAGTCAATGAGGAGACGCGAACCATGCACACCGAGATTGACGTGGAAAATCCGCAAGACACTTTGACAGCAGGCATGTACGCCGAGGTGAAGCTTGCGCTGCAGGGGAAAACGGATGCGCTCACGGTTCCCGTTCAGGCCGTGATCCAGGAAGGTAACCAGCATTACGTGCTGGCTCTCGACGATCAGAATCGCGTGCAGAAGCGAAACGTCGAGTTAGGGGCGCAAACCTCCACCACTGTGGAGATCGTTCACGGTCTCTCAGAAAAGGATCGAGTGATCAGCTCCGGTCAGTCCGACTACGCGATCGGCGAAGTGGTACAGCCCAAAATGGAGCAAGGGTCCAGCGCGAGTGCGGGTCGGATAGGAGAGCGAAAATAATGCCGAGCTTCGCTCTGAAATACCCGTTCTTTGTGATCATGCTTTGCCTGGTGATCGCTGTGGTCGGTGTGACGACCGTGGTTCGCATGCCGGTGGATCTGTTCCCCCAGATCAAGATTCCGGTGGTGGTGGTTGCTACCTTTTACGCGGGGATGCCTCCGGAACAAGTCGAGGCCGACATCACTGATACTTTCGAGCGTTTTTTTACGCTCGGCAGCAACATCGACCACATCGAGTCCCGCTCTTTGACGGGCGTGAGCTTGATCAAGATCTACTTCAAGCCTGGCAGCGATGCCAACGCCGCCTTAAGCAATATCGCAAACCTCGCGATGGCCGATCTGCGCCGTCTGCCTCCGGGCACGTTGCCTCCGGTCGTGCTCAAGTTCGATGCCTCAAGCCTTCCCGTTTGCCTGGTGACACTCAAAGGGGAAGGCCTGGATGAGACCCGGCTCAAAGATCTGGCGCAATTTCAAGTTCGCAATCAGATCGCAAACGTATCCGGCGCGTCGGTGCCGCAGCCCTTTGGCGGACGCTATCGCCAGATTATGGTTTATGTGGACCCGCTCAAACTGGAGGCGCACCAGCTTAGCCTGATGGACGTGGTTCACGCGGTCAATGATTCCAACCTGATTCTTCCCGCGGGGGACGTTCGCATTGGCCCCAGAGACTACAACATTTATGCCAATGCGCAGTTGCCTAACGTGGAGGAAATCAACCGCATACCGCTGAAGACCGTGGGCAACGCGTCGGTGATGGTTGCCGATGTGGGTGAGGCCAAGGACTCCGGAGCGATCCAAACCAACATCGTCCGTATCGACGGGCAGCAATCTGTCTACATCCCGGTGCTAAAGCAAGGCGGCGACAGCAATACCATCACGATTGTGGAAGGCATCAAGGCCGCGATCAAGGATCTGCTGGACATTCCAAAGTCGCTGAAGACGGCGGTGGTTTTTGACCAGTCCATCTTTGTAAAAAGCGCCATCAAGAATGTAATGAAGGAAGGCGGGATCGGACTGCTCCTAACCGGAATTATGATTCTGGTTTTTCTGGGCAGCCCACGCGCCACGTTCGCCGTGCTCCTGTCTATTCCACTTTCGGCGCTGGTGTGCTTATTGCTCATGAATGCCACGGGCGGATCGATCAACGTCATGCTGCTCAGCGGCCTGGCGCTCGCATTTTCCCGTTTGATTGACGATTCGGTCGTGGTGCTGGAAAACATCTTCCGTTACATGGAACTCGGCGAAACCCCAAGAGTGGCAGCGGAAAAGGGAGGAATGGAAGTCTCGCTGGCGGTGCTGGCAGCCACGTCTACCACCTCCATCGTATTCTTCCCCGTAACGCTCTTTTACGGCGTCAGCCGCTACCTTTTCATCGATCTCGCTCTGGGGGTCGTCCTTTCCATTTTTGCCTCGTACATTTTCGCGATGACGGTGGTGCCGCTCTATTGCGCGACCTTCATCCACCTGGAGGACGTGGAGGAGGAGATTGAACACGAGTCGAAGAACAAGTCTGCTTCACGATCCTTTTTCAAAAGGTTCCTTGGCCAGTTCAACGAGCGCTTCCAGAAGCTCTTGGACCTCTACGAGCGTTGGGTAACTCGCGCTCTGGTCCGGCCGGGGAGAACCGTGGCGTGGATCGCTGCGGGCATCGTCTTGGTCCTGGCGGGAATTTTTCCATTCGTGGGCACAGCGTATTTCCCCCGTACCGATCCGGGCCAGTTCGTCATCAACGTCAAGGCGCCCAGCGGTTCGCGGCTTGAGGTCACCAATCAATACATCGCGCGCGTCGAGAACGACATCCGCCAGGTGATCAGCCCTCACGACCTGGGAATGATTGTCTCCAATATCGGGATCACTCCCGACCTCTCCGCCATGTACACCAGCAACTCGTCCATGGACACCGCGTTTGTCCAGGTCAGTCTGAAAGAAGACCACAAGTTCGGCAGCTATGAATACATGCGGCGCGTTCGCCGCAAGCTGTCCGAAGACCTGCCGGAACTCGAGACCTATTTTCAGGCGGGTGGACTGGTCGACGCGGTGATCAACCTGGGATTACCCGCGCCCATCGATGTTCAAGTCAGAGGCAACGATCTCGACGGGGCTTATAAAGTGGCAAGGAACATCGCCCAGCAGGTCCGAAGCCGCAAAGGCGTGAGCAGCGTGCTGATTCCGCAAAATCTTCTCTATCCCGGTCTGCAGCTTAACATCGATCGCGAACGAGCGAGTTTAATTGGACTCACGCCTAAGCAGGTGGTGGACAACGTCATCACTGCCCTGACCTCCAATGGCATGATTGAGCCCAGCTACTGGATCGATCCCAAGACAGGCAACAACTACATGCTCACGGTGCAGTACTTCGATAAGCAGATCCAGAACATGAGCATGGAAGATTTCAAACAGATTCCTTTGCGCGCTCCCGGTATCAAGAATTACACGCCGCTGCAATCCGTGGCCGATATAACGCCGATGAATACTCCGACCGAAGTCGACCATTATCAACTGCAGCGCGTCATCGACATCTATGTAATGCCCTCGGGCGAGGCCTTGGGTGGAATCAATCACGAAGTCAATGACATCGTCCGTCACCTATCGTTGCCGGAAAACCTTCGGGTCAATGTGCTCGGGTCCGTGGTCGGCATGAACGAATCGTTCAAACGTTTTTCCATCGGTCTGGTGCTGGCCATCGTGCTGGTCTACCTGATTCTGATGGCCCAATTCACGTCTTTCCTCGACCCGCTGATCATCCTGGTTGCGATCCCTCCAGGATTGGCGGGAGTGGTGCTGATTCTTTTTCTCACGCGCAGCACCTTCAATATCATGTCGCTGATGGGCGTGATCATGATGACGGGCATCGTAGTTTCCAACAGCATCTTGATCGTGGAGTTTGCGCGCCAGTTGCGCAAGGAGAACTTCTCGCTGCAGGACGCGCTGGTGCGAGCGTGCAAGATCCGGCTGCGCCCAATTCTCATGACCTCGCTCGCAACTTTGTTGGGCATGCTTCCGATGGCCTTAGGTATAGAGACGGGCAGCGAGCAATATGCTCCTCTGGCCCGCGCCGTGATTGGCGGCCTTGCGGTTTCAGTCGTCGTTACCGTTTTCCTCGTACCGGCGGTCTATCTGATGGTTCACGGGAAAGATACAGATAAGAAAAATGAGAATGAGGAGGAACAGCCGGCATGACGTGGAGACTGGCGCTTTTACTGGGCGTTCTCGCGCTCTCAATCCCCGCAACTCAATGTCTGGGGCAGTCGGTATCGGTCTCGCAGAATCCGTCACCCTCGAACACTGTACGGCTCACCGTGAAGGACGCCGAGGCGCTCGCACTGAAAAACAATCCAGCGATTTCTGTAGCGCGGCTCAATGCGTTGGCCTCGGAGCAGGTGACACGGGAAGTGCGCTCGAATCTCTGGCCACAAGCCTATGCCGACCTGACCGGCGTCGATGCCCGAAACAACAGCCGCATCACGGCCGGGGGATTGAACAATCCAACCGTCTACACCCGGGCCGCCGGTGGCGCGACGGTTACCCAACTCATCACGGATTTTGGGCACACCACGAACCTGGTTGCCGGTGCTCGCCTTCAGGCCAGAGCCGACGAGCAGAGCGCAGCCGCTACCAAAGAAGACGTTTTGCTGGCCGTCGACCAGGCCTTTTACAACGCGCTGCAGACACACGCTGTGCTGCGGGTGGCGGAGCAGACCGTAGCCTCGCGGCAGTTGTTATCCGACCAGGTCTCCGCTCTCACCAAGAGCAAATTGAAATCGGACTTGGACTCGAGCTTTGCGAATGTGAATCTGGCGCAAGCGAAGCTTCTCTACTTGGACGCCCTCAACAACGACAAGGCTTCGGCGGCTGCGCTTTCGGCAATTCTCGGATACTCCACTCTGGAAGCGTTCGATTTGGTGAACGACAGCGAGCCGCTGGCGCCGCCCCCGCCCGATGTGGACCCGTTGCTCGCCGAGGCTTTTGCCAAGCGTCCCGAGATTCTTGCGTTGGAACTTCAGTCCGAGTCCGCAGAAAAACTGCACCAAGCGGCGCATGACCAGTTGTATCCGACAATCAGCGCCCTCGCAGCGTTCGGAGATTCTCCGGTCCGTGACGATCGCATCTATGGGCCTTACGCTGCCGCGGGAGTGAACGTAGAGATTCCCGTCTTCAATGGATTCCTCTACTCCGCGAAGTCGCGCGAAGCGGACTTGCGCGCCCAGGCTGCTCGGCAACGCCTGATCGATCTTCGCAATCGGATCTCGCGAGATGTACGCACAAGCTGGCTGGCGGCGAGCACGGCATTCGATCGCGTGAATGTGAGCGAGCAGTTGTTGGCCCAGGCGAACCTGGCGCTCGATCTTGCCCAGACGCGATACAAGCTCGGCCTCAGCTCAATTGTGGAACTCAGCCAGGCGCAGTTACAACAAACCCAGGCCGAAATCGGAAATGCGCAGGCGGGATACGAATACCGGCTGGCCTTGGCCGTCTTGCGCTACCAGACTTCAGGACTGTGACGTCGGATTGCAAGGTGTGCCTTGCGTGCGCTCTTGCGTTCCCGGTCTTCATCGTTTACGGAACGGCGCTCGCCTGCGCGAATGGCGAAGTTCATTTCAGCGAAGACATGTGCGGGCATGATGTCGAGCTGGCTGCCGCTCTGGCCAAGGGTTATCCGTACCCGTGATGCTGCCGAACTACCAGCGCCGGACGAGGCCCACGTCGAGGTGCACGAAGTTCGAAGCGACACGAAGGCGCAATCGATTTTTCCCGATCATTGTGGAGCAGTTGAAATGGAAGCCTTGTCTAGCATTGCTTGAAATGCCGCAATCTCCTCCCGCTGGCTCCATATCAGCGCCTGAGTTTGCCTCTTGCAGTAATCGTCCGGATATTCCCACACCGGCTCTACCGTCACCGTCGTCATGCCGTTGAGTTCCACCAACGTGTACGACCATACTTTCATTGTTGTCATACCCGGACAGGCACTTGAGGCCACGAAAACCGATTCGATGAGCGGCATCTGAGCTGGCTTCGAGAAGCGGAACTGGAACTGTTCGTCGGCATCGAGCGTGTAGCCGGCTCTCAGATTCTCTTGGACGATCAGCACCTTAAGCGTTTGAGCAGACGCCTTGCTGGTGAATACATACGGTCCCGGCTGAGCCTTAGGTTTCTTATCTCGCGCCGCCGCCAAGGTCGTTACTGCCAAAATCAGAATCAGAACTCGTTTCACACGTTTGCCTCTTTTGTGAACTCTAGCGACACATCCCTGCTTGCCGCTAATTACTGGAGTCACCTCAACCCTCTGGTACGAGACTGTGATTGCTAGGGGCGTGTCTCAGCATTGTTGCTGATACATCGCCATAGCACTGATAGACCCCGGTCAGTTTCGTTGCCGAAGAGCACAAAGGGGTACCATTGATCATGCACGAAACATATCTACAATGCCCCTGTTCAGGACCCGCTGATCGCTCAATAGCCGCCGGTGTCCTCCTTCGAGAAGAGCCAGATGAAGAAGAGGAGGACGGGGAGGAACACGACGGCGGCGAGGAAGATGACGATGGGGACCAAGGCTACTCGGAGTGAGCGTGCTCCGGTTGTTGCAAAATCGCCATCTTACTCGTTGACCAGCGGTCAAAACGTGTAATCACCTGTCAGTGTCAGTCTCGCCAGATGGCGGTGAATCGGGCGGATATTTGTTTCGCCCGTTGTACTGACCCGCCACCTGCGGCTGGCCTTCCTGTTTGTCATGCCAGTGAAGGGCGAACGTTTCCGTAACGCCTCCGATGACTGTAATGACTTCCACCGGCACCACTTAGATGGTTGACCAGCCTTTGACCGACTTCGAGCAACCACAGCTATAAACCACCCGCAGGGGGCTATACCGGAACTCACGCGGGAAAGTTAGCCCAGCACACTATGGTGTGAGCTCCGTCACGGCAAACGGACGTAAGCATTCGCTATCCTCCCGTTGAGCCGTGACGGAATGCCGCCAGTGGTTTTTTGGAGCGGCGGCCTGCGGCACAACGAGGGATGCCATGATCTCGCATGCCTTTCTATGTATTGAATGCCACAAGAAATCCCCAACCCATCAGAGAATTTTCGAAACCCTCTACAACTTTCAGCGGGAGGGCGCGCCGAACTGTCCCGAGTGCGGGGCAAGACGAGAACTCCATGTGAGTCTCGACTTCCAACTTTGCGGCGGGGATGGCGACTTCAAAGTTGCTTCGGCGTTCGTTCCGGACAGGCTCGAATCGTGGCTGGGCGAAAATGAAGAAGAGGTGACGTTCTATCCTTTCCTGGTTGTGTTGCAACGCGCGGACGGCAAGCGCTTCTGCTGGATGCCCTACTGGCACGTCACGGGCAAAGATGCGAGGTACGGCCAGCATGCCGTCTGCCTCGACCTCTCCCAGTTCGAAAATCTGATCGCCCAGGCCAGGAAAGCTCAGGAAAGGGAACTGGAACCCGTTTAGCGGTTCGAATTGGTCGGGCCGCCGCTATCGAATGGCCTGAGCTCATTCCACCTTCCACACCGTGTCGAGCACGGTGCCGTCCACCCATTTCACGACCGCCACTGGCTGGTCTTTGTGCACCGGCTTTTCAGGCTTGCCACCGCAGATGCGCTCAACCTCTTTTTGGATCTCTTGAAGCGGGCGAATCGGTAAAGCGGTTCCCTTGACTGCATCGAGGAGATCCTGCCGCCTTGGGTTGATGGCGATGCCGCGCTCGGTCACAATGACATCGATCAATTCGCCGGGTCCGCATAGCGTCGTGACTTCGTCCACAATTACCGGGATGCGGTCGCGGAACGAGGGCACGGCCAGGATGGTGCACCCAGCGGCGAGGCAGTTCTGCCATCCTCCAATGCCGTGCAGCAAGCGGCCGTCGGAATGCGTAACCACGTTCGCGTTGAAGTCCAGATCTACCTCGGTGGCGCCGAGTACAACCGCATCGACCATGGAAGCGAAGTTCCCTTTCCCATGGTAGTTGTAGGAAGTGAACGGCGAACTTGCAACGTGGCGGGGATTGTTGGCCAGCGATCCCACGCCATCAAGATCGAAAGTCTGGCCGTCAAGAATGTAGTCGGTCAGGCCTTCTTCCAGCAGTTCGACCAGGTATTTGGTCGAACCGCCGCGGACGAAGCGCGCCTTGACGCCGGCCTGCTTCATCATCTGCTTGAGATAGGTCACGAAGGCGAGGGCAATGCCTCCCGCTCCGGCTTGGAATGAGAAGCCGTTGCGCATGATGCCGGCATCGCGCAGGAATCGCGCAACGAGTTCGGCAATACGCAGACGATCGGGCGAGCGCGTGATCTGCGTCGTACCCGACACGATCTTGTTGGGATCGCCGATGGAGTCAACTTCCACCACGTAATCCACGTTGTTGCCCTGAATCTGCCACGGGATGCAGGGAAACGGCACGAGATTATCGGTAACGGCGATGACGTGGTCGGCATAGATCGAGTCGGCCAAAGCGAAGCCGAGCGAGCCGCAAGCGGATTTTCCATGGGAGCCATCGCAGTTGCCAAAAGGATCGGCTGTCGGCGCGGCAATGGCGGCGATATCGATGTGCACTTCGCCGTCCTGGACGGCCTGCCAGCGTCCGCCATGCGAGCGCAGAACACCCATTCCCCGCATCTTGCCTTGCGTGCAATAGTCACCAAGCGGACCGTTCATGCTGCCTTCGATGTGATCGATCACGCCCGCTTCCATCAATTCGATTGCGCTTTTCTGGGAAGGAAACGAAGCACTTGGGAACCACATCAGCTCCTTGACCCCGATGCGAGCTGCGGCCTCGAGAACCATCAGGGCCACTCGGTCTCCATCCCGTAAGTGATGATGCGACGAAATCACCATGCCGTCGCGCAGACCGCACTTGCGCAGGGCGGTTTCGAGGTCGGCAACTCGCTTGTCGCCGTTCGCGGGATAGTCGGCGACAGTGCGGATGGGGGGAGCGGCTTTGCTGCCGCTCGGGCGGTATTTTCCGACGCCCATATAAGGAGTCTGTGGGCGCCCATTTACCATCTCGGGGACTCTCTTCCCTACGGCGTTCACAACTATCTCGGACTTTGCTAGCAGTGGCATGGAAATTCCTTGCACAGTTTTCCGGTCAATTCGAAAGCCCCATTTCCTTGGCGCGGGCCATCAGCTTCAACGCGCGATGGACCACCGGAGGATCGATCATCTTCGATCCCAGGCTGACGACGCCCAAACCCTTCTGCTGAGCATCTTCGTAGGCGGCGACAATCTTCCGAGCTCTTTCAATTTCCGCAGGCGCCGGAGCGAAGGCCTCATGAATGATGGGGATTTGCGTGGGGTGGACGCAGCCCATACCTTCAAAGCCCATGGCACGAGAATTCAAGCCCCAGACGCTCAAACCCGCTAGGTCACCGATGTCGCCGTAGACGGAATCAATTGCCTGAATGCCGGCGGCGTGCGCCGTGTTGACCACACGCTGGCGGGCGTACAACGACTCCGTTCCCGCGGAGGTCTTTGCCACGCCGAGATCGGCCGTGTAATCTTCCAGGCCGATCGTCAGGGCGACGATGTGATCGCTTGCTGTA
>Ga0209656_10001258_pt1 | contig 16477 bp, 12 predicted proteins | sample BogFormECP12_OM2_FD_188239 | JGI IMG/M metagenome (GOLD analysis project Ga0209656, IMG submission 188239) | Bog forest soil microbial communities from Calvert Island, British Columbia, Canada - ECP12_OM2 (SPAdes) (version 2) | ecosystem: Environmental > Aquatic > Freshwater > Wetlands > Bog ... | reverse complement strand
CCTACCTGGATGACTTCTGGGACCGGGCCGACGTGGAGATCGACGGGGACACCGAGGTGCAGCAGGCGGTGCGGTTCGCGCTGTTCCACGTGCTGCAGGCCGGCGCCCGCGCGGAGACCAAGCCGATCCCGGCCAAGGGGCTGACCGGGCCGGGCTACGACGGGCACGCGTTCTGGGACACCGAGACCTTCGTGCTGCCGGTGCTGACCCTGACCGCCCCGGACGCGGCCGCCAACGCGCTGCGCTGGCGGCACTACACCCTGCCGATGGCCCTTCAGCGGGCCGCGGAGCACGGCCGGGCGGGCGCGCTGTTCCCGTGGCGGACGGTCGCCGGGCAGGCGTGCTCGGCCTACTGGCCGGCCGGGACCGCCGCGTTCCACATCAACGCCGACATCGCCGACGCGGTGATCCGCTATGTCGACGCCACCGGCGACGAGGCGTTCGACCGGGGCCCGGGGATGGACCTGCTGGTCCACACCGCGCGGCTGTGGCGCTCCCTGGGCCACCACGATCCGGAGGGGCGGTTCCGCATCGACGGGGTGACGGGCCCGGATGAGTACAGCGCGGTGGTGGACAACAACGTCTACACCAACCTGATGGCCCGGCAGAACCTGCGGGCCGCGGCGGACGCGGCAAAACGGTACCCGGACCGGGCCCGGGAGCTCGGCATCGACGCGGAGGAGGCCGGCAGCTGGCGGGACGCCGCCGAGGAGATGTTCATCCCCTACGACGACACGCTCGGCGTGCACCCGCAGGACGAGGACTTCACCCGGCATGAGGTCTGGGACTTCGCCGGCACCGCGGCGGAGAAGTACCCGCTGCTGCTGCACTTCCCGTACTTCGAGCTGTACCGCAAGCAGGTGGTGAAGCAGGCCGACCTGGTGCTGGCCATGTACCTGTGCCCGGACGCGTTCACCGCGGAGGAGAAGGCCAGGAACTTCGACTACTACGAGGCGCTGACAGTGCGGGACTCCTCGCTGTCCGCCTGCACCCAGGCGGTCATCGCCGCCGAGGTCGGGCAGGTGGAACTAGCTTACGACTATCTCGGCGAGGCCGCGCTGATGGACCTGCGGGATCTGGAGCACAATACCCGCGACGGCGTCCACATCGCCTCGCTGGCCGGCGCCTGGATCGCGCTGGTCGGCGGGTTCGGCGGGCTGCGCCACCGGGACGGCACCGTCAGCTTCGCGCCGAAGCTGCCGCAGGCCCTGTCCAGGCTCTCGTTCACCATCCTCATCCGCGGGCGGCGGCTGCGGGTCGAGGTGACCCCCACCGCGGCCACGTACTACATAGCGGACGGCAAGCCGCTGGAAATCCTGCACTACGGCGAGAAGGTGCCGCTTTCGGCCGGGCACCCGAAGGTCCGCTCCATCGAGGCCGTACCGGCCCGGCCGCGACCCAGCCAGCCGCCGGGGCGGGCACCCCTCCCGCGCCGCCGAACCATTGAGGATGGCGGCTGACCGGGCGTGCCCGGTCCGACCTCATGATCGTCAGCGCTGGCACCGGGCAGTAAGGACGAGGAATGAGTGCAACAACGGCATCGGGTCTCGTCGTCGGCGTCGATATCGGAGGGACCGGGATCAAGGTTGCCCCCGTCGACATCGCAACAGGAAAGCTTGCCATCGAACGAATCCGGTTGCCTACCCCGTCGCCGGCCACCCCGCAGGCCATCGCCGGCGTTGTTGGCCAGGTCCTGCAGCAGGCCGGCGTGGCCGGCCCGGTCGGCCTGGCCATCCCGGCGGTAGTGCGGGGCGGGATCGTCGAGACCGCGTCCCACATCGATCCAACCTGGATCGGCATCGACGCCGTGGGCTTTTTCTCGAAGGTGACCGGCCGGCCGGTCGCGGTGCTCAATGACGCCGACGCGGCGGGTATCGCCGAGGTCCGCTTCGGGGCCGGACAGGGCATGGCCGGTGTCGTTGCCGTGATAACCCTCGGGACCGGGATAGGCAGCGCCTTGTTCGTCGACGGGACGCTGGTTCCGAACTCCGAGCTCGGGCATCTGCCGCTGGGTGAAGGCGCGGCCGAGGACTGGGCGGCCGAGTCGGTCCGTGAGCGTGAAGGCCTGTCCTGGGAAGAGTACGCCCGCCGGCTTCAGACCTATCTCGATCTGGTTCAGCGCGTGCTCTGGCCGCAGCTGATCATCATCGGCGGTGGCATCAGCAACATCGCCGACAAATTCCTGCCCTTGATCCAGCTGCGGACGCCGATCGTCCCGGCCCAGCTGCGGAACCACGCCGGAATCATCGGCGCCGCCCTGTACGCACCGGAGGGGTAGCGGCTGCTTCCATCCGAACTCCATCCCACACTCGAACACGGAGCTGCAGTGACCACTTCCACCACGACGACGCGCGATGCTGACATGGTTGCGATCAATACCATCCGGGGTTTGTGCATGGACGCGATCCAGAAGGCGAACTCGGGTCATCCGGGGACCCCGATGGGCATAGCCCCGGTCGCCTATACGCTGTGGCAGCGCTTCCTCCGCTTCGACCCCGGCGATCCGGTCTGGCCGGACCGGGACCGGTTCGTGCTGTCCGAGGGCCACGCCTCGGCGTTGTTGTGGTCGCTGCTGCACCTGGCCCGGGTCCGGGCGGTGGACCCCGACTATGAGGTGCTGGACCGGCCCGCGGTCACGCTGGAGGACCTGGAGACCTTCCGCCAGCTCGGCTCCCGCTGCCCGGGGCATCCGGAGTACCGGTGGACCAGCGGGGTGGAGACGACGACCGGGCCGCTGGGGCAGGGGGTGGCGACCTCGGTGGGGATGGCGATCGCGGGGCGCTGGCTGGGCGAGCGGTATAACCGGGACGGGCTGGCGGTGTTCGGCTTCGACGTCTACGCGCTGGCCGGGGATGGCTGCATGATGGAGGGCATCTCCTCCGAGGCGGCGTCGCTGGCGGGTCACCTGCGGCTGTCGAACTTGTGCTGGATTTATGATTCGAACCGGGTGACGATCGAGGGCCACACCGGTATCACGTTCACCGAGGGGGTGGCGGAGCGGTTCCTGGCCTATGGCTGGAACGTGACCACGGTCGCGGACGCCAACGACACCGACTCGGTGGCGCGGGCGTTCCACACCTTCAAGGCCGAGGCTGAGCGGCCCACCCTGATCGTGGTGCACAGCCATATCGGGTACGGGTCGCCGGTGGAGGACTCGCCGAAGGCGCACGGGGAGCCGTTCGGGGTGGAGGGCGTCAAGGCGACCAAGCGGTTCTTCGGGCTGCCCGAGGACGCCGGCTTCTACGTCCCCGACGGGGTCTATGACTCCTTCGCCGCCGGGGTGGGGGCCCGCGGCCAGGCCGCCCGGGAAGAGTGGGAGGCCATGTTCGGGCGCTACCGCAAGGAGTTCCCCGAGCTGGCCGGGGAGGTGGAGCGGATGCAGCGGCGGGACCTGCCTGAGGGGTGGGACAAGGCGCTGCCTGCGTTCCCGGCCGACCCCAAGGGGATCGCCACCCGGGATTCCTCCGGGCAGGTGCTGAACGCGGTCGCCCAGGTGGTGCCGTGGCTGGTCGGCGGGTCGGCGGACCTGTCGCCGTCCACCAAGACCAGGCTTACCTTCGACGGGGCCGGTGACTTCCAGCCGGGCCAGGAGGGGGGCCGGAACCTGCACTTCGGGATCCGGGAGCATGCCGCGGCGGCGGTCGCGAACGGGATGGCGCTGACCAAGCTGCGCCCGTACTGGTCCGGGTTCTTGATCTTCTCCGATTACGCCCGGGGGGCGATCCGGCTGTCGGCGCTGATGGAGATCCCGGTGCTGCACATTTTCACCCACGACTCGATCGGGGTGGGGGAGGACGGGCCGACCCACCAGCCGGTGGAGCAGCTGATCTCGCTGCGGGCCATCCCCGGGATGCTGGTGTTCCGGCCGGCCGATGCGAACGAGGTCGCCGAGACCTGGCGGATCGTGGCCGGGCTGCGGCACGAGCCGGCCGTGCTGGTGTTGTCCCGCCAAGCGCTGCCGACCCTGGACCGGGCCGGGCTGGGGGCGGCGTCGGGGGTGGCCCGGGGCGGCTACGTGCTGGCCGAGGCGGACGGCGGGGAACCGGAGGTGATCGTGCTGGCCACCGGGTCCGAGGTGCACCTGGCGCTGGCCGCCCGGGCCGAGCTGCAGGCCGGCGGGATCGCCGCCCGGGTGGTGTCGATGCCGTGCACGGAGCTGTTCGACCGCCAGCCCGGGCAGTACCGCGACCAGGTGCTCCCGCCGTCGGTGCGGGCCCGGGTGGCGGTGGAGGAGGCCTCGACCCTGGGCTGGGACCGGTACGTCGGCGACGGCGGCGCGGTGGTCGGGATGCGCACCTTCGGCGCGTCCGCGCCGCTGAAGCAGCTGCTGACCAAGTTCGGCTTCACCCCGGACCGGGTGGCCGACATCGCCCGCGACCGGGTCGCCGCGGCCCGGACAGCCCGGGGAGGAGAACAATGAAGGCGACCCAGACCCTGCATGAGCGGGGGCAGAGCCTGTGGCTGGACAACATCACCCGCAGCATGCTCCAGGACGGCACGATCCAGAAGTTCATCGATTCCTACTCGGTGACCGGGCTGACCTCCAACCCGTCCATCTTCGACAAGGCGATCGGGTCCGGTGATTATGACGACGCGATCCGGGCCGGGGCCGGGCCGGGCGTGGCGGCCGAGGAGCTGTTCTTCGAGCTGGCCATCGAGGACCTGCGCCGCGCCGCGGACCTGTTCCTGGGCATCCACGAGCGGACCGACCGGGTCGACGGGTGGGTGTCGCTGGAGGTCTCCCCGCTGCTGGCCTACGACACCGCCGGGACCGTGGCCGCGGCGAAGGAGCTGCACGCCCGGGCCGGGCGGCCCAACCTGTTCATCAAGATCCCCGGCACCCCCGAGGGGCTGCCGGCCATCACCGAGGCGATCGCGGCCGGGGTCCCGGTGAACGTGACGCTGCTGTTCTCCGCCGCCCACTACCGCGCCGCCGCGGACGCCTACCTCAAGGGCGTGGAACGCCGCATCGAGGCCGGCCTGGACCCCGCCGTCGGCTCGGTCGCCTCGGTGTTCATGTCCCGCTGGGACGTGGCGGTGAACAAGCAGGTCCCGCCGGACCTAGTAGACAAGCTCGCCCTGGCGGTCGGGCTGGACATCTACCGCGCCTACCGGCAGCTGATGAGCTCGGACCGGTTCCAGCGGCTGGAGAACGCCGGCGCCCGGATGCAGCGGCTGCTGTGGGCCAGCACCAAGACCAAGGACCCGGCCGCCCCGGACACCTTGTACGTGCACGGGCTGGCCGCCCCGTTCACCGTCAACACCATGCCCGACGACACCCTGCAAGCCTTCTTCCAGCACGGCCAGGCCGGCGATCCGCTGCCCGCCGACGGCGGCGACGCCGACACCATGCTCGCCCGGTTCACCGCCGCCGGCGTGGACCTGAACCAGGTCGCCGCCCGGCTGCAACGCGACGGCGCCGCCTCCTTCGTCACCGCCTGGAACGAACTTACGGACCAGATCAAGACACAAGCCTCAGCGGTCACCTGACCGCTAGGCCGCTCTTGGCCTCACAGTGTCTTATTCAAAAGTCCAACCCGGAGGAAACGTGGCTATTCGATTGCTCCTCGCCGACGTCGACGGCACGCTCGTCACGCACGAAAAGATCCTCACCGACCGGACCATCGCTGTGGTGAAGCAGCTCAAGCAGGCGGACATACTCTTCGCTATCACCAGCGGCCGCCCGCCGCGCGGCATGTCCGTGCTCATCGAGCCGCTCGAGCTCACCACCCCGATCGCGGCGTTCAACGGCGGGATGTTGGTCAACCCCGACATGTCGGTGATCGAGCAACGGACCATACCGGACGACGTGACGCCGGAGGCGATCGATGTGCTCGGCAGCCACGGGATGGACGTATGGGTCTACCGGGGCTCGCACTGGTACCTCCGGGACCCCGAGGCACCGCATGTGGCCCGTGAGTCCTCGACGGTCAGGTTCCACCCGAGGGTGGTCGAGAGCCTCACCCCGGTCTCGGACGGAGTGGCCAAGCTCGTCGGGGTGAGCGACGACCACGAGGCGGTCCTCAAGGCGGTGGACGCGGTACGCGACCGCTTCGGCGATCACGTGTCGGCGGCCAGGTCCCAGCCGTATTACGCTGACGTCACCCACCCCCGGGCCAATAAGGGCGCCGTGGTCAGCTACCTCTCCAAGACCTACCAGATCCCCACTGAGGAGATCGCCACGATCGGCGACCAGTCCAACGACGTGCTCATGTTCGCCCACTCGGGACTCAGCATCGCCATGGGTAACGCGAGCCACGAGGTCCAGGAGGCCGCCCGCCGGGTCACCACGTCCTGTTCGAACGAGGGCTTCGCCAACGCGGTGGAGCGGTTCATCCTCGCTGGCCCAGGCGCGGGACAGGCCCCGAACATACCTCGATAAAGACGTCACCTGTCCGGACGTCTGTTCGCTACCTGCCGGACTCCTGTTGGTTACCTGCTAGGCGCCGCTGGCGCAGAGAATAGTGGCGGTGACCATACAACACGGCATGCGGCACTGGCCGGATAATCAGCCCGTCATTCTGGAGCGGTTCCTGGAACTGACGCCAGCCCGGGCCATACTGAGGCCCGTTGGCCAGTGCAGTCCAGGCCGGACCCCTTCCGGTGAGGTGGCGCAGTGAGAGTGCTGGTAGTGGGCGGCGGCCCCGCGGGCGTTGCTGCCGCACTGCAGGCGCGGGAGCTGGGCGAAGACGTCACCTTGCTGGAAGCCGAGCAGGTCGGCGGAACCAATTGGAACCACGGGCCGGCGCTGGTACGTACTCTGGCCCGCGCCGCTCGCCTGGTAAGAGAGTGGTCCTCCTGGGCCGGATTCGGGCTTGAAGGGCCTCCCCCGGTGCCTAACCTGGATGCCGTCCTGGCCAACAGCGTCAGGGTGGCCCGCTATGTTCACGACAAGAAAGACCTGGCCGGCCACCTCCGCGGCAATGGAATCGACCTTGAGGACCAGCTGGGTCCGGTCCGGTTCACCGGCCCGCATACGGTGCGAGAGCAGAATGGCCGCAGCTGGCAAGGGGACCGCATCATCGTGACCGTCGGCTGCCGTGCCGCTCCGCTGCCGGTCCCGGGCGGTGATCTTGCCCTCACCTACAACGACATCCGGACTCTCAAAGCCCTGCCGCGCGAAGTCGCGATTATCGGCGGAGCCGACACCGGCTGCCAGATGGCCTCCATCTTCGCCGACTTCGGGGTCAGCGTCCGGCTCTTCGAAGCCGGTCCCGCGCTCGTTCCGACAGCCGATGCCAGCATCTCCGCGGCACTGCGCGCTGCTTTCGAGAACAAGGGCATGCAGGTTTTCACCGACACGAGGGTCCAGAATATCGAAGGCAGCGGTGAACAGTTCACCGTCCGCTTCAGCCATGGCGACACGATGGAGCGCTGCGATGTCGGCGCCGTCTTCGCCGCGGTCGGCTGGCCCGCCAACCTCGAACACCTCGATCTCGACGCCGCCGGGGTCACCAGCAACCGTCAGGCGATCCCCGTCGATGACTACCTCCGCACCAACGTCGAGCACATCTTCGCCGCCGGTGACGTCAACGGGCGATCCAAACTGGTCCAGACGGCAAGGATCGAGGGCCGCCTGGCCGCCTGGAACGCCGTCCGGGGGCCCAGCCGCCAGCCCGCCTACCATGCGGTGCCAAGCGGCAGCTTCACCGACCCGGAATACGGCGCGGTCGGCCTGACCGAAAGCCTGGCCGCCCGCGATCACGACATCGCCGTCGTCATAATCAAGTACGACGAGCTGTTGCGGGCGGTGGCAGACGGCCACCCCGACGGCTTCTGCAAGCTCATCGCCGACCGGCGCAGCCACCGCATCCTCGGCGCTCATGTACTCGGCAACTACTCCGCTGAAATCGTCCAGGTCGTCGCGACCGCCATGTCCGCCGACATGAACGTCGAGCAACTCGCCGAGATCCAGTTCGCCTTCCCCACGTTCACCGAGGCTGTCAGCCTGGCCGCCCAGAAGGCATGCCGCGAGATCGGCATCGGGGGATTCCCGCCCGCGTGGAGCTCTCTCGAATCGCTCGACTAAGCCCGCCGAGCACCTGGGAGCCCGCCGAATAGAGCCAGGGCGCGCCATCCAGGTGTCCGGTCCCGGGGTGGTGACGGGCTTTGCAGGACCGAACGAAGCCAGCTCGCGCTCTTCCACCGCGGTCACGATCGGCCACGGGTCCGGGGACATGAACATCGCCCCTGCATACCGAAGCCCTTGTCCACGCCGTCAGCCCATGGTGGCCTACGATCGAGCCCGTGAACTCTACTAGGGGCCTGATCGGGGCGCAGGCGCTGATCGGCAGCCTGACCGGCGCGGGCGTCGACGTGTGCTTCATGAACCCGGGCACGTCGGAAATGCACTTCGTCAGCGCGCTGGATTCGGTACCGGAGATGCGCGGCGTGCTGGCGCTGTTCGAGGGCGTCGCGACCGGGGCCGCCGACGGGTACGCCCGCATCGCCGGACGGCCCGCCGCGGTGCTGCTGCACCTCGGGCCGGGCCTGGCCAACGGGCTGGCCAACCTGCACAACGCGCGCCGGGCCCATACCCCGGTGGTGGTCATCGTCGGCGCGCACGCCACCGGCCATGTCCGCTACGACGCGCCGCTGCAGTCCGACATCTCCTCGCTCGCGCGCATCGTGTCGGGCTGGGTCCACACCTGCGGCACCACCCGCGAGCTGGCCCAAGACGCGATGCGCGCCGTCGCGGCGGCGCAGGCCGGCCAGATCGCTACCCTGGTGCTCCCCGCCGACGTGTCCTGGTGCGACGGGGGAGCCCTGGCTGCCCCCCGTTCCCGCCCGCCAGCATTGACGGTCGACCACAGTCAGATATCCACGACAGCTCGCCTTGTCGTGGCCGGACCGGCCGCGATGCTCATGCTCGGCGGGAAGGCCCTGACCGAGCGCGGCCTGCGGGCGGCCAGCCGGATAAGCGCCGCGACCGGGGCGCGGCTGCTCGCCGAGACGTTTCCCGCGCGGATCGAGCGCGGCGCCGGCGTCCCGCCCGTGGACCGGCTGGCCTACCTGGCCGAGCAGGCCGAAGCCCAGCTGGCCGGGCTCGACCACCTCATCCTGGCCGGAGCGCGCGCGCCGGTGTCGTTCTTCGCCTATCCCGGCCGGGCCAGCGACCTGGTGCCCGCGGGCTGTTCGGTCACCGTCCTGGCCGACCGCGACCAGGACGTCGAGGCCGCGCTCGAGGAACTGGCGGACCAGGTCGCGGCCGGGGTATCGCCGGTAGTGGCGGAGGCTGTGCTGCCGTCGAGTCCCCCTTGGCCGGCCGAGCCGGGTCCGCTCAACGCGATCAGCCTGGCCAACACGATCGCCGCCTCGCTGCCCGAGCACGCCATCGTGGTCGACGAGGCGAACACCTCGGGCTGGGCGCTGCCCCAGGCCCTGGCCTCCGCGCCGCGGCACACCCTGCTGACCCTCACCGGCGGCTCGATCGGCCAGGGCCTGCCGGCCGCGACCGGCGCGGCCATCGCGGCCCCGGACCGGCCGGTGCTGTCCCTGGAAGCCGACGGCAGCGCGCTCTACACGATCCAGGCGCTGTGGACCCAGGCTCGCGAGCAGCTCAACGTCACCACGGTGCTGATCAACAACGCCGCCTACGCGATCCTGCGCATGGAACTGGCCCGCACCGCCGCCGCCCAGGCCGGGCAGGTCGGCGAGCGCGCCTCGCGGATGCTCGACCTGTCCGGCCCGACCCCGGATTTCACCCAGATCAGCACCGGCCTCGGCGTGCCCGCGACCCGCGTCACCACGGCCGAGGAACTGGACCGGGCGCTGCGCCTGGCCTACGCCGAACCCGGACCGCACCTGATCGAGGCCATCGTTCCCTCGGTGGTTCCCCCCGCTTCCGGGACGGCGTGGTAGTCCTGCCACCCCAGTGCTATGAGCGCTGTGCCGTTGGCGCTGTGTCGTTGGCGAGCTCACCGCCTCGGCCCTTGATCGTCATCTACCCCATTACAGTCCCCGCCTGACTCCCTGCTCGCCTGACTCCCTGCTCGCCTGACTCCCTGCTCGCCTGACTCCCTGCTCGCCTGACTCCCTGCTCGCCTGACTCCCTGCTCGCCGATCGCGGGCGGGCGCGACCGTGCCTGCTCGCTATTGTTGGCTGTTGCGACCGCGCCTGCTCACCGACCGTTAGCGGCAACTTTCCTCCCCTGATGCCTCAGCAGTACCTCTGGCCACTTGTTTCGCTGCCGTGCTTGGGGCGTGATCAGCCCGTGCGTGGTGCTTGGCCTTACCAGGCGGCCCGCGGGCACCTTTGAAATCATCGTTACCTAATTCGAGCCGGTTCCGTGAAGCGACCTTATTTCCCCGTAAATGTCGGTGTCCGCTGCTAATATAGAACAAGAAGTCGAACAGCCGAGCCTGGCCGGGATGGCCGAGGGAGAGGAGCCCGTCCGCCGGTCCGCGAGCATTCGGAGAGGAGGTGACCTGTCATGGTGAGCGATGTCGCGTCGCCGTCCAGCACCGCGGAAGCGCTGGGATGCTGAAAGCCGCGCTGGGCTACCTGGCCGCGGCGGATGCCACCGCGATGGCGGCGGAGACCCAGGCGCAGTGCCTGCAGGCGCTGGAGCGGGCCAACTCGGTGGCCACCGCGGCGCGGTCCTCGATCCTGGGTGCGTTCACCTCCGGGCAGGGCTACATCGCGGACGCGGACTACAGCCCGCGGGCGTGGCTGATCCACAAGACCCGCATCACCAAGGGCGCCGCGGTGGCTTACACCGCGTGGGTCCGCCGGGCCGCCGCGCATCCCGAGGTTGCGGCCGTGCTGGCGGCGGGGGAGATGACGGAGTCCGTTGCCCGGACGATCTGCACCTGGACCGAGCGGCTCCCGGAGGACTGCCGGGAGACCGCCGACAAGATCCTGCTGACGGCGGCCAGGGCGGGCGCGGGGCTACGGGATCTGGCCGGGCTGGCCGCGGAGATCTACGCCCGGTCCTTGCCCGGCGAGCCGGGCAAGGACCGGGATCAGGCGCTGGAGGACCGGGCGGTCAAGCTGGAGACCACCTTCGACGGCGCCGGGGTCCTGACCGGCGAGCTGACCCCGGAATGCGCCGCGGTGGTGGGCACGGTGCTGGACGCCCTATCCGCGCCGATGGGCGCCGAGGACACCCGCACCCGCGCCCAGCGGTGCCACGACGCCCTGCTCGAGGCGCTGCGGCGGCTGGGAAAATGCATCGTGGTTGCCGGATCAGTGCTCTTCTGCCTCGTTGATCGTGAGGCGTGGGCGTGAGCATGAGCTGCGCGCCTCAGATGCGCAAGACGAGCGCTGGGGAGCCCTGTCTCACTTCCCCATGGGGCCAGGTCCTCGAACGTTGAAGCGGCAAGACGCTAGTTACATGCTCGTGGTACGAACACGCAGCGTCACCTAAATTGAACACTGCCGAGATTGCCATCGTCTGCTCTGTCGCGGCTGATTCGCGCACGTAATTTCGGTCAGGACGGCCGGGTGAGGGGTCTCAGGCCCGGCAAGTTACTGTTACTGAAGGTGATGCCCTTCAGGCGAGCGCCCAGTCACTCGGCACGAGTTGCCGATTTCGGGCGACTGGACTCTGCTTCGAGAGCGAGGTTCAGGGTGCGCAGATGGTCCAGTTCGGTTGGCGATGGGGTTAGAGCGGCAGGTGCTCATTGTGAACAGCTGGCCACATTGGTGCCATGCTTAGCCAGCCCAGCTGCCTGCCGGAGCTATACGTTCGGCAGTGCCACGAAGCTAAGCAGATCGCTGTTCGGGCTGGGCGGTGTCGTGAAGCCGCCCGAGGTCTAGCTCGATCTTGCGGCCATGGACAGTTACCACGATGCTGGCCGCATCAGCGCCGGTGGCGGTCAGGTAGTCGTAAAGAGTGGACAGCAGCATGTCCCCGCGGTTTTCCAGCCGGGATATCGCGCCCTGGCCGACCCCGAGCCTGCGGGCGACCTCCACCTGGGTCATCTGCGCTGCTTTGCGGATCATCGCCAGGTTCATGGCATAGATCCGGTCCATCTCCTCGGCCTCGGCGTGGGCCTGCGCCACGTCGGCGGAGATTTGCGGGTCTGACAGCAGCCGGTCCAGATGCTCGTTACCGCGCTCGAAGGCGGGCGGCCGCGGCGTGGTGTTCTCACTCATGGCTACTCCTCATACGATGTCTCGCGCTTCCACTGGTCGATCATCGGATCGGCGCGTGCGGCAACGCTGTCATAGAACACGTCACCGAGCTCTGCTTTGTCAGCAGCGAACAACGCGACGACCACTGTGCCCGCCTTCGGCGGGAACCAGCAGATCAGCCGGACAGCTGCCTCGGGATGGTAAGCGTGCGAGACGCGCCACAGCTGGTAGCGGCGCGACTGGCGGACGCGCTGGAGGGTGGCCGTCTCGCTCTCCTCAGTCGGCGGTTCAGTCAGATTCCGGAGCTGGTCCAAGGCGCGGGCGGCGAACGTCAGGATCGTACGGGCGCGCTGGTCGCCAGAGCGCGCTTCGGCTTCCAGCCTGTCCAGCCACCGCCCGAACTCCATCGGCCAGTCGATGTCCACCTCATCGATATTACATCCAAGCCATATACCTTACAAGTCATGTCGCTGCCAGGAGCCGATCCTGGCATATGCCGCAGCGAAAGGGATTACCCATCCGCTGGGAGTCTCGACGTCCCGGGATTCCAGTCCCGGCGTGGATGTGCCAGAACGATCCGCCGCGTGCGATGGAGATCGCGGCGAGCGGGCGATCAGAGAGCACGCAGAACGCTGCGAGTGCGCGCTCCGCCGAGATCGAGCACAGATTACACAGAGTGAGCAGGAGCAGCAGGTCGCTGTGGTCCTCCCTGCCGAATCGGAGCGGCAGGGACGACGTCCGCTGCGCGGAGGGGCCGTGTGCAGATTGCTGGTTCTTGCATGCAGGGATCTCGTTGCGGTCCCGGTGCCGCACGCATCTTGGCCGGCAGGTAATGGCGGCAGCCGTTTTCTGTTCCATGGTGACGGCTGGTGCTCGGTCGCGGGCCAGCCCGCGGTCGGTGGTGGGCCTGCCGCGGGCGTCATGTTGGTCAGCGCACGTCGCGGCGCATGGTCCGGATCAGTCCGAGTGTCAGGGGCAATGCGATCCAGAGCAGAGAGGAGACGGCGATCTGGGCGCCGTGGCCGGCCCATTGGCCCTCGAGGACCCAGCCGTAAGTCTGGCCGGTGTTGACCCAGCGCCCGGCCGCTTGCAGCGCCGGGATCATGAGCAGGTTGAAGACGCCGCCGAGCGCGAAGTAGCTGACGATAGCGACGGCGGTGTTGTGCAGCAGGGCGCCGAACGCGATGCCGATGGTCCCGGTGAGCAGGATGAACGCGATGAAGCCTGCCAGCTTCGGCCAGTCCCAGCCGGTGGTGATGCCGCGGCCGGCGGCGTTAGCGGCCAGCACGGCTGCCTGGGCGGCCAGGAATGCGAATCCTGCGCCGGCCAGGCTGACGGCCTGCCCGGTGAGAATCTTGGCGTCCAGGACGCGGCTGCGGCGGGGTTCCTGGGTGAAGGTGGTCATCGCTGTCCGCTGGCTCCATTCGGCGGTCATGGTGAGCATGAGCACGACCGGGAGCAGCCTGCTCAGGCCGAGCGCGGCCCACGTGAGGTAGGAGGCGCGGGACTGGGTGATGTCGTGGGGGAACAACAGCGGGACCGCTAGGGCGCCGATGGTGATGACGGCGGTGGCGGCCAGGAGCCAGCGGATGGCGCGGGTGCTGATGGTCTTCTGCCATTCTGCCCGCAGCAGTCGGCGGAACGGGATAGGGAGGAGCTGGGCCACTGTCGGCAGGGCGCGGATGGTGGTCATCGGGGCACCTCCGGGGTGGGCGTCGTGCCGCCGGTGCCGGCGGCGGGGCTGGTCAGCGTGAAGAAGAGGTCTTCCAGTTCGGCGTGCTCTGCTGGCCGGAGCTCGAGAAGGGAGAGCCCAGCCGTGACGGCGAGCGCAGCGATCTGGGCGGCGCTGACGCCGGTGCTGGTGTCGACGTGCAGCGCGCCGCCGGGCGCGTGAGTGAACGGCACGGCGTGGTGGGCCAGGAGCCGCCGCAGCGCCGTCTGGTCACCTGCGCGCACGATCAGGCCGCTTGCCGCCAGCAGGTCGCTGAGGGCACCGGCGGCGACGATCCGGCCGTCGTTGATGACCACCAGGTGGTCGGCGGTGGCCTGCACTTCGGCCAGCAGGTGGCTGGACAACAGCACGGTGCCGCCCCGGTCGGCGAAGCCGCGCAGCAGGCCGCGGATCCAGGCGATACCTTCTGGGTCGAGGCCGGTGGCGGGCTCATCGAGAATCAGCACGCTTGGTTCGGCGATGAGGGCCTGGGCCAGGCCGAGCCGCTGGCGCATCCCGAGCGAGTAGGTGCCCACCCGCCGGCCAGCGGCACCGGTCAGGCCGACGGCCGCCAGCACCTCGTCAACGCGGCGGGACGGCATCCCGGTCATGGTCGCGGCGATGCGCAGCGTGGCGCGGCCGGTCCGCCCGGCGTGCAGCGCGGAGGCGTCCAGCAGGGTGCCGGCGACTCGCGCCGGGTTAGCGCGGATTTCCACGCAGCTTATTTGGCCCTGGGGTCAGGTGAATTCGAAGCGGAGGCGCCGGCCGTGCCACCAGGGGACGGTGGTGTCGGCGGGGAGGCTGGCCTGGCGGAGGACGGGTGAGTAGGCGCGCCGGTCGATGCGGACGGTCGTCGTGTCGCGGTCGTTGAGGATGGTTCCGGGGCTGTCGGGGAACCGGCGCTGGAGGGTGTCGGGGGTGACGGTGGCGTAGCCGCCGCCGAGGCGTCCGCGGAATGCGGCGAGCAGGGCCTGAGCCAGGACGCAGAGCACCACGTCGAGGTCGACGTTGAGGTTGACGGCAGAGGACAGCGCGTCGGCGCAGAACGCTTGGATGATCTCTGCCAGCCGCTGCTCGATGGTCATCCGCCGGGCGTATTGGCCGATCAGGGCCTTGGTCTTGACGTCGCGGTCGTTGGTGATGATGACGGTGGGCGCGTCACGCCCGAGCCCGGTGACGATCAGCTGGCGGACGGTGCCCGGGTAGCTGGTGAGCTTGACGGCCGCGGACTCGCTGACTTTGGGCCGGTTATGGGGGCCGGGCCGGTCCAGCGCAATGGTCTTGTAGTCCTTGCTGGTCAGGGCGTTGATCTGGCGGATGAGGCTGGGTGAGCGCATTCGCAGGGTGGCGAACTTCACCCCGCGCTGGTCGAGTTCGCCGAGGATCGCCTGGGTGGTGACCTTCTGGTCCATGATCAGCATCGCCGGGTCCTTGCCGGAGACGGCTTTCCAGTGGTCGCAGAACGCGATGACTTCCCGGTTCTGGGTGGCCTTGGAGATGTCGGCGTTGGCGTAGACCAGGTTATGGGTTCCGGTGTCCTCGGCGAAGAAGGTCAGCACGGAGCGGGCCCGCTGGGAGCGGGTGGGCACGTAGTGCTTCTCCAGAGCCGGGTCGGCTCCCCAGTGCATGACGGCGTGGAAGTCCAGGTCGAAGATCGCTTCCTCGCCGGTGGCCAGGCCGGCGGAGATCATCTGCGTGTCCAGGGCGGCGAGGAAGTTGCGCTGGTGGTCGTGGGAGAGCCGGTAGGAGTAGTCGGTGAGCGCGGACTTCTTCGGCAGGATCGACAGCCCGGCGAACAGGGCGCTGGCCGGGTCGGTGAGCAGGTCGTCGACGTGGGAGACCCGCCGGGTGGCGGTCAGCTTGAGCGCCAGCAGCGACAGGATGCGGCTGGCCGGCGGGATCGCCGCGGTGCCGGGGTAGCCGGCCTTGCGGACCAGGCCGGGCAGGTCCAGGGCCACCAGGTCGGGGATGGTCAGCAGCAGCCCGGCGAGCCTGGTGTCGAGCCGGGCCGGCCAGGCGGTGAAGTCGATGAGCCCGGCCCGCGGCAGCCGGGTGTCGCGGCCGGGGGTGGCCGGGCTGCTGCTGGCTTGCGGCGCGGGGCCGCGCAGCAGCCGGCCGAATCCCTCCTCGGCGAGGATCTGGCCGACCCCGGTGCGGTTCAGCGGGGTTCCCTCGGCGGCGAGCCGGGCGCTGATCTCATACACCGACTTGCCCTGCCGCCGCAGTTCGGCCACGCGCCCGCGGGCGGTGTCCTTCTTCGGGGCGCTCTTGCGCCCGGGCCGGCCAGGCTCGGCGAACAGCGCCAGCTTCCCCGCGCGGAAGTCGCGGACCAGCGAGGCCAGGGCCGAGCGGGTGTAGCCGAACCGCTCGGCGGCGGCCGCCAGCGGCGCCCCCTCGAACAGGTAGGCGCGGACCGCCTCGTACCGGCGCTGGTTCAGCTGCGCCGGGCGGGCGAACGCCTCCCCGCCCGGGCGCGGGGCCGATTGCGCTGCCATGCCTCTGATCTACCAGATGAGGACGGCTGCCGCCCGGCACGGCGGCAGCGGCGCGCCGCGCCCGGAACGTTCCCGTTCCTGCCTGTCACGCACTGTCTGACCGGCACAAGACCGGGCATCGGCCCCACCGCCAGCCATAATCACGACTACATAACTATCACGCGAAACGGCGTTTATCAGCTTTTTCAGCCC
>Ga0209656_10001256_pt1 | contig 16479 bp, 18 predicted proteins | sample BogFormECP12_OM2_FD_188239 | JGI IMG/M metagenome (GOLD analysis project Ga0209656, IMG submission 188239) | Bog forest soil microbial communities from Calvert Island, British Columbia, Canada - ECP12_OM2 (SPAdes) (version 2) | ecosystem: Environmental > Aquatic > Freshwater > Wetlands > Bog ... | reverse complement strand
CAACGGTCTGTTCCTTAGGCAGACTGGAATCAAATCCAAATCATAACTTACTATCACGCCAGGAGGTGGACGCAAACTTCAGATTGTAAGTTTAACATTATAAAACCAGCTTTAATTCGTTTTTTTGAGGCGCGCCATAAAATTTATTTTAGTGAATCGGCGCCACATTGTCGCCCAACTGTCACATGGCCCAGTTAGTAATTGACCATTATACACGGGGCGTTAGCAGCGCGACCCGTATTTTGTGTTGGCTATACTGTATTCAGGAAATAGTCCCGGATACGCGCTGCTGTGATCGAATTGCAACATGAAGAAAAAAGTCCGAACACGGGCAAAACTATAGTTTGTCTGTGACGAAACGCGCCGCTACGTTGTCATACGCTAGGTCGAATCAAATCCGGCGCGCCGGTGGAAACTGGCGCAGGGCGCGGTCTGGAGCGCCTCCTTGTCAGGAACGAACCGCAAGCCGCACTGCAGGGCTGCCAGACTTGAAACGAACGTGAAGCAGCGAGCGCCGCGCGTCGGCCTCACGACGAACGGGGTTAAGATGAAGAAGCTTGGCGTTTTCCTGCTGGCGACCGTTGGGTTCGCCAGTTTGGCCCACGCGGCCGACCTGCTGCCAACCACGAAGGCCCCGCCTCCGGCCTCTCCCAACTGCTTTGCGAGCGTCTGGACCTGGCTTGACTCGACACCGGCGGACTGTCCGCTGAGCTGGGGGCCCTTCACCGTCTACGCGACGGTCGACGTTGGCCTCACCTACGAGTCGAACGGCGCCCCCTACAACGCGGCGTGGAATAACGGCGTCGACAGTTTCATCCAAAAGCAGAGCTACGGCCCGAAGTGGCTTTGGTCGCCGAACAACCTCAGCCAGTCGGTCGCCGGCATCAAGATGAGCCAGCCCATTGGTTATGGTTGGTCGGTTATCGGCACCTGGGAATGGGGATTCAATCCGTATTACGGCTACCCCGCCGCCGCTCAGCAGGCGCAGGTGCAGAACAACGGCAAGGCGTTGCTCCTCCAAAGCGCGAACGCCGACTCGAGCCGCACCGGCCAACCGGACAACTCGCAAGCGTTCATTGGCGTCAGCAACAAGACGTTCGGCACCTTGACCGCCGGCCGCGTCAACACGCTGTCGCTCGACGCGATCAACTCCTACGATCCGATGGGCGGCTCCTACGCCTTCTCACCGCTCGGTTTCTCCGGCTCCTTCGCCGGCTTCGGCGACACCGAGGCGGCGCGCGCCAACACTGCCGTCAAGTACCGGGTCGATTTCCCCTCGCCCGTTTACGGGGCGAATCTCCGCGTCGGCGGCTTGGTGCAGTGGGGCGGCTACGATCAGGGCAACGGCACGAACGGCCTCTATCAAGGGCAGGTCGGCGGCGATTTTAACTTGTTCGGCGGCACCCCCTACGCCGGAACCTTATCGCTCGACGCGATCGGCAGTTACGCCCAGGACGCGGTCAATCTCAGCACCTTCACTGGGACTTGCGCCACCTTGACGAAGGGTCCCTTCGCCGGCCAGACGGGCTGCACCTCGGGCCTTCCGCTCGCATCCGGCTTTAAGTATAGCTTCTATAGCAACACGGACTTGAAGGCGACGCTGTCGAACAACACGGGCGTTTTGTTGACGGCTAAGTACAAATGGCAAGCCCTGACCGTCTACGGCGGGTATGCTTGGCTCAGGCAGGAGGATCCGAGCGACACCTTTCCGGACGGCTTCAGGACCATAGGTGGCTGGAACGTTCCTGGGACGATCCCCTCGACCTTCCCCGGCGCGTCGAAATTCTGGCCGACGCAATGGATCAGCTACACGACTTACGCCGTTCCGAGGATCGCCCCCTATTTCTGGGTCGGCGCCAAATATGCGATCAACCCGCAGCTCGACGTGACCGGCGCCTTTTATTACCTCCAGCAGTCCGACTACAACACTACCGCCTGCACCGGCGCCCTCGCCGCATTTGTCCAACCAAACGGCAATAAACTCACCGTTGCACGCTCCAGCAGCGGCTCCTGCGCCGGCTCGGAAGACTTCTTTTCGGCGCTCATCGACTATCGGCCGTTCAAGCGCGTCGACCTCTACGCGGGCCTTATGGTCTCGAACGTTTACGGCGGTCTCGCCAACGGCTTCCCGGCGACCCAGGATATCTCGCCGACAGCCGGTTTGAGAATCAAGTTCTGATCGGGGACTGACGGTCACGACAGACGGCGAGACGGCGGGGCCAAGCGCCCTGCCGTCTTCCTTTTCGGAGGTTGCCGGTCAACTCGGTCCGCCCGCCAGACAGGCGTCTCGTCTACAGAGCGCGTTCGACACCGACCTCCTCTTCGGCTAGAACAGGGTCCGATATGCGCGACGTCGGCGTCAAAAGTTCGGCTGGGTCTATGCTTTCGGATGAATCTGTTGGTCGGCCCCATTGCGAAATGGGGCTTGACGAGTTTGCTGGGCGCTGCCCTAGTCTCTGGCCAATTGCCGCGCACGGGGCTTAGAGAATGTCATTTTCACATCCGCTCGCCAGGGGCGCCAAAGTGTGGACAGCGAAGAGCGGCGACGACAAAGAGCAGCGGGTTCTTGTGGTTGTCACAACGATTCCGCTCGACTCGCATCATAAGGGCTACAAGAAGGCCCTGGTCGAGAAGCTTTCGCGCGCCGCGCGCGAGCACATTGCCGATTCCAAGGAAGCCGAGGCTTTCATGCTTGTCAATCGGTTGAGGGACTGGAACGTCGCGCGGCCCTGATTGCCGGCGCCGTCTGGAGGCGCGAGGCCCGCGTCGCTTCGGCGCCGATGCGCTGTTTTTAGGCGCCGAGTGTGATAAGATCATGGCGCGCTTCCTGCGGCGGGGGCCTTGCGCGGCTAGCGATGAAGGGAGGACTGGCATGAGCAACATATTATCGGCTTCTCCTTTTGGATCCGCTGAGCCGCTTGCGCCGTTGCGGGCCAAGTGGGGGTGGATCGTCGCGCTCGGGGTCGTCTATGTCATCGCAGGATTCATCGCGCTCGGCAGCGTTGTCGCCGCGACGGTCGCCACCGTCTACGTCGTCGGCATCATGATGATTATCGCCGGCGTCGTCGAGGCGGTCAGCGCGTTCCAGCTGAAATCCTGGGGACGTTTCCTGTTCTGGCTCGCGCTTGGCGTCCTCTATATCGTCGCCGGGTTTTTGGCGTTCGACAATCCTCTGCTGACCGCGGTTTGGCTGACCCTTTTCCTGGGCGCGGCGCTCGTCGCCTCCGGCCTCGTGCGCATCTACCTCGGGTTCAGCATGAGGACGGGCTCGCCATGGGTCTGGATCGTGATCTCTGGCCTCATCACGCTTCTTCTCGGCGTGATCATCCTGGCTCACTGGCCGGTCTCATCGCTCTGGACGCTCGGAATTTTCCTCGGCGTCGACCTTGTGTTCGCCGGAGCGAGTTGGATCGGCCTCGGCCTCGGCCTCCGCAACGCGCCAGCAGTCTGAGGCCGCGGCAGGCTCGCCTCGAAGCGAGCGGGCCGCCGCGGTTGGAGTGAGTCGGCCTGGCTCGAAGGGGAGGACCGTCCGTGCGTTGGGTTTATCTTGCCATTGTGGTCGTGATCGTTGCGGCGACGCTGATCTTCGCGTTGCAGAACCTGAATATCGTCAGCGTGGCCTTTCTCGGCTCGGCCATCAGCGCGCCGCTCGCTCTCCTCGTCTTCGTCGTTTACGTGCTTGGAGCAGTCACCGGGGGAAGCCTCTACGGGCTCCTGCGCACGTCCGTTCAAGGCTCGCGGCGGAGGTCCGCCTAGTCGGCCCCAACGCAACCGGTCGCCAAGGGGACGGTTCAGCTACCTTGAGGCGGACGCTGGTGGCGGCAGCAGGCTGACATGGGCGGCGGCGATCCGCCAACCCTGGTCGGTGCGTAGCCAGACATGGCTCTGGCGGCCGGTCATCGAGGCGCCGACGCGCTGAAATTCGGTGTTGGCCGTCGCCATGTCCCGACCATAGGTCGTGATCACCGTGTTCATGAGCCGTCGCGTCATGTCCATCGCCGGCCGTCCGACCCGAAACGCCGCTATCGCTTGATGACCATAGAGGTTTTCGGCGACTCCAAAGCGAAGCGTGAGCGGGCTGTCCCAAAACAGACGATCGAGCATGACGACATCGTTGGCGATCAGCGCGCGTTCGTAAAGCATGAACGTCTCCGTGACTTCGGCGACAACTTCCGGAATGTTGATCTCGAGCATCACGGAGATTCCTGCGATTTGACGTCGGGCGAGGAGAGTGCCCCGAGCGCTTCGCCCGCGACGGCCACTCGCAGCACAAGGTCCTCACGCCAGGGCGCGGCGACGATCTGCACGCCAAGCGGCAACCCGTCGACCCCGGCGATCGGCGCGGCTACGACAGGCAGCCCGGCGAACGAGATCGGCTGGGTATAGACGCCGAGATGCCCCGCGGCCGGCAGCTTCTGGCCTCCGATCTCGATGAACGTCTGACCGATCGGAAAGGCGGGTTATGGGGCTGCCGGCGTCATGATCACGTCGACCGTTCGGAAGAGCGCAGTCAGCTCCCTGCAGTACCAGCGACGGAAGCGCTGGGCGTGCGAGACCCAGGCCCCTGGCGTCAAGGCGCCGGCGAGAAACCGGGCGCGCGTCTTTGGGTCGAACTCCCCTGCCCTTGCGATGAGATCGGGCAGATGCAATTCCGCGCCTTCGACCGAGGTGACGATCATCGCCGCCGCTCGCGCGAGTCCCGCGGCGGGCAATTCGACGCGCCTCGAGATTCCGAGCGCGGACGCGACGCGTTCGACCGCCCCGATCGCCTCGGGGGCGCCCTGGCTCTGGAAATAACCGCCCGCGACCGCGATCCGCAGGCCTTCCAGACCCTTGGACAGTTCCGGCAAAGTCGGCTCCAGGGCGCGCCCGGCGCAGACGGGATCCTCGTGATCGGGCCCTTGCAGCGCGTCATAGGCGATCGCGAGATCCTCGGCCGAGCGCCCGAACGGCCCGCCGGCGTCGAGGCTGGCGGAGAAGAGTCGCATGCCTGCCCGGCTCAGCCGGCCATAGGTCGGCCTCAGTCCGAAAACGCCGCAGAGCGCCGCCGGAACACGGATCGATCCGTTGGTGTCGGAGCCAAGCGTCAAGGGCGTGAGCGAAGCCGCAACCGCCGCCGCGGCGCCGCCCGAGGAGCCGCCGGCTACTCGGGCGAGATCATGAGGATTGCGCGTCGGCCCGTAGTGCGTGTTTTCAGTCGAGAAGCCATAGGCGTATTCGTCCATGTTGAGTGCGCCGACCAGGACCGCGCCGGCGGCGCTGAGCCGTCGAACGAGCGCTGCGTCGCGAACCGCCGGCGCGCGCGACCGATCGATGTGCGAGCCGGCGATGGTCGGAAGTCCCGCGACGTCGTAGAGATTCTTGACGGCGAACGGCACGCCGGCGAGCGGCCCGGGATCGCGCCCCGCCGCTCGGGTCGCGTCGATCGCCGCCGCCTCGACCAAGGCGCGCTCTCGTGTCACCGCGGTGAAGGCGTTGACGGCGCCGTCGCCTGCCGCGATTCTGGCCAGCGCCGCCTCCACCGTCTCGAATGCGCTGCGTTCGCCCTTGCGCACCGAGGCGGAAAGCGCGCACAAGCTTTCCCCGGCGCTCATGATGCGCTCCCGTCGTCCGGTGTGAACACCGCGGCGGCGACGATGTCCTCGGGCAAGGCGAAGGCCATCAGGGGCGCGGCGACGCGCGCGAGCACCGCGAAGGCGGCGATAACGCCGCCGAGGTCCTCGGGCGGCAGCGGCAGTGCGATCGCCGCCGCGGCGATGGGCGCATACTCTGCGGGATCGAAGGCTTCGGCCAAGGCTATTTCGCCTTTCCGATAACGCCGTCGACATACCAGTCGAAATTGCCCATTTTGTCGCCTCCCCAGGCCTCGCCCTCCTTGATGCGCACGACGCCGGTATTGTCGGCGATCGGCCCGGTGAAGGGGTTGAAACCTTTGGCGACCTTGTCGGCGGCCGCGGTCTCGACCTGCATTTTCAGGCGATCGAACGCCACCGGCTGCACGACCAGCTCGCGACCGGAGAACTCGACCTCGCCATAGCGCCGATTCTTGCAGGGGCGCCGGACCTGCGCGCCGAGCCGTTACGGCGCGATCGCCTGGTCACCCTCATCGGCGCGCATAATCCGCTGCCGCTGCCGATGACGCTCGACTCGTTCGCCGGGGCCGACCACGCAGTGGACGCGGGACATGTTCAGGTCGACGCAAACGGCAAGGGGACCAGTCTAGTCGATGCGATCCTCGCTGCGCGCGGCCTCACCCGGCGCATCGCGGTGGTGTTGCCGAGTTCTGCGGGCCTGCCGTTCGTGGTTGCGAAGACGGATCTTATCGCCACGTTGCCCAGCCGCATTTTCAAGGATCTGGCGGCCATCAGGGGCCTCATGGTCGTCCCCGTGCCTTTGCCGCCGGTCGAAGTCAGCCCCCACGTCCTCTGGCACCCGCGTACGCAGAACGTGTCGCTGCTCGCCTGGGTTCGCGCGATAATCAAGGAAACCGCGGGAAAACTCTGAGCGCGCCGGTGCCTTGCTCCAAATCGTTGATTCTGGCCGCAGCGCAGATTGGAATCGCGATGCGGCCGGAATGAGAATTCCGCCGCGTCCGGTCCTGCGCTAAGGTCCCCATAAATGCGCGCGATGGTTCTCAGGCGGGCCGGCGACCGGCTCGCGATGGAAGAGCGGCCAGAGCCCGAGCCGGGGCCGGGGCAGATTCGGGTCGCGGTCGAGGCGTGCGGTGTCTGCCGCACTGACCTGCACGTAGTCGACGGCGACCTGCCCGACCCGAAGCTGCCGATCGTGCCGGGGCATGAGATCGTCGGCCGGATCGAGGCGGCGGGCGAGGGCGTCGGCCTGCCGCTTGGGTCGCGGGTCGGCGTCGCGTGGCTCGGCCACGCGTGCGGCCATTGCCCCTATTGCGTGAGCGCGCGCGAAAATCTCTGCGACACGCCGCTCTTCACCGGCTACACCCGCGACGGCGGATTCGCCACCCATGCGATCGCCGACGCCGCCTTCGCGTTCCCGCTCGCCGGGGATCTCGATCCGGTCGCCGCGGCGCCGCTGCTCTGCGCCGGGCTCATCGGCTGGCGCTCGCTTAAGGCCGCGGGCGAGGGCGAGGCGATCGGCATCTACGGCTTCGGCGCGGCGGCCCATATCATCGCGCAGGTTTGCCGCTGGCAGGGGCGGCGCGTCTTCGCCTTCACCCGGCCGGGCGACGCGGCCGGGCAGCGGTTCGCGCTCTCGCTCGGCGCCGAATGGGCCGGCGGGTCGGACCAGAAGCCGCCCACGCCGCTCGACGCGGCCATCCTGTTCGCGCCGGTCGGCGCGCTCGTGCCGCAGGCGCTCGCCGCCGTGCGCAAAGGCGGGCGGGTCGTCTGCGGCGGCATCTATATGAGCGACATCCCCTCGTTCCCCTATCGGCTCCTTTGGGAGGAGCGCAGTGTCGTGTCGGTCGCCAATCTGACGCGGGCCGACGGCCAGGAATTCCTCGCGCTCGCGCCCCGCGCTCAGGTGCGGACGACGACGACGCCCTACACGCTCGACAAGGCCAACGAGGCGCTCGACGACTTGCGCGCAGGGCGGCTCGAAGGGGCAGCGGTCATCGTCCCGTGAGGGGCGCTCGGCGCTCTCGTTTTGCGACAAATCCTTTGTGATAAGCGGAATCAGTGATATGATGTATTTTTGTTGTAACGAATCTGATTGGAAGCCATATAATACGCGTTATAGACGCTATTTATGGCCGCCGGCCGGTGGCGACCGTCGTTGACCGTGTCAGTGGGATGGAAAAGTCACGGCAAGCCGTTGAAATCGCTCAAAACGGCGATGGGAAAATATCGCCCGCGCGTCGGCTTGGATCGCTTGGGAGCGTTTGGTGATGCGGTGCATAGCCCGTCGAGAGACGGGCGTCCTTTCGGACGCCCTATCGACCGCGTCAAGCCGCGCTCAGCGAGCGCGGCTACAGTCGCGCCGTCCGACTCTTGGTCCGGCGCGGCACGCGCGGCGCGGAGTTATAAAGTTGCAGAATTTGACGCCTAAGCGGTTGAAAAACCTCAGAAGCCTATCGCGATTGCGCAGCCGCCGAAGCGTGTCTCAGTGCCGTTCGTCCTCCGGCAGGTCGTCGTCGCTGATCGCCCGCCAGGCGGCGCCGTCGAGGTCCTCGAACTGGCCGTGCTTGAGCGCCCACAAGAAGGCCGCTAGGCCGAGCGCGCCCAGCGCGAGCGCGAGCGGCACGAGATAGACAAGCACGTTCATCGTCGCGGCGCTCCGGCGCTCCGCGCCCTCAGCGCGTTGACCGTCACCAGGATCGAGGAGCCGGACATCGCGAGCGCCGCGATCAGCGGCGTCGCGAAGCCGAGGATCGCGAGCGGCACCGCAACCATATTGTAAATGGCGGAGAGCCAGAGATTCTCCACCATCAGCCGGCGCGCCCTGGCGGATAGACGCAACGCGTCTGCGACCGGCTGAAGCCGCTCGCCGAGGAAGAGCGCATCGGCTTGCGCCTGGGCGATGTGCGCGGCGGAGATCGGCGAGATCGAGACATGCGCGGCGGCAAGCGCGGGCGCGTCATTGAGGCCGTCGCCGACCATCAGCGCGCGCTTGCCGGCGAATGCGAGCGCCTTGAGGCGCGCAATCTTGTCGGCGGGCTTGAGCCCGGCCTCGAACCGCGACACGCCAAGTTCGCGCGCGACGAGCGCGACCGCCGGCTCCCGGTCGCCCGACAGGATTTCGATCTCGTGATTGCGCGCAACGTCGGCAATCACCGCGCTCGCGTCAGGCCTCAGCAATTGCCTCACCGCGAACACGACGACGCGCTCAGGGGTTCTCAGCGCGATCAGCGAGGCGTCGGGCCATGCGGCTGCGACCGGCGCCGCCTCGGCTTCCGCTTCGCACCAGGCGACGGAGCCGAGCCTGACGCGCTCACCGCAATGAAGCGCGCTGACGCCCTGCCCCGGGACTTCCTCTGCGGCGATCGGCTCCCTCGCCCCAGACGCTTCAGCGACCGCCCTGGCGAGAGGATGCCTGCTCGAGAGCGCGAGAGAGCCTGCGAGCGCGAGGTCGGCGGCCTCGATGTCGGCGGCGTTGGCGAGCGTCGGGCGAGGCTGGGTCAGCGTGCCGGTCTTGTCGAACACGACCGTGTCGGCTTCGGCCAAGCGCTCGAGCGCCTCGCCGGAATTGAGGATGAGCCCGCGCCGAAAGAGGGCGCCGGCGGCTACGACCTGCACCGCCGGGACAGCGAGTCCGAGCGCGCAGGGGCAGGTGATGATGAGGACGGTGATCGCGACGATGAGCGATTGCTGCCACCCCGCACCCAGGGCAAGCCAGCCGAGAAACGTCGCCAGCGCCGTCACATGGACGACCGGCACATAGAGCCGCGTCGCGCGGTCGGCGAGCTGCACATAGGAGGAGCGCTGTTCGACCGCCCGGACGAGCAGCCCATTGACTTCATCCAGCAGGGTTCCGCTCGCGGCGCTTTGAACGCGCACGCGCAAGGCCCCGCTCATGTTGACCGTTCCCGCATAGACCGAGGCGCCTGGAGAAACTGCGGTTGGCGCCGTCTCGCCGGTCACCAGGCTCTGGTCGATGTCCGAGCGTCCGTCCTCGACGGTCCCATCGACCGCGACGCGCTCTCCGGCGCGCACCAGCACGAGGTCGCCGGGCCGGATGGCGCCGATCGGCGTTTCGCGCGCTTCGCCTCCCTCGAAGAGCTTGACCGCGCGGTCGGCCCGGATCGCCGAGAGGTTGAGCGCGAAGTCGCGCGTGCGCCGTCGCATGCGCTGATCCAGGAACCGCCCGGCGAGCAGGAACATGAGCAGCATCACGGCGCTGTCGAAATAGGCGTCCCGCTCGTGGGCGAGTGTCTGGACGACCGACATGCCGAGCGCGAGCACGACGCCGAGCGAGATCGGCACGTCCATGTTGAGCGAGCGCGCCCGCAGCGCTTTGGCCGCGCTCTCGAAGAACGGCAGGCCGGCATAGGCCGCGGTGGGGAGCGCGACCAGGGCGCTGAGCCAGTGGAAGAGATCGCGGGTTGCGGAATTCGGGTCGCTGTCGGCGCCGGCCCACAGCGAGACCGAGAGAAGCATTACGTTCATCGCGCCGAAAGCGGCGACACCGAGGCAGCGCAGGAGCCGTTTTTCCGCCTGCATCTCCACGCTGTCGACGGCGCCCGAGGCGAAGGGAAAGGCAGGGTAGCCGAGGGCTTCGAGCCGCTCGAGGATCGCAGGAGGCTCGAGCGCGCCGTCGTCCCATTCGACGGTCACGCGCTTGCTCGCCAGATTGACGCGCGCGCCGCGGACGCCGTCCTGCCGGCGCAGACCCTTCTCGATCGTCGCAATGCAGGCGCCGCAAAAGACGCCGTCGACGACGAGATCCATTGCAGCGACTCCCTCGGAAGGGTGACGCACGAAAAGCGAGAGATCCTGCGCTTCCGACACCCTCCGGCTCCTAGTTGGGCGCCGTATCCGCCACCGCGAGTTTGTTTTCGCTGCGGTAGAGACGCTCGGCGCCGCGGCTCGCCTCGATCACCAGCGTCCAGCGGCCTGGCCCGACCGGAGTCGCGACCCCTTCATAGTCCACGCCGTCGGAAGCGAGGCTCGCCTGACGGTCCTTCGCAGCGTCGAACGGATGCTGGAAGCGCGCCGTGACCTGAAGATCGGAAATCGGCGCGCCGGTCTTGTCGCGGAACTCGACCATGACCCGCTCGCCCGTCCCGTCGGCCCGGGTCATCACGTTGGCGGTCCATCCCCGTTCGTCCTGCGCGTGGGCCTCGGCGATCCGCCGGTTGAAGGCCTGGCTCGCATCATAGGGGTTTTCGAGTTCGGACCCGTGCAGCGTGTGCAGGGCGAAATAGATCAGCGCGACGTTCGCGGCGAACATCACAAAGAAGAACCCGCCCAGCATGGCGAGGACATGTCGTCCGGTCAGCTGTTCAGCCACCGCCTCTTCTCCGTCCGATCGCTCTAAGTGTGACCTCCGCGCAAGCGGGGATCCAGACATGACGGGCGCCAAAGGTTCGACCGGAGCGGCGGCGACGCTGGACCCCCGCGTTCGCGGGGGTGACAGTGTTGGGAGGCGCCTTCATTGGGGTCATGGGCCGAAGAAATTGTCGACGACGACGCTGCGTTCCCCGGTCTTGGCGTCGGTCGCGGTGAAGGTGAGCGGGGTCGATTTGCCCGGCGCCACATCCGGGGGCGCTGTAACATAAACCGGAACCTCGAGGGTCGAATCCGGATCGAGGCGGACCGTGAGACGGCCGCCATCGAGCGGCTTCGCCATGGCGCTGGTCATCGTCGCGCCCTTGACGCCGCTGACCTCGAGCGTGAAATCGGAGGGCTCGCTCAGCTTGTTCGAAAATCGCAGCGTATAGCCGTTGCGGACGCCGCCCTGGGCCGTTTGCGTGAATAGCGGCGCACGCACGTGCAGCACACTCAAATGCGAGTTGGTGCGCGTGAGGAGCGCGTAGAGCATGATCGCCCCAGTCAGCGCGATCACGGCGGCATAGAGGATCGTGCGTGGACGGACGAGGCGATAGACATTCGCCTCGCCCCGTTTGCGGCGCTCGCGGTTCTCGTCGGTGTCGTAGGCGATGAGCCGCGTCGGCCGATGGACTTTGGTCATCACCGCATCGCAGGCGTCGATGCAGAGGCCGCACTGGATGCAGCCAATCTGCGAACCTTTGCGGATGTCGACCCCCGTCGGGCAGACGGCGACGCACTGAAGGCAGTCGATGCAGTCGCCCGCGGGCTGGCCGTGCGCATGCGCCTTGACGGCGTCCTTCACGGACATCCGCGGCTCGCCACGATCGACGAGATAGGTGACGTTGAGCGCGTCGTTGTCGGTCAGCGCCGCCTGAATGCGAGGCCAGGGGCACATATAAAGGCAGACCTGCTCACGCATGTGGCCCGCGAGCGAATAGGTGGTGAAGGTGAGGATGCCGGCCCAGAGATAGGCGATGAACGGGCCCTTGAGCGTCACCATGTCCTCGAGCAGCGTCGGCGCGTCCACGAAGTAAAGCATCGCCGCGCCGCCGGTCAGCATCGCGATCACCAGCCAGGCCGCGTGCTTGGCGACGCGCTTGACGATCTTGTCCACTGTCCAGGGCGCCGCATCGAGCTTGATGCGATCGCGCCTGTCACCCTCGATGAGGCGCTCGACCCACAGGAACAAGTCCGTCCAAACCGTCTGCGGACAGGCGTAGCCGCACCATACGCGCCCGAACAGCGCATTGGACAGGAACAGGATCAGCGCAGCGAGGATCAGGAGGCCGGTGAAGTAGTACACCTCCTGCGGCCACAGCTCGATGAAGAAGGCGTAAAACCGGGAATGGGCGATATCGACGAGAACTGCCTGGTTCGGCGCGTTCGGCCCCCGATTCCAGCGGATGAACGGCAGGATGTAGTAGACCCCGAGGGCGATCCACAACACGACCCACTTGATGCGGCGATAGGTCCCCCAGACCTTCTGAGGGTAGACCTTTTTTGCCGCCTCATAGAGTGGACCGTCGTAGATCTCCTCCGTGCTGATCGTCACTTACCGCACTCGAGTTCTCACGTGCCGCCGCCCAGGCTGTGAACATACACCGCCAGCGACTTGATCGTCACCGGGTCGAGACGCTTGCCCCACGCGGGCATCACGCTGTTGCGGGCGTAGGTGATCGTATAGATCAGATCGTTGATGTCGGATCCGTACTGCCAGACCTTGGTCGTCAGATTGGGCGCACCCATGTCGATGTTGCCCTTTCCGTCCTCGCCATGGCAGGCCGAGCAGTTGTCGGCGAAGATCTTCTTGCCGGCGGCGCCGTCGACGCCCTGCTCAGGCTCCAGGCCGCCCAGAGTTCGTACGTAGTTGGCGACCTCGCGGATTTCTTCAGGCTTCAAAATGCCGTCCTTGCCGAAGGACGGCATGGCGCTCGTGTGCGTGTCCGGATCGTCGGCGCGAATCCCGTGCGTGATCGTCCCATCGATCTGGTCGAGCGTGCCGCCCCAGAGCCACCGGCCGGCCGTCAGGTTGGGATAGCCCCTCTGACCCTGCCCGCCCGAGCCATGGCAGGGCGTGCAATTGTCGCCGAATGCTGCCTTGCCCTCGGCGAGCGCTATCTCCGTCAGCTTCGGATCAGCGGCGATCTGGTCGACACTGGCCGCCTCGAGGCCGGCAGCCATTTGCATGCGCGCGGCCTGCCCCGCGGCCAGGTCCTCGGCGACCCGGCCTCGATTGGTGTAGCCGAACAGGCCCGCCGTATAGCTCGAGGCCAGCGGCCAGGCCGGATAGACGATCCAGTAGGCGACTGCGAACGCGATCGTCAGATAGAACAGCCACAGCCACCAGCGCGGCAACGGCGTATTCAGTTCGCGAATGCCGTCCCATTCGTGCCCGGTCGTCGTCTGGCCGGAGATCCTGTCAACTTGACCTGGGTCGGTGCTCATCGCTCAATCCTCCCGCAGCGGCATGCGGGCCGCGTCATTGAACTGGGCGCCGTTCTTGGGCCAAAGCGCGTAAACAAGCGTCGCGAGGAAAAACAGGAAGCAGTAGAGGGTGCCGGCCGATTGCGCGAATTGCGCCAGCCATTCGTATGTTGTCGACATCACGGTCCCCAATTGGTCAGCGCAGATTGGCCTTGTCGTCGTAGAGCTTGAAGTCGACGAGCGTGCCCAGCATCTGCAGATAGGCGATGACGGCGTCGCCCTCGGTGATTTCAGGCGTCGCGGGGTTGAACTTCCGCACGACCGCCTTCGGATAGCGCTTGAGAAGGGCGGCCGCCTCGGGCGCATCAGGACTGACTTGAGCTTTTAGATCCGTCATCACATTCGCCATCATGTCGTCCGTATAGGGGACGCCGACCTCGCGATTCGTCGCGACATTGTCGACGAGCGCGCGCGTGTCGAGCGGCGTCGTCATCAGGAAGCCGTAGCTCGGCATGATCGACTGCGGCACGACCGAGCGCGGATCTATCAGATGCGCGACATGCCAGGAGTCAGTGTACTTGCCGCCGACGCGGGCGATGTCAGGCCCGTTGCGCTTCGAGCCCCACTGGAACGGGTGGTCATACATGCTCTCCGCGGCAAGCGAATAATGGCCATAGCGCTCGACCTCGTCGCGCAGCGACCGGATCATCTGGCTGTGGCAAAGGTAGCAGCCTTCGCGCACGTAGATGTTTCGGCCGGCGAGCTCGAGGGGCGTGTAAGGCCGCATGCCCTGCACGGTCTCGATGGTGCTCTTCAGATAGAAGAGCGGGACGATCTCCACGAGGCCGCCGATGGCCACCATGACGAGGATGCCGAGGACGAGGAGGATCGGGCTTGTCTCCAGGATGTGATGTCTGGAGAAGAGCGAACCGCCGTGGTGAGGCTGCCCGGTGCTGCTCATTGTCAGGTCCTCATTCCGCGGGCTGGAGGGAAGGCTGAGCCGCCGGGGCCGCCCGCTCGGACGCCGTGATCGTCATGTAGACGTTGTAGAGCATCAGGCAGTAGGCGAGCAGGAACAGGGTCCCGCCGAGCGCGCGGATCACGTAGAAGGGATGCATCGCCGCGACGGTCTCGATGAACGAATATTCGAGATAGCCTTGCGGGGTGTAGCTCCTCCACATCAGCCCCTGCAGGATGCCCGACACCCACATCGAGGTGATATAGAGCACGATGCCGAGCGTCGCGATCCAGAAGTGCCAGGAAACAAGGCGCAGCGAATAGAGATCGCGCTTGTTCCAAAGCCAGGGGACGAGGCAGTAAATCGCGCCGAACGAGACGAAAGCGACCCAGCCGAGCGCGCCCGAGTGCACATGGCCGACCGTCCAGTCGGTGTAGTGCGACAGCGAGTTCACCGCCTTGATCGACATCGCCGGACCTTCGAAGGTCGACATGCCGTAGAAGGCGACCGACACGACGAGCATGCGCAGGACGGGATCGGTGCGCAGCTTGTCCCAGGCGCCAGACAGGGTCAGCAGCCCGTTGATCATGCCGCCCCAGGACGGCATCCACAGCATGATCGAGAAGGTCATGCCAAGGGTCTGCGCCCAGTCGGGCAGAGCGGTGTAGTGCAGGTGATGCGGGCCGGCCCAGATGTAGAGGAAGATCAGCGACCAGAAATGGATGATCGACAGCCGGTAGGAGTAGATCGGCCGTTCCGCGCGCTTGGGCACGAAATAGTACATGATCGCAAGGAACCCGGCGGTCAGGAAGAAGCCGACGGCGTTGTGGCCGTACCACCACTGGAACATCGCGTCCTGCACGCCGCTCCAGACGACATAGGACTTCGACGAGAACATCGACACTGGCACGGCGGCGTTGTTGCCGATGTGGAGCATCGCAATCGTCAGGATGAAGGCGAGATAGAACCAGTTCGCCACGAAGATGTGGGGTTCCTTGCGGCGGTAAAGCGTGCCCAGGAAGACCAGCAGATAGACGACCCAGACGATGGTCAGCCACAGGTCGGCGTACCACTCGGGCTCCGCGTATTCCTTGCTTTCGGTGATGCCGAGCAGGTAGCCCGTGCCGGCGATCAGGATGAAGAAATTGTAGCCCAGCGCGACGAACCAGGGCGCGAGGTCGCCTGCCAGACGCGCTCGACAGGTGCGCTGGACGACATAGAACGACGTCGCCAAGAGCACGTTGCCGCCGAAGGCGAAAATCACCGCCGACGTGTGCAGCGGGCGCAGCCGCCCGAAATTGAACCAGGGCGCGATATTGATGTCCGGAAACGCAAGCTCGAAGGCGATATAGACGCCGACGGCCATGCCCGCGAGACCCCAGAACAGGGCCATCAGCGTCAAGAACTTGACGGGACCGAAGTTATAGTTCGGAAGGCCGTCGATCTCGAGCGGCGGACGCTCCGCGGGCCGCGCGTTGTAGCGCTGGAAAATCGCGAAGATGCTGAGTGCAGCCGCGATCACGCCGAGCCCCATATGGAAGGCGTAGGCGGGCTCGATCGTCCTCGCCGCAATGAAAAGGCAAAGCAGGCCGAGGAGCCCAAGGACCGCGATCAGACCCAATTCCCCGCCCCAGAGCGACTTTGGTTGTGCTACCGTCTGCATTTCACATCCCCAAGACAGGAGGCGAGTGGCCTTCCCTAGAATAGCGCCGCCGCCCCGAGCCCAGACAGGCGATCGAAACCTCACTCTCCCGGCGGATAGCGATCGCACCGCCGGCTGACTCTTACTTTGGCCTTTGTAAAGCATGGCGCGTCGCGTGACGCCACACCTTCGAAGGTCGCATTCGGTAGTGGGTCAGTCTGAAATTTTTGACTTCCACATTTCGGCGATCATCTCATCGGTGGTCTTCCCTAGCTTTTCGACGTCGCGATACTGAAGAAACTGTCTGACCTCCTCGCCAAAACGGCCGCCCTGCCGGTTGTGAGGGGGTTCAGCAGCCGTGATCAAAATTCCCTCTATGTGATTTAACACTTCACTGTGCGTAGAGTGAGCGCCCTGAACCTCTGCGGCGAGTTCGTTGGCTTTTGTGATCCAACGAGTTCCGTACCACGAAAATTTAGTCCACCTGTCAG
>Ga0209656_10001255_pt1 | contig 16490 bp, 14 predicted proteins | sample BogFormECP12_OM2_FD_188239 | JGI IMG/M metagenome (GOLD analysis project Ga0209656, IMG submission 188239) | Bog forest soil microbial communities from Calvert Island, British Columbia, Canada - ECP12_OM2 (SPAdes) (version 2) | ecosystem: Environmental > Aquatic > Freshwater > Wetlands > Bog ... | reverse complement strand
TTGCGGCCGGCCGCGGTGAGCGTGCGGGCGCTGGGCGCCTCGATGACGATCTGCAGGTCGAGCATGCGGGCGTCGAAGGCGTCGAGCCCGCCGGCCCCGCCGACGGCGTAGGCGGGCACCCCGCCCTGACGCGCGCGCGTGGCGATCTCGAAGGTGATGCTGGCGATCAGGGCGGCGCCGCTGAGCGTGCGCGCGGCAAGGTCCTGCTCGGCCACGATGACGGCGCGAGCGCGACGCATGCGGGCGTCGAAGTCGAGCGCTTTGAGGAGCTCGCGCAGATCCTCGGCGGCGAGCGGGTGGGGTTCGAGCGGGCAGAGATCGAGCTCGGGGCGCCCGCCGGCCTGCAGTCCGCGTCCGATCGCGGCTGCGACGCGCGCGGCGGGCAGCTCGGGCCCGAAGGACGCGCAGGCCACGAGCAGCCCCTGCGGGATCCCCCGAACAGCGACCGGCGGGCGGCGCGGCTGGCCGGGCCTGCGACTGCGTGGGTGCTCGTTGCGGGAGGGCACGATCGGGCATCCTTCCAGCAATGGCCGCGCACGAGAGCGAGCACGTCGTCGTGGAGGTCTGCGGGCGCGAGCTGCGGGTGAGCAATCCGGGCAAGCTGTTCTTCCCCGACGCCGGCCTGCGGAAGATCGACCTGGTCAACTACTACCTGGAGTGCGAGCGGGCGGTCGTGCGCCATCTGCGCGAGCGCCCCACGGTGATGAAGCGCTGGGTCGACGGCGTGGCCGGCAAGCCGTTCTTTCAGAAGCGCGTGCCCGACGGAGCGCCCGACTGGCTGCAGACGGCCACCGTGACGTTCCCCAGTGGGCGCCATGCGCGCGAGCTGGTGCCCAACGACGCAGCGCACCTGGTGTGGGGGGTCAACCTCGGGGTGATCGACTGGAACCCGTGGCCGGTGCGCCGCGCGGACCTCGACCATCCGGATGAGCTGCGCGTGGATCTCGACCCGGGCCCCGGCGTGCCCTTCGCGGAGGTCAGGGAGGTGACGCTCGGCGTGCGCGAGGTGCTCGAGCAGCACGGCCTGCGCGGCTTCCCCAAGACGTCCGGTTCGCGCGGCATGCACGTCTACGTGCGCATCGAGCCGCGCGAGAGCTTCCAGGAAGTGCGCCGCGCGGCGTTGGCGCTGGCGCGCGAGGTCGAGCGGCGGATGCCGGGCCGCGCGACGAGTCGCTGGTGGAAGGAGGAGCGCAAAGGAGTCTTCATCGACTACAACCAGAACGCCCGCGATCGTACGGTCGCGTCGGCGTACTCGGTCAGGGCGGTGGCCGACGCGCGCGTGTCGTGCCCGCTGGAATGGGATGAGGTGCCCGACGTGGAGCCGGCCGAGCTGCGCCTGCAGACGGTGCCGGCGCGGCTGCGCGAGCGCGGGGATCCCTCGGCGGCGATCGACGAGCACCCCGGCCGCCTCGACGGATTGCTGGAGCTGGCCGCGCGCGACGAGCGCGAAGGGCTGGGAGACGCGCCCTGGCCGCCGCACTTCCGCAAGCAGAAGGGCGAGCCCCCGCGCGTGCAGCCGAGCCGTGCCCGCGGCAGGCGCACGGAGCAGTCGTGAGCCTGCCGCTGCAGCGGCCGGTGAAGCCGCAGCTCGCGCTCTCGCGCCGAGAGCTCCCCGTCGGCGAGGACTACGTCTACGAGATCAAGCTCGACGGCTTTCGCTGCGTGGCCTTCGTGGACGGCGAGGACATCTTCCTGCAGTCGCGCAACGGCAAGCCGCTCGGGCGCTACTTCCCTGAGCTCGTGCTGCCGCACGGGCGCTACGTGCTCGACGGTGAGATCGTGCTGCGCGGCGCCGACGGAAACGAGGACTTCGACGCGCTCGGCCAGCGCGTGCACCCGGCCGCCTCGCGCGTGCAGCGCCTGGCGCTGGAGACGCCGGCCGTCTACGTCGCCTTCGACCTGCTCGCGCGCGGGCAGGAGGTGCTGTTGGAGCGTCCCTTCTCCGAGCGCCGGGCCGAGCTCGAGGATCTGCTCGCCGGCTTCGCGGGGGCGCCGGTGGAGCTGATGCAGACGGCGAGCGCCCCCGCTGAGGCGATGCGCTGGCTCGAGCACGCCGAGGGTGCGATCGCGAAGGAGCGCTCGGCTCCGTATCGGCCGGGCGAGCGCAAGGGCATGGTGAAGGTCAAGCGTGTGCGCACGATCGACGCCGTGGTGGTCGGCTGGCGACCGGGCAAGGAGCCGGCGACGGTGGGCGCGCTCATCCTCGGCCTGTACGACGACGGACAGCTGCGCGTGGTGGGGCACTGCTCGGGCCTCAGCGCGGCTGAGAAGCGCCGGCTGGTCGGCTACCTGGCCGCCTATGAGTCCGGTGAGCGCGGCACCGCCGACCCCAGCCGCTGGAGCGCGGGCAAGGAGCTCGAGTGGATCGCGCTGCGCCCCGAGCTCGTCGTCGAGATCGACTTCGACCACGTCTCCGCGGGGCGCATTCGCCACGGTGCCAAGCTGCGCCGCTGGCGCGATGACAAGGCGCCGGAGCAGTGCACCTTCGATCAGCTCTCAGCCTGACGGGTCCTCTAGCATCAGCGCCATGAACGGCGAGCGCGTGCCCACGGCGACGGTCGCCGAGGAGGAGTATCTGCAGAGCCTCTTCTGGCTGCAGGAGGCGGGCCTGCCGATGACCGGGGCAAACGTTGCACGGGCGATGCAGCTGTCCGCCCCGACGGTGCACGAGATGATCGGCCGCCTCGAGCGCGACGGCTACATCACGCGCGACCCGGATCGCGCGATCGCCTTCACCGCCAGCGGCGCGGAACACGCCGAGGGCATTGTGCGCCGCCATCGCCTGATCGAGCGCTTCCTGACCGACGTCCTGGGTATCCCGTGGGATGAGGTGCACGAGGAGGCGGAGCGTCTCGAGCACGCGATGTCACCGACGCTGGAGGCGCGCATGCTCGCGGCGATCGGCGACGCCAAGACGTGCCCCCACGGGCACCCGATCGTGGCCGGCGCGCGCCTCGCGGGCGTGCCGCTCGCCGACGTCGCGCCCGGCGCCTCGGTGCGTGTGCTGCGCTTCGAGAACGAGGCCGAGGATCTCCTGCACTACCTCAAGGCGGCGGGGCTGGAGCCGGGGCTGGAAGGCTCACTCGCCGAACGCGATGGTGAGCAGGTCGTGCTGCAGGCCGCCGACGGAGCGCGGCTGACGCTCACACTGAGCGTCGCGGAGACGGTGTCGGTGATCGCCGATCCCTCGCCGCCGCCGCGCACCGCGCTGCCCGAGCAGCTGGTGCTCGGCCAGCGCTACGGGCGCTAGAGCGAGCGGTAGGCCTCGGCGAGGCGGCTGACGCCGATGTCGATCTGCTCGGGCGTGACGCCGGAGTAGGCCAGGCGCAGGGTGTTTTGCCCACCCTCGAGCAGGAAGTCGGTGCCCTTGACGAACGACACGCCGCGCTCGGCGGCGGCCCGGAAGAGGCTGTCGACGTCCGCACCGTCGGGCAGCGTGACCCACATGAAGTAGCCGCCCTGGGGCGCGACGAACTCGGCCTCGGGCAGATCCCTGCGCAGGGCGCCGGCGAGCGTCTGCGCGCGCTCCGACAGGGCCGCCTTGACGGTCTCGATCGAGCGCTCGATGGCGCCCGAGGCGCAGAACTCGTAGACGATCGACTGGGCGACCATGTTGGGGGAGATGTAGGTGTTGGTGGCGAGCTGGGCGATCGCGGCGATCAGGTCGGGCGGGCCGACGAGATAGCCCACGCGGATGCCCGGGCAGACGGTCTTCGAGAAGGACGACGCGTAGACGACGCGCTCGGGGTCCATCGAGAGCATCGTCGGCAGCGTCTCGCCGCTGAAGCGCAGCTCCACATAGGGGTCGTCCTCGAAGACCATGAACCCGTGGTCGGCGGCGAGCTCGAGCAGGCGCCGCCGCTTCTCGAAGGAGAGCGTGTAGCCGGCCGGGTTCTGGAAGTTGGGGATGATGTGCGCGAGCGTCGGGCGCACGCCGCCGCCCGGACCGAGCAGCTCGGCCAGGGCCCCGGTGTCGATGCCGTCGGGCTCGAGCTCGACCGCGTGCACGCGCGCGCCGCGCTGGCGCAGCGACAGCAGCGTGCGGTCGTAGGTGGGCCGCTCGACGATCACCTCGTCGCCGGGGCGCACGAGCTGCTCGAACAGGAACGCGTCGGCCTGCATCGACCCGTTCGTGACGAGCACGTGCTCGGGCGCGACGCCGTGGCGGTCGGCGATCCAGCTGCGCAGACGCGGGTAGCCGACGGAGGTGCCGTAGGCGGTCGTGCCCGCGGGGTCGCTCTCAAACGCCCGCACGGCGGCGTCGCGCAGCCCGTCGACGTCGACGATGTCGAGCGATGGCGCGCCGCGGGCGAAGGAGATGGTGGGGCCCGGGGTGCTCGGCACAGGCGCGAAGCTTAGGCGTCCGAGCAGCTCGTCGTAGTCATGGGTCAGCTCGCGTGCCGCCTGCTCGAGGCGGTCGCGGAAGCGCAGCAGCTCCGCCGCGCTCGGCGGCTCGCTCGCAACGGGCGGCTGGGTCGCAACGGGCGGCTGGGTCGCGGGCTGCGCGAGGGTGGCCGCGGGCTGCGCGAGGGTGGCCGCGGGCTGCGCGAGTGGGGCCGCGGGCTGCGTGGCTACGCGGGGGGGCGGCAGGGGCGCACGGGGGGAGGGGACAGGCGCTCGCGCCCACATCGGCGGGTCGGCCTCGATCGTCTCATCGACGATCCGACTCGCCGGATAGGTGTCCGGCTCCCCGCTGGAAGCATCGATGGAGGCTTCGCTCGGTGCGCTGGCTGCGCGGAGCTCCTCGCGGCCGAGCGCGCTCAACGTTCGCTCGAGCTCTTCGAGCTTGCGCTCGAGCTCGCCCAGCGTCTTTGCCACCTCGGCGTCCATGGACGCTTAGCGTAGCGGCGGGCGCCGGTCCCGCGGTGGCCGGCGCGATCGGGCCCTCAGGCCGCCGGGAGCGACGCTCTGCCGAGCACCTCGACGGCGATCTCGGCGGTCTCGGTGGGCGTGCGCCCGACGCGCACGCCGCGCGCTTCGAGGGCCTGCGCCTTGGCCGCTGCGGTCCCGGCGGAGCCCGACACGATCGCCCCCGCGTGGCCCATCTGCTTGCCGGCGGGTGCGGTGAATCCGGCGATATAGGCGACGACGGGCTTGCTCATGCGCTCGGCGATGTACTCGGCTGCCTCCTCCTCGGCCGAGCCGCCGATCTCGCCGGAGAGCACGACGAGCTCGGTCTGCTCGTCGGCCTGGAAGAGCTCGAGCACGTCGACGAAGGAGGATCCCGGGACGGGGTCCCCGCCGATGCCCACGATGGTGCTGCAGCCGAACCCGGCACGCGCGATCTCGTTGCCGATCTGGTAGGTGAGCGTGCCCGAGCGCGACACGACGCCGACGTTGCCCTGCGTGAAGAAGGACGCGGGGATGATCCCCACGTTGGCCTTGCCGGGGGAGAGGATGCCGGGGCAGTTGGGGCCGATCAGGCGGATTGAACGCCCACCCGGGTGGTCACGCTTGAGCAGGTTGTAGACGCGCAGCTCGTCGTGCGCGGGGATGCCCTCGGTGATCGCGATCACGAGCTCGACGCCGGCGGCGGCGGCCTCGAGGATGGAGTCGGCAGCGAAGCGCGGCGGCACGAAGATCATGGCGGTGTTGGGCTGGCACTCGGCGACGGCCTGCTCCCAGCTGTCGAACACGGGGATGCCCTCGACGTCCTGCCCGCCCTTGCCGGGGGTGACGCCGCCGACGACGTTGGTGCCGTAGCGGCGGTTGTTGAGCGTGTGGAAGCTGCCCTCGCGGCCGGTGATGCCCGCGACGGCCAGGCGTGTGTGCTCGTCGACGAGAACCGACATCAGGCCGCCGCTCCGGACATCAGGCCGCCGCTCCCACGCCGGCGGCGAGGGCGACGACCTTCTCGGCGGCCTCGTTCATGGTCTTGGCGGTGTACACGTTGGGTAGGTGCGCGTCGGCGAGCAGGCGGCGTCCCTCGAGGTCATTGGTTCCGTCCAGGCGCACGACGAAGGGGATCGAGCGGCCGCTCTCGCCGATGTCGGCAAACGCTGCGATGAGCCCGCGGGCGACCTCGTCGCAGCGGGTGATGCCGCCGAAGATGTTGAACAGGACGGCCTTGATGGCGTCGTTCTCGAGGATCAGCTCGACGGCCTGCTTGACCTTCTCCGCGTCCGAGCCGCCGCCCGCGTCGAGGAAGTTCGCGGGCCGTCCGCCGGCGCCGGCGACGACGTCGAGCGTGGACATGACCAGGCCGGCGCCGTTGCCGAGGATGCCGATGTCGCCGTCGAGCTTGACGTACTGCAGGCCCTGTTCCTTGGCGCGCCGCTCGATCGGGTCTTCGTTCTCGCTGTCGGACAGCGTGTCGCTGTCGGGGTGGCGGTAGAGCGCGTTGCCGTCGAGCGAGACCTTTGCGTCGAGCGCCTTGACCTCGCGCTCGGGCGTGACGATCAGGGGGTTGATCTCGGCGAGCGTCGCATCCTCCTCGAGCCACACCTCATAGAGCGCGAGGAGCGCGTCGGCGACGCCCTCGACGACGTCCGCGTCGGCTGCGCCGGCGGTGGCGATCTCGACGGCCTGCTCGCGGACGTGGCGGCGGATGAGCTTCTCGGGGGTCCTCTCGGCGACCTCTTCGATGTCGACGCCTCCCTCGACGCTGAACATCACGAGCGGCTTCTTGGCGGAGCGGTCGAGCAGCACGGCGGCGTAGTACTCGGCGGCGATGTCGGAGGCGTGCTCGACCCAGAGCTTGCGGACGATGTGCCCGCGGATGTCCATGCCGAGGATGTTGCGGGCGTGCTCGCGGGCCTCGTCGGCGTCGGCGGCTAGCTTGACCCCGCCGGCCTTGCCGCGCCCGCCGATCAGCACCTGGGCCTTGATCACGACGGGGAAGCCGACCTCCTCGGCGGCCGCGACGGCGTCCTCGACGGTGGTGACGGCCCGGCCGGGCGAGACCCTGAGGCCATGACGCGCGAACAGCTGCTTGCCCTGGTATTCCAAGAGGTCCATCTGCGGCGCGGGACTCTAACGCAAGGCGGGTGAGCGCGCGCGGCAGCCCCGGCAGGGCATAATGCCGGACCGATGGCCATCCCCAAGAACGTCACCTTCGTCACATTCGATGTCTACGGCACGCTGATCGACTGGGAGACCGGGATCTATGAGGCCTTCGCCAAGGAGGCCGCGAGGGACGGCATGGAGATCGATCGTGGCGTGCTGCTGTCGCTGTTTCACGAGATCTCCCGCGAAATCGAGGCGGGCTCCTACGAGCTCTACGCGGAGGTGCTCAGGCGCACTGCAATCGAGATCGCCAAACGCCTGGACTGGGCGCTTGAGCCCTCGCGCTCGGGCTTCCTGCCCGACTCGGTGCAGCGCTGGATGCCGTTCAAGGAGACCAACCCGCAGCTTGCGAAGCTCGCCAAGAAATACAAACTGGGCCTGCTGTCGAACATCGACGACAAGCTGCTGGGACAGACCCGCCGGCACATCCCGATCGACTTCGACCTCGTCGTGACCGCCCAGCAGGTGCGCTCCTACAAGCCCGAACTGCCGCACTTCACCGAGTGCGCGAGGCGCATGGGCGGCAAGCGCGGCTGGGTGCACGTGGCCGCTAGCCACTACCACGACGTCGTGCCGTGCGTCAAACAGCGCGTGCCGGTGATCTGGGTGAACCGCACGAAAGAGACGCTCGACTCCTCTCAGAAGAAGCCCACGGCCGAGGTCCCGAACCTCAAAGAGGCCGCGAAGCTTCTGGGCGTCTCCTAGAGACGCCGCGGAGCCCCCCGCCCGTGCAGGCCGTCTCGCTCCACCGGGACGTGATCGTGGTGACGAGCAGGCTGCTGCAGACGACGTGCACGATCGTGCGGGGGCCGATCGCGAGCGCGGTCGAGGAGCCTGCATCGAGGCCCGCGCCGAGCGGCGCGATCGAGGTGCGCATGTCGCAGCCCGCGGAGCGCGCGGCGGAGACGTTCGTGATCGACTCGCCGATCCTCCCGGATGAGCTCGAGCTTCTGCCCCGGCTGCTCGAGCAGGCTGCGTTCCCGCCGCCGAGCGGCCTGCTCGCCACGCACGCCGACTGGGATCACCTGCTCGGCCGGCTGGCCTTTCCGGAGTCGCCGCTGGGTTGCGCGCAGAGCAGCGCGGAGCGACTGCGGGCCGAGCCCGGGGCGGCGCAGCGCGAGCTGCGGGCGTTCGACGAGGAGCTCTACGTGGTGCGCCCCCGCCCGCCGGCGCTCGGCTCGATCCAGGCGCTGCCCGTGCCGGGGCGCTGCGGGATCGGCGAGCAGGAGCTGGAGCTGCACCCGGCGGAGGGACACACGGGCGAGGGCATGGCGGTGTGGATCGGCTGGGCGGGCGTGCTGGTGGCGGGCGACTACGTCTCGAGCGTGGAGATCCCCACGCTCGGCGAGGGCGGCGACGTGGAGGCCTACGTGGCGACGCTGGAGCGCCTGCGCCCGCTGATCGCTCGGGCCGAGCACGTCGTCCCGGGCCACGGCGCGGTGCTCGACCGCGAGCGCGCGCAGGCGACGCTCGCGGAGGACGCCTCCTACCTGCACGCGCTGCGCGAGCGGGGGGCCGGCGCGCAGCTGCCGGCGGGCCGGCGCTCGGGCCGCCAGCGCGAGCTGCACGCGGCGAACGTGGCGGCGCTCGCTAGGGCTGCTCGCTCTTGATCGTGGCGATCGGCGCGCCGGCCTGGATCGGCGCGCCCTCGGTGATCGGCAGCTCGACGATCGTCCCGGCCTTGTGCGCGGTGATCTCGTTCTCCATCTTCATCGCCTCGATGATGCACAGGAGCTGGCCCTCGGTGACGGTGTCGCCCTGTTTGACGAGCACCTTCCACATGTTGCCCTGCAGCGGCGAGGGCAATGTGTCCGGCCCGCCAACGCTCGTGGACTTGCGCTCGCTGCGCTTCGGCGCCCTGGCGCCCCCCGGCGCGGCGCCGTTGCCCGCGGCGGCGCCGGCGAACGGGGGACCCACGACGCGCACGTCGAAGCGCTTGCCGGAGACCTCCACGGCGTAGGTCTGCTCGACCTGCGGCTGCTCGTCCTCGCCCTCGGCTGCGGCCGCGGCGGGCGGGGCGACGGCGAGCGTCTTCAGCCACTGGCGGTCCTCGAGCAGGTCCCTGCAGGTCTCGCCGCGGGCCCACTGCCCGGTCGCGAGCAGGGCCTGGTGGAAGGGGATCAGGGTCTTCAGGCCCTCGATCTCGAATTCGCCGAGCGCGCGCAGCATGCGCCTGGTGGCCTGCTCGCGGTCGGCATCCCAGACGATCAGCTTGGCGACCATCGGGTCATACATCGGCGAGACCTCGCCGCCGGCCTGCACGCCGGAGTCGACGCGCACGCCGGGGCCGCTCGGCTCGCGGTAGGCGCCGATCCGGCCGGGCGCGGGCGCGAAGTTCTTGGAGGCGTCCTCGGCGTTGATGCGGCACTCGATGGCGTGCCCGCGCAGCTCCACGTCGGCCTGCGCGTAGGAGAGTTCCTCGCCGGCGGCCGCACGGATGCCCTCCTTGACGATGTCGATCCCGGTGGTCATCTCGGTGACGCAGTGCTCGACCTGCACGCGCGTGTTCATCTCGAGGAAGAAGTATTCGGGCTCGCCCTCGCGGCCCTCGCCCACGGTGAACAGCCCCTCGATGGTGCCCGCGCCGACGTAGTCGACGGCCTTGGCGGCGTTCACGCCGATCTGCCCGATGTACTCGCGCATCTGCGGATCGACGACCCATTCGGGTGCGGGGGACTCCTCGATGACCTTCTGGTGGCGGCGCTGGATGGAGCAGTCGCGCTCGCCGAGGTGGATGACGTTGCCGTGGCGGTCGGCGAGCACCTGGACCTCGACGTGGCGGGGGTCGTGCAGGTAGCGCTCGAGGTAGACGGTGGGGTCGGAGAAGAACTTCTCGCCTTCGCGGCTGGAGCCCTCGAATGCGGACTCGAGCTCGTCCTCGCGGAGCGCTACGCGAAAGCCCTTGCCGCCGCCGCCCCCGGCGGCCTTGACGGCGACCGGAAAGCCGATCTGCTCGCCGGCGATGCGCAGGGCGTCGGCGACGGTGGCGACGGGCTCGGTCGTGCCGGGCACGATCGGCACGCCGGCCGCCTGCATCAGCTCGCGCGCCCGCGTCTTCGATCCCATCGCCTCGATCGCGCTGGCGGGGGGGCCGATGAAGACGATGCCGGCGTCCTCGCAGGCCTTGGCGAACGGGGCGTTCTCGGCGAGGAAGCCGTAGCCGGGGTGGATCGCCTCGGCCCCCGAGCGCCGCGCCACGTCGAGGATCTTCTCGACGTTGAGGTAGTTCTCCGCGGCGGGCCCCTCGCCGAGGTTGTAGGCCTCGCCGGCGCGCCGCACGTGGGGCGCGTCGCGGTCGAGCTCGGAGTAGACGGCCACGCTCGCGACGCCCAGCTCCTCGAGCGCGCGCACGATGCGCACCGCTATCTCGCCGCGATTGGCTATGAGGACCTTCGAGAACATGGGCTGGACAGCTTATTTAAGCGGCGGCCACGAGGGCCGCCCGGCGGGACGCGCAGCGGCTCGGCCGGCGGTGAGCGCGATCACGGGGCGGGCGCGACGATCATCCCCGCGCCGACGGTCGCGTTGGTCGACTCGTCGATGAGGATGAAGCTGCCGGTCCGGCGGTTGCTCGTGTAGGCGTCGAACATGAGCGGCGCGCTGAGGCGCAGGCGCACGCGGCCGATGTCGTTGAGGCCGAGCTCGTGCGGCGCGGGGACGCGCTCGAGCGTGTGCACGTCGACGAGGTCGTCGATCGCCTCGACCACCGCGCCGGCGCTGTGCGAGGTCTGCTTGAGCACGTAGCGCCCGCCCGGGCGCAGCAGCTCCTCGGCCATCCAGCACAGGTCGGCTTCGATCGCGCGCGCCACCGCGGGGGCCTCGTCGGGATGGCAGATCAGGGCGCCGCGCGAGACGTCCAGCTCATCCTCCAGGCGCAGCGTCAGTGACATCGGTGCCGTCGCCTCCTCGAGCTCGCCGTCGTAGGTGTCGATCGCTGCGATCCGCGTGCGCCCGCCGCCGGGGAGCACCGCCACCTCCTCGCCGCGCCGCAGGGCGCCGCTGGCGAGCTGGCCGGCGTAGCCGCGGTAGTCGCTGTCCCACTGCCCGGAGGGGCGGATGACCCACTGCACGGGGAAGCGGGCGGGCTTCTCGTCGGGGTGGTCGTAGGCGACGTCCACCTGCTCGAGCAGCTCGAGCAGCACCGGACCCTCGTACCAGTCCATCTGCGCCGAGCGCTCGACGACGTTGTCGCCGTTGAGCGCGGATATCGGGATGTAGGACACGTCGAGGCTGCGCGCGCCGTGCTGTGCGCTGTCGCCGAGCCTCTCGGCGAACTCGGCGAACTCGTCCACGAGCTCGGTGAAGCGTTCGCGCGAGTGCTCCACGAGGTCCATCTTGTTGACCGCCACGACCATGTGCGGGATGCCCAGCAGCGCGCTGATGAACGCGTGGCGCTTGGACTGCTCGAGCACGCCGCGGCGGGCGTCGATGAGGACCACGGCGACATCCGCGGTGGAGGCGCCGGTGACCATGTTGCGCGTGTACTGGCGGTGGCCGGGGCAGTCGGCGATGATGAAGCGGCGCTTGGCGGTTGCGAAGTAGCGGTAGGCGACGTCGATCGTGATGCCCTGCTCGCGCTCGGCGCGCAGCCCGTCGGTGAGCAGGGCCAGGTCGAGCGTGCCCTCGCCGCCGCGGCGCTCGCTCGCCGCGGCCACGTGCTCGAGCTGGTCCTCGAACACCTGCTTGGAGTCGTAGAGCAGCCGGCCGATCAGCGTGCTCTTGCCGTCGTCGACCGAGCCCGCCGTGGTGAAGCGCAGCAGATCGAGCGTCATCTCGAGCGTGGATGGCCGCTGCGCGAGGACCCATCCGGCGCGCGGAGCGCGCCGCCTAAGAGCATTCTCCGGCCCACTAGAAGTACCCGGCCTTCTTGCGATCCTCCATCGCCGCCTCGGACACCCTGTCGTCGGCCCTGGTCTCGCCCCGCTCGGTGATCCGCGTGGCCGCGATCTCGACGACGACCTCCTCGAGCGTGCTCGCGCGCGAGCGCACGCCGCCGGTGCAGCTCATGTCGCCGACGGTGCGGTAGCGCACCGTGTCGGTGACCACCTCCTCGCCGTCGATCAGCTCGGTGCCCTCGCGCCAGGCGTAGAGCATGCCGTCGCGGCTGAAGACCTCGCGCTCGTGGGAGAAGTAGATCGAGGGGACCTCGAGCTGCTCCTGGTCGATGTACTCCCACACGTCGAGCTCCGTCCAGTTGGACAGCGGGAACACGCGCACGTGCTCGCCCTTGCGGATGCGCCCGTTGTAGAGGTTCCACAGCTCCGGGCGCTGGCTCTTGGGATCCCACTGGCCGAACTCGTCGCGGAACGAGAACACGCGCTCCTTGGCCCGCGCGCGCTCCTCGTCGCGGCGCGCCCCGCCGAAGGCCGCGTCGAAGCCGTGCGCGGCGATCGCGTCGAGCAGCGTGACCGTCTGCAGGCGGTTGCGCGAGGCCCGTGGCCCGGTCTCCTCGACCACGCGTCCCGTGTCGATCGACTCCTGCACGCTCGCCACGATCAGCCGCTCGCCGAGCTCGGCGACGCGGCGGTCGCGGAACTCGATCACCTCGGGGAAGTTGTGCCCGGTGTCGACGTGCATCAGCGGGAACGGGAACGGCCCCGGGCGAAACGCCTTCTCGGCCAGCCGCAGCAGCACGATCGAGTCCTTGCCGCCACTGAACAGCAGCACCGGCCGCTCGAATTCGGCGGCGACCTCGCGCATCACGTGGATCGCCTCGGACTCCAGCGCGCGCAGATGGCTCAGCTGGGGACGCGCCGCGACGCTCATGACGGCTCGGTGACCTCGATGTGCAGGCCGCACTCCGTCTTGTCGGTCCCCGCCCAGCGGCCCTCGCGGCCGCTGCCGGGCTGCGTGCACGGCGCACAGCCGATCGACTCGTAGCCCCGGTCGTGCAGCGGGTTGTAGGGCAGGTCGCGCTCGTGGATGCGCCGCCACAGGTCCTTGTCGGTCCAGTGCGCCAGTGGGTTGTACTTCCACAGGCCGCGTCGCTCGTCGCGCTCGATCAGCTCGGTCTTGGCGCGCGTGGGGCCCTGCTCGCGGCGGATGCCCGTGATCCAGCCCACGGCTCCCGCGAGCGCGCCCTCCAGTGCGGCCACCTTGGCCTCCGAGCAGCAGTGCTCGGGCCCGCTCCAGGGCTCCTCGGGGCTGCTCGCGTCCTTCACCTCGATCTTGACGCCGAAGCGCTCCTCGAACGCGCGCCACGTCTGCAGCGTCTCGGGAAAGAGCACACCGGTGTCGATCGTCACGATCCGCACCGCCCTGCCGGTGCCCTGGTCGAGCTGCAGCAGCTCATCGAGCAGCACCGACTCCTCCTTCTGGAAGGAGCACAGCAGCACTGCACGCTCGCCGTGACGCGCCGCCTCGCGCAACGTGTGCGTGAGGCTGAGCGCAGGGTCGAGTTCGGGGGTGAGAGCTGTCATCTCGGTCTCTAGTGGCTGCATCCGATGTGGCCTCGTCTCTTCATGACATGTTGGTCTATACCGCGCACTCGCCCTCGCCGCGAATGACTTCGAAGGGAGCGTCGCGGTTCCAGTCGATGAACGTGTTCATCGTCTCCAGCCCGAACTCGACGGGCAGCGAAAGGTCCTTCACGAGACCTTCGATCTCGCCCGTGCCTGTGCGCTGGACGAACGCGCCCCACGCCTCGCCGTCCTGGCGCGCGGCCTCGTAGTGGGTGATCCAGCGTTCGATCGCCTCGGGTACGCGCTTGGCGGGCAGGCGCAGCTTCAGGCGCTGGCCGAAGGCCACGCTGCCGCCTTCGTACACGCCGCCCACGTGGGGGATGTAGGCGGGGATCGTGTGCTCGCCCACTTTGATCGACGCGCCGTAGAAGCCGATGTCCGCGACGTGGTGCTGGGAGCAGCCGTTGGGGCAGCCGCTCATCTTGATGTGGATCGCGCGGGTCAGCTCATCGGTGATGCCCATCGCCTCGATCCGCTCCTGCACGGCCTGGTTGAGCCCCATCGAGCTCGTGATCCCGAGCTTGCACGAGTCGGTGCCCGGGCAGGAGACCACGTCGGTGATCTCGCGCGTGCCCGCCTCGGCCAGCGAGAGCTCGCCGAGGGCGCGCCAGAGGTCGTACACGCACTCCTCGCGCACCCAGCGCAGCAGCAGGTTCTGCTGTACGGTCGTGCGGGCGTAGCCGCCGGCGTAGCAGCGCATGATCTCCGCGAGGCCCCTGAACTGCTCGGGCGTGAGGTCGCCGCGGGTGACCTTCACCTCGACCGTCACGAAGCCCTCCTGCTTCTGCTCGGCCACGTTGGCCGCGCGGAAGCGCTCGAACTGCTGCAGGTCGCCGTTGGGGCTGCCGTAGCTCTGCGGCGGCGCCGGCGCGGACTCGCGCTCGTCGTCCACGAACAGGCGCCCCCCGATCGAGAAGTCGCGTTCCTTGACCCACTCGCCGCGCAGCTCCTCCTCGACCTGGTTGCGCAGCTCGTCGATGCCGTACTTGTCGACGAACACCTTGATGCGGGCGCGCGCGCGGTTCACGCGCAGCCACTCCTGGCGATCGAAGATCCTGAAGACCGCCTCTGCGATCTTCAGGTACTCGCCGTTGTCGAGCTCCACGAACTCGTACAGCACGGGAGCCACGCGCGGCATGATCGAGGTGCCGCCGCCGACCAGCATCTGCGCGCCGCGCACCACGCTGCCGTCGTCGGACTCGCGCACGCGGGCGCGGAAGGCGATGTCGTGGATACCGCTGATCGCGCGATCGCGCGGGCTGCCGTCGAAGGCGGTCTTGATCTTGCGCGGCATCGCCTGGGTCGTCGGGTGGCGCACGAAGTAGCGCACGTACGCGCCCGCGTAGGGCGTCATGTCGAAGAGCTCGTCCTTCGCCACCCCCGCCCAGGGGTCGCCGGTGACGTTGCGCACGGTGTTGCCGCAGCCCTCGCGGCTCGACAGCCCCGCGTCGCCCAGCTCGCGGATCGCGCTCTCGACCTCGGGGAGCGGGATGTGGTGCATCTGGATGTTCTGGCGCGTCGTCACGTGGCCCTTGTTGAGCGGCACGTACTTCTCGATCACGTCGGCGAACGCCTCCATCTGCTCCGGCGTGATCCCGCCGAAGGGAAGCTTCACGCGGATCATCTGAACGTCCGGCTGGCGCTGGCCGTAGACGCCCTGCTTGAGGCGGAACTTGATGAACTCGTCCTCGGGCGTGTCGCCGGCGAGGAATTTGGTGGCCTCGGTCTTGAAGTCGTCGAACTCGCGCTCGAGGATCGGGATCACGTGCCCGGGCACGTTCTGGAGCACCTCGGGGTCCTCGAGGGTGCCGCGCTGAGCTGAGATGGATCCTGGCTCCATTCAAAAACCTCCTGATCCGGACGCTCGGCCCGGGCAGCTTTGCTCTACATCGGCGACGGGGCTATTGCGCTAAAGCCTAGCGGCTTTTAGGTATTTATCCAGGGGTCGGCGATCTCCTGCCGGGGCTCGCGCTCCACGCCTTCCAGGATCGCCGCCCGGCGCCACCGGTCGGGGGCCGTCGGGGCAGGCTGCGCGGGCGCTGCGGTCGCACGCATGAAGCGCTCGATCGCGGCCGCGATCGCGGCCGCCTCCTCGGTCGTGGCCGTCACAGGGGGATGTTGCCGTGCTTGCGTTTGGGGCCCGGTTCGCGCTTGCTCTGCAGCGTGTGCAGCGCCACGATCAGCTTCGGGCGGGTCTCGTGCGGGACGATCACGTCGTCGATGTAGCCGCGCTCGGCCGCCGTGTATGGGTTCGCGAAGCGCGCCTTGTAGTCCTCCATCAGCTTGCGCCGCCGCTCCTCGGGGGTGGGACTGGCCGCGATGTCGCGCCGGTAGATGATGTTCACGGCCCCCTCCGGGCCCATCACCGCGACCTCCGAGGTCGGCCAGGCGAAGTTGAAGTCGGCGAGCAGGTGCTTGGAGGCCATCACGTCGTACGCGCCGCCGTAGGCCTTGCGCGTGATCACGGTCAGCTTCGGCACCGTCGCCTCGGTGAACGCGTACAGCAGCTTGGCCCCGTGGCGGATGATGCCGCCCCACTCCTGCGCGGTGCCCGGCAGGAAGCCCGGCACGTCCGTGAACGTGATCAGCGGGATGTTGAACGCATCGCACGTGCGCACGAAGCGCGCGGCCTTGGCCGAGGCGTCGATGTCGAGCACGCCCGCAAGCTGGGCCGGCTGGTTGCCCACGATGCCCACCGCGAAGCCGTCCAGGCGGGCGAAGCCGCAGATGATGTTCTTGGCGTAGTGCTCGTGCACCTCGAAGAAGTCCCCGTCGTCGACGATCAGCCTGACCACCCCGCGCATGTCGTAGGGCTTGTTCGGGTTGTCGGGCACCACGTGGTCTAGCTCGGGGTCCATCCGCAGCGGGTCATCGCTCGGCGTCACCCGCGGCGTGGTCTGCAGGTTGTTCTGGGGCAGGAAGCTGATCAGGTAGCGACAGTCCTCCAGGCACGCGTCCTCGTCCTCGGAGGCGAACTGCGCGACGCCCGACTTCGTGTTGTGCGACATCGCCCCGCCGAGCTCC
>Ga0209656_10001252_pt1 | contig 16501 bp, 19 predicted proteins | sample BogFormECP12_OM2_FD_188239 | JGI IMG/M metagenome (GOLD analysis project Ga0209656, IMG submission 188239) | Bog forest soil microbial communities from Calvert Island, British Columbia, Canada - ECP12_OM2 (SPAdes) (version 2) | ecosystem: Environmental > Aquatic > Freshwater > Wetlands > Bog ... | reverse complement strand
TGGGCGAGCACGCCATGGCCGTCCTGGCCGGGCGATGGTTCCGAGTCGAGGATGCCTGCCGCCTGGCCGAGGTCAAGCTCTCCGACGAGGCCTACCTCTTCTCTTTGGACCTAACCGGTGCACGACCGCTGATGCCCGACACCGTCACCCAGGCCTTCACCCGCCTGTGCCGGCAAATGGAACGCCAAGCCAAGGATGCGGACCCGCCCCGGGTCGAGCGATGGCCCTACCGCTTCCGCGACCTGCGCCACTACACCGCCACCGAACTCTTCCGGGCCGGCCACAACCCAAGGACGGTGGCCGACCGGCTCGGCCATGCCGACGCCGCCCTGACGCTGCGGGTCTACACCCACGACACCCAGGATCAAGCCCGCTCAGCGGCGGCGGCGCTGGAGGCGGGTATCTCATGACAAGACGCCGAGAACGTCTCTCGCCGCACCAGCGAAACGTGCCCTGAGCTGGGGTGGGTAGCCATCTGGGTAGCCAGTCCAAGGGCCCCAGACGACGTCCATGTCGTCGCGTTTCGAACCCAAGCCCACCTCTTGGCGCTGAAGGGCCCCGTTCGCCGTTGGCGCGAGCACGACCAGCATTGGTTGGCCCGGCCGCCTGCGAGTAATTGGCATCCTGTACTCGAGGCTCCCGAGGGCAAGCGCAGCGACGCATCCTCCCGGGATGGAAGGCCGCTGAGCGGCCCCAGTCGTGCTCCCCGAGCAGGACCAAGGCCGTTTTGTATATACAAAACACTGATCTTGCGCCCACAACTCCGCCCCCGGCGGAGTTGCCGATTTGCGTTCGCGATCCGACACCGACCCCATCCCACCCTCCCGGCGGTGGGGGGTACACCCGCGAGTCCTGTCCCGGCCCGGGTCCCGGTAGGCGGCTACGTCGCCGTGCGCGAGCGCTGGGAGCGAGCCGGCGACTCAGAGGCTGAGGTCGGGATCGATCCCAAGGGAACCGTCGCCGTCGGTCCCTCGGTGTAGCTCCTGGTCGTAGGGCTCCTCCTCGACCACGGTCGACAGCTCCAGCCCGACGTCGGCCTCCACCTCGTCGACCACGGCGTCTGCATTGTCACGCCCGCGGTCCAACGAGGGTCGCCCGCCGGGCAGAGCTGCGGGGGCGCGAGCGGCATGCACCAGGCCGGCTGAGGCGGCCTCATCGCGCAGGTACTCCCGCAGGTACGGGAGCGCGAAGTCGACGTAGCCGTAGCTCGAGGACTCGATCAGCTCGGTGGCGATGAGCCGGCGACGGTACTGGCTCGCGTAGCTGGCGTCCACCCCCATGCGTCCCTGAATGTCGGCCATCTTGGAGGGGCCGTCGTCCTGGGCCATCGCCACGAGGAACGTCCGGTCGATGTCCGACGTGTCGGCGAGGGCAGGTTCATAGACCAGGGATCCCACCCGCCGGCGGGCCTGCTGGGCCCCGGCCGCCGCGTCCTCCACGCTGATCTCAGTGCGGTCTTTGGACTGCATCCACGAGTAGTGGCCGACCAGCTGGATCAGGAACGGGTAGCCACCCGTGGCCCGGACCATCACGTCGAGCGCATCGTCGCCGACGGCCCTCCCGGCCTCAAAGATCGGCTGGCGTATGCCCTGGGCGACGTCTAGCTCGAGCACCCGGCCGAGGTGGTGGCGGTCAGCGCGCCGCAAGAAGGTCAGCACCGGGTCGTTGACGACGTCCATCACCGCCGAGGCCAACCCGGCGCCGACGAACGCCACCTCACGGTTCTCACGGAAGAGGCGCTGCACCGTCGTGGTGAGTTCGCGCAACTCGTCGATGTGCCGATGGTGCACCTCGTCGACGGTGATGAGGAGCCCACCGTCGGCCTCCCCCAACAGGTCGGTCACGAGCTGGAGTTGGTTGCGCAGGCCCGCCTCTTCGATGTGCCGCTCGATCGTGGCCCAGTTGGCGCCAACGGAACCGAGGGGTCCGAGCGGGAGGTTGAGGCCACCGAGGCGTCGGCTGATGACGTCGGGGTCGAGCTCCCGGAGTAGCCCGGGGAGGTGCTCGTGGGTGATGCGGTTCACCAGCCAAGGCGACGCCGTCTCGCTGACCACCTCCCACCCGAGCTCGCGTGCCCGGTCCTCGACGGCGTTGAGGAGCACGGTCTTGCCCGACCCGCGTGCCCCGGTGTACAAGGTGGCACGGCCCGGCGACCCTGGGCCTCCCTCAAGTGCCTCGGTGACGTCCTCGATCAGACCGTCTCGGCCCACCAGCAGCGGTGGACTGACGCCGAAGGTCGGCTTGAAGGGGTTGGCGGCGGCCACAGGCTGACTCTACCAGGGATTTTAGAACTTTTTAGATCTTTTAGAACCCTTTAGAACCGGCGCTCCCTGCCACAAATGCGCCAACCCGGCGGCGATGGGGGGCACCCCCGCCCAGCGGATCACAACCGCCCACCTCGCGATATCATGATGTCATGACCAAGCAGACGACCGTCCGGCTCCCTCAGGAACTGGCCGACGAGGCTGAGGCTGTGGCTCGGGTCAAGGGGACGAGCGTGAACGCGCTCATCGTCGAGTCCCTCGCCGCTGAGATCGACCGGGTGCGCGCCGACGCAGCGTTCACCGAGCGTGCGGCCAAGCTGCTCGAGCGGGACAAGGAGCTGCTTGACCGGCTCGCTCGGTGACGCGGTTCCTCACCCTGCCTGAGTTCCTCTGGCTGGCCGAGCAGGTGACCGGGCTCAGTGCCGAGGACCTCGCCAGTTCGAGTCGGCTCAACCTGGCCGATTCGGCACTGCACTCTCCTCAAGCCAGCTTCGGGGGCCAGGACTTCTACCCGGACCTCATCGACAAGGCCGCAGTACTTGCCTGCCACCTGGCGTGGAACCACCCACTCGTAGACGGCAACAAGCGGGCCAGCTGGGCCTCGCTGGTCATGTTCTTAGACCTGAACGATGTGGTCTGGGATCCCGACCCACCCGACGTGGACGAGGCCGAGGCTGCCGTGCTGGCGGTGGCCGCCCACGAAGTCGACGAATCGTGGTTCGCCACATGGATCCGTGAGAGGACCCGACCGGCCGCGGGCTGACACCTTCCCGGCGAGAGGGGACAGGCTTTCCGGTCTACTAGATGCTGTCCTCGGAGTCCGGTGCTCCTTACGCAGCGTCGTTGGAGACACGACTTCCTCCTCGACACCGCCACCGAGCGTGCCCGCCGGGTGCTCAAGGCCCACAGCACGATCACCCTGTCGAACGAGGCGTTCGACCGCTTCTACGAAGCCCTCGACGCTCCGGCAGAGGCGGTGCCCGAGCTCGTCGCACTCTTCGGTTCTGCCCCTGTCTCGGCAGGTTGAGCACTTCGGACCTGCGGCTCGAGCGCTTGGACGGCACCCACGACATCGGGTCGTTCACTTGCGGCCGCGTGGAGCTCGACGAGTGGTTGGCCCGCCACGCGCTGGCGGCCCAACAGATGGACTCGGCCCGCACCTTCGTGGCGGTGCGCTCTGGTCGGGTCGTCGGGTGCTTCAGCCTCACCATGGGCTCGGTCGTCCGGGAGGAGGCGCCCAAGCGGCTGGTCCGGGGCATGCCGGCGTATCCGGTGCCCATGGTGCTGCTCGCCCGGCTGGCGGTGGACCAGCGCGAGCAAGGAGCCGGGCTCGGCACCCGGCTGCTCGCCGACGCCCTGCGCCTGGCGGTGGTGGCTGGCGAGGCCGCCGCAGCCCGTCTCGTCGTCGTCGTCGACGCCATCGATGACCAAGCCGCAGACTTCTACCGCCGTCACGGCTTCGTCACGCCCATCGAGGGAACGCTGCGCCTGTTCCGCCGGATGAAGGATGTGAGAGCCAGCCTGGAGGCGGCAGCCGGCTGACTCCGGCTTCGGCTCTCTATCGGGAACCGTCAGCCTCGACCAACTCCCCCACCGTCCGGCGCAGGGCAGCGACCGGGACCAGCAGCCGTGAGCCGATGCGTACGGCGGGGATCTCCCCTTTGTGGATGGCGGCGTAGCGCTGGTTGCGTCCGACCGGCAGGATGCCCAGCTCGATCACCTCGGTGACCGACAACGTCACCTTCGAGCGCCAGTCGGTCGCTGTCGTGCGACCGTTCCGTGAGAGGACTACTGCCACGGAAAGGAACGGTCGCGCCGCGCGCGCGCCTCGGCAGCGGAAGAGAATTCGATGGGACGAGGGGGGCCGGCATCGCTGCAATCCCATCTTTCATCCCATCTTTTGGCGGGGATCGGCGGAGCTGGCCCGGGACGGGCTCCTGCATACGTGCAGATAGAGGGTACTTTCGGGGAGGGGCGGGAACCGTCCGGGAGGGCTCGTTTCGCTTTATGAGTCCCCTGCTCTGACCACTGAGCTACGGCCCCGAATAGTCCGCTTGATGGTTACCGGCCGATTGAGCCGGTGCACATCCCGTCTGTTATTCGCTCGTGGCCAACGACGTCAGCATCCGAGAGAAACAGCCGGGGTTTGGGAGGGACGGGTGCATGTGAGCCGTAATCCTGCCACGGGCCGGCTGCACCAGATCAGCCGGACCTCCCGGAAAGGCAATGACCGGGCGGCTGGCGTCACCGAGCTGCGGGTCTGACCGGTCGACCAACCGCCGGCCGACCGACCCGGCGGTGGCATTCGACGTAGCGACGACGTTGACCCAGAATTGGATAAATGGACCGATCCCGAGCCACATCGAGAGACCTGACCGTCCTGGCGGTGCCCGTCTACTTCGCCGCCATGGGAGCCGAGTACCTCTGGCTCCGCCGCCAAGCAGCCCGTCGAGGACCGAGCGCAGGGGACTATGAGCGTCGCGACACCCTGGCCAGCCTGACCATGGGCCTCGGCAGCCTCGTGGCGCCCCTGGTCGCCGCCCGCCTCCTCCGGCCGATCACTCCGGGCAAGGGCCGCTACGGAAAAACCCTCCTCGGAGTGACCGTCGGCGCCGTCGTCACGACGACGGCTGCTGACGTGGTCGCCAGGCAGACCAACGATCCAGCCCCAGGCCGACCGGCAGGTGACGGTCGCCGGACCCTGCGGCGGTGGTCCCGCCGCGTCTCAGCGGTGGCCGGGGTCACGGCGGTGGCCGCCGGCGGCGTGGCCGTGACGACCACCTGGGCCTCCCTCCTCGCCCCCAGCCGACTGTGGCGCCACCGACTCCTCCCGGACTGGGGGACGGGACCGCTTGCCCTGACCGCCGCCATCCTCGGGTGGGACTTCATCTACTACTGGAACCACCGGTTCATGCACGAGAGCCGGTATATGTGGGCTGTCCACGTCGTTCATCACTCGAGTGAGCGCTACAACCTGTCGACGGCCCTTCGCCAGCCGGTCGCCGACTCGCTGGGTACGTCAATCCCATACGGGCTCCTCTGCCTCCTCGGCATCGGGCCCGAGCTGATCCTGACGGCCCGGGGGGTGAACCTGCTGTACCAGTTCTGGATCCACACCGAAACGATCGGCCGGCTCGGCCCGTCCGAGGCCGTCCTCAACACCCCGTCGCACCACCGGGTGCACCACGGGTCCAACCGCCAGTACCTCGACCGGAACCACGGGAGCATTCTCATCGTCTGGGACCGTCTCTTCGGTACGTTCGAGCCGGAACGGGAGACCGTCGTCTACGGGCTGACCAAGAACATCGGCACCTTCCGGCCGGACCGGATCGCCGACCACGAATACGTCGACCTGCTCCGTGACGTCGCCCGGTCGACCAGCTGGAGCGAGCGCCTCTCCTACGTGGTCCGAGGCCCGGGATGGGCGAACCGGCACCGGGCCGAGATGGAGGCGGCTGGCAACGGGGCGCGATCGCTGACCTCGGATCCGGACCAGCTGTTGGCCATCCGATAGGTCAGGCGTCGCGGCCGAGGAAGCGGGCCAGGTTGCCACGCATGACTGCGTGGACGTCCTCTTCGGAGAGGTTCTTCAGCTGCCCGAGGTACATGCTGGGCTCGGGCAGCCCCTCGCCGTGGGGGAAGTCGGAGCCGAAGACGATCGGCTGAACCCCGGTCGCCTCGATGACCCGGTCCACGTTCTCCTCGGGGAACGGGGCGACGAAACAGTGCTCCTTGAAGTACTCGCTCGGTCGCATCGAGAGCTCACCCCACGTGGCCCGTCGGCCCATCATGAAGGCGTGGTCCATCTTCCTGAGCAGGTACGGCAACCAGACCGTGCCCTGCTCGGAGAGCAGGATCTTCATCGCCGGGAAGCGGGCGAACCAACCCTGGAGGATGGCCGCCCCGATGGTCTCCATCGCCGGACGGTCCCCGTAGTAGAAGACCCACTGGAAGGCGTCCATGTCGCCGAGCATGACCTCGTCCTCGTTCCAATCAGCGCCGGCCGCGCCGTACCGGGTGATCGTCGCCAGGTGGGTGCACAGGCGGATCCCGGCCTCACTGCAGATCGACCAGAAGCGGTCGTTGGCGGGGCGGAAGGGCGAGGTGTGCATCGACGGCCCGGTGCTCGTCTGGATGAGCCGAGGCGTCTCGATCTTCATCACGTCCTCGAGTTGGGCGAGTGCCATCTCGGGGTCGGCGAACGAAATGAACGGCGGCGTGAACAACCGGTCCTCGTAGTTGAAGCCCCACTCCTGGCCGAGGTAGCGGTTGAGAGCGGTCAGGTTGGCGTAGAGACCGGGTAGGTCGCCCTCGAACTCGGCCTCGGTGCCGGGCAGCGTGGCGTAGTTGACGGCGCACTCGATCCCCATCGAGTCCATGACACCGAGCCGATCGGCGGGGTTGTCGAGGAACTCCTGGAGCGCCCGGTAGCGCTTTCGGAACTCCTCGCGCCCTTCGCTGTCGAGCCCGCGGAGTGGGTTGAGCTTGGTCAGTAACGATCCGGGGATGACGTCGCCGCTGTCGTCGCTACCCGAGTCGGCGACCCCGAACTCCTCGAGGAGCTCGTTCGACCCGACCACCTGGAAGTTCTTGTAGGTGAAGCGGGCCGGGCGTCCGTTGTAGATGCGCGAGAAGGACCCGTCGTCGTTCTTGATGGTTCGGATGGCCATCGGCTTCTTGTCCGGATCGACGTAATCCTCGTAGGCGCCCGACCTCGGCGTCGAGTGCTCGTCGGCGTCGTTGACGCGGTATCCCAGATCACGTGGTGCGTCGGCCGCTGTCGGCATGTCTCGCCTCCTGACGTTCCCGGGCGGAAGGTCCCGCCTCGACCCCCTATTTAGACTGAGTATAACTTCACCGGCGGATCGTGAGAAGGGCCCGCATCACCGGTGAGGTGTCGGATCCCGCCGCGGGGCACCGGGACCGGCGGCGGTGTGACCGTCGGCGGCGGCGGGCGCGTTAGCGTCCGACTCGTGCCCACCGAGGCCGCCGGCCTTCTTGAGCGCGTGCGGGCCGTCTGACTGGCGCTACCCGAGGTCACCGAGCGGCCGAGCCATGGCGCGCCGCGCCGGCTGGTGGCCCGGCTCGACGCGGGCTGACGGGGCGACCTCCCCCGGTCGGCCCCGGGTCGTCCTCCGCCACCGGACGGCAACTTTGGCCGGCACCCCCGGGCCGCCGGCCCGATGACCGACCACTGATTCGAGGCCAGTCGTCCGCCGGTGCGTTTCGGCCACGGTATACGTTTGACCTGCAGTTTTGCTCATCTTCCCCAGGACCAGGGGAGTCCGGGCGACGTCGCGCCGACTCCTGTGGAGGTTGAGGTCCCGCGTTTCCGCACGCGGCGGCGCCGACCGACTATGGTGGTTATCTGGTTGCAAGAACCCACCCCGGAAGGGGCGGGTGCGGTACAGGGTCAAACCATCTTCCCCTGGATGGTCTGAGGCAGGAGCATCCCCCATGACGAACTTCGCGGGCGAGAACGGCCGGCGCACCGTCCCACGGGTGGGTCGCCATGAGTGACGTCGCCCGATTCAAGAAACAGGACCGCCTGATCCTCAATCTCCGAGCCCAGGCGCGGATCTACCGGGACCACATCGCGGCCTTGGAGGCCGAATTGGCGCGCCTGCGAGGCGTCTCTGGTCAGGCGGCCGAGGAGTCCGCGTTCGTCGCCCTGGCCATCGACGACGAATTGGAGGCGGCTGATCCCCCGGCCGCCCCGGCCGCCCCGGCTCCGCCGGTTGCCCCGACACGCCCGGCGGTGCCGGTGCCCACGGCGGTCCCGGCTGTCCCCGCGCCGGCGGCTGTCCCGGGGCCACCGGCGGTACCGGCGCCCCCGGCGTTCCCGATCCCCCCGGCGGCACCCGCGGCGCCGGTGCCCCCGACGCCTGCGGTTCCCCCGGCCCCCCCGGGATACCAGCTGGCCGGAACGAGAACCAAGAACCGGATCGAGGCACTCTTCTCGGACGCCGACCCCGGGCGCTGAGGCCCGAGGGTCGGCCGGCGAGGCCGGCCCCGGTTCAGCCAGTTCGCTTGTCCAACACCCCGTCGGCGAACACTTCCATCTGCGAGAGGAAGACCTCCGGCGTGACGTCAGCCGATCCGGCCCAGAAGCGCAGTGACAGCTGCTCGACCCCGGCGTCGGCCAGAGCGGCCACGTCGTCGAGCAGTTGGGCCTTGGTCCCCTGAAGGATGGGTCGCCCGTCACGCTGGGGGACGGCCGGGGCGTAGTCGAACTCGGCCGAGCGAGCCGCTCCGCCGTAGGGCGGGCGCCCGACCGGGCGGACCCCCTCGGGGAGGACCCGGGTCTCCGGGCAGCTGTAGGAGAACGTGAACGCCCCGTCCCGCCCGGCGGCGGCGCGTCCGGCGGCGATCTCCCGCCGGGCCTGGCGGTACTCGTCGGGCGAGGGCCACAGCGGATGCCAACCGTCCCCCAGGGCGGCGGCCCGTTGCCTTGCCCGGGCCGAGTTCCCGCCGATCCACACGGGCAATGTCGGCGTCTGGACCGGCCGGGGCTCGGCGTGGACATCCTCGTAGGCGACCCAGCGGCCGGCGAAGGTGCGCGGGCTCGGCGAGCTCCAGAGGTCCCGCAGGACAGCGACGTACTCCTCGGTGACGGCCGCCCGGTCCTCGTAGGGCGGCGTGTCGAGAGCCTCGAACTCGCCCCGCAGGTAACCGACGCCGACCGCCAGCGTCACCCGGCCGCCCGAGAGGACGTCGATCGTCGCCAGCTGCTTGGCCAGGTGGACCGGGGCCCGGTAGGGCAGGACGAGCACGTCGAAGCCGAAACGGAGCCGATCGGTGCGTCCGGCGGCGAAGGCGCAGCAGGCCACCGCCTCGAACCACCGCGCCCGTGACAGCGCGACCGCGTACTCCGGGATGACGATGTGGTCGCCGAACCAGGCGTGCCCGTAGCCGAGCTGCTCGGCCCGCCCGACGAGCTCACCGAACACCTCGGGCGACGCGTACGGCCCCCACGTGGGGACGACCACCCCGAAGTCCACCCGACGGCTCCTGTCCTCTGGCACGCCCGACGGGCGGTCACGCTACCGTTCCCCACGACCCGAGGACTGGAGGACCGATGCCCACGATCGAGATCAACGGCGGCCGTATCGCCTACGAGGTCCTGGGGGACGGTGACCCGATCGTCCTCACGCCCGGCGGGCGCTTCAGCATGCAGGTGCCCGGGCTCCGTCCGTTGGCCGAGGCCCTGGCCGCCGGTGGGATGAAGGTCCTGCTCTGGGACCGCCCCAACGCCGGGGCGTCCGACGTCAAGTTCACCGGCGAGACCGAGTCGAACATGCACGCCGACGACCTGGCCGAGCTCCTCCGCCGCCTCGACATGGCCCCGGCGGTCATCGCCGGCGGGTCGGCCGGGTCCCGGGTGTCGCTCCTCACTGCGTTGCGGCACCCCGACGTGGCGGCCAAGCTCGTCGGGTGGTGGTTCAGCGGCGGGGTGTTCGGCACGATGGTCCTGGCCATGACGTACAACCTGCCGTTCATCGCCGCCGCCCTGACCGGCGGGATGGAGGCGGTGGCCGCCCTTCCCGCCTGGTCCCAGACGTTCGAGGCCAACCCGGACAACCGCGACCGCCTGCTGGCCATGGACCGCGACGAGTTCGTGGCCGTCATGCAGCGCTGGCTGCGGGCCTACGTACCCGAGGAGGACAAGCCGATCCCCGGGGTCCCGGCGTCCGCCCTCGAGGCGCTCGACGTCCCGGCCCTCATCTTCCGGAGCGGGACCCAGGACCAGTACCACCCGATGGCCACCTCGCTCGAGGTGCAGCGCCTCATCCCCGGGGCCGTCCTGGCCGAGCCGCCGTGGGGCGAGGACGAGTGGACCCAGCTGCAGCGCAAGACGGCCGAGGGCACCGGGTTCATCTTCGACTGCTGGCCGCGCCTGGCCCCCCAGATCCTGGAGTTCGTCACGCGCTGATGGGCACCGCCCGGGGTCACGCCTCGTTGGCGTCGAGAAACCCGGTCACCGCATCGAGCACCGCCTCCGGGGCGGTGTCCCACAGATCGTGGCTGGCCCGGCTCAGTTCGGCCACCTCGAGGCGCGCCGCGTGGGCCCGCCACCGGGCGAGCGTGTCGTCGTCCAGGAGGGCCCGGCGCCCGGGGCGCAACAGGAGCACGGGGCACTGCAGCGTCCCGAGGTGCTCCCAGAGCGAGATCTCCTCGGACTCGGCCTGGACCTGGCGCACGGCGTGCTCGGGCATGCGCTCGGTCATCGACCGTCCCCGCCAGGTTCGGGCGAGCATCGCCTCGGTGAACGCCGGCGGCAGGCCGACGTGGCGGGCCCAGTAGTCGCCGACGACGAGTGCCGGCACCGCCTCGGGGCGCCGCAAGGTCAGCCCGAGCCCGTAGGAGGAGCCCCGGGAGAAGGCGACGACGGCGAAGCGGTCCCACCCGAGGTCGTCCACCACCGCCTCGAGGTCGCCGACGTGGTCCTCGAAGCGGTAGCCCTGTGGCGGCGCCTCGCTCTGGCCGCGACCGCGCACGCTCACCGCGGCGGCCGGGCGCGGACCGAGCGCCACCGCCAGACCCTCGTACTCCTCGGCCGACTCCCCCATCCCCGGCACGACCACCACGCCGGTGCCCCGGGCCTCGGGGGGGTCGGTCGCCAGGTAGTGGATCCGCGTCCCGTCGGCCGACGAGGCGAACGCCGACCGGCCGGCGGCGAGCTCGTCGGCGTGCGGCCGACCGGTCACGTCCGTGGGCTCGAGCGCGGCATGGCAGGAGCGTACTGCCCGACGGTACGGTTCCCGCGTGGCTTGGGCCAAGGCGACCACCCTTCCCGACCTGCTCGACATCGAAGAGCTCGACCGCAACCTCTACCGGGGGACCAACGAGGCCTACCCCGACGAACGGCCGCGGCTCTTCGGCGGACAGGTGCTGGCCCAGGCGCTCCGGGCGGCGGCCTACACCGTGCCCGACGGGCGACCACCGCACTCGTGCCACGGCTACTTCCTGCGGCCGGGCCGGGGCGATCGTCCGGTCATCCTGCGCGTCGAGCGCGACCGCGACGGCCGGTCATTCTCGGCCCGTCACGTCGTGGCCCTCCAGGACGGCGACGAGATCTTCACCGTCTCGGCCTCGTTCCACCACCCCGAGGACGGGGGTGAGCTCGGCCCGGCGATGCCCGAGGACGTGCCACCGCCCGACTCCCCCGAGAACGAGGACGCCCAGTACCACCGGGTCCTCGACGTGCGCATCCTCCCCGGGCACGGACCGGCCCCCGGCACGGTCGGAGCGCCGAGCCGGGTCTGGGCCCGTTCGCCGGTCCCGCTGGGCGACGACCCGATCGTCCACGCCTGCGCGCTCGCCTACATGTCCGACATCGGCAGCGGCTTCGTCAACGTCTCGGTCCCCCGCCTGCCCAAGGGCGGTCCCAGTCTCGACCACGCCCTGTGGTTCCACCACCAGATCCGCCTCGACGAGTGGACCCTCCTCGACCTGTGGCCGGTCAGGGCCGGTGGCGGGTGCGGGCTGTACCTGGGCACGGTCCACGCCGGCAACGGCCAACTCGGCGCCTTCTTGGCCCAAGAGTCGCTCCTGCGGCCCGAGACGGGGTAGCGCCGCCGGGCCGACGGGCGACCGAGGCCGGCCCGCCACCGGCCGGTCACTCGGCGTGGTTGATCCGGCAGACCGCCCAGACGGTCTTGGTGCCCGGTGCCCGCGCCACCCCCCACGCCTCGGCCAGGGCCTGGACGAGCAGCAGGCCGCGCCCGCGAACGTCCAGCTCGGGGCGGGGCGGCGGCATCTCGACGACCCCCTCGCCCCGGTCGGTGACCTCGATCCGGATGGTGTCCGCCGTCCGCCGGACGACCACATCGATGGGGCCGCGGCCGTAGCGGACGGCGTTGGTGGTCAGCTCGGTGGCGATGAGCGCCAGCTCGGGCGTCGAGCCGTCGGCCCCCCAGCCGGCGAGGACCGGACGGATCCACCGCCGCACTCGCCCGGCGACCCCCGGCCCGGCATCGAACCTGAAGCGCTCGGCGGTGTCATGGTTTGGCATCAGCGGACGGCCTCGTCGGCCTCATCGGTGAGGAGATACCCCCGCACCGCCGATTCATGCGACGGCAATTTCGACCGCTCGACGTCACCGGCCACCGCCGGCCGCCCGATCAGGCGTCAGGGTCCTCGACCAGGACCGTGAGCCCGCTCACCTCGAGGACCCGCCGCACGATCCCCGAGGGGTGGCGCACGACGAGCTCGCCACCCTCGCCGAGGAGCTGCTGGCGAGCCCGGACCAGGGTGCTCAGCCCCGAGGAGTCCATGAACTCGAGGTCGCTCATGTCGACGACCACCCGGCACGGGGCGGCCACGACGGCGTCCAGCTCGGCCCGGAAGGCCGGCTCGGTCGCCACGTCTAGCTCGCCCCGGAGGGAGATGACCACCTCGCCGTCGTGCCGAGCCGAGACGGCTTCGAACATCGGGCGGTCCGAGTGGGCGGGCGTCACCGGCGCCCGCCGCCGCCGGGACGCTCGCCGGTGGCCGTGCGCCTCGGCGCCCCACGCCTCCACCTCATCAACCAGGCCCTCCTCGTCGCACGGCTGGTGCGCAGAGTGCCTAGCACACCTCGCCCACCAGGGACGCCAGGCGTGAGCCCCCAGGATCTGCCCGGGGGGGCGGAGCCGAACTAGCTTCAGGATGCCCGTTTCACCGACTGACGAAGCGAGGGCCGGGGTGGGAACACCGTTCTCGATCAGCGCAGAGCACCTCCCCGAGGGCCTGGGGCTGGTCAGCGTCTCGGGAGAGCTCGACGTTGACACCGCCCCCCAGCTCGGGACGTGCCTCACCGAGTGCGGGGCCGACGGTGACCGGCTGGTCGTCCTCGACCTTCGGGGGGTCACCTTCATGGACTCGTCGGCCCTCGGCACCCTGGTCGCCGGGTGGAAGGGGTTCGTGCGGATCGGCACCGGGCTGCGCCTCGTCCTCGACCAGCCGAACCTTCTCCGCCTCTTCGAGCTGAGCGGGCTCTCCGAGGTCTTCTCCATCTCCGACACCCTCGAACAGGCGCTGGAGAACGCGTAGCCGTGGAGATCGACGGCGCACGCGTGGTCGTGACGGGAGCCTCGTCGGGGATCGGCGCCGCCGTGGCCGCTCAGCTGGCCGAGCGGGGGGCCACGGTGGGGATCGTCGCCCGACGGGCCGACCGCCTGACCGAGGTCCTCGAGGCGTGCCGGCGGTCGTCCCCGGCGAGCGCCATGTGGGTGGCCGATCTGGGCGACACGGCCGCCGCCGAGCGGGTCGCTCTCGAGGCCTGGGAGACCCTCGGCGGGGTGGACTGCCTGGTGAACAACGCCGGGGTGCCGATGCGCCGCCACACGACCGCCCTTGATTTCGAGACGCTCGAGTGGGTCATGCGGGTCAACTTCTTGGCCCCGGCCCGGATGATGATGGCCCTGCTCCCGAAGATGCTCGAGCGCCGGGAGGGGATGATCGTCAACGTCTCGAGTCTGGCCGGTCGGCTGGGCAACGCCAACGAGGCCGCCTACTCGGCCTCCAAGTTCGCCCTCTGTGGCTGGAGCGAGGCCACCGCGGTCGACCTGTGGGACACCCCGATCAAGATCCGGCTGGTCAACCCGGGTCCCATCGACACCGAGATCTGGGACCTCCCGGACAACGATGACCCGCTCTACGACGGACCGAAGATCTCCGCCGCCGAGATGGCGGAGGGCGTCATCGCCGCCATGGAGGGCGACCACTTCGAGACCTACCTGCCCGACATGAAGGCCATCATCGAGTCCAAGACGTCGGACATCGACCCGTTCCTGGCCGGGATGGCCTCCATGCTGCGGGGCCCGCGGGGATAGCCCTGGGCAGCTAGCCCTCGGCCTCCATCTCGGGCTCGGGCTCGTCGAGCAGCCCGGACAGCCGAGCCCGTACGTAGGAGCGCTGCAGCTCGTGGACCACCGGCCGTTCGCCGCCGAGGCCGGTGCCGGCCTCGGGCTCGGCCATCACGGCGTCGGCCGCCGCCAGCAAGAATGCCGCGGCGGCCAGGTTCGTCCTGGTGCGGGCTTGGGTCAGGGGGGAAACCAGGGTCGTCATGATCATCTCCGGGGCGGCGGGACGGACGGGGCGGGTGACGGTTCGGGTCCGGCCGTCGACGCCGGCGCGTCGACGCGACGTCGCTGACGAGGAGGACACACCGGCACCGCCGAGGCGATACCCGTCCGGGCGGCCCGCCAAACCCCGTTACCGAGAAAATCTTCGGGGTCTCCGGGGCCCCGCCCCGGGCTCAGCGAAGCGGGTCGATCGGTCCCGGGGCGGCCTGGGGGTCCGGGCTGCGGACCGGTCTCGGCGCGGGCGCCTCGTCGGCGACCGGCGCCCAGGTCACCGCCCGGTCCCGGCCCTGCGCCTTGGCCACGTACAGGGACTCGTCGGCCCGGCGAAGCGTGACCGAGGGCGGCCCGCCCTCGTAGACGGCGACGCCGGCCGAGTAGGTGGTCTCCGAGAAGAGGTGCCACCCGTCGTGGAGGCGCATGAGGAAGGCCTCCGAGCCCCGCCGGCCGGCGCCCCGCAGGAGGACGAGGAACTCGTCGCCGCCGTAGCGCAGGGTCACGTCGACGTCACGGCAGACCTGGTGCAGGACCCGGCCGAACTCGGCGAGGACCTGGTCCCCGGCGTCGTGGCCGAGGCGGTCGTTGACGTTCTTGAAGTTGTCCAGGTCGACGAGAGCCACGGCGTCGCCGGGCTGGAGTTGGGCCAGACCGGCCTCGAGGCTGCGCCGGTTGGCCAACCCGGTCAGCACGTCGGTCTGGGCCTCGAGGACCAGGCGCCCGGTGAGGCGCCGGTCGTTGCTGGTCCGGGCGGCCAGCGCCTCGCCGATGATCAGCCACAGGGCCAGGGCGATCGGGAGGCGGACGGCCTGCACACGGGTGATGGGCGACAGGCAGTACAGCCAGACCGGCGTGGCCACCAGGGCCATCAGTGCCGGGACCCCCCGGCGCTGGGTGAGCCCGGCGTAGACGAAGACCAGCGAGACGAAGCCGACGTAGGCGGTGCTGACGGGCCTCGAGACCGAGCCGATGGCCACCAGGTCGGCCAGCACGATGCACGGGAAGACGAGGAGGTGGACGGCCGGCGGGTCACTGCCGCTGACCGCCCGCAACGAGGCCCACGCCACGGCGACGGCACCCACCTGGATGGCGAACACCTGCTCCCGGATCCCACCGACCGGGACCAGGAACATCATCGTGACCACCACGACGAACGCAAATGCGATCACCAGCGCCGCCCCGAACAGGGCGCGCCGATCAGTGTCGGCGAATGGCACCTCGATTCCCCCTCGTGTGCCGGATCTGCTGGTCTCGATGGTACCGCCTTGGCGACCTGTTGTCACCCCGCCTGCCACTTCACGGCAACCGGGCTCCGGCCGGTCCCCGAGGGGGCCGTCGGACGGCGGGGCACGGTGGGCGGTGGGAACCATGGCCACCGTATCGGCACCCCGAGGCGCGTTCCTGAAGTCCTGACGGCCAATCAGGTTCAGGAGCGGGGGTCCCCGCCGTCGGGGCCCCGCACCCCGGGCCCGACATGGCGCCGGTCTCCCGGGCCCGACGGGGGCAGGCGCCGGGTGCTGACCGGGGCTCGGGGCGGCGGGACCGTGACCTCGGTGATCGAGGCGGGTCGTCGGGCGCTCGGGCGGAGGAAGGAGACCGTGACCGGGCCGGACCGCACGGTCAGGAGCTGGCCGGTCCCCGCCACGACCGGCGACGACTGGAGAACCGGGCGCCGATCACGATCGACCAGCCCGACAAGGGCGGGGTCGGGCCGGCGCGGTGACCCGTCGAGCAAAGACAACAGGGGCTCGGCGGGAGCTCCGGGGGAGAGACTCGAACTCTCAACCTAGCGGTTAACAGCCGCTTGCTCTGCCGATTGAGCTACCCCGGAAGGTGTGCTGCGACCGGCCGACGATAGCAGTCAGGATCCGGCGTCCCCGACGGGTCGGGGCGACGGGGACGGGTGGCTCAGGCCTCTTCGAGGTAGTCGCGCAGGAGGTAGGCGGCGTCGGGGCGCCGCAGCTTGGCGAGGGTCTTCGACTCGATCTGGCGGACCCGCTCCCTGGTCACCCCGAACTCCTTGCCGACCTCTTCGAGGGTGCGGATCTTGCCGTCGTCGAGACCGAAGCGCAGGCGGACGACGTCCTGCTCGCGCGGCGTGAGGTGGGCCAGCGCCTCTTTGACCGCCTGGTCGAGCATCGCCCGGGCGGCGGCGTCGTCGGGCACGATGGCCCC
>Ga0209656_10001251_pt1 | contig 16507 bp, 12 predicted proteins | sample BogFormECP12_OM2_FD_188239 | JGI IMG/M metagenome (GOLD analysis project Ga0209656, IMG submission 188239) | Bog forest soil microbial communities from Calvert Island, British Columbia, Canada - ECP12_OM2 (SPAdes) (version 2) | ecosystem: Environmental > Aquatic > Freshwater > Wetlands > Bog ... | reverse complement strand
GAACCGGTACTTGGCGACCGGCTTGGTCAGGTCCCGGTCAGCGAACACACATTCCTCGAGCTGGTCACGGACGGTATCGCGCTCGTGCAACGCCATAGTCAGCATCTCCTCGGTCAGGGCCGCTCCGCGCCGGGGTGCCGCGGCATAGCTCCGCTGTCCGGCTTAAGGCGTACTGCTTGCCATCCTGGCCGCACGGCCGGGCGACGTCGTCACCCATTGCGGGTGAATGCGCAAGTACCAGGGCAGGGCAGTCTGCTATCAGGGCCGGAAGGACCGAACGAGGAAGATAGGACGCGCCGATGTCCACGCAGGACACCGAACACCGGCAGGGCCGCGTCGGCCCTTTCCTAACCTACGTCGAGCGCGTGCGCCCGGACGGCGTGGTGGCACGCTTGGACTCCCGCCGCCACCGCAAGCACCCGGAGGGCGCCCTCGCTACCGGCTCGACGTGGTGGGCACCACGTGCCCGGGGATGGTGGATCGCGGTCCTGTTCGCCGTGGGCTCACTGCTGTTCGCCCTCGGCGCCGTCCCCGGCTACGCCAGCGCCGTCGGAGCCCGCTCGGACGCCGTGACGTTCTTCATCGGCTCCCTGTTCTTCACTGCGGCCGGGTTCCTGAGCTACCGGGAAGCCGTGGACGCCGGCCCCCAGACGCCGGGGACCGCCCGGCGGCGCTTCTTCGTCTTCCAGCCCGGCCGGATCGACTGGTGGGCCACCGCGGTGCAGCTGGCCGGGACCGTGTTCTTCAACGTCAGCACCGGGAACGCGGTGCGGGTGGACCTGTCCGCGCAGGCCGCGCACCAGCATGTGTGGCGGCCCGACGCCTACGGTTCGATCTGCTTCCTGGTCGCCAGCGCGCTGGCCTGGTTCGAGGTCTGCCACGGCTGGACCGCCTGGCGCCCCCGGTCGTTGTCCTGGTGGATCACCCTGCTCAACCTGATCGGGTCCATTGCCTTCGGCGTGTCCGCCGTGGCCGGCTACATCAACCCGGACACCGGCCAGATATACAACGCCGAGCTGACCAACCTCGGCACCTTCGTCGGCGCGCTGTGCTTCCTCCTGTGCTTCCTCGCGGGCGCCTTGCTGCTCATGCCCGAACGCACCGAGGACAGTAAAGCCCCAGCCCCAGCCCCGGTCCCGACGCCCGACGCCGGCCGCACCTGATCAGCTGGCCCCAGACGGCGCGTCGCACCTGCTCTTGCCAGCTCATGCGCTGGTGGGAAGGATGGGCTGGTATGGGCATGCCGGAAGTCCCGGCCTCGCTGCGGTCCTGGATGTCCGCTGTGAGCCAGATCGTTCGGTCCGTCAATGCCGCCGAGCCGCTCGAGAAGGTCCTTACCCGGGTCGCGGAGCAGGCCTGTGAGCTGATCGGGTTCGAGTTCTGCGCGGTGATGCTGGCCGACGAACGACGGGAGTGCCTGCACATCGCCGGCTGCAGCGGCCTCACGCCCGATTACCTGGCCCAGGTCAGTGACGGCCGCTCGCTGCGTATCCACCCGCCCGGTCCCGACCTCGACACCCCGGCCGCCCGTGCGTACCGGGAGGGCCGCACGATCGTGGTCCCCGACGTGCGGAAGGCCCCCTCCTACGGCAGGCTGCGCCACCTCGCCCCGACCCAGGGTTATCAGGCCCTGCTGGCCTCGCCGCTGCGCGGGTCGGACGACCTGGCCGGGGTCATCGTCGCCTACTCGGTCACCGCACGGCAGTTCAGCGGACCCGAGCTGGAACTCATCGACCTGCTCGGCGGCCAGGCCGCGGTGGCCCTCGAGACGACACGGCTGCGGGCCGAGCAGCAGGAGGTCATCCGGGAGCTGTCCCGGGCCAACGACGAGCTGCGCCGGGGGCGAGCCGTGCTGGAGTGGGCCGAGCAGCAGCATCACCAGCTGATGCAACTCGTGCTGGACGAGGGCGGGCTGCCGGAACTGGTCAGCGCGCTCGCGTCGGCGCTCGGCGCGTCGGTCACCGTGGAGGACACCGACGGCCGCGTGCTGGCCAGCGCCCCGGCCGAGGGCTACTGCGCGCCGCCCGCCCCGGCCGCGCGGCGGGCGCGCGCGGCGCGCGCCGCGCTGAAAGCCCAGGAGGCGGCCGGCCGCCGCTACACGGTGGCCAGGGTCCCGGTGCCGGAAGCGAACGGCCAGACAGCGGCCGGGACCCGGCCACCTCGGGCCGACGCGGCCGCCTGGGCCGCCCCCGTGGTGGTGGGCGGCGAACTGGCCGGGCGCCTGTGGGTCACCGCCCCGCCCGCCGACCCGGAGCCCGTTCAGCTCCGGGTCGTCGAACGGTTCGCGCTCGTCGTCGCGCTGCTGATGCTCCAGCAACGGCACCTGCTCGACGTGCAGAGCAGACTCTCCGGTGACCTGCTCGGCGACCTGCTCAGGGACGGCGGTCCGGTCCGGCCCCGGGCCGTCCTGGACCGGGCGGCGGCCCTCGGGCACGATCTGTCCCGACCGCACGTCCTGGCCCTGCTGACCGTCGACGCCACGGTCCCGTCCACCATTCGGCTGCCCGAACTGGCCAGGGCCGCGGCCGAGCCGGGGCCGGCCCCGCTGGTGGGACCGCACGACGGTGCTTATGTCCTGCTGCTGCCGACCGAACCCGATCCCGGCGACGCGCTGCGCCGGGTCCTGGCCAAGGCCGGCCAGGCGGTCGGCGCGCCGGGGATGGTCACCATGGTCGCCGGGCCGGTGGCCCGCGACCCGGCCGGCTACGCGACCGCGTTCCGGGTCGCCCGGGGCGCGGCGGCGCTGCGCCGGGCCAGCGGCCGGGGCGGTTTCGTGGACGTCGGCCGGCTCGGCCTGTCCGCGCTCCTGCTCGAGACGGGGACGCCGGACGCGCTCAGGCGCTTCGCCGCCACCGTGCTACAGGAGGTGGAGGCACACGAGGAACGCTACGGCGGGGACCTGCTCGCCACGCTGCGGGCCTGGCTCACGGCCGGCTGCTCGACCGCAGCGGCGGCGGCCGCCCTCGTCGTGCACCGCAATACCGTCACCTACCGGCTCGGCCGCATCGAGCAGCTCACCGGGCGCACGCTGCGGGACAGCAGCGTGCGGCTTGAACTCCAGCTCGCGCTGACGATCCGCGAGATCGTCCAGCTCGGGGCGCCGGGCTGAACCCGTACCTCGCCCGCCCGGACGCCTGCCTTGTGCGGATGACCAGCACATCGTCGGCATTCCTGGGCCGGTGCACATGGCGGGAGACTGCCCCCGGCGGCAGCATCGAAGTGGGCCGGGCCGCGGCCGGGCGCTTCCGCGGGCCGGACCCACCGCGCCGACGAAGCCGCGAGACCCGGGAGGTCGCCGTGAAACCGCCCCCCTTCTCCTACGCCGCACCGACCACCCTGGCCGAGGCCGTCGGGCTGCTCACCGAACACGCCGAGGCCGAGCCGCGGGTGCTGGCCGGCGGCCAGAGCCTGATCCCGCTGATGAACTTCCGGCTGGCCAAGCCGGGCTATCTCATCGACCTGCGCAACGTCGCCGGGCTCAGCGGCATCCGGCGCGAAGGCGACATCCTGGTCATCGGAGCCATGACCAGGCTGTCGGAGCTGGAACGGTCCCCCGAGGTGGCGGTGGCCGCTCCCCTGCTGGCCGAGGCGGTCGGGCTCGTCGCGCACACTCCCGTCCGTAACAGCGGCACGATCGGCGGCAGCCTGGCGCACGCCGACCCCGCGGCCGAACTGCCCGCGGTGGCCCTCGCGTCCGACGCGGACCTGGTGGCCGCCGGGCCGGCCGGAACCCGGCGGATCGGGGCCGCGGAGTTCTTCACCGGACCGTTCAGCACGGCCCTGGCGCCGGACGAGATCCTCACCGAGATCCGGCTGCCGGTGTGGTCCGGCGGGCACGCGTTCGTCGAGTTCTCCCGGATCCACGCCAACTTCGCCGTGGTCGGCGTGGCCGCGCTCATCGACCTGGACGGCGACCGGATCCGGCGGGCCGCCCTGGCCCTGACCGGCGTCGCCCCGACCGCCATCCGCGCCACCGCGGCCGAAGCCGTCCTCGTCGGTGCCGACGCCGCCGACCCCGCCGGCATCAAGGCGGCTGCCGCCGAGGCCGCCGGAGCGGCGGTCGAGGGCCTGACCCCGGCCGGCGACCTGCACGCCAGCCCGCGGACCCGGCTCGGGCTGGCCCGGACCTACCTGCGGCGCGGGATCGATCTGGCCACATCGCGCGCACGAAACGAAAGGTGAGCACGTTGGCCCCCACCACCTGCACCATCAGCCTGACCGTGAACGGCCGCCCGCACGTGGCCGAGGTGGAGCCGCGGCGGCTTCTCGTCGACTTCCTCCGCGAGGACCTCGGGCTGACCGGCACGCACATCGGCTGCGAGCACGGCGTCTGCGGGACCTGCACGGTCCTGCTGAACGGCGCCAGTATCCGGTCCTGTGTCACGTTCGCCGTGCAGGCCGACGGCGCCGAGATCAGTACGGTCGAGGGCCTGGCCCGCGGCGGCGAGATGCATCCACTGCAGGACGAGTTCTCGGAGAAGCAGGGCCTGCAGTGCGGCTACTGCACGCCCGGCATGCTGATGCGCGCCTGCGAGATCCTCGCGGAGAACCCTGATCCGACCCCGGCGCAGGTGCGCTCGGCCATCGCGAGCAACCTATGCCGCTGCACCGGCTATCAGTTCATCACCGAGGCCGTGATCGGCGCCGCCGCGCGGATGCGCGCCACGAAGGAGGTCACCTCGTGACCACCGTTGACCGGGCCGCCGCCGCGCCCCCCGTCCGCGACCACTCCGCCAAGCGGCGCTGGGTGGGCCAGTCGATCCGCCGCGTCGAGGACCCGAAGTTCCTGCTCGGCCGGGGCGGCTACATCGCCGACCGGATCACCCCAGGCACCCTGCAGGCCGCCGTGCTGCGCAGCCCGCACCCGCACGCCCGGATCCTGCGGATCGAGACCGCCCAGGCTCTGGCCGCACCCGGCGTGCACGCGGTGATCACCGGCGCCGACGCCGCCAAGCTCTGCAACCCGATGCCCGACTTCGGCCCCGACCCGGCCCGGCACACCTGGCGCTGCCTGGCGGCGGACAAGGTGCGGTACGTCGGCGAAGGCGTCGCGGTCGTCGTCGCGGACAGCCGTTACCTGGCCGAGGACGCGCTGGAGCTCATCGAGGTCGAGTACGAGCCGCTGCCCGCGGTGGTCGACCCGGAGCGCGCGCTAGCCGACGGGGCCCCGCTGGTACACGAGGCCCTGGAGTCGAACTGCGCCTACGAACGCACCTTCGACTTCGGCGATGTCGAGCGCGACTTCGCCGAGGCCGAGGTGATCGTCCGGGACCGGCTCCGCTGGCACCGCTCGGGCGGCCAGCCGCTGGAGACCGTCGGCGCGATCGCCGAGTACGACCCGGGCACCGGCAGCTTCACCATCGACACCAACACGCTGAGCTTCACCAGCTACCTGTTCATGGCCGCGAACACGCTCAAGGTGCCCGCCAACAAGCTGGATATCAGGCCGGTGCCGGCCGGCGGCAGCTTCGGCTCCAAGCTGTTCGCCAACAAGCCCGCGGTGATCGCCGCCATGTGCTCGCGGGCCACCGGGCGAAAGGTGGCCTACCTGGAGGACCGGGTCGACAACATCTCCAACTGCGACCACCACGGTTCGGACCGCATCTACAACGTCGAGCTCGCCATGATGCGCGACGGTACCATGCGCGGGATCAAGATCGACGTCGTCGACGACTACGGCGCCTACATCCAGTTCGGCGTGGGCCATCACGGCAACGCCCTGGCCCAGGTCGTCGGCCCGTACATGATCGGCAGCGTGCGTTACCAGGTGCGGGCCGCGCTGACCAACAAGAACCAGCAGGGCGCCTACCGGGGCTTCGGCTCCGAGGTGAACAACTGGATGCTCGAGCAGATGGTCGACAAGGCGGCGCGGGAATTGGGCCTGGACCCGGTCGCGATCCGCCGCAAGAACTTCATCCGGGAGTTCCCGCACTTCATCCCGACCGGCAACGTCTACGACTCGGGCGACTACGACCGGGTACTGGACAAGGCGCTGGAACTGGCGGACTACAGCGGTTGGCGGGCCGAGCAGAAGCGGCTGCGCGAGGAGGAGGGCCGCTACATCGGCATCGGGCTGATCTCCGCGCAGGAGCGCAGCGTGTTCTCCGCGACGGAGTTCTGGTTCTGGTTCGACGAGCCGGGCGCGCCGGTGACCTCGACACCGGAGTCGGTGTCGCTCAAGGTGGACGCCACCGGCGGGATCACCGCGATCCTGTACTCCTGCGCGTTCTGGGGCAACAGCCCGGAGACGATGGTCGCGCAGTTCGTCGCGGAGGAGTTCGATTGCAGCCCGTACGACGTCTCGATCGTCTACCACGGCAGCCGCGACGGGCTCCCGGCCACCGGGCCCGGCGGCTCCCGCACTACGGTGATGCTGGCCGGCGCCGTCGAGGGGGCGGCCGGCAAGATCAAGGAGAAGGCCCGCCGGGCCGCGGCTCACCTGCTCGAGATCGACCCGGACGACGTGGAATGGTCCGATGGCGGCTTCCAGGTCAAGGGTGACCCGGAGCGGAAGAAGTCGCTCGCCGAGATCGCGATCGCCCTGCACCTGTTCAAGCACAGCTTCCCGGCGGACATGGAAAGCGGGCTGGACGAGTCGAAGGTGTTCGACCACCCGTACACCACGATGCCGTCCGCGGACCGCAAGGATCTCGGCGTCTTCTACCCCTTCATGGGCCACGCCTGCCACGTCCCCGTGGTGGAGGTGGACATCGAGACCGGCGCGGTCACGTTCCTGCACTACGCCGCGGTGCACGACTGCGGGACGCTGGTGAACCCGCGCTCGCTGGCCGGGCACATCGTCGGCGGAACGGCCCAGGGCATCGGTACGGCCCTATACGAGGAATTCGTGTACGACGACGACGGCCAACTGCTGTCCTCGAGCTTCCTCGACTACCTGATCCCCTCCGCGATGGAGGTCCCGGAGCTGACGATCGGTCACGTCGAGACGCCGTCGCCGTACACGCCGCACGGCGTCAAGGGCGGCGGCGAGGGCGGCCGGATGATGGCGCCGGCCGCCATCAACGCCGCGGTCAACGACGCGCTGTTCCCGCTCGGCATCCGCCTCACCGAGCTGCCGATGACCCCCGAGCGGATCCTGTCAGCCCTGCGAGCCGCAGGGCCCGCGGCCGGCGGGGCCGGGTGAGCCCGCCGGCTTCCCCGGTCCCGCCGGTCGCCGTGGTCACCGGCGCCAACCGGGGCATCGGCCGGGCCATTGCGGTGGCCCTGGCCACGGCCGGCTTCGCGGTCGCCGCCAGCGCCCGCGACCCGGCGAGCCTGGCGGACACGGTGGCGGAGGCGGAGGAGGCCGGCGGGACCGCCGTCCCGGTCGCCTGCGACGTCCGCGACGAGGCCTCGGTCGCGGCCCTGGCCGTCCGGGCGGAGCGGATCGGCCCGGTGCGTGCGGTGGTCGCCAACGCGGGGGTGGCCGGACCCACGGCGCCGCTGCACCAGATCACGCTGGAAGACTGGCGGGAAACCCTCGCCATCGACCTCGACGGGGTGTTCCTCACCTTCCGGGCGTTCATCCCGGCCATGATCGCGCGCCGGGCCGGCAGCCTGATCGCGATCTCGTCCGTGACCGGCAAGCGCCCACTGCCCGGCCGCACGCCCTACGCCGCGGCGAAGATGGGCGTCATCGGGCTGGTCCGCACGCTCGCCACCGAACTCGGCTCGCACCACATCCGGGTCAACGCGGTCTGCCCCGGCTTCGTCGCCGGGCCGCGGATGGACCAGGTGGTCCGCCTGCAGGCCGCTGTCCGCGGGATCGCCGAGGAGACGGTGCGAGCCGAGGTGACCGGCCTGTCGCCGCTGGGCCGCATGGTGCGCCCCGAGGAGGTGGCGGCGGCCTGCGTGTACCTCGCGTCCGACGGCTCGGCCGCGATCACCGGGGAGGACCTCAACGTCACCGCCGGCGTCGTCATGTACTGATTCCGGGGAAGGAGACCCATGCGGATCATCGATCTGTCCCAGGACATCTACGAAGGGATGAAGGTGTACCCCGGTCACCTCAAGACCGTGCAGTTCGAGCACGCGACACACGAGGAGACGGCGCCGCGGTTCGATAGCGGCTTCTCGTTCCAGACCACCGGGTTCATGCTCAACGACAACGGGCCCACGCACGTCGACTCCTTCTCTCATCTCGATCCCGACCCGTCGGCCGAGACCATCGAGAAGATGCCGCTGGAGCTGTTCTACGGCCCTGCGGTATGCCTGGACGTCACCGGCTTCCCGCCGCGCACCGACATCACGGCCGAGGACCTGGATCGCATCGAGGCCGGATCGCCGGTGAGCGTGGAGCCGGGGGACATCGTCCTGTTCTATACCGGCACCTGGAATCGCTTCGGCGGGGACAAGCGGTACCTCACCGAGTTCGCCGGCCTCGGCGAGTCGGCCAGCAAATGGATCGTCCGCCGGCAGGTGAAGACGTTCGGCGTGGACAGCCCGACCCCGGACAACCCGGCCAGCACCAGTTATCCGGTCCACATGATGTGCCGCCGGGAGCACATCACGCACTATGAGAACCTCGCGAACCTGGACCAGGTGGTGAACACCCGGTTCACCTTCGCCGGGTTCCCGCTCAAGCTCCGGGGCGCGCACGGCGGCCCGACTCGCGCGGTGGCCCTCGTCAGCTAGCGCCCGGGCGGGCAGACTGGACCTGGCACGTCGGGCCGCCCGGCGTCACCCGAGGAGGCCATATGAACGCCACCAGTGCGGCAGCCAGCCAGGACCTCGCGGCCCGGGAGGTCGCCGCCCGGATGGCCGCCGCCGCGACCGCCTGGCTCGACGCGCTCGACCCCGCGCAGCGCGGGTTGGCCACCGGTCGCGCGCCCAGCCCGGACGCCGAGTCTGACGCTGAGCGCAGGCGCTGGTTCTACACCCCTACCGACCACGGCGGGCTGCCCCTCGGCGCCCAGCGGCCGGCCCAGCAAAGGCTGGCTCACCAACTGGTCGCCGCCGGGCTATCCACCGCCGGGTACGTCACCGTCGCCACCATCGTCGGGCTGGACAACGTGCTCGACCACGTCGAGGGCTGGACCGTCGACTGGGGCCGGGAACGTGGCCGCGACCCGGGCCTGTACTACCTGCGGGTGTTCGGCGAGCCCGGCGGCACGCAGCCGTGGGGCTGGCGCTTCGGCGGCCACCACGTATCGCTGAACAACCTCATCGCCGGCGGCATGGTCGTCTCCACCACCCCGTGCTTCCTCGGCGCCGATCCGGCGGTCTCCCCGCTGCTCGGACCCGCGCCGCTGCGTCCGCTGGGCGGGACCGAGGACCTGGCCCGCAAGCTCGTCCGCTCGCTCGACCCCGCGCGGGCCGCCCGCGCCATCCTGCTGGACCGGGCGCCGGCGGACATCGTCGGCGGCAACCGGGCCCGGCTGGGGGACGGCGACCAGACGATGCACCTGCGCGACGTGTGGCGCGGGCACTTCACCGATCGAAGGCTCGACGAACGGGTGACGCAGATGGGCGATGGCGCCGAACGAGCCTCCGGCTACGACGCCGGCGACTATCAGCGGACCGCCCTGAGCTGCGTCCCGAAGGGCCTGCCGGCCCGGGAACTAGACGCCGGCCAGCGGGACCTGCTGCGCGCGCTGCTGGCCACCTACACCGGGCGTGTCCCGGACGGCCTATCGCCGCAGGCGGACTACGCCGACGACGCCGCGCTGGACGCCGTCCACCTGGCCTGGGCCGGGCCCACCGGCCCCGGCCAGCCGCTTTACTACCGGCTGCAGGGCCCGCGCCTGCTCATCGAGTACGACAACACCCAGCGTCAGGCGAACCACGCCCACTCGGTGTGGCGTGACCCGGCGGCCGACTTCGGCTACGACGCCCTCGGCGCGCACCTGACGGCGCACCACCGCTGAGGTCAGCCGCCGGTCATCTGGCCGACGCTGAACTGCGGGAAGCCCAGGAACTGGCGCATAACGCCAGCCACGCGCTGCAGTCGGGTCACGTCGACCGGTCCGACCGGGTAGGAATCCAGCGCCATGACCGCAGCCTGCACCTTGGTCAGGCCGAGCGGCGACGGGAGCGCCTCCATGGCCTGCTCCACGGCGGACCGGTTCGTGTCCGCGATCTCCTGGCCCTGCTCGAACGCGTCGCGGAACGCCGCGAGCGTCACCGGGTGCAGCGCAGCCCACTGCCTGGTGACAGCACAGCCCTGTACCGGGAACGCGGCGGTCGCGCCCTGATCCAGGTCTGCGATCAGCGTGACGCCCAGCGACAGCTCAGCCTGGCTGGCGAAGGGCTCCGGCAGCACCGCCGCCGCGATCTTTCCGGCCTTGAGCATCGCGGCCATCTCAGGCAGCGGGTAATAGGCGAAACGCGCCCCCGATACCCGCAGCCCGTGATCGGCCAGCACGGAGGCGGCCAGCAGGTAGAGGATGTTCCCCGGCGCATTGACGCCGATGATCTTGCCTCCCAGGTCGGTCAGCGTCCGGATGCGCGAGTCAGGCATCACGTACAGGCCTTGGGCGCCCGGTTCCATCACCGAGCCTTCGGCGAAAATGTCCAGGTCGGCGGCGACCATGGCGCTGTTGGCCGAGGAAGGTCGCTTGCCCTGGTCGTAGTTTTCCTGCGCCTGGATGTAGCTGACGTAGTTGCCGCAGGAGATGTCGATCCGGTCCCGCGGCTCGTCAAGCGCCTGGCTGTTGATGACCGTCTCGGAACTGACCGCCGGGATGAAGGTGACGTGCAGGCCGCGCGCCGCGAACAGGCCCTCGTGGAGAGCAACGAAGAAACCGGCAGAATCGGCGGCGGGCACCACTGCGACATTCAGGTCCGGCTGCTCGATGGCGGGCGGGGGGTCCCCGCCGCTGGTAAACCTGGGCAGGAACAGGATCGCCAAGACTGCGACGGCCGCAACGGCGCCAATTATCTCCACGGCCCGGACTGCCCGCGTGAACCTACGTGCCATGACCGGTTACTCCCTTCCTCAGGGTCGACAGGGACATCCCAGGCACAGCTGGCCGCCCGGATCCGGTTGCGGGCTTCGGCCGCCGCGGCCGGCCCGGTAGCCAGCCGGACGCGGTCTCCGCGCAGCCCGGCCGGGCGGGTCCATCGCGGTCACCGGGTTCCTCGGCGGGCCGGTTCGAGCTGGCCCGGGAGAGCGCTGGCCACTGTGCGCGGCTGCTCCCAGCGAAGGTCCGGGCAGCATCCTGAGCTGCCCGGTGCCGGTTGCACGACAAATAGTGCTGCAAGTTGCAGTGAGAGACATCGGTCAGCTGACGGATATTGAACGATGGCCAACGAGCCCGGTACCGCCGCTTCACGCCGCGCGGCCGTAGCCATTAACCAGGCTGAAAGTGACTCAAACGCCGCGGGCGGAGATGACCGCCGACGCGCGGAGGGCAGCCAGTGCCATCGTGTAATCGTTAACATTGTGATGTCATTGACCCTGCGATTGAATTAGTGGCTACTAACACATGATGTTGGGTGAGGCTCTGGTCACGGAGGCGCCGGCGCTGCGGAGCGCGGCTAATCCGGCCAGCGAGGCGTTCAAGCGCAACGTGGCGGAGCACGCGGCCCTGGCGGCGGAGCACCGGGAGCGGCTCGCAGCGGCTCGGCTGGGCGGCTCCGAGCAGGCCCGGCGGCGCCACACCGAGCGGGGGAAGCTGCTGCCCCGGGATCGAATAGACACGCTGGTCGATCCCGGCTCACCGTTCCTGGAGCTATCGCCGCTGGCGGCGGCCGGCATGTATGACGGCGAGGCGCCGGGTGCGGGCATCATCACCGGGGTGGGCCGGGTGAGCGGGCGGGAGTGCGTGATCGTCGCCAACGACGCGACGGTGAAGGGCGGCACCTACTATCCGGTGACGGTGAAGAAGCACCTGCGCGCCCAGGAGGTCGCGCTGCACAACCGCCTGCCGTGCGTCTACCTCGTCGACTCCGGCGGGGCGTTCCTGCCCCGCCAGGACGAGGTGTTCCCCGACCGCGAGCATTTCGGCCGGATCTTCTACAACCAGGCCACCATGTCCGCCCAGGGCATCGCGCAGATCGCCGCCGTGCTGGGCTCGTGTACCGCTGGCGGCGCGTACGTGCCGGCCATGAGCGACGAGGCGGTGATCGTCCGCAACCAGGGGACGATCTTCCTCGGCGGGCCGCCGCTGGTGAAGGCGGCCACCGGGGAGGTTGTCACGGCCGAGGAACTAGGCGGCGGCGACCTGCATTCCCGGCTTTCCGGCGTGACCGACCATCTCGCCGAGGACGATGCCCACGCGCTGCGGATCGTCCGCTCGATCGTGGCGACCCTGGGCCCGAGGCCGCCCCGGCCGTGGGAAATCGTCCCGGCCGAGGAGCCGGCGGTCGACCCGGCCGGGCTCTACGGCGTGGTCCCGGCCGACTGGCGCACGCCCTATGACGTGCGCGAGGTCATCGCCCGGGTGGTGGACGGCAGCCGGTTCGCCGAGTTCAAGGCCGCCTACGGCGCCACGCTGGTCACCGGCTTCGCGCACATCCACGGGCACCCGGTGGGCATCGTGGCCAGCAACGGCATCCTGTTCAGCGAGTCCGCGGTCAAGGGGGCGCACTTCATCGAGCTGTGTGACCAGCGCCGGGTGCCGCTGGTGTTCCTGCAGAACATCACCGGTTTCATGGTGGGCCGCCAGTACGAGGCCGGCGGCATCGCCAAGCACGGCGCCAAGATGGTCACCGCGGTCGCGTGTGCCCGCGTACCGAAGTTCACCGTGGTCATCGGCGGCTCGTTCGGTGCGGGCAACTATGCCATGTGCGGGCGCGCCTACTCCCCCCGCTTCCTGTGGATGTGGCCGAACGCACGGATCTCGGTGATGGGCGGCGACCAGGCCGCGAGCGTCCTGGCTACCGTACGCCGCGACCAGGCCGAGGCGCGCGGCGAGTCCTGGCCGGCCGACGCCGAAGAGGAATTCCGGCGGCCGATCCGGGATCAGTACGAGCGGCAGGGCAACCCGTACTACTCGACGGCTCGGCTATGGGACGACGGCATCATCGACCCGTTGGACACCCGGCGGATCCTGGGGCTCGCGCTGTCGGCGGCGGCCAACGCCCCGCTGGAGCCGGTCAGCTACGGCGTCTTCCGGATGTGAGGCGGCCATGTTCACCAAGGTCCTGGTGGCCAACCGAGGCGAGATCGCCGTCCGGATCATCCGCACGCTGCGCTTGCTCGGCATCGGCAGCGTGGCCGTCTACAGCGACGCCGACGCCGGCGCCCGGCACGTACGCGAGGCCGAAGTGGCCATCCGGCTCGGACCGGCGCCGCCGGCCGAAAGCTATCTGAATACCGGACGGATCCTGGCGGCGGCAGACCGCAGCGGCGCGCAGGCCGTGCACCCGGGATACGGTTTCCTCGCCGAGAACGCGGCGTTCGCCCGGTCCTGCGCCGACGCGGGGCTGGTGTTCATCGGCCCGCCGCCGGCGGCGATCGAGGCGATGGGCGACAAGATCCGCGCCAAGGCGACCGTGGCGGCGGCCGGCGTTCCCGTGGTGCCAGGAGCCGGGCAGCCGGGGATGACCGACGCTGAGCTGACCGAGGCCGCAGCCGCGGTCGGGTTCCCGCTGCTGATCAAGCCATCGGCGGGTGGCGGTGGCAAGGGCATGCGGCTGGTCCGTTCGGCCCCAGATCTCGGTGCGGCGTTCGCCGGGGCCCGGCGGGAGGCCCGGGCCGCGTTCGGCGACGAGACGCTCCTGCTCGAGCGCTACATCGAGCGGCCGCGGCACATCGAGATCCAGGTCCTGGCCGACACCCACGGCACCACCGTGCACCTCGGTGAGCGCGAGTGCAGCCTGCAGCGGCGGCACCAGAAGGTCATCGAGGAAGCGCCCTCTCCGCTGCTGGACCAGGCGCGCCGGGCGGCGATGGGGAGCGCCGCGGTGCAGACGGCCCGCAGCGTCGGGTACGTGGGCGCAGGCACGGTGGAGTTCATCGTGTCCGGCGACCGGCCGGGCGACTTCTACTTCCTGGAGATGAACACCCGGCTCCAGGTCGAGCACCCCGTGACAGAGCTGGTGACCGGCCTGGACCTCGTGGAGTTGCAGATCCGGGTGGCCGCGGGCGAACGGCTGCCGCTGGACCAGGACGGCGTGCGGCTGGACGGCCACGCGGTCGAGGCCCGCGTGTACGCCGAGGATCCCTCCCGCGGCTTCCTGCCCACCGGCGGCACCGTCCTCGCGCTGGGCGAGCCCGGCGGCCCGCATGTACGGGTCGACTCCGGCCTGGCCGCCGGCCTGACGGTGACCAGCTCCTACGACCCGATGCTGGCCAAGGTCGCGGCCTGGGGCGCCGACCGGGACACGGCCCTGCGCCGGCTCGACGCGGCCCTGGCCGGCACCACCGTCCTGGGCGTGACCACCAACATCACGTTCCTGCGGGCCCTGCTCACCCACCCGGACGTCCTGGCCGGCCGGCTTGACACCGCGCTGATCGAACGGCACCTGGGCCAGCTCACGGCGGCCACCGTGCCGGACGAGGTGCTGGCCGCCGCCGCGCTGACCCGCCTGCTGGCCTGCGAACCGGCCGGCCCGGTCATCGATCCGTGGGACATCCCGGACGGCTGGCGGCCCGGCGAGCCAGCCTGGACCCGGCTGCGCCTGGCCTGCGCCCCCCGGGAAACGGCCGAGGTCCGGGTCCGGGGACGGGTCGGCCTGGCGGCGGAAGTGGCCGTGGGCGACACCGAACCCGTGCCCGCCCGGGCGGAGCGGCACGACGGGGAACTCGTCCTCACCATTGACAGCCGGACCGTCCGCTACGCGTACGCGGAGCAAAGCGGCGCCCCGGGCGGTGGCCTGCTCTGGCTGGGCCGTGACGGGCACGCCTGGGCGGTCAGGGAGGAACCGCGGCTGACGGCCCGCACCGCCGACCCGCGGGCCGCGGACGGCATCGTGGTCAGCCCGATGCCCGGCACGGTGCTGGCCGTGAACGTCACCGAAGGCCAGGAAGTGGTCTTCGGGCAACCCCTGCTCATCGTCGAGGCCATGAAGATGGAGCACACCGTGACCGCGCCGCTCGACGGCGCGGTCACCGACCTCATGGTCAAGCCCGGCCAGCAGGTCGCGATGGACGAGACCCTCGCCGTCATCCACGCCAGCGAGCAGGCCGGCTGATGCGGGCCCCGCAGCGTGTTCCGCTGGACGGGCTGCCACCGCGCGTCACCGTCTACGAGGTGGGTCCGAGGGACGGACTGCAGAACGAGCCAGCCATCGTCCCGACCGAGGTGAAGGCGCAATTTATCGCTCGCCTCGCCGCCGCGGGGCTGCGGGTAATTGAGGCGACCAGCTTCGTACGACCGGAGTGGGTGCCGCAGCTCGCCGACGCGGAGCAGCTGATCGGCGCGCTGGAAACCGGGAGCGGCACGCGTTATCCGGTGCTGGTGCCGAACGAGCGCGGCCTGGACCGCGCCCTCGGCCGCGGCGTCCGGGACATCGCGATCTTCGGCAGCGCCACCGAAACGTTTGCCCGCCGCAATCTGAACCGCGGGATCGCGGAGTCCATCGCGATGTTCTCCCCGGTGGTCGCGCGAGCACAGGCGGCCGGCGCCAGGGTCCGGGCGTACGTGTCGATGTGCTTCGGTGACCCGTGGGAGGGCGAGGTGCCCATCGCGCAGGTAGTGCACGTCGGCACCCGGCTGCTCGAGCTCGGCTGCGACGAGCTGTCGCTCGGCGACACGATCGGCGTGGGCACGCCCGGTCACGTGAGCGCCCTGCTGGAAGCGTTCGCGGCGGCCGGCGTCGAGCCCGGCCGTCTCGCCGTGCACTTCCACGACACCTACGGCCAGGCCCTGGCCAACACCTTGACCGCGCTGCGGCACGGTGTCACGGTGGTCGACGCGGCCGCGGGCGGGATCGGCGGCTGCCCGTACGCGGAGAGCGCCACCGGCAACCTCGCCACCGAGGACCTGGTCTGGATGCTGCACGGGCTCGGCATCGAGACCGGCATTGATCTGGCCGCCCTGGTCAGCACCAGCGCGTGGATGGCCGGGCACCTCGGCCGCCCCAGCCCTTCCCGCGTAGTCCAGGCTCTCGCCCCCAAGTCACAGGAGTAAGGAACGATGCTCGATTACCGTCTCGACCCCGAGCATGAAGCGCTGCGCAAGACCGTGGCGGAGTTCGCCCGCGATGTGGTGGCTCCGGTGATCGGCGGCTATTACGAACGCGGCGAGTTCCCCTACGACATCGTCGCCCAGCTGGGCCGGATGGGGCTGTTCGGGCTGCCGGTCCCTGAGGAGTACGGGGGCATGGGCGGGGACTACTTCGCGCTCTGCCTCGCGCTGGAGGAACTGGCCCGGGCGGACTCCTCGGTGGCCATCACGGTGGAAGCGGGAGTCTCCCTCGGCGTAATGCCGATCTACCGCTACGGCACCGAGGAGCAAAAGCGCCAGTGGCTGCCCCGGCTGTGCTCCGGGGAGATGCTGGGGGCGTTTGGCCTCACCGAACCAGGCGGCGGATCCGACGTGGCCGGAGCCATGCGGACCAGGGCCCGGCTAGAGCAGCGGGATGGGCAGGCGGGTGGGGAATGGGTGATCGACGGGACCAA